>Ga0209489_100739_pt1 | contig 64332 bp, 29 predicted proteins | sample SiratrowhiteBW_FD_187527 | JGI IMG/M metagenome (GOLD analysis project Ga0209489, IMG submission 187527) | Root nodule microbial communities of legume samples collected from California, USA - Siratro white BW (SPAdes) (version 2) | ecosystem: Host-associated > Plants > Roots > Nodule | place... | reverse complement strand
AAAAGAGAAAAAAAGAAGAAAAGATAAATAGCTATATCCGTGATGAAAACCTCCGTTCGCGAGGTATTAGCCATCACCTCCGGCCACCGTACGACTCCGTCTCACTACTCTTAAATCCGGCACCTCTATATCACTCATTCATTGTCATCTGCCATTAAACGAAGCATTGTTTATTTCTTTGCGTACCACCATGCCTCGCATCCGAGCAATGCCACCACACTGCCTACGGTTTTCAACTCTTCCTTCGTGTCCTCTATTATCACCAGTGATGGCAGCGTCTTAATCCCAGCATTGCCAACTTTCTCACACCGTTGTACTCTTCCATTACCGTCGTTGACGAAATTTTCAACCGCTGTTTGGCTTCCGTTTTCAAACCATGACCCAAGTTACAACCCAACTTTCCTCCTTCGCCACGTCATAAACTTCTATTGTTACCGTGTATCCATGTCGCCACTTTTCTCCATGTTATTGGAAATCTTTGAGCATGTCGTTAAGCTCCTTGCGCCGCTGTCTCCAAGTTGCTATACTCAATTTTTAATTTGATTTAGGGTTGCAATAAAACAAAAAGGTAACATTGAAATTGGATGGGCTTGACCCAATCCATTTGAGCTAAGCGAAGGCTATTTAAATTGGATGAATAAACTTTGGCAGTGAGGTACAAAGTAAAATATGAATTGGGTTTAGGCCCAAAGCTTTTTCTTGCATTGAATTAAGAGTATTGGCAATGAGAATGATAAGGCTTGGTAACGTGGCAAGTGATAGGTTTGGGTCTAATTTCGATTTTTGGTGTGCTGTGAAATAAAAAAAAAGAAAGTCAACGTAAGGGAAAAATAAATGGGTGCAGATTTTGGCATTTAATCATTTTGGCATTTTAATTGCCTAATAAAATTTTTTGAATAAAGTGAATGAGAGATAAAAAAAAAGCAACGTGGTTTTAGGAAAAGAAAAGTCAAATTAGTTTGATGTGTTGGCACCAAGGAAAGAAATTGAATTTGGTTTACTGTGAATGGGTGTGACATTATAACTTTTTATTTTATTTTATTTTATTTTATTTGATTTTTTTAGTAAATTTTATATTTTATTAAAAATATATTAATGTTAAATATTTTTTTTTCTTTCTAGTATTTCATTTAAAAATAATTTGATTGAATCTTTAAATGGCCATTCGCGTCATACAAGGATCTAATTCAAAAAATTTTAACTTTGTTTGGATTACCAAAAGGCCACACGCGTCTACGGTATCCAAATTAAAGTTTAACTTTCAAAATAAAATAATAATAAAAAATAAATAAATAGATTTTGATATAAATTCCTAAATGTCCGTCCGCGTCATGGGAAGTTTTGACTTTGATTGGAATACCAAAAGACCGCACGCGTCTACGGTATCCAAATTGGAAATTTATTTATTTATTTATTTATTTATTTTTAAAAATATTCGAAGATAAAAATATATATATATATAAAAACTTTCAAAAACTAAAAATATTCAAAACAAATCAAACTCTTTTTTTAGAACTACGTTTTCCCTGATTCTTCACCCGTAAGGATGATGATACGTAGGAGCGAGGTCAAACCTTGTCGGGCCCATTTTTATTAAAAATTTATTTTTGTCTTATTTGTTGTATTTATTTTATTTATGTTTGTTTTTTGGGAAAATAAATATTTTTAATACCACATTTATTTTTATTCATTTAGTTAGGTACTGTCTTAGGACAGACGTCGCGGGGTGCTAATACCTTCCCCACACGTAATCGACTCCCGAACTCGTCTCCGGTTCATGGATTTTTTGTTTTATCCTTTTTTCGGTTTTTCTGCGGTTTTCCTTAATAAACCGTGGTGGCGACTCCGATTTTAGCCGTCGTGATCTTTAGGTCGCGACAAGATGTACGTCTTATTTAACCAATTAATCTTAGTATGTGAGAACTGAGTATTGATTTTAGCATCAAAATATCTTTTGTTGGTTATTCTCTCTTATTCATGTAAGCTTTTGAGGATCGGAGACCGAAGACAAAAGGCAAAAAGAAATTGTTGAAACCAAAATTAAGGAAAAATTGTTGTAACTTCCACGTCCAGTAAGAACAATATATTTATTTTAAATTATTATTTTAAATGTATTAAATATTTTTAAATGCATTTGAAAAAAAAGATGCATTGTATTGAAATTGAAAGCATATAAACTCAAGAAATTTCAAACATCCTCTCCCAATATTGGTATTTAGGTCCATTGAAGTAATTAACAAGAGGAAACGTGTATTGAGAATCAAGATTATTAAAAAAAAAGAAATTCAAATTTTGAAAGAGTAAATGTGAAATATCTGTCAAAATGGATTTTGATCTCTCAATTAACTCCACTCACTATGGATTTGAATGTTCACCACTAGTTTAAATCAGTGTTGAGTTAGAAAAAAACATGAACTTAAATTTACCTATAAGTAAATGAGGTTAAATATTCTATCCCTATAAATAAATAATAAATGAGTCGAAATAAGGTAAAAGAATTAACCTAACTAACTATCAACACCATATCATAATTTTTGTAATAAAATAGTTAAAAAAACTAAGGTGAGTTAGTTTTTACATCAAATCATTATGAATCAAGTTGACTCATTTAACACCCTCACAAATAACCTTCCTGGCCTACTTGTCAGTGTTATAATTATATTACAAGTGACTCAAAATTACCTATATTTTTTAATAAATTTGTCTTATTGTACTAATTTATTTATTTTGAATAAAATATTTATTAAGTAATTAATAAAAAAAGTCTGTTCGAAGGATTTTTTATTTATTTATTTCAGGATTATTGAAGAAAAACAAAATCGAAAGAATATGCAAAGTCTCACCTTCCCTCTCTACTAGCCAATGCCACGATTACACTACATGCGGCGCTAAGTTGCGTTTTCGTATTTAACAAATTTTGAACGTCAATTATGTATTTTTATAAAATATTTATTTTAGTGTATCAAATGTATAAAATTTTCTGAATTTTTACTCTAAGACTATTTTGTTATAAAATATAATTTGAAATATTAATTTGACATTAAATTTAAAACTATTTCATTTTAAAGTTATGTTATAGTAATAGTTAGTTTGAATTTTTTCTATGATAGAAATAATTCAAAACTTTTACTCTTTCAAGTAGTAAAAGTTAACGCAGTCCAGACCAGACATTTACTGTAGCAAATGTAACGTTTGAGTTTGTATTCAGATTCCAGAATCTTCTTTTCATCGTTTCTTCCAAATATCTATCTTCGTTTTCTTTTATATTCCCCCTTTGTCTTTGCCACTCTCGATACATTCACAGTCCCAATTATACTACTGTTTCGTCCATGGCCGATTCATCCCCAAGAACCGTGCTTGTAACTGGATCTGGTGGCCGCACAGGTGCTCTTTTGCCCCTTTACATTTTCATATCTTTTTTGTTCGTATTGTAATTGAGTTTCGGTGATTTGACTGCATTATGGGTATCTGTAATTTCAGTTGTTGAGAATTTTGTTAGAGACGGTTGATATTGGAGCAACGTTTTGGGGTTTATACAATAAACCGAGATTTTTCCTATTATATGGTTGAAAAATTAGTTTTAAATTTAAATGAACAATAATAAAGTTGTAATAAATTGTGGGGCGAAAAACATATAGTAATTGTCTTAGCGAGTAGCTAATATTAGTAAATTAAAAATTTCAGCTGCGGCACAAAGCATGACCCTTTGCAAATGCTTATAACTGCATGTTATAATATTTGCAATGTGGAAGAGGGTTGTGGGGTTTTCTTCATTTGATTTCATTTTGATGTATGGGGTAGGATTTGGCTCTACTTAAGGTGGAATATTAAATGTGTGGATTTAGCAATCTAAGCACTCTTAAAACCTCTACTATTGTCTTTGTTTCAGTAAATAAGGTTGTTAGTTAGCACTGGCTTAATAATGAAGAAAAAACTCATTAAATCATGTTTTTTGCTGGTCTCACTCGCAAGACATGTAGTGTTTAAAACATCAGTTGTGGACTTTGATTTCATATTTTGGTCTTGGGTGTCTTGCGAGGAAAATCATGCCTTTTGTAGAGATGATAGGATTCAGGTTAAAGAGTGATGAAAAAAAGTAAATTCTAAATCTGTGTTATTGAGTAAAGTAAGAGTTTGGAGATCAAGGACTTTCGTTTTGTAGGAGTGAAACAGAGAAATGCAAGTTAATGAAACACTGGTCAGCTATGTTTTGGAAGGTTGAAACTCGGGATTAAAGTGAACATGTTCAGCACCTCAGTGGTTTAGATTTCTTTAATCCATTTTATAGAAAGTGAATATGTTCAGCACCTCAGTGGTTTTATGTTTCATTAATCCATTTTATAGAAAGTCAACATGTTCAATACCTCAATGGTTTAGATTTCTTAAATCCTTTTATAGAAAGACAGGGAACATAATGGAGGTTTTAGACACAACACACAAAATTCATTATATTCCTTCTTGGTGTCTCTCTTCTCAACATGGTACTAGAGCTACGTAATCAGTTTTGTCGCTAATCCTTTTAAACACTTATCAGTCTTATACCTAATTTGGAAGCTGGATATTGTTACCCTGACAGTCCCCAGTGGATATATGCATTTACCAGACTTCATTCTAGTCTATTTGAGCTGTTTATTTGCATTTACTACATATCTGTTTTTCTTGTCATACGAGATATTAGTTACTTATACAGTGTAAATACATTCACATGCTAAATGTCACCAATTGCTTTTTTCCAAGTTTTATGTGATCTGGAAGTTGAAATTATGGCTTGTTATTCGTGGCTACATGACTACAGTTTTTAACCTATCTTCATATGATGATGTGAGGTACTCTATCTTTTACAATTCTCAATGTGTTTCATTGGATAATTTTTCAGGACAAATTGTGTATAAAAAATTAAAAGCGAGGCTAAACCAGTATGTTACCAGAGGCCTCGTTAGAACAGAAGAAAGCAAGCAGAAAATTGGCGGTGCAGATGATGTTTTTATTGGGGATATCAGAGATGCTGGAAGTATTACTCCAGCTTTTCAAGGTATAGATGCTGTCATTATCCTCACAAGTGCAGTTCCACAAATGAAGCCTGGGTTTGATCCAACAAAAGGTGGAAGGCCTGAGTTCTACTTTGATGATGGCGCATATCCTGAACAGGTGTTATTACATGTTCCCTATGCTTGCTCAGTTTATTTATGTATGTATTCGTTTTATTAATACTATGGGTTTACTCATTTATATGTTAGGTTGACTGGATTGGGCAGAAGAATCAAATAGATGCTGGTAAGAATCTGCATTCATTCCATATGTTGTTGTAAATCATACTACAAATTCATCCGTGCTTGTGATACTGAAACTGTATTACCTCTATGAATAGCCAAGGCTGCAGGAGTGAAGCATGTTGTGTTGGTTGGGTCTATGGGTGGAACAAAGCCTGATCATCCTCTGAACAGCTTGGGAAATGGGAATATATTGGTTGGTCATATTTTCTATTATACTATTGATTGAATTTTTTCTTAACGTCATGGCCTCGTTTTTCTATTATAATAGATGGAGCTTAAGTTCCATTTCGTAGCATAATGATTTAGTTAAAAGATAGTGCCATTTTCTCGTCCCCTCAATCGTTTTATTTCCTCTCTTTCATAGGAAGCTTATAGTTTTATATTGATCTCAGATTTGGAAGAGAAAGGCTGAGCAATATCTGGCTGATTCTGGCCTTCCATACACAATCATAAGGTACACTAATTTCTATCCATGAAAAGACGTAAAGTTTATCCCACTTCTCTCGGTTTTGTTTTACTTTTTGGTTTCATGCTGTTCAATTGGCCCATTCTCTTCAATCAACTCAACAACCTTATATTGATATCTCTTTTGGTTGAGTATAAAATTTTAGAACTCTTGATGTTGTTCTCGGGGTAGACACTATTATCTTTTAATCTTGAGAGAATATTGATACTTGATGAAGTGCCTTGCATATGAAAGCTTTTGAAGATCTTTAGGTAACAGCATTGGTATTTGTTAATTTTTTTGCTGCCTACATTACTCCATCTGAATCTGATGCTTAGCAATACAAATACAATTTCATTTGGTTTATATCTACTAGGTAATTGCCGTGTCTTGGACATATACATTGCTATTCTTGTTGCCGATGCAAATTAAAAATTTTAGGGTGACATTCTTGTGAATATTTTGCAATATTGTGTCCCTCTGCTCAATATTTCCTCACGTTTTGTGCTGAATCAGGCCTGGTGGTTTGTTGGATAAAGAAGGAGGTATTAGGGAACTAATTGTGGGAAAAGATGACGAGCTTCTTCAGACTGAAACCAAATCCATTCCTCGAGCTGATGTTGCCGAAGTCTGCATTCAGGTATATATTTTTTATAAGATCTTACTAACCATCAGTGATCAAGGAATTAAAAGATGTTTCTATTACAAATCTTATAGAAGTACGACCCTTAAAAAATCACAAGAGAGAACATTTTTACATATTACAATAAATTTTTTTCACTTTTAGTTCTTTAACCAGGGTCTCTTATATACTTTTTGTATTGATCATGAGTACAAATAATTCGTTTCCCAAGTGGCATAAAAATCCCCCCATAATTTGTGTTGTTCAAGTTATTACGAGATTTGGATATCGAGTTGAGTCAAATGGTTTGACAGGCACTGAATTTTGAGGAGGTTCAATTCAAGGCTTTTGACTTGGCATCAAAACCTGAGGGAGTAGGTACCCCAACGAAGGACTTCAAGGCTTTATTTTCCAATATCACATCTCGTTTTTGATACATGCAAGTAGCTTTTAATAACTGAGGGATACCCTGGAATCATCAATGCTCAATAAATGATTTGGAAATCATGTTAAAAGATTGTTCTGTAAACACCAAAACAAATAGTATAGCTCAATAATAATACCATTGAAAAAAAAAAAATCATATTTATGCTTTTAATTCTTTATGGCTTCTTTTTAGATGTTTTAAATTGTATTTTATGTAATGTTTTTAATTACTACAAGCCTACAATACGAAAAGAAAGCTATTGTCAAAATATGCTACTTGTGAGTATTCTTCCTCCAAATATTTTAGTTTGCATTTCCAAAATGCTGGTCAAAATTATTGAGTTATTTTTTAACTTATTCTATTTATTTAGCCTATTAACACACACATAGTCAAAGTTATTCTAAACCACTATGTCGTTGGTCGGCCTAAGTGGTATTGGATTTGGTATTTTTAACAATGATTTTTGGTTCGAACCTTGTGGATGAACAAAACTCGGGATAGGATACATGACTAAATGATAAACATCAAATAGTGGATTACCAATAATAATCTAATATTGACAAATTCATCTAAACAACTGAAAAAAATAGAAAATGCATAAGGAGAGATGAAGACGATGAAAACTCGTCAAAATTGATTGATAAGTCAAGAAAAATTGGTCACTTTAAATATAGGAATTTAAAGATAATAATAGTGTTTCACGAGTCTTAGAGAAGTTTTCTCACAATATAGAGTTAGACTTGAAGTCTTTTCAGGATAAATTTAGAATTAGTCTTTCCTGAACAAAGTAGTATTATGCATCGTAAGTACCCATTGTTTAGGTATCATAACAAGTGTTTTTTTCCCGATTGTTAAGAAAATCTGTTCTAGAAATTATTGTTTTTAGTTATACAAATAGAGTTGAGTCCTTTTCTATTAGTTCTCAAGGGCTTAGATGCTCTCATTTGTTAGGTATAGGAGATGCATGCTTTTAAGTTTTTTTTTTTCTCCTTGAAGCCTAATTCACATTTGTATTATGATTTTTGAGATGATATTAATAAAAAATTTAATCTTTTATATCTTATTGTTGTGGTGGATATGACTTTCCTTAGAGTCTTATTCTTTGATGTTTGATTATCTAGTCTTGGGGAATGATAATTTAAGGACGGTCTCTTTTCCAAAGCTTTTATTTTCAAAGCAAGAGAGGCACATTCCTTCTATTTTTAAATCCAAGCTTAGTGTGACAGCCTTTTTTAAGCTTTTATGTTTTTTTTTTCTTAATTTTTCGTGGTTGAGATCTCATGAGCAAGCGTACTAATTTGATGGAAGTTGTAAATGGACAGAAGTCCAAATATGACTCCACAAATATTTGTTAAATTATTTAATCAGAAAGAAAATTGATTATAATAATTTTTTCTAGTTTAATACCAACATTTTATATAATAAGAGAATAACGGGCCAAATATAAATTTTAGGATTTTTTTAATAAGAAAGCAAAGATTAATCAAATGACTTAAATTTGAGAATAAAGATAAATAAATATGAAATGATAAGATTTGTCCCGTTGATTTTACAAGGCCTTTATCATGTAATTTATTATTTTTAGGTCAATAAGTTTAACTATATAGTTAATCCAACTATTCATAAATTGATTTTAAGTTTATTCGTTGATGAAAAAAAATTGTTAGATTATTTAACATGATTCTTTGGTGAAATTGGTCATTCAATCAATATTAAGGTTGATTTGATTAGGTACTTTTTACCACAATTTCTAGTTATAGGTTTTACTACGGTTTTACTTTAATCCTAATTTATGGAAGGGTTTTTCAATTATAATTAAAATTAAGAAATCATGGTTTGATTGATTAGGCTAACCAATATTAGGAATAAATTTAAAAAATAATTAACTGCATCAATCTTTAATAACAACATATTTAATTGCTCATGACATAACACACAAATACTAAAAGAAAAACTAAAGATAGTTTAGAACATACAAATATTCTAAGCTATGTGTCTCTTGTCTAGTTTTAAATTTATATAATTTGAAGTTGGACTTTTTTTTCTTGACTCTCTTAAAAACTCTTAAATCAAATAGTGGCAATGACTAAGAGAGTAGAGTACATGCAACCTTAATTTTAAGCTAGAGAGTATGAGTTATATGTTTCTCACTTAAGTTTCTTTAAGGCTAACTTAAGCAAAGGTCCTTTGCTTAAGGTTCTTAAGCCAACATTACTTAAACGAGTACATGTCTTGAACGAGAATCTTGTATTTTGATATAGGACATAACCTTCTTTTTTTCTTTGAAAAATAAATACAAAACAAACTGTACTATAAGAAGAACCGACTATCCAAACCAATATATAATTACATAATTTGGATGTGTCAGTCGATAGAGGAGTTGTCAGTTGACACTAGGCCGACTGAATACTATTCGATATATCTTGGCAACAAACGCATATGTTATCATATTAAATTATTATAATCACCAGACATGTGGTATCCATGTGGCTCTCACCAGTTGGAGAGCTGCATTGTTAAAATGGGCTGAAGGAAATATGATCCCAAGGAACCAAGTACTGTTACTTTATCCCACTTTAGAGTGCATGCAGGACCGTCTTCCAAGATTGTGGGCATTTGGAGTATTCAGGATCAGCCAAGATCGCATAGAGAGGACGAAACCAACAACCAGTAGGAGCCGACCGAAGACATTGTTGCTTGTTGGAGCTAGCCAGTCTCTTGCAAGAACACAAACCAAACCATACAATGATAATAAAACTTAATAAAAGTTGGATTAAACTAAAAACTTCTAAAAGACATCATAAAATAATGATAAATGTCTAAATATAAGTAAAATATTAAGATCAAAATGTACTAATATTTTGTGAAAAAATAGGATGTTTCTTACTTAATCTTCGTTAAGTGAAAGTCTCTTATTCAAGGTGCTTAAATAAGTATCACTTGTTCAAGCAACTAGATTAAGTGAGAATCTTGTATTTTGGTATAGGTCTTAATCTTCTCTTTCCTTTCTAAAAATTAAACATAAAACAAACAAAAGCATATAATGATAACAAAAGTTAATAAAAGTTGGATTTAAACTAAACTAAACTGTTGAAAACTAATGATAGATATCTAAATATACTTAAAACAAAAAGATCAAAATGTACTAATATTTTGTGAAAAATTAGAAAATGAGGGATAAATTGTGATTTAATTAATTTTTAAAAACTTTTTACAAGCACAATTTTATCATCTGTCTTCAAACAACACTTACTCTTAAGATGATAGATGATAAATGTTTCGTCTAATGAACTTATGCAGATACACGTTTGAATTGAATTGATTTTATAGTTTTTCATAAATATTTTTTCAAAAAGCTACATATGATAAAATAAGATGCAACATCAACTCTTCATAACATATTTTGTCAGATAGACATATTTGAAAACTTATTTTAAACTCAACTTCTTCGTTTAAGAGGTCAAGATAGACGCAAATTGTGCAACTCATCTAAATTTCTTAATTAATGACTTACAAGTGATCAGATTATGGTTTTTGTGTATGGTTAAACACCACAAATATAAATTAAATATTTAGTTAGAAGTTATGATAAAAACACTTTTAGTTCTTACTTTCACAATAACACTCCTTTTTGGATTAGTGCAGATGATAATAATGTGTAAAGTGAAGGAGATAAGGAAGAGAAAATTTAGACAATTTATAATGGTTCATCTGTTGTAAGAGATTATATCCAATTATTGACCAACAAGTCAAGTTCAACTAAGCAAATTACTATTGTGAAGTTCATCATGACAATATGATAGGCGAGTTCGTCATAATGGCCTAACCAACAAATTCCTTTAAACCTCTCACCTCAAAAGAAGTTAGAAGTGATCAAATGGTGATGATGGAGTCAAGGGAAAGGTAAAAGTTGAGATCAAGGGACAAAGGTAGAGAAGACAAAGAAACACTCACGACTTCTCATAAAGTAGTTAAAAAGTTAAAACTAACTCAATCTTTTTGCTTCTTTTACCTACTAATGTTTGCTCCATGTCTTCTCAACTTCCTCATTTACCATTTTTAGGCTTGAAAAACTCTTAGAGAAATTTGAGGCAATTTTTTAGAATCCTTGAAAAGGCTCACACCCTTAAGAGTTAGTGAACATCAAATAGACCTCATTCTTAGATCTTCATTATCTAATAGGCCTGCCTATAGAAACAACCTAGAATAGACAAAGGAAATTTAAAGACATAGTACCTAAGAAGGACTAGACTTATTGAATGTGTAGTACTGCCAATAATTACTATTAAGCATGGACACATCATCCCCCAACTAGATGACTTGATAAATGAGCTTTATGGTAGTATCTTTTTTTCTAAAATAGATTGAAAATGTGGATACAACCAAATAAAGGTTAAACAAGGAGGTGAGTGGAAAACAACCCTTAAGACTAAGTTTGGATTGTATAAGTGGCTTGTAATACCTTTTGGACTAACAAACGTGTCTAGTACTTTCATGAGACTCATGCATCATGTTTTTAGAACTTTTATAGGAAAATTTCTTGAAGTATATTTTGATGATATTCTTGTCTACAACATGACCATGCATGAACATGTGCGTCATCTTAGGATTGTTTTTGAAACTTTAAGGAAGCCAACACACTTTGTAAATTAAGAAAAATGTGCTTTTAGAATGAGTAGTGTTAACTTCGTTATAATAAGTGATAAAGGTGTACAAGTGGATCAAGAAAAGATAAAAGCTATAAGAAATTGGTTTATCCCTACAAATGTTGGTCAGATAAGATCTTTTCATGGATTTACTAATTTTTATTGAAGATTTGTGAAAGAATTTAACACAATTGTTGCCCTCTTAATGAGATTTTAAAGAAAAATGTGTCTTTTCAATTATAAAAAGAATAAGGGAAGGCTTTTGAAAATTTTATAAAAAACATTTGACACATGCACCTATTTTGGACTCTTCTATAATTTTCAAAATCTTTTAAATTAGAGTGTTGTTAACTTGTTTTGTTATGATGACAAGTGTCCCAATCGCAATGTAACAATTAATAAAATTATCATTTTTCTCAAATGATTTGTACAATATAAAATAATAATTATAATTATAATAAGTTTATATTCAGGAATAATTCCATAAATTGATGATAAGTTTATTTTCTCAAAGGATTAACAATAATATGATCAAATTGTTAGGGCTAAGTCTCTCCAATTTTCACTCCCACTTAGTAAAAATGTTTTCTTTCTTTACTATCATTAATGAATGTCAACCCATAAAATTACTTACCCCTAATTCCTCAACACATGAGTCTAAAATTATTTATTAACAGTAAATTCCTTTATCCATTATATAAATAAATCTGGTCTTCTCACAAGGGTCTTTAAGACACTGATTAAATCACACTCAATTTTTAGACATGAGCTTTCATTCGGTAATTTAATTCAGATATAGAATCAAAAGATATTTTTTCAATACTTTCAAGAATCAACAATCATGTTATGAACCAACACAACAAACACTATGTATAAAATTAAGATACTGATACAATGAAAGAAAAGACGTAAATATGAAAACAAAAATGATTAAATGAGGGTTCAGAAAGATTTAACCTAACTGCGACAATAAAGAATTTAGTTCCTCATAGACATGAGGATACCAAAGCTTACAATAGAGTAGTGAAATAAGAAGAAGACTCCACATGAAATCCTAAGACTTCCTTCCAATAATGAATTTTGAGCTCTAATAGTCCAAGATGTTTAACCCTAATATAAGCAACTTTTGAATAAACTTGCATTTTCAACGGTCGTGCCAGACCTAAGTTATTTGCTTCAGACGCCACTGGATACTGGTATTGTTTTAACTATGGGGCCAACCTATGTCGGGCCTGTGTTGTGAATGTCGGGAGCATTTATTTGGAATTGCTCTCAGGTCCTCTTGCACCAGGCTCAGGTTTCCTACGTCGGGCGTGGCTTCTTTTACTTCAATATTCTCTTTTCTACCTTTCTTTTAAGTGTTCCATCCTTAATCTTCTAATCCAATAACATTTTGCTCAAAATGAACCCAAAATACCTGAAATTAGTAATTAAATCCTTTTTTCGACTCTCATCATTAGTTATTAGCAAAATTCAAATAAAATTGAGAATTAAGCAAATTTTAAGTATGGAAATAGTTGATTTTAGTCATAAAATAGGTCAATAGTTCATATAAATCAATTCTATCAAACTCCCCCAAACTTAGAACCTTGCTCATCCTAAAGCAAAATTCCACAATGATATAATAACTCAAAATTAATTCACGATCATATCAAAATTCAATCAAGCATGTTTCTCTTCAAATCAACTCATGAATGGACAATTATACTTATCAATTATGAGTTATAGTACTCTAATGTAATTGTAACAGGTAATCCATACAAGTTTTCACACAACTCACCAGAGGTATTTCACTCAAGCACTCTAAGATCTCAAGTTGAATTTCAAGAATAGACAACATCGACGAGGATTTTTATTGGCTTGCAACATGACTGGGTTAAGAAGAAAAATTGATTTCTCTAGATAGTCAAAGCACTCAAAGCGAAGAGAAAAAATAGATCAATTAAAAATTTCAAAAATTCTACTCTCCTCTTTTTTCAACCAATTATCAACTTTTCCCTTAAACTTATTTATTTCAACATTTGAAATTTTTATTTTATTTTATGATATAACGAAAATAACCTTTGACAATTCACAACCCTTTGTAAATTTTTTAGATATTCTCCCCCAATTTTAATTGATACTAAGTTCTTGATCTCTTTATTCTCCTAACTTAAAGTATGGTAGTAAAACAAATTTATAGTTTCAAGGATGATAAAAATATTTTTTTAAAGGCTAAAAAATGGTACAAATGTTTTATTTAAACAAAAAAATGTTGGCTATTTTGGCTCTAGCTAAAAATATAAATAAAAATGTCCTTGATTATTTGTTACATGTAACTGAACAATTAGCATAGAAAGTCTAGCAAAATCAATTATGAAAAATTAGTAATAGTACTTAGAATGACTCAGAGGCTCAAAATCTCACTTGGTATAGGTTAATACCTTTCCAATTACGCAATTACAAAAGAACAACCACAACTTCAAATCTCAAGAACAATTCATCAATTCACAAATCTAATGGAAACACATACATAATTTATCATCAACGATATTCAGTTAGTCCAAATTATGTATCGTGTTTTATATAATTATTCCACCAAGTTTCCCAATAAAAAAACAAAGAAAAAATAAGCAAAAGAAAAAAACACAAAAACAAAATAAAAAGAAACAAAAACAAAACAAAATTAAAGTTATCCCTAAATATCTTTGAACATCTAGTCCTTTTCTTTTGCCTAAGCTCTGTCATTCTCAACTGCTCTACCTCCCCCTGTGAATTCATCTCGACTCCCAGCCAAGCAACATAAGTATAAAACTCCTCAACTGAGGGTAAATGAAATGTTGGTGGATTCCTAGGTCTGTGAAATGTTAAATCTTAGAGGGTGTCCATAATCATCGTTTGAGCCCTATACATAGCATTGAAGCATCAAAATGCTCCTGACTTAATATTGTCCCTGTGTGGATTCTTCCTCTTGAGGTGGTGAAGTGGCACTAGATCCTCTCCTGCCATACAATATCATTCATATATTTTATATCAATAATTTGTCTCAGTCGCTCAAAAGGGGAGAGTGATACATCTACCCCAACTTGTCTGCACAAATGTGTAATCAATGCTAGATGTCCAAGGTCAGTTATGATGCCTGAAATGTTAGCACACTGATATATCTCCCATGTAACAATATATTTTCCTATGTTCAAAGTTTTTCTAGACATAATGCAATAGAGAATATTTTATCTTACTTCAATGATATTAGACACATGGGAAGTGGGGGATATATTAGAGTGGATGAATGTTACCCAAATCCTTCCCACAAAATTTAAATTTGAGCCTCTTAATATGCAAAGGTATCTGCTACCTATTCCTCACAAAGTTCCATTAGGTAGATAGACGACTCTTTTAATCGCTTCATAATCACAAGAAGTATTGATGAAGTCCACATACTCACAGAAATTGTTTCCTCATTAATTCCCAATAAGTAATTAATGGTTGTAGCATCATAAGGGACTATCTTCGCTCTCATATAGCTAGTATATGAGATAGTTGCATCCTTCTCTACCGTCATGGCATTTGTATAAAATTCTTTGACCATTGCAATATTGGAAGGCTTTGGGTATGTCCCATTCTCCTTCAGTTTCTTCTCCTCAATTTGCTTAGAATTCCATTGCTCTCCTTAAACAAAAGCTCTCTTTTCTCTCCATGATAAGTCTTACATTTTCTACTAAAGCAAATTGTCTCTCATGGGTTGGGGAGAGGAATTTTTTTAATATAGTCAACACTTGCTCTTATGACCCCTTGAGGATTGTCTCTCCACTTATTTTTGTGTCCTCAAGGAAATTTGCACAATTCAACAAACCCAAAATGCAGACAAAATCTTTCAATATATATATATATATATATATATATATATATATATATATATATATCAAATTTCAGTAGTGGAAAACTTTTGAAAATTGGAAATCTGAAGAACTACACCAGAATGTATTTGTGTCGGGTGCAGAGAAGAACATGATATGCGTATTTTGAGCAGCTACACCGGGTGTAGAAAATGTGAGCCTAGTGCAATGAACTAACAATTCAAAAAAAATAGTTTTAATTAGATTAAAGCCGCTCCCACACGTATTCAATATTTAATTCAATGCAATATAAACCAAATAAAATTAGAAAAACAACCAACATTATCAAATAAACTAACTATGCCTACATAAAATCCCTATCACTATCTAAACCAAAAATTGAAAGCAATAAACGTACCTTTTCTGTGACAATACAAATATAAGTGAAAAGCTTCAATATTTCACACTCAGATTTTCCCTATGTTGCTCACAATGCCCTTGAGTATTTTGAATACACAAAATGAGTTTTACGTTAAGTTAGGTACTTGTAGGTTTCGAACTTGGGTCAGGCTTATATTTTCCCAACCCTAACTTGAGGCTATAAACCTCAACATTTGCCCACCACAGCCTTACTCGAGAGCAAAACCTTTGAATTGTGTCGGGCCTAGCTACTTAAGCCGGGAGCAAGTGCCAAAATTTCCGCCCTGCCTCTACTCTTAATTCACATTGATACATTACTCAAAACTAGATAAAACTACAAAATTAAACAATCCAAAAGAAAACCTAAATAAAAAAAAATTGTTAAAGATAAATGAAAATAAGAACCAAAAAGAAATTCTAGGTTGCCTCCTAAGAAACGCTTGTTTAACGTCTCGAGCTTGATGCGTAACTCCATCAAGGTTTAATAACTTTGGGATGTAATATATCCCTGCTGACCATCTTTATTCTCCTGTAATATCGGCTCTTTAACTCAATTCTTCCATTAACTCTCAAATTCTTGATTTCTTAAAGATTTGCATTTTTAGCTCTTAATCTTCTGAAAATATTTTTTCCTCTTGGAGTCTCTAAATATGGCATGATGGCAAGGTCTCAATTCCTCATCCTTAATCTTTGGATCATCTTTTTCAACGTTGAATAATTTTGGAATATTATAATCATCTAATTCTTTAGGTTCCTTCTACTTTGGCTTGAAACATCTAACAATTTTTTTCCACACACTTGCTTTGGTTGCTTTCTTTTTCACTAGAGGATTGACTTCAATTCTCATTCATTCTTCAGGAGTTCCAAAAACATCAAAAATTGTTTCATTATTATGTGTTCCCATCTTCAACTTCTCTTTATCCACATCAGTAAGCACTTTTACGGTCTTCATGAAAGGTCTTCCAATGATTAAGGGAGCATTTTTATCTTAATCTATTTCCATCACCACAAAATCAACTAGGAATGTAAACTCCCCTACCTTTATCAACCTATCTTCAATTATGCCATAAGGATGCTTTACAAATTTGTCAACAAGCTGTAGTGTCATTCTAGTGGATTTAACATTCAGTTTAACAATTCTTTTCATAATTGATAGGGGCATTAAGTTGATGCTAGCCCTTAAATCTAATAATGCCTTGCTCACAAATGATTCTCCTATTGTCATTGGAATAGTAAAACTTTTTGAATTTTCAACTTTGATGGGTAAAAACTTTTGGATTATTGCATTATACCCAACTTCCAACTCAATGGTCTCCTATTCAATAAACTTTCTCTTCTCTATGAGTATGTCCTTCATAAACCTAACATATACGAGCATTCTCTCCAAAGCTTTTAAAAAAGGCATATTGATATGAAGTTGCTTGAAAATCTCCTTGAATCTAGCAAATTTCCTTTGTTTATCTGGCTTTGAAGGCACATTACGATAAGTTGTACACTCCTCTCTTTCTTTTTCAATCTTTTTTTTTTTGAATTTGTTTTTCTAACTTTTCATTTTTTTTCAATTTTTTTTTCTTTTTCCACCATTGTCTCTTCTATCAGTTTTTCTTTTTCTTCCTTAACTGACTCACTCACTCTCATCAACCACAACTCTGGCTTCCTTGATCAACCCTAACTCCTTCCCACTTCTAGTAATAATGGCCTTATACTGCTCCTTAGAGTTCATCTGGATGTTTGCAGAGAATGATTCACTCTAATATGTTCTGCCATCTGCTTTACTAACTGGCCCACCTGCACCTTTAGATTCATCAATGATGCATATGTGTTCTTCTGATTTTGAAGGGATTGTTGCATGAATTGCTAAAATTTTTCTTTCAATTTATTGACTCTTTCATACAATGGTGGGAATTGTTGGTGGTGGCCTCCACTTCTTGAAGCTTCATCCTGCTTGCCTCCAAAGTTAGAATTATTTTGTCTCCACCCTTGGTTGAAATTTGGAAAAGAGTTGTTGAAGAGTTGTTGTCGCCCTTGATTCCCCATATAGTTGACTTTTGCACTGTGGGAACTATAGGGCATATGATAAAATCCATTGGCATGGTTTCCTTCACATAAGTCGCATCTCATGGTTGGTTAAGCAGGAACATTGTCAGCTTGCATGGCTTGAATTTGCTAGGGAAATTTTGCCATATGCTGATTTAGGGTTTCAATCTGCTAGAAGTGAAGTTTGTGTTGGGCTAAAAATGCATCTTCTAAATTCAATTCTAACACCCTCTTCTTCTGTTGTGCAAACATCCTCCCATGATGACCTCTCAGGTCAGTAGAAGCCATAGACTCAATTATAGTGATGACTTCCTCTACAGTCTTGGATGGAACTAATCCATCAAAAGAAGCGTCTAGGATTATCTTGGTTTGAGGTTGGACTCCATTGCAGAATATTTACACTTGCATGTCCACTTCAAATCCATGATTTGGGAATTTTCTCAATGGAGCCTTGAATCTCTCCTTAGCATCACATAGTGGTTCATCGACACCTTGCACAAATGTGGATATAGTAGCCTTTGCCTATGTATTCTTGGATGGTGGGAAGAAACGAGCCATAAAATTTGTCTCTACATTCTTCCAGCTAGTCAAACTTTGATTAGACTATGATTGCAAGCTTGCCTTCGCTTTCTCAATCAATGAGAATGGAAACAACCTCAAGAAAAGTGTCTCTTCATTTGTTCCCGTCACTCATTGAACCACACAACTCATAGAAATTGTACATATGAGTGTATGGGACTTTATGATCAAAACCAGAGAATTATTGAGAACTTATCATTTCTAGCAGAACAGACTTCATCTCAACAATTTTCTTGGTCATGGTTGGCCTCACAATGCTTGTGAAGTCTTTAGGACTTGCATAAGAAATTGAATCTACTATAGTCCTCCTTTGATTATGAGTCTGATTTTATGCCTAGTTTGCTTCTTCCATCTCTGCTTCCTGAATAGATTGCACATTTTGAGAACATGGTGATTGAACAACTTGTTGAGTAGGTTTCTTTGTCTTCTATTATCAAATAAATTTCTTCCTACAATTCTTTCAATCTCTAGATCTACAAGTAGTAGCTTTAAAGAAACTGTCCTCCTGGTATGGATAAACCCTTGTATAAAAAGATCACAAAACCCTAAAATCACAAGTGAACCTATAAATTATAAACAAAATAAAATTAAATCTGAAAAATTTATAAAAAGAACAATTGTTATATATTGAAACACAAATCCTCGACAACATCACCAAAAGCTTGTTAGCTTATTTTGCTATGATGACAAGTACACTAATCACAATATAGCAAGTAATAAAATTATTATTCTTTCCAATGAATTTGTATAATATAAAATAATAACTACAATTCTAATAAGTTTAGATCAACACTTGAATGTAGAAAAATGATTAACAATAATATGATCAACTTGCCAGGGTTAAGTCTCTCTAATATTAACTCTCACTTAACAAAAATGTTTTCTTTCTTTCTTATCATTGATCAATGTCAACCCATAAAATTACTCATCTTGAATTTTCTCAACAGATGAGCCTAAGTTTATCTATAAACTGTTAATTGTTTGATAATTATACAAATGAATCTTGCCTTCTCACAAGGATCTTAAGACAAATATTTAATCACGTTTTTTTTGTTGACACGAGTTTTCATTCATTAATTTAATTTAGATGTAAAATCAAGAGATATTTTCTAACACTCTCAAGAATCAATAATTGAGTTATAAACTAACACAACAGACATTATGTATAAAATTAAAATATTGATATAATGAAAGAAAACACATAAATATTAAAATAGAAACAATTACATGCGGGTTTAGAAAAGTTTAACCTAATCCCGACAATAGAGAATTTAGTTCCTCATAGACATGAGGATACCAAACCTTACAATAAAGCAGTGCAATAAGAAGAATTATCCACACGAAATCCTAAGGTTTTCTTCCAAGAGTGAATTTTGAGCTCCAATAGTTTAAGAGATGTAAACCTAATATGAGCAACTATTAAATAAACTTGCATTTTCGACGCTCGAGCCCAGCCCAGGTCATCTGCTCCGGGCGTCACTGGATTCTCGTACTGTTCCGTGTGATGTGTTCTAGGCACATTTCTCTAAAATCCTAGGTCCTCTTACATCGGGTGTGACTTTTGTTACCAAAATTTGCAATGATGGCAGGTGCACTTATCGCAATGTAGCAGGTAATAAAATTATAATTCTTTGCAAAAGATTTATATATAATATGAACCATTGAAATAATGATAATAATTTCATATTTAAAACAAATTAATTAATTGGTAGTATATGCAGAAATTAAATTAAAAAAAATATTTTGTAATTTTGTAACAATTGAAGGTAGAGAAAGGTTTAACATTAATATAGTAAACTTGTTAGGGTTATATCTCATTAATCTACACTCATGCATTACAAAATTTATCTTATTTTCTAAAAATAATCAATGTCAATCTACGAAATTACTCAAACCTGATTTCTCAGTAGATGGGCCTGGGGATTATCTATTAATTGTCAATCAATTATATAGATGAATTTTGCATAAACACAGGAATCTTAATGACAACACACGTGCTTTATTTCTATAGACGAGCTTTCATCTAGTAAACTAATTTAGTTGTAGGTTCAAGAAATATTTTCCAATACTCTTAAGAATCAATGATCGAGTTATGAATCCGCACAACAAGCATAAGCACGGAATTAATAAATTGATATATTTAAAGAAAAACATTTATAATAATACATAATATGAGCCCAAATATGATTACATGAGAGTTCAGAAAGATTTGATCTAACCCTAATAATAAGTGATTTAGCTCTTCATAGGCATGAGGAACCCCAAACATTATAAGAAGAAAGATGGAATAGAAATATTACTCCAAACAAAGCCTATAGGCACCTTCAATAGTGACTTTTGTTTTCTGTTCTAGCCAAAGATATCTAACCTTAACCCCAAAAGCTTATTAAATAAAATACAAAACTTGACCTTCACATCCAACCTAGGTCAGTTGTCAGGCGTCACTAGATTTTGTTACTATTTTAGTATTGGGCCCAATCTGTGTCAGGCCTATGTCCTCTACGTCCGGCTCCACTGTTCCCTCCTTACTTCTCGGTTTTCTCCCAAGTTGAGCTCATGTGGTTGAATTGGACTTGGCTTTATTTCCTCAAGCAAAGGTAATTTATCATAGACAAAAGTTATTCCATAGTGAAAAACAATGCACAACCAATTCACCAATCAGATCTTCTTGGCTAACTATGCTCTTTCTTATATCAATTCATGAATGAACACTTGTATCTCATAAAATTTAGTCATTGTATTCAAATGTACTTGTAAAAAACAATGCACAACTCTCAATTTCTCCCCAAGTGTTTAACCCAAGTATTTCAATATCTCAAAATGTATGTTTCTCTCATCTATCACTAATTTCCACAATTCAACTTTGTTTTTTAACTCAAGAGTCAAATTCTTCAAAACATGCAACATCACAAAGACTTTTATTAGCTTGTAATTTGGTTGGGTTAAGAAGAAAATTATTTTTTTCTAAATAATCAAGATACCTTAAGTAAACAGAGAAATTAGATTAATAATTTTAACCCTTTCTAAAGTTTTCAAGTATTCCCCCTTCCCCTCCTCCCCTCCCTCAAACTTGATTGATGCTCAGCTCCTAATCTCTTTGTTCTCCTAACTTCTCATATCAGTAAATGCCATAGACTTAGTGATAGTGATAGCTTCTTCTACAGTCCTAAATAACATTGATCCACCAAAAGAAGTGTATATGATCATCTTGGTTTGCGACTGGAGTCCATTGTAGAATGTTTACACTTGCATGTCGACTTCAAACCCATGATTAGGGCATTTTCTCAATAGGGCTTTCAATCTCTCCCCAACTTCACATAATGATTCATCGAACCTTGTATAAATGTGGCCATAGTAGCTTTTGCCTTAGTATTCTTTGATGATGGAAAGAAATGGCCAAAAATTTTGTCTCAACATCCTTCCAGCTGGTCAAACTTTAATTAGGTTGTCATTCCAACCATGTCTTTGCTTTCCTGGTCAACGAGAATGGTAATAGCCTCAGAAAGAGTGCCTCTTCATCTACACCTGTAACACCCACTAAACTACACAACTAAAAAAAAAAATGTACAAATGAGTATGTGGGTGTTCATGACCCAATCTAGAAAACTAACGAGAAGTTATCAATTGTAGCAAAGTAGGCCTCATCTCAGCAATTCTCTTGTTCATAGTTGGTCTCACTATACTTGTGAAATCTCTAGGACTCACATAAGCAATCTAATCCTCTATACTCCTCCTCTGATTCTGATTTTGTGTCTGATTTACTTCTTCCTTCTCTGCTTCCTCAAAAGGTTGTGGACTTTGAGATGATGGTGATTGAACAACTTGTTGATTAGGGTTTCCTTGTCTCCTATTATCAAACAATATTTTTTCTTACAGTTTTTTCAATCTCTAGATCTATTAATAATGGCTCTGAAGAAATTTTCCTCCTAGTATGGATAGACCTTGCAAACAAAAGAAAAGAAAACTTTAAAACCACAAGTTAGTCTGTAAATTAAAATTACAAAATAGAATTAAATCTTGCCTATAAATTTTTCAAATATAATGATGTGAGGAAGTAATAGATAGAATGATATAAAGAATATTAATTCTTGCTTCATGTGTTCAAGAAATGTTTTATCAGATCTTATCATGAATATCAGTTGTTTTTAGATATTGAAACGTATCTAGGTGAGTAGTTAATAAAAAAAATTACATTTAAACTTTGTAAGTCGAGCTACATGGAATCTCATAAAAAAATATTTTTACCCTATTGAAAAAAAAAAGAAATACTAATAAAAATCTACTTACGAATGAAACTTTAAAACTAAAGTGAATAAAAAATAATATTATAAAAAACATGATATAAAATATAAGTTAAAGTTCGATTCTACATGATAAAAATATTATTTTATAATTTTTTTCAATTTAAATTAAATAATATATATTTATTAGATAGGTCTTATATAGGAAAATTGAAAAATATCACTAAAACATAAAAATGTTACAAACACAAATATAATTTAGTAATATTTTATCAAAGGTTAATATATCCTATATCACTAATGATTTTATAAGTGACATTTCTATATATTAATAGAAACATTTATAAAAAATATTACTCAAAATTTTTAATAACATTTTTTTAATAAAAAGGTAAACTTTTAAAAATATTATTAGAGTTATTTAATTTTTTAATAAAAAGTGACATTATAAAATTATTACTAAAAGGATTTATTGACATAGGTAGCATTATAAAAATATTACTAATGCACATATTTTGTAATAATTAATAAATGTTATTAAATTATATTTTTATAATAAAATAAATGTTCTTTTTTAATAAATTACACAAGTAACATTTTTATGTAATAGTATGTCTATTAATATTGATTTCCTTTCTAACCTAAACTAAAACTACAAAATTAAACTTTTGAAAATACAACTTAAACAAGTTATATTTTGGTTTGGTAAGTTTTAAAATATCACCTAACATAAAGTTAACGATGTCTAATATAAATCTTTTATAAAAAAAAATTAAGCAAGTTATATATATATATATATATATATATATATATATATATATATATATATATATATAAATTTTAATATTTTAAAAATTAATATAGAAATCACAATATCTTTATTATTATCTTGATCATTTAATGTATCGTTTAAAGTGATGAATTTTTATTTTACTTTTAATAAGGACAAAATTATGAAGGTACCAAATTTAAATGTGAATTAACGTTAAAAATTGTTTAAAAGAATATATAAGAAGTATTTTGATTAATAATATCAATCATGTTATCAAGATAAGATTTATACTTAAGTCCTAGGAGCATGTAAACTTTAATAATATTTAGTTATTATTGATACAAATACATATTAGGAGCATCCAAACACTAACTATCACCCTAACATGATACAAATACATATTAAGTGCAATAGAAATGTATTTTTGTCCACCAAGTATAAGAAGTTTAAAAGTTATTATTTATGTAACTACTTAATATATAGTATTGAAGTCTTAAATATTTTTCGTTTTAACAAATTTATAGTATATAAATAGAACAATTCGTCTTTGATTTTATAAGATTAAATTATTTAAAGGAGGGCCATTTCCTTTTGTTACTTCTTAGACCTCAGTTGGTACATGCATACATTGATTTTTCCTTTTCACCAGAGATATTATACAATTGGCCATATTGGACCTGAATTGAAAATAACAAGGCAGGTGTGAAAATCCGTAAAAGAGAATTTTTTCATCAAATTATTAGAAAAAATAAAAAATATCAACATTAAGAAGCTGACATGAAGAAAGATAACACTACTTTATTCATACACTAAAGAGAATATACGTTCAAACAATCACTAAATCTCTTAATAAGTTCTTATTATATTATATAATAGGAACTTTTTCACCAGATTTATGTTTACAGCTATTATAACAAATATATAAGATAAGTTTCCCAAATTAAGAAACTCAGTCACTTATATTAACTAATGTGAGTTATTTTGCTATTAACATTGTAACATTAAAACATTTTTACTAAATTCACTTTTACTTCCTAAATAATAAATTTCGGAAATTAGATTTAAAAGCTAAATATTTTTAAATGTAAAAACTAAAGTCAAACAAACATAATTGATTGTATATCGATAACCATTTAATAACTTTCACATTTTTTAAGAAATGCTGGACCACAATCCAGAATTTTTCTGTTTCAGGTTCACAGGAATCTGCGGTCCAGTCCATGACCCTGTACAACTGGAAATGGTTTCCCTCTTTCCAAGCATAACAGTGATAAAAGATTCTTTAATTATATGAAAATATAGAAAAACTATTCAAAAGAAAATATGATGATTTATTTGAGATTGTTTATTACTAAAATAAAAAATTCTTTTTCTTTTGTTAAATAACATTAACAAGAATCAAACTCTAGATATATGGAACAACGATATGTTTTTAGGGTCTTTCAAATGTTCACTTTTTTTTTTCCTTCGAAATTGTTAATCACTTTACTAAACATAAGAAAATACTTTACCAAAATTTAAGTGCAAATAGTTTTACCTTGTTAATAATGTTGCTGAATGAAAATTAACATTTAATGTTACTCTCAGCTATTCAACTAAATTATAATTTTAATCCACACTAAAATTATAAAAAGTAATCATTTTTTTATTAAATTTTATTATGTTATATAATAGAAGAACTTGTAAATTTTCATCAAAATAAAATAAAATAAATTATAATAAAATATGTAAACAAATTATTCATAATTTTTTTTATTTAAAAATTAATATTATAATTATACAGTGAAAAACACGTTAAATTTGAAGTACTTTTTTCGATAACGAAAACTAAAAGGTTAATTAATAAACATAAAGTTATAAAAATATAAAAGATATAAAAGTATAAATAACAAATAGTTAGAAAATACACTCCATTATTATTTCATATAGATAAGGTATTTCCTAATGTAAAAACACTTTTACATTAGACAATCACAATGTAGACAATTTTGTTAGTTTATAGTGGTGATTTACGATTGTTTACTTTGTAGAAAATTTTATGGTAAAGTTTTTATTTTTTTAATTATAAGCAATAAATATTTTTTTTTGTATGAAAAATATTTCATCCAGATAATTTTTAACTTTTTTTAATTTTTTATTGTTTTTTTTAATACGCTAATGACTAAGTGTGTCGATAAAAAGTTATTTAATCTTTATACTTTTGGTTAAATGGATATATCTATAGAAAAATATTTTTAAATTTTTATAATGTTGGTTATGGAGCTCTTAAAATTTTATATTAAGTAGTTTAATACGTTGGTTTTGTTCATGAGGATAAAAGGTAGTATTGAATCATATTTTTTTTTAGGTATTTAAGTGTGAGTTTAAGTCTCACATTGGGTAAAAATAAGAAAGTTGAGCAATATATATAAAAAAAGAAGATCCATAGACCTAATGCTTTAAGGGTTTGAGTTGAAGGTGATGTCAATCTATTATATAGGTTGACTCTTATCTCATTGTTGTAAGATCTCCCACAGGTTTCCCCCTCATATTCTTCCAACAAGTGCTATCAGAGTCGTTCCCTTATATGTTAGCTCAGTTTTAATTCTTTGAGATCTCCCCAAGGGATGAGAAAGTTGAACAATATATAAGAAAGAAGACCTAGACCTAATGCCTTAAGGTTTTGGGTTGAAGGTGGCGTCATTCCCTTATATGTTGGCTTTGTTCTAATTCTTTAAGATCTCCCCAAGATTTCCCCTCTCGGATTCTCACAACAATTGGTATCAGAGCCAGAATGAGATCTTGGAAAACACCGGGAAGACAACCAAGAATGAGAAAGTTGAGAAGACTCATAGACCTAATGCCTTAAGGTTTTGAGTTGAAGGTGGTGTCATTCTCTTATATGGGTTGACTCTTATCTCATTATTATGAGATCTCCCTCAGAATCTCTTAACATTTTTTATTGATAGTATAATATCGAGGATATAAATATTAAAATTTAGTTTTTTTTTGAAAAAAAAAATTATTTTTAAAGAATATGTTTTTTATATGAATAAGGAATACAATATTAATATTATAATCTTATCCTCAGTTACAAACAAAACAAATATGTGAGATTTCACATCAATTATAAATATGATCTTTTAATAATTTATAAATAAATACAAATCTCACATTTTAAGTTGGTTTTGTAAAGTTGAGTTATGTTTAAAGTTTAATGGTATCAGAGTCTATCCTACCAAAACTGTTAGGCTACCTGTTATCGGCCGTTATCAGACCACCTTTAATATATAGCTCACACAAGAGTTAAGCAGTTGAGAGGGTCTTTTAATATATAGTCCACACATGAGTTAAGCAGTTGAATGAAATGTGTTGAAGATCTTATATCAACTAAAAATAAAATTTTTCAATAATTTTATAAAAAACCTCACTTTACAAACCAATTTTATGAAATTGATCTATACTTAAATTGCATTTGATAAATTTTTCTTTATGTATTTATAAGAGTAGAGCGTACGTACAAAAAGGACGGTGCAACATTTATCCATTTACAGGATAGTAATATTGGGATTGGGAAACTCCATTTCAACTTTAAAGGAAATTGAGAAGTTCATCATGCATGAAAATGGTGAGGTGGCATATATATCCTGAAGTATGAGAAAAGAAAAGATTACGTGTATTGCCTTCAGTGTTACGTTTAGACGGTTCGCCTATTACCTTAATCGGTCCCTCTGTTTCTCTGTTCTGTATATGTGGCAGCCAATGCATGTTGGTTAGTGGAATCAAGCATGGTAGCCTTGACATGTTCAACCCGATGACTTATATAATCAAGCAAGTCTGGAAAGGAAAATGCAAACAATGGGGTGTGAGAGAGATTGAATAGTAGTTTTGCATACTTTTGTTACAGTTTTATTTAGCTATCTAATTTGAGAGAATAAAGTTGGAGCTAGCTAGCAAAAAGGAAAGGTTCGCTCAGTTTGTTATAAAGTTTCCATTATCTGCTAAAGGTATTTTTGTTTCTTTTGTCTTAATTCAAGAATGAAAATGCAGGATCTACACCTCATTAGAACATATTTTATTTTTGTTTCATTTTTAATCTCTATCCTTATGTTTCTCTTTTAATTTTGTTCATGAATATAATGAGAATGGACTGAATATTTTTCTCTGAAAATAGATCCAATGTTGGGACTTTAGTAAAATCATAACTTTTATTATTTAGAAATCCCCTCAAGTTTATTTTGTCTTGTTCATCATGAGACTAAAAATATGCATTGCAGTAATTTTTTTTTATTTTTTTTTTATTAACTGTAGATTGAGAATCAAAATGAATTTCCACAGTGGCTTTCATTTTTCAGAAACTTACTATTCACCTGTTTTCTGTTTAATGTTTAAGGCTTTGGTTTTCTGATGGAAATGGAGAAGCAAAACAGCATCACACAGCAGACTCTGAGACCAAAATATGATTGTCTTCTATTTGGTAAGTCTTCTAATCAGAACATAGTACCAGAAAATTTCAGATTTGTGCATGCTGCTGTATAACTATGTATTATTTTGCAGATTTAGATGATACTTTGTACCCTTTTGATTCTGGTCTTGCAAATGCAACTCACCAAAATATTAAGGGTAAGAGACTGTGCATTATTCTCATTGGAGCTTTTGAACTTGCTGCTGAATTGTAATATTGACATGATGGAAATTTTGATTTTTAGACTACATGTTGGAGAAACTTGGCATAGAACCAAGTAAAACTGATGAAATGACCAATCTCCTTTACAGTAACTATGGAACTACTCCTGCTGGTCTAAGGGTGTGATTTCCTCATTTTGTTTACTTATCATTTTCTATTGAATAAGTTTTAGTTGTTAAATTCTAAGAATAATAATAATTTCTTTATTGTCATGATTTTCACTTTCTATTTAGGCAATTGGATATGACTTTGATTATGAAGAATATTACAGGTAGTGTTGCTTCTTTGTTTTGCCCAATCACTTTCAGATGGCTAATGAATGTTTCTTTTTTTCAATCCTTGTGTCTGTTTATTCTGAAATGGTGAGATTGACTCTTGAAATTTTGTTTGTAGTTTTGTTCATGGAAAACTGCCTTATGAGAACTTAAAGCCAGATCCGGTTCTTAGGAATCTTCTGCTGAGTCTGCCTTATAGGAAACTTGTAAGTTGTTTATAACAAAAATGGAAACAAATGAACAAGGGTGCAAAAAGATATACACATCACATTATGGCATTCAAAAAATCATATAATTAGGTGAAAATCCAAAATATTTGTATTTTAATAACTTTTTTTCCTTTTAATTTAAAATATTTATATATTATTAAAATGGTTAAATCGGTATTTTTTGGAAGGATGCGAAAACCTTTAAGTTGGTGATTATTGGTATTTCCAGCAATACCCAAATTTTAGTTTTTAATTTTTTTATAAATAAATAAAGAAGTATAATTTTTTCACAAAGAACATTTCTATAGTCATTCCTATCTATATTGTGTTTCAGTTATCATATTACATTACCTATTAAACTGTTCAAGTTCAAGATAGTGCAATAATCTATATAAATGTGTTTTTAAAGGTTTATTGACATTTGAGCTTTCTTTCCAAATTTCTTTCATTTTTCTTATTTTTGTTAAAGGGCGTGTGAAATTTAAGTTTTAAGTTGTGGGAAAATATTGTAGAAAATCATTTTATAATATTAAATATATTAAATTGTCTAATATTATTTCTTAAGTGGTTCTCAAAACTTGGAGTGTCATATTTCTCGTACCTAAAATGATCACAAATTTTTGGTTTTTGTCTTGATGAATATTTTATTCACTTACATAGCTATATTTATCAAAAGTTTTACTCTTTTAATCCCTCTCTCTTTATTTCAATACTTGTTTTTGTCAATAGATTTTTACAAACTCAGACAAAGTCCATACTATTAAGGCACTCAAAAGACTTGGATTGGAAGATTGCTTTGAAGGAATCATATGTTTTGAGACCCTCAATCCCATTCACAATGACACTGTGTATGATGATGAAAAGAACATAGAGGTTTCTGGTTCAAAGGCCACTCATCCAACACCTAAAACTGGTCCAAAATGCTCAGAAATCTTTGACATCATAGAACATTTTGCTCAACCTGATCCCACTACAGTCCTTCCAAGGTCACCAGTTATCTGCAAACCATCAGAACATGCCATTGAATTGGCTCTCAAGATAGCCAACCTTAACCCAAAAAGAACAGTAAGATAATCAACCTTTCTGTGAGTTGTGACACAATTGTGTTAACTTTCACAATAATTATTTTTGGTTTAATGTTTATTAGTCCTTACAAACATCATACATTTTGATTTTATCATCTCTAGAAAAAAAAATCAGTAATTTGTGTCTATATAAATGTCACATTGTCATATTATCATTCAATAATGATTGGATTTTTTTAAGCATTTATATTTTTAAAAGAACATTTATTTTATCACCAAAGAAGTAATGATAATTAAACACATATAAAAAGGGTGTCTATCTACATAAAGGTCTTCCATATAGTACAATGTTTCAATTCATCAGAAACCAAGTCCTTTAACATAAAAGAATAATGCACAATTTAGAATCAATGCATCAAAAAAAAAAAAAGGGAAAAATTTAGAATCCAAAATTTTTGTTCTGTTTAAACTTGTACCTCTTTTACCTGATGCTGTTCTTTTCCACGTTCAGTTGTTCTTCGAGGATAGTGTCCGCAACATAGAAGCTGGAAAACGAGTGGGTCTTCACACTGTGCTGGTATGTGTTGTTGGTAACTTTTCTGTGTACTATAAACTCACTAATTGAAAGGAATTACTGATTCTTTATAAACTTGCAAGGAACACTATTTTTAATGTTTTTTTTCTTAAATAATTTTTTTAATTTCAAATTTTACCCCAATTAATATTGATACCTTTAAAAAAAATGATTTTTATCAATTTGGTTCTACCATTATCTGTATTACTTTCGAATTAACATGAGTTTTTGATTAAAAAAGTAATAAAGTATGCGTTAGTATGAAATAAGTATATTTATTATATTTTGGTTTTAAAAAAATTTAAAAAATTTAAAAATCACCTATCTTGATTTAGTTTACATTTAAATTAGAAGAGAAGAGAGGAAACTGTGATATGAAAGATTATACATTAAATTAAAAAAAATGAAATTGCAATAATATAATAAAGATTGTAAGAAGAAGTTTCCTTAACAATTTTGGATTTCCTTTAAATGAGTTTGAACCCACCACTAAGTGTAGTTTGTATGAGACTCTATATTCTCATTTATTGCTACATTCAGGTTGGAAAATCCCACAGAGTTAAAGGTGCTGATTTTGGCATGGAAAGCATTCACAACCTTAGGGAGGCAGTGCCTGAACTATGGGAGACTGAAATAAAAGTACAAGTTATTGCATGCCCTGGGACTGAGAAGCTTGCAGTGGAGACATCAGTTGTAGCTTGAGAACTTGCAAAAATGATCCCTTTTATGCCATTAATAAATTTAAGGGTTAATTACAACTTTTAGTTCTGAATTTTGAGATAAATTTAGTCTTGGTTTTCTAAAATTTTAAAATTTTATTTTAGTCTCTCAAATTTGAAAAAAATACTTTTTTAGTCTTTGGGTAATAAATTGAAGGAATCAAACTTAATGATTTTCTTAAAACTAGTTATACCCTTAAATTTCAGATACTGACATTTTTTTTTAAAATTTGAGAGATTAAAATAAGTTTTTTTAATTTGAAAACCAGAGTCAGATTTATCTTAAATTTATGGGATTAAAAATTTAATTAAACCTAAATGCTGAAATAAAGAACTAAAATGAGAAGCTTCCCATCTTCTGTTTCAGTGGTTATATAGTTGATAATTAAGTATGGTCATTTGCTTTTTTGTAATAAAAACATTAACTTATGTTATTGTAATCTTGTACTTTTCAGTTTATCATGCCTTTGTTTTCTTCTTTTAATTTAAGTAAAAAAAAAAACATAAAGAAAAAGTTATTGTACTCAATGCATTTTTTTTTTCAAACTCAACTACTGTCAACTCAAATATAAATAAATTTTAATTATCTTTATTTATTTTCAAAAATACGTTGTAGTTAATGGAAGTTATATTTTCATTTACTTTTTATACAGACACCTTATGAAATATTTTTACAAATAACTAATAAAAATAATTAACTTTCTTTATCATAAGTTTTAGTTAATTATTCGAATACAGAGAAATTGTGTTCTTATAATAAAATGAAAGATCATTTGTTTAGATTGCTTAAAAAAAAAACAACGACTATAAATAATTAATGTTCTCATTTAGAATTTTATAGATTTAAGGATTAGTTATATTTTTAAATTTTGAAAATAGAGTATTTCAGTTTTAAGTTCTTTGAAATGAAATAAAAGAGGAAGAAATGATATTAGGTACTGCGGAGACAAAAGCATTTGCTTTGCTTTGGGGGAACTCTAGAGATGAGGGTGTTTTTTTTTTTTTTTTTTTCTATATGGTTGTGAAAAAATAACTATTAGCTTTAAAATAACCAAGATTTTCACATATCTTTTCTTCCACATTGCTGATTAGAAACTTTGAGTATGATTTTAGATTTTTACATTAATTTTCTTTTAGCACCAACCTATGATCAATTTTTTTTACAAATTAAAAAGTATTTTATTAATCAATAATTTACTATCAATATTTTCACTATTCAATATTAGTTTTATAATTAAAATATTTTCAAATGATTTTTCCAAGCAATTTATAAGAGACCCAAAATTGCAATAAGTAGAATATATATATATTAAATTATTTTTAGAAACAGTAAAATGTTTCGGTAAAATGTTTCGGATATCAATAATTCATTCCAAATATTTTCATTATCTACTAATATTTTCGTAGTTGAAAACATTTTAAAATAATTTTTGCAAGTTGTTTGAAAGAAATAATCCAAGGTTAGGATAAAACTTTTATTCTAGTTCACTCTAAATACTAGGTTAATCTAATTATTTTTTACAAATTATAAAGAGTTTCATTAATCAATGATTGATTGCAGATTATTCCGACTTTTTATTTAGAATGAATATAAAAAAATCACTTTTGATTATCTCATTTATTTCTCTTTAAGATAGAAAATGAGTATTTTTTTTCATGAAGCAATCTAGAGCCTTCTCAATACTCTTTAAATGTCATTTTGACTAAACAAATAGTTGTTTGAATGATTATAAGAAAAAGCTTCATTAAGAATACAAACACCTTCCTGATTAAAGAGAAAGAACTTCACAAAGTGGAGGTTTTACAAGTAATAAACATCCTTTCTACCATCTTGTTACATTAAAAGTAAAAGATCTTACACTAAAAGAAGCTCTATAAAGCTATTGAATGCAAAGAGCTTTTAATTTACATGGATTCACTCACAATCACTTTGAATCATTAGGTTTTTTCTACATGGGAAAGCTTCATACTTGAGTCCATAAATCTCTTTCCATAATTCAAGAGTTATTTGAAGATCAACATCTTTACCTTGTGACCACATAATAGAGCCTTCAAAGGTCAGGTTGGTGAAAAAAAAATACCTCACAAGGTTAGAATAAATGTGAGTAGTCATCTTCAGAAAATGTTTGTAAAGTTTCCACACACCTTTACTGAGAGGTGCACCATGTTGATAAGAATCGACAAAAACCTTCTTATACACGTCCTCAAGGACAACATGCATGGCAATCATAACGTCTTATATTACACAATTAGACATTTATATTACACAGTGAATTCATTAAAAAGAGAACAAACAAAAATCATCATATCAACAATTTAGTACTAAATTAGACATCGGTAGGAAGCCTTCTTCCATAGAAAAGCTTTAAACAGGGTTGAAAAATGTAGAACTAATTGAAAAGTCTAGAAAAGAAGAAGAAAATTTTACAATCCTTATAAGCACAACTGGGACAAAATCTTTAAAGAAAGACTACTATATACACTTAATTCTTCTTTTCAATCATATTGTAATGATAAATCTTCATTTCAAAAATATCAAAAACATCACTTTTTTTTATGTTATTATCCACCACATAACAATGACCTAAACAAAGTGAAAGAAGATATGTTTTTAAAATAAATGCCCTTACTCCTCTTTTGAAAAATTATTATAAAAATAATGGGCATTGTTTTGACACATTTTCTTGCAGAAACAACTTTCTTAAGATTCTTTTAATAAAAAAATTTATTTGACTTTTGTTTAATGTTTATTACAAAATGGTGTTTGTAATTAAACACAAAGTTTGCAATCGCTGAATATCATGCAATATTTGAGGACATATCTTTCTCAAACTGTAGGGTATTGTAAAATATGTTTTGGCCAAGTTCAAGAAGGGTGAATTGAACACTTGAAAATTTTCGCAAACTGTTTGGGGAATGAATAATTTTTATAGAAAACTATTCAAGAAGATATGTTAAGCAAACAACAAAGGTTCAACAAACAGTTTCAACTCAATCTCAATCAACTAGATACAATAAACTGTAACCAGAAAACAGTTCTTGAGAACACAGTATACTGTAAAAGCAGTCCTTGAAAAATTGAATAAAAAAATCAAAGAATTAGATCTAATTCAAGTTTGTGAGGAATTATTGATTAAAGAACTTTTTATCCGCCAATACAAACTATGTTTAATATATGAAAACTATTTTTATTTAATAAATGTGAAAGATTAATTTTTTTGGAAAGCAAACTGATAAACAGTAAACCCAGTAAGTTGTGAAACTGCAGATTTTCAGAAAACTGTTATTAATAGATTCAAAACTTGTTAAGAGTAGATTGTGTTTAATCAGATTATATGTTTTCAGAAGTTATTAAAAGTTTTCAGTAAGTTGATGACATTATTCAATTAGCAAGATTCAGTAGATTCTGAAAATTCAAGATTTAACAAGAACAATCAAGAGAGAGCAAGAGAGATTCAAGACACATCAAATTTATCGTGATTCATCCTTCCACAAGGGTTACGTCCAGTCCCTTACACCACTGTAAGGATTTCCACTATAAAAAGATCAAACTAGACCAGTTTACAGAAAACAACAACTTGCTCCCCGCAGCAAACAATCTGCTGAACCTACAGCAGAACCCAGAACTATACAGACTCAACTGTATATTCTATAAAATCCCTTGCTGATCCCCTCAGCAAGTTACAACCTGTACAAAACCCACTGTACAAACATAATTACCAACCCAGGTAACTCACAACAGAATAAACTTCAATACAGTGAAAGAATTATCACAGTCTCAGCAAAACAAGAACTTTTATACAACAAATTACAATAGTAATGAAGAAAGGGAATAAAAGGCTTAGTGATGATTGAATCAGTGAAGAAACTGTCTCAGTCAAATCAAAGCTCCAGTAGTAGTTCGAGTAAAACAGTTCTTGATGAAAACGTTGATTGATCTTGATCACTAGACACAAAGACGCTTTTGCTCTCTTTGAAAACTCAAATGTTCTTGCTCAGAAAATATTTAGAATGATTTCAATAATATTTTCAAAAACCGCACCAAATATTTATAAACAACTGTCTTAAAAATTCAATCGATTGTTTTAGCAAACAGTAGATTGTTTTTCTCGAGTTAGTTAAAACAGTTAATCAAAATGTAATTTATGATTTTAAGGATTTCTCAAATCTTTTGTTAGTTTAGAAAATACTTATGGAGCTTATCCTTGATTAAGATTGCATGCATCACTGATTTAAACTCAAACTTACCCCACAACACACAATCCTAGGTTCTAGACCAAGTTCTTCAATCTTCATGAAATCTTCATGCATTCCACATATGATCATAGGGTCTTGAACTTTTTTACTTGGTTGGCTTCATCAAATCATCACAGCAGCCCACTGGTGCTAACAGGTATGATTCAAATCTGTCTCCAAGACTGTAGACAAGAACAAATAGGTCACTGATTTAGAGTCTTGATTTCTAGCCACGGAGGTTTTTGATCGCTCTCTAGGCCGACCCGAATAGAACTTTCTAGTCCCCTATCTCATGATAGGCTTGTTCTATTTATTCATTCGTTTGTCTTGGAAAGCAACTAATTCTGGTACCAAAATTGTATCTAAATTATATAACTACATTCCAATATTTTACCTACTCCATCTAACATATATTGTTTTCAAGTATTTGAATCATTATTTGAATGTTAGTTACTTGAAATATTTGATTCCCTCTTTAGTTATGAGAATCTTAACAAATTATTATCCCTCACAGAATGGTTGATCTCACTAAAAGTGAGTATATACATATTGGGCCCGCACTATCTGCAACCCATTTTCATGGATACATAGATCCTTTTTAATACTTCTTTTATACTAACAACACCCCTTGGGCCCAGGATGTGTTAAGGAGATTGGGCCAAATTGGACTTATTTGGGTCTCTAAACAAACTTTTGGGCCCAAGTTTAAAATTAGAGAATATCACTCTAGAGACTTTGGAGCTTCAAGATTTCAAGACCTCTACTTGTAAAAATTGCATATTGTAATGTAGAATTTCTTTTAGACCTTGTATTTTGGACCATAGTGAATTTAAATTTTGAGCCTTGTATTATTTTGGCTAAAAAGTAGACTAGTTTGTCTTGAAACTTGGAGGTAAAAAGCTTAAACCCAAGAGAGACAAGGAAGGAGTTTGCGAAGGGCTTAGGTGACGTGTTCAAGGGTATGTGATATGCTCCATACACATCCTATGTATGAGGATTCTCTCCAATCCTAACTTGACATGTGTCAACTCCTTATTGGAGAGGATTGGACTTCATACACTATAAATAAGTACCTCATGTAACTCAATTTTTAGCTTTTGAATGAATAAGAATTGAAGTGTTGTCCAAATGCATTTTCTTGTTCTATATGCTCTCTCTAGACTAGTCTCAATTTTCAAGACTCTCTAGTTTTTTCCTAAGAGTGTTGACCTAACCTTACTCTATTTCCCTTTCTAATCCATCTCACACTTCTAAAACTCCGTGAATTCCACTGCATCATCTTCAAACAACATCATTAAAACGTAATCTTTGAAGAACTAAGGATGAAGCATGTAATTGAAGCTAAAATTGCATAAGATCTTTTTCAATTTTAAACTTGGACCAAAAAATTTGTTTGGAGGCTCAACGAAGCCTAATTAGACTCAATCTCCTAATAAGCTTCAGATCAAAACTCTAGATCCCAAAAGTTTGTTTGGAGACCCTATCAAGTCTAGTTAGGCCCAATCTCATAATGATTTGCAAGAAGTATATGACAAACACTTAAGGAGGTTGGTACAAGTGCAATGTGCATGTTGAATTATTCTTTACAAATTCTAAAGAGATTCATATATGAATAATTCATTACAGATTTTTCATTACTCACATGTCTTTTAATAGTTAAAAAATATTTTAAATTAGTTTTTGCAAGCCACTTGAAAGAGATAGTCAAAGGTTAGTATAAGTGCAATAAACAACATAGTCATACTTAAGACTTTTATCTTAGTTCATTTGAACATTGGATTGATTTAATTTTCCTTTTACAAATTATAAAGAGTTTCACTAATTAATAATTGATTATAAGTATTCTCACTATCACTTCTTGTATAGAATGAGTACAAAATGTCACTTTTGGTTATCTCATTTATTTCTCCTTAAGATAGAGAACAAATTTTATTTTTCTACATAACAATTGTTTATATGATTACAAAGAAAAACTCTTGATAGAAAGGATATAAACTAGTTCTTGTTAGAGAGAAAGATAACTTTTCAGAGTAAAAGTTTTACGAGTAATGAACACTCCTTCTATCATCATCTTATTAGACACATTAAAGATCTTAAAGTTAAAAAATTATAAGACTATTTATTGTATGGAAAGAGCTTTTACTTCACATATATTCACTCATAATCCATTTTCATTAGGCATTTTCTACAGCCATTTTCATTAGGCATTTTCTATGGGAGACTTTCATACTTAATCATATATATACCAAAAATAATACTTCAATTTGTCAATTATGATTTTTTTTTTTCACAAACAGAAGTCTTTTCTTTAATAAACACAAGATTTAAATGATAATATGTTATAATCAAACCAACAAAATTTCTAACTTATAATTGAATCCCGTGTTCAGAATAGTATAATATGAAACATTTAGAAAATTCCCAACCCAAAACAACCAAGCATCACAGGTGAAATTCTTCGTTGACACCACTGGCAGATAGTGAACTAACTCAAGTATTATGAGATTCCACACAATAATAATAGAGAAAATGCTAAAAAGAGAATGACAATTACGTGTCACTAGCATGCCTCTAATATAAAACACAGAATCTACATCACAGTCTCATTATAATCGACATAACACACTTAAGACATTCTTATGCATATGATTATACCCATGTTGGATTTAAAAAAATACTTCATAAAGTACAAATCTTCGTTGTGCAGATCTATCTTTGTCTCAGCACTGTTTTCTCTTTGGATGTACAAAGATGTTCAACTTGATTACCATCAGCTCTGTTCCGATCACATATATAATTCTTCTTAATACAATTTCTCTGACATGGTAGGAACAGAAGTTGTTTTGCATTAGTACAAACACAGGAAAGGCAAAGGCAAAATCACTACAAACTCACATCAGCACATCAAAGAACTTCAAAATGTTTACTCAGCAGTGATGACCACAAAATCAGCCACTCATGTGAATCAGTCATCAACATCTTCTGGTAGACGAGCCTCACCAAACCATCTTGGTGGATCATAACCATGCCCACCTGAACACACATAACGAATTAACTTGTAACACATTTAAAACCAAACATGTAACTTAAAATCAGCACAAAAATAAGAACTATGCACAACACATATCAAAGTAATTGGTCGATCCAATACCAAGAGGATTGCATCGACAGAGACGCCACGCAGTCAAAACCGTACCCTTCACCACTCCATATCTCTTATAAGCCTCCATGGAATATTCACTGCATGTAGGAACGTAGCGACAGCTCTTTGGCAAAATTGGTGAAATTTCCCCTGCACACATCAACAATAGCATGTTTGGGTAGATAAAACTTAATCAAGCATTTATTCAATAATATTCTATAAGAACTTATTCATATAATAGCCATAGGATACTTCCGATACTTGTAGAATACAGCTAAGTACTTTACTTATCTTTTCCTAAATATTTTGTTTCAGCTTTTTTAACTGTTTTGGGTAGAAACTGGCTTTTCAAAAACCAAAGAAGGTTATCCATGTGTGCTTCCACGGTTAATCTTTACTTTTATAGCCAATAGAATATATATATATATATATATATATATATTTTTTTTTTTTTCAGTATGACGAGAGATTACAAAATAAAAAACTTTATCATAAACTTTTTTCAAATGCCCATTAAAAATTTAATGTATTTGATAACTATTTATTTTTTGGAGAAATAATGCATCAGTTCAATGATTATTTTCATATTTCACTTTTAATACAATAATAGAAAAAGTTTAACTCCATTAATTTTATTTGAACTTTGTTAATGATTAAGGTTTGATTTTTAGTAATTATTAGTATTTGTATTAAAGAAAAAATTAATGTTTATTAAAATTTTATTTGAAGATTATAATTTTTTATTGTATTAAATACGAAATATATTTATACTTATTACAGTACAGTAATTACCCTTTTATATAATTACCCTTTTATATAATTACCCTTTTTATTTCTATATTACAATTTATATAATAAGTCAATAACTATAAATATATAAATTATATTACAATTAATTAAAAATTAAAGTAAACAAATATTTTGAACACAAATCATAGTTTCAATTTACAATAAATATTTTATATTGTGATACAGGACTTTTTTTAATTATTAAATTTTTTAATATTTTACATGTACATTTTTTTTTCTAACTTATCCTAAAGATATGTTATCCTTAAATTAAAAGAATTACCTATACACGCATTTGTATCATATTAAGTACCCCAGACTTCATAGAGTAGAGCAGAGCTTATTAAAAGGTTCTAAATGCTCACCAAATTCCAATGAAGTAATCACTAAGCACGTTTAGGCTACGTTTGGATTGATGCTTATAACTTATTTCGCACCTTTCTTTTTCCACGAAATGAAACCTCAATTTCATTCCATTAGAAAATATCCAAACAATAAAATGAAAATTTTAACTTTATTTCATTGCTAACTTCCCCCAGTTATGTTCATCTCCACTCCTTTTCCTATCATCTATCCAAACACACCTCAATAAAAATAAACAAACCAAACACACACTTCGTCAACAAAGAAATGAAAAGGCACATACAATACAATACATAATAATCACTGCAAAATTATAACAGAAATGACGAAAGAAAAATATTACTCTTGTAGAATCTCAACATGGACAGCGCAACTTTCACTCCTAAAGTTTTCACCTCGCCATCTGATGAAAAAATTAACAGTCAAAATTAAATTCTTAATACCTTAGCAGAGAGAGAGGAGAGTACCTTGGTCTGTTTCAGGGTTGGAATCTTCCTTCAATGCACGAACCAATGGGGTGTGATGATGTCGTAGGGTTGGGAAAGGATAGTGGCGTCGATTGATTTTGATTTTAAGAGAAGAGAGATTAGGGTTTTGAAATAGAGTGGGAGAATAGGAATTGGGAGGAAGAAAAAGATTGGCCATGGTGGCGCCGCTACACACGCGCCACCGCTATGATGCCGTCGAACCCAGCGCGCAGCGTTCTTCACGACAACAAAAATGCGTTATGATTCGGGGATATGCGTACAATTTATTAAAAAAAAAATAAATAAGCTTTTTCATTTTAGTATTACGATGGTTTTTCTTGTAGTTCGGTTGAATAATTTTATTTGGATTACTTTTTAAAAAATACGAGTCAATTCATTCTCTTTCGTCAAAGTCTTGAGTTAAAGTATATTTCTTATTAATTGAGAAAAAAAGTTACTGGGCATTACAGTAAAGGTAACCATGAGTTTGATTGAATATTTATAAAAAAAAAATTGATTAAATTGAGGTCATTCAAAATATTAACTAAGATTGAAATATCATCATAATATTGGCTAAAAAGTTATTTAAAAGAATTAAGATTCAAGTTGATTTTATTAATCTTTTGTTAATCATACATGGCTTTATGCCCTGTCTAAGGTTTATTTTTTTTTATAAATAATAAAAAGTAATTTCTCAATATTTCCCAACGTATTTTTGAGATTATATTTATACTACCTGGCATGTAGAGGCTTAGAGATTTTAACATATGGGAAGATAATATATATTGTTTACTATTCGAAAAAAAAATAAAAAATAAAAAAAAAAATATATATATATATATATATATATATATAATAAAATTAGTTATAATTGACTAAACGATGTTTTGGATATTTAGTCTAGATTTAACCATATTTATATATAGATCAATAATCTTTTAGATTTTTTTTCAATTTTTATTAATAGCTCGGTGATCTTTTTTGAGACATAGAATCAGATTTTTAAAATATCACTTTTTTCTTTTTAAGAAAATCACGTTTATTTTTGATAAAAGTATTTGGTATTTATTACGAGTTAGGATAAAACTATTCTCAAATTAAAAGGTTGATGGTGCTTAATAGAAGTAAAATGTGTATCATTATCACCAAAACCTAAAGATAGATTCATTAATCGGCAGAGCCTTAAAAGCACGTAGACTCTTTTTCAGAAAAATTAGGAAAATCTCTAGAACACGATAGTTGGAATATAATATAAAATTGACAAAGATTTGGAGTTTATGCACAACCAATATCATCTCGAGTTAAACTACCATCAAGTGGAGTTGTAAACTCTCCATGAGCAACTCATGATACTAAATCAGGATTGGAATACCCACTAGTCCGAACAACACTTGCAGGCTAGAGCTCAACACACCAAACTAAAAACACAGAGTAGATCGTTGAGTATCGTTAAAGCCATGCAGGAAAACAACCAACAAGGATACACCTAACACGAGGTACTCAATCCCAAGTGCTAGTAGAGACGAAAACACAACAATTCCAAACAAACTCCTAATCCTGAACTGTAGATCGAACTAAAACTATAACACAACTTACAAATTGGACAGAAGAGTCCTCTCAAAGAGAATTAAGAGCATGTGATTACCAACAACATTTTAAGGTTGTTTTGATGCCTTTGTTAACTAAGAGAATGAAAAAAATAAAACTATTTCATCTAAGTTTTCAAACTCATTGTTTTCCAATTACAATCAGCTAAAAATCCTATTAGTAAAAAGTTAATCGATTTAAATATGCTTTTAATTGATTGTTTTATAATTGTCTAATTGATTTAAACTGTTTTAGAAACATAAATAAATGCTTTCAAAAATTGTATTTTAACATAAAAGAGAAGAGAGAAAAAATGATATACAGATTACAGAACGTGTTGAGAAACAAGAACATTAAGCCATAAGTGATTTGCAAAAGATTTTTTTATTCAAGAAGAACCAAGAAAGTGTTTCTTGAAGCTCATCCATGACTGAAGATTGTACTATATTTGTTTAACATTACAAGGAAGTCATGCAATCAATTTTCTTCTACTAGTTTTCACTTTACAATTTCAGTGCTTGGTTTGTTTTCAATTTTACATTGGATAAAGGAGTTTTGTAACTACAAGTGCATAAGGATTATTCTTGTAGGGGTGCAGTAGGGTTCTACAATTCTTGTAAGGGTGTAGTAGGGTTCTACACTGTGTTTGTGTATTATTGCAGGATGCAAGATTGTGTTATGGGTGTATTAATTGAACAATTGTGTTCTATAGTGCAATTTCTTTGCTAGTTGGCAAAGAGACTAGATATAACTCTTGAGAAAGAGTTAAACAGTATAAATCTTGATATTTTTTCTCTCTCTTTACCTTTATCTTGATTTGTATTCTGTATCTATATGATTTTTGTACCACTGCACATCTTTTCAGTTGATTGTTCTTGGGATCCAATTGATTAATTTTTATTGTACTGTATTACTGATATTACTGATCAAATATGTTCTGAACTTTAATCCTTTGTTTTGAGATTGATTTAATTAGATTTGACAGATAACAGTTGTTTGACAATTGTATTGATTGTGTTTTCTAGATATGTACCTTGTCTTGGTTAAATCAATTTGTTGATTTTGTGATTTAATCAACTATTTATCAGTGTTGCCGATTTACTAAAAGACTATAATTGATTGTTTTACTAAACTAATTGATTATGATTTTCTTGTAAGATTAAGAAATTATTTCAATTGATTGTGATTCTTAAATTAATTGATTACATTCTTTTGTTGATTGTTTGACTTAGTAAAATTGATTGATTGTCTTTGTGATTCAATTTGTTGAATTTTTCAAACAATAATTTCTAGATTTCAAATTTATTGTTTTTCATTTACAATTGATTAATGTGTCTGAGTGAATTTTTGACAAGAATAATTTAATTGATTGATTGTTGGATTCAATTGATTACTTTTGAGTTGAGCTATATTGAATGCTATTTTAATTGATTGTTTTAGGGTTTTCAATGATTGTTTTGTGCAATTACATATCCCACAATAAATTGTTTTAATTGAAGAAATTATTTCTTTCTTTTAATTCTTTTACTGGTTTGCAAAAATATTTCAAAATTCAATTCACTCACTCTTGAACTCAGCCTAAAATTTTTTTCAATTGGTATCAAGAGTTGGTACTTGTATTTTACTCAGGTTTTGATCCATGGCTGAGAACAAGTTACCCTTTGTAGCGGGAGCCTCAATAAACAGGTCACCTATGTTTAGTGGTGTGAATTATCAATTCTGGAAAGTTAGAAAAAAAAAATCTTTATTGAATCAATTGACTGTGAGATTTGGAATGGAATTGTTAATGATCCATTTGTTCCCTTGACTATTGTGATTTTCCAAAATATAAGAACTATTTTTTATTGTTTTCTTTTGATGGTTAATGTCATAGATTTTAGTCTAGTCCCCTATATTTTAGATATATAGTGCCTATTTAGTAAGTTTAAGAGTTTTCTTAGGGTAATTATATGGAAAATGATATTTTGACACTGTTTTTGAAGGTTTCCCTATGGGGTCCGCGTAATTAAAAAACTTTTTTGAAATGTATGACAGTCCAAGTGGTTTCCTCTCTTTTCTCTTTGGACATGTGGTTTGCTGATAAGTACTTTTGAACTTGTCAAAGTGGAAATATTTCTAAAAAATTATGAAACTCTTTTAAAATGTATGATACCCACGTACAAGTAGTTTCCTCTGCTTTGATATGTGTTGCTGGGAAATACTTTTAAACTTATGTTACAAACTTTGGACGTGTGTTCATGTTGTTCTCGTTTTAAAAAAAATATAGTCTAGGTAGTTTTCTCTGTTTTGATATATGGTTTGTTGATTAAGTACTTTTGAACTCGTCTAACAAATATGAAAAATAAGAATATCGTGTGTTTATGTTTCCTCTCATTTTGAGAAAATACCGTTATCATGTTATGGAAAGTAAGAGCGTTCGAGTGTTTTCCTCTGTTTTAATATGTGAGTTATTGATAAGTACTTTTAAAATCCAAATGAAAAACGAAAAACAGATATAAACTTAACACATGTAAGTATATAAAAAAATTATTATTTTTTTATCATGTAATAATGTCAAATGGGTATAATGACATGTAAGTGTGTCAAAATATTATGGTCCTAATTATATTATTTAGCAATTATAATAAGTAATTTTCTTCTAAAGATTTTAACTTTATTAAGGGAGTCTTTTGTCTTAATGTCATGAACATTTTTTGGTCGACCTAAAATACAGCACAAGCACATAAATTCCTCCACTGCTACATGAATATCACTGGGTTCATTACAATTACTTCAATCATTTTATGACATTCATACAAAGAGGGATACGTTTCTCATCTTATTGTACAACCAAGATCAATATCTAAATTTATACAATACAAAAACATTCTGGAATAGGACATCACATCATGATTGAACACAGCACCAAACAACAGCAAAACACAACATTACACACATCTTTCTTAATCAAACTTAGACTCGGAACTTAGCCAAAACATGTAGAGGATTCTTCTTATGCTGAGTAATTCCTGGTAAAACTTCAGTATCAATATCTTCCTTTCTCATTCCTGCTGGCAATTCCCAATCAAATGACCTGAGAAGATTCGCTAGAATAAGATCCAGTGAAGCAATTGCCATATGTATACCAGGGCAAATTCTACGTCCAGCACCAAATGGAATGAACTCAAAATCTTGCCCTCGAAAATCTGTTGTATTATCTAAGAACCTCTCCGGTAAAAACTCATCTGGGTCTTTCCAAGCGTTAGGGTCTCTATGGATAGCCCAAGCATTCACATACACTAATGTCTTGGCTGGAATTTCATAGCCCTCTAAAACACATGGTTCGTTTGTTTCCCTTGGCACAAGTAGGGGCACTGGTAGATGCAGTCTCAATGTCTCTTTTATCACGGCCTTAAAATAGGGAAGCTTTTGAACATCATCTTCATATAGAAAATCCTTTTCACCCCCCAAATTCCTAATTTCTTCTTGAACTTTCTTCATTACTCTTGGATTTTTTAGTAGGGCGGTAATAGCCCAGATCGTTGTAGCAGCAGTTGTATCCGTTGCTGCTACAAGCATATTCTGCAGAAAAGAAATCAACACCTCATAATTTATCCAAAATATATTTTGACAAATAAACTTTTAAATTGAACTTGTCCAAGGGCTTTCTCTTTCCTATGTAATAAATTAATTGTGTTTGTCCTTGTCAATCCATACCCTTAATTGGTTTACAATAAAATTAGCAATAATTAAAATTGAACTCCCCTTACCACGGAAATTGGAGTATTTTGTCAAACTTTTTTAAGTAAGAACGAAAGGTATAAGTTTGGTTTATGGTGGATCTGTGGTGAAAAGGAAAAAGTGTGATGATACCCATATGTGGTAATTTGGCCCCCACAACTTCTTGCACAATCATTGACCAAAAATGAACTTGTCAAGTATAGGTTACTTATGTTATAACTTCCTCTCGCACGAAGAGAGAGGGTAGCAAACTCTGAGTTATTGAGGATGGACAAAATTTCTATGACGGAAGGGAAAATGACTAGTCTAGAGAGTTTGACTAGTACGACAAAGATTGAGAAAGTTCATGAAGTAAAGAGTAATATACGGAGAGAGAATACTGAATGTTGGCATGTTGAATCGTCAATTAAGGGGCTATGAGGGGATCCTTGCATGGTAAGTTTAGTATGCTTCCGAATTCTCACATGTCAAATTTCATATCTATTGATAATAACCCACTAGAACTCGAGAAGAGAAAGAAACTAGTAAGATCATATGTGCAACATCGATCTTATGATCTTATGAGTGTGTTGCAAACTACAATGACAAATTTTGGTTTAGGAAAGAAATGAACAAGGCTGTATGTACCACTTACAAAGCAGCACGAGATTAAATGATTAACTTTGAGGAATGGAAAATAAGAGCAAGAGTTAGCTAGGGTGCAGGAAAGGGAAGCAATCACTAAACAATCCTTCTAAAGTGTGTTTGGATTGAAGGGTATATTTGATGTTTAAGGATATATTTGATGTGAGGGATATAATTTACAGTGTATATGTTTGAATTAAAAGAAAAGTAATGAAAAATAAAAAAAAAAATTATAAAAATTTGTAAGTGATATAACATATCTAATTAATAAAATAAATTATTTAATAGATGATAGAAATAGATATAACTTATAAAATAAATTCAAAGTTAAAAATAAATTAATATTGTTAATATTATTATTTTTATTTTCTAAATTTATTTTAATTTTATTATTATTATTACTTCTATTATTATTTAATAATTTTATTATTTTTATTATTGTAATTATTATTTAAGATTTTATTCTTATTTTTAGTTTTTAACATTAATATTATTAGTATTTATTTTTATACTTTTATTATTATTTTATAAATTTATTATTACTATTTTTAAGTTTTTAACTTTATTAATATTCTATAGTTTTATTATATTTATATATTTAACATAAAACGTATATTAACAAAATATTAAATTTATTTTTATTTTATTAATCATTTTAAAAATTTTATTTTATTATAAATTAAATTATTATATATATATTTTAATAATTTATTGTTTTAGAATAAAAGAATAAATATTATTGCTATATTTTATTTAAATGTAGTCAAATTAGTTTTTTTATTTAATTAAAAAACAAACTTTCTTTGCAAATCTTTGCATCTATTGTGAAAAGTTTAAGAGGCAATTTTTTTCAGTTTTCGTAAATTAGGTATCAAAGCACATGAATATCCTGGTAACTTGGACCTTAGCTCCTTAATTCCCAAACTTTAAATAAAGATTAGAAGTGTTGGAAGACTTTTTATGCATTAAACTTAACAACAGTTAATTTGTCAAGGGGCATATGGTTTTGTTCAGTGTGAATTTGAATAGCCTAATCACTACTTTTAATAATGTTAATTATAGTTGTTATGAGTAAGGGAATGAATTTAAAGAGTTTATTTTAAGACTATATATTGTACTATTTACTTTATAAAAAGATAGATCATAAATATGTGCATTGAAAATAAAAGTCTATTTTTCTCTCTTTCAAATGTTCATATTCTCTAATATCAAATTGTTGTTAGAGCTATGGCAAGTGATCAATATTTTGCCACTGTCTTGACTAATAAAGGCGATAAATTATGATAATTTGAGTATTCAAATGAAAGTCTTTCTTAGATTCTCAAGATGCTTAGACGGTGGTCCAAGAAGGTTTTGAAGAATAAGAAAATACAAGGGATATTCGGTTGTCCAAAATAACACATTGACACAAACACGATGACAACTTTGTAAATATTGTATCAAGTTGTTGATGGGTCAATTTTTTAAAAGATTGTTGGTATATCAACTTCAAAGAAAGCGTGGAACATTTTGGAAAAAGTGTTTAAGGGTGTCGATCGAGTTAAACAAATTCTTCTTCAAACTCTACGAGGTGAGTTATAGGACAGGAGGATGAAGGACTCTGAAGATGTATCTTGTTACATTACTCGGTTGCAAATGGTAGCCAATCAACTCAAACACAATGGAGAAACCCTCATGTATGCATGAGTTATGGAGAAAATTCTTCGATCATTGATTAATGACTTTGAAAATGTTGTATGTACAATGAAGGAGTTAAGAAATTCAGAAAAAATTACCATTATTGATCTCGAGGGTTCTCTTGAAGCACACAAACAACGAAAGAAGAAAAAGAAAGAAGAAAAAGAAACAAGAATTGGAGGAAGTCTTACAAACAAAGGTGACTATTGTGGAGGATAAGGTGATTTATGTGAAACACAACTAAGGAAAAGGATAAGATACGAAGGTCGTGGTTATGGTGGTAGCGGAGGTCGTGGTCATGGAAACAACAATGAAGAGAGAGAATAAACGAACTAGCTAAACTATCATGGACGATGCCATGGTTATGGAAGAGGTGGTCGTTCAAATGGCCCAAATGTCGAATGTTACAATGGTGAAGAATACAGTGCAAAGGATTGCTGTGTATAGAATAAAATGGATGAAAATAAAAATTTAGTCTAGGAAGATGAGACAGAAGATGAAGGGGTTTTCATGATGGCCAATGAAGACATCACTCTGGATAGTGACAAGTTGTGTTATTGGGACACTAGTGCTAGCAATCATATGTGTAGGCACAAACACCTCTTTATTGATATACAAGAGACAAAAGATTTACATGTGCCTTTTGGATATCCACACTAGTAGAAAAAAGACATTTAATCGCGGTTGTATAAGGCTTACAAACGCGGTTGTACAACCGCGATTGATTCAACCGCGATAAAAAGTACTGAAGATATAAACGCGGTTGTACAACCGCGATAGAAAATATAACATACAAACGCGGTTGTTTATTAACAACTGCCTTTGTAAATATAAATAATATGTTATTCCAATATTCTCATCATTCCATTGTAGTCTAGTTGGTTAGGGTACTTGGCTCTCACCTCAGAGACATGGGTTCAAGACCAAGGGTCTTTCCAGGACCACCACTTTCGTATGTCACTGGAAAAATTTATAAGGATAGAAAACGCAAAGTGAAAAAAAAACCCAGCTAAGAAATGAATCGGGATGCATAATATAATACCTGTCACAGTCTACTAGTTGTTGTTTACTGAGATTGAGGAGCTTTCCGGTGACAAGATTGAGGAGCTTTCCGGTTTCTATAGATCCTGTGGTAGTGTTCGTCGCAGCGAGAGAGAGAGAGACAAGAGAGAGGAAGAGGAAGAGGAAGACAATGCACTAGCAGAGGAAGGGGGAGAGGCAATGCGAGGAAGAGGAAGACAATGCACTAGCAGCAGCAAAGGAAAGCGAAGAAACATAGGGCACGCGAGGGGGAAAGAGTTTTTGTGCCCTAAAAAAAGAGATTCAAACGCGGTTGTTAGTGGCAACCGCGTTTGTATGTAGGATACGAACGCGGTTGCCACTAACAACCGCGTTTGTATCTTCCTGCAAAATAATTTAAAAATTGTTTTGAAGATACAAACGCGGTTGTTTCAAGAACCGCGTTTGTATCTCCCTGCAGTTTTCAATAATAAATTATTTATGGCTTATTATCGCAGTTCTTACGTCAACCGCCCTAGTATAGTCTTACTTAATTTCAAAAATGCCACCGCGTTGTTTTTAATTGCGGTTTATTTTTAACTGCGATGATATCCCGCCTTTAAATGTCTCTTTTCTACTAGTGCCAACAAAGGTTTTAGTCAAAGGTCAGGAAAAAATATGTTTTTCCCAATAATGTGGAAAAGAACTATGGAGGAGGTATTTTATATAATAGACTTGAAAAGTAAAATTCTTAGCATGAGACAATTATTGGAGAAAGAATGTTCAATTTTCATGAAAGATCGGGTATTACACTTAAATTATAAAAATGGTTGAGTGCTTGTACATGTGGACATGATGAAGAATTGAGAGTTCAAACTCAACTTAAAGAGTATACAAGAATACTGTTTGCAAGTCAACATGAAGAACAAAACATGGTTATGGCATTTACGATTTGGAAACTTACATTATGAAGGGCTAAATGAGTTAGAAAAGAAGAAAATGATCCATGGATTACATAACATGGAATACATCAATAAATATTTTGAAGGTTTTGTACTTGGTAGGCAAGTAAGGACAAATTTTGAAAAGAAGATAGAATACCGTGCAAGGAGATCTCTCGATATGGTTCACACCAACATATGTGACCCAATGTTCCAAAGTCTTTTAGTGAGAAAAGGTATTTTATTATTTTCATTGATGATTATACAAGGGAGACTTAAGTTTACTTTTTGAAGAAAAAAATCAGAAGCATTTGAGGTGTTCAAAAAATTCAAGGGGATGGTGGTGAAGACAACCAATTTTACATCAAGGCCTTATGGTAGGACACATGCAGATAATACGCGTCAATTGTTTTCACAAAGTATTGTGACGAACAAGGTATCAATATATTATTGACAACACCACACTCACCTTAGCAAAATGGCATCGCCAGAAAGAAGAATCAAACAATACTATGGGTTGATCAATGTTGAAAAGTAAATGCATGTCGAAGGAATTTTGGGCAAAATTAATGCAATGTGTTGTGTACATGCGAAACCAATGTATACATTCAAAGTTTGCGAGTGAAACACTACATGAAGCTTGGAGTGATCATAAACTAATTGAATCAAACCTTAAAGTGATTGATAGTGTCACCTACACACATGTACCAGACCAAAGAAGAAACGAATTTGATGATAAGAGTGAGAAATATGTGTTTATTGGATATGACAAAGAACACGAATGCTTTAAGTGTTTTATCCAATTGACAAAAAAGTAATCGTGAGTTGAGACATACAATTAGCGAATGAAAAAAACAAGTGGGACAGGAAGAACTAAATGAAGGCTAAACATGAGAGTCATGTAGCACCAATAATTACTACAATAACTTCTCAAGTTCATATTAAGAAGATGACCGACGTCAACCTAAGATGCGGCGCCTACAAGACCTATACTAGTCAGTTGATGAAGTACATTTGATTTGCTTATTAGCAGACCCAGAGAACATTGCCTTTCACGAGACAGTAAGAGATAAGAACTAGAAAGCTGCAACGGACGAATAGATAAAAACAATTAAAAAGAAATGAAATAAGAGATTTGGTAGAGTTGCAAAAGGATGTAGACCAATATGCGTATGTTTAGTAACTACAAGGGTCTGGCATAATCTAGCTTGGCCAAAACCTATTTACACTAACACAAGTCTAGGAAGAATTTAGGTCCTGCAATAGTTGCATTCACGTCCTTTTCATGTAGCATGCATGTTGTATCGCTTTGCTTATCCATTTAAGATCCATTTTGCTTAGAATTGGAAAGTGTGGCATATCTCATGATTTCTGAGATATGCTTAGGTTACACGGGGGAGTTGAATTGTGGCATTAGATAGTGTTGTGGTTTGGCTTTATAAGTTTCATTAGTGCGAACTATTTGACATACATACTTGTTTATGACCAAGCCAACATCAAGGTAGCTAATTTGGAGCTTTGTCACTTGTGACTTATAGTAGGGGAGTCCTTCATTTGGTTCTTTTGTCCCCTTTCTAATGTGATTGAGGAGGTGGCAGTCATTTCTAGCTTTCTAGTCTCACATGGTTTAACTGGTTTTTGTTGACCAAGTCATGAACAAAACTGTCAATTTGGAACAATGTTACTTATGGCTTAAGGTATTGGAGTCCTACATTAGGAGCTTTTGGTTATACAATTCAAAGGTGTCTGCTAGTGGGATTCTTGGCTTCATATGAGTATTTGTTTTGTATAGATTTTGTCACAATACCAATCTGGTTTGGAGGACTAGTATAAGGGTGTTTTCTTACAGAAGTGGATCAAGGGTGTGTTTAATTACCTCAAACATTTTGCAACTCCTATTAATAAGCATAGAAAGTTCTTTAGGAGAGAACTGTGAGTGGTTTGTTCTGGTAGTATGATATTTGAGTGCCTATTAAATTTTATGCCTCGATCAGAAAACATAAGAAACCACTTTCTATATGTACCTTCTTCTAGTTTTATAATTTTATTTGGATTGAGGCACGAGTACCTCACATAAAGTAATTTTTTAGTCGATAAAAAATATATAAAGACTAAAGCAAGTAATACCTAAGCGTAAAAATTAAAATATAAAAAGAAGATATTCGAGATCAAATAAGTAATTAAACACATAATATTTCAATTAGATGTTCTATCTCACCCCTAGTCTATATGTTTTTTCTTGGTGTCATATGCTGTTTTTTGTTACTCAAGTAGATAAATTAAATGAGGAAAGGAAAGGAACTACAAACCATGAACACAGCTTTGATATGATCATTTTCGAGATCTGCAGAAAACGAACGTTGCTTTTTCAGTTGAAGTAAGACATCTATTAAATCCTCGTTCTCCGGTGTCTTTCTGTTGGGATCCATGTGTTCATCAATGACTTCTTGGTAGAACGTATCCAACTCCTTGAAATTCCTTTCAAGACGAGCACGTAGTCCTGTGATTTTATCAATCCAACCCAAGAAAGGAATATAATCTGAGAAAAACAGCATGCCCAACATGGCTTGACACTCATTGAGTAGCCCATGGAACCTGCTCCTTTCTGTTCCTTCATCTTCATACCTGGTGGAAAATGAAGCAATATATGATAGTAAAGTTTGTGAAACATTTAATTAATTTTGGTATAGTCAATATGTACTAAAAAGTATGGAGTGCTATCTCTTTATTTTTTAAAAATATACTGAAATTTAGTCTAAATATTAGAAAGTTCTTTTATTATACTATATTTTCAAATACTAGAATGACAAAAGAAAAAAAAATGTTGAGTATCAAAGGAACAGAAAATATTTCCTTTTGATTTTTCAGTTTCAGGGCTAATAACGTGTTAACCTTTTTGAGATTCAAATGGAGCATTAGAAAAAATGATACAAAAAAAAAAAAAAAACAAGGCAAAAAATAAGCTAAGAAATCAAAACTAAGTGAGTTTCTTTGAGTGTGAAGATAATCCTCCATGTGTCTTACAATACCTTCTCCCAAAGGCAATTCTACATATAATAGTGCTGGTGAGGGACATGAGTGCATCACTCAAATTTGTAACCTTAGAAGATGAGGCATGCATGGATATTTTTCTTATCATTTGCTTGACCTCAAAGTGCCTTATTGAGGAAAAGTTAGAGACACGAATGGAGCTAAGGAGATGGACAACACAAAGTTTTCTGATTTCTCTCCAGTAACTATTGTATGGGCAAAATGCAATGTCAATCCCATTATAAGACAATTTCTGTTGGCCAAATAATCTAGGACGCCCACAAAACTGAAGGTCATGATCTTTCATTACCTCTTTGGCAAGTTTAGGAGAGGAAACAACGATGGCTGGCCTTAAACCTAATTTAAGGGAAAATATTGGCCCATATTTTCTTGAGATTTGCCATAGCTGAAGATAAAGAGCTGGATTATTCAGCTGATGAAGGTTCCCTATTATGGGAAGGCCTCTAGGACCTGGTGGAAGTGGTGGGTTATTCAAGGTTTTGCGATATTGGAGGAAGAATGAGAAAAACACAGGAACAGTAAGACATAGAATTAGAAGTGGGTACAACATTGTTTCTATAACAATGAGGAAGAAAACACTCTCGTGAGTCTTGTTAGAATCATAGGATCTATATAGGGGGCATAAGCATGTTAGATCAATCTCATAAGAATCTTCTAACAGTACTATGACGATACAATAATCTTTTAACAGTACTATGACGAGGATTTCAAAATATGCGTCAACGAAAAATTAAAGGAAGTAAAATAAAAATGCTTTTATATTGAGAGTGACAAGAACGAAAGTAAAACAAACTTAAGAGTTTAGAAATTATCAAATAGAAATTAAAATATGCTTTGTAAACAAAATATTTTGTGTTAAATATATGGGAATAGAATTTCTCCTTAAGAAAGATTTTCTAGAATGATCTAAGAATATCCAAATATTTTTTAAAATATGAATATTTTTAAAACATTTTTACTAAAAGTCCCTTACAAAAATGAACTTTCTACAATATTTTGTTAAAAGAACATAAAAAACTAACATAATTATTTAGTATTTAATGAAATGAATAACTTCAATTATGATTTGGTAAAGAGAGTCACAATTTCTTTCTTTCTTATAGGTGTGTCATTTATACCAGTAAAAAAAACGTATTTTATGTTAAGATAATACATCAGTTAAAACAGAACTCATGTAAACAAAAACGTGATGGTAATTTTGTAAATATTTAAAGAGATATTACGTCGGTTAACTCAAATCTGACGTAATTTATCACATTTTACGTCGGTTGTCACTCATAACTGATGTAAAAAAGACTGAAAGAAAAGTAAAAATTCAAAATTTGAAAATTTTGTAATGGTGCCAAAGATACTAAGTCAGTTTTAAGGTACCAACCGACGTAGTATCCAACCCATATTACGTCGGTTGAGACTTTACAAACGATGTAATATCCTCCTCTTGGCACGCGTGTGAATTTTGAAGAAAAATTAGTAAAATTTGGTCAAATACTATCCCAACCGACGTAGTATGTCCTTCAAGTTAAAATTAGGAATTTCAAGAGATATATTAACTCTTACGCTTACATTTTTCTCTTACGTCTCTTACGTTTTCTTCTCCTTCACCTTCTCCTTCACGTTCTCGTTCATGTTCTCCTTCACCTTCTACTTCACGTTCTCCTCAACCTTGTTGCCTCCACCTCAATCTCGGTGCCTTGTCCTCTTAGTCTGTGCGTGGTATCGCTTTTATTCTCACTAGTTTTCATTTGTATTCGCGTGGTGCAACTTTCTTTTCTCACTAGCTTTTATTTGCATCTTTGTTGTTCATTGGTTTTGCTAGGGTTCGAGATGGTCCATTTTCGACTGCTTCCACATTCATTTGGTGTACGCAAGCTTCTTGGTGGTCTCGGTTTAATGCTTGGTTCGACACCCCTTGTCTTTTCTCTTTGCAAGAGGTTAGCAATTTTGTAAAATTCATTAAAAATGGTTAGAAATTTATTTTTGACTCAAATTTTTTATCAGCATCTTGATTTAGTATATATTTGATGGTAGAGTTCTTACATTGTATAGATTTATCATAGATTTAGGGTTTCAAAAATTTAGGACGACAAAACTTCAAAAGGTCATAACTTTTGATAGAGAGCTCGAATTGAGACGCTCAAAAAATAAAAGTTGCTCGAAATGGGGTAATGAATTCGCTAGCCAATAGCCAAAGGCGGTTGGGCATCCAAAAATTTCAAAATTCCATCGTTTAGGATTTTTTTTTTATTTTTTTGTTATTTTTCACCTATTTTTTTATATTGTAGCCTTTTATTTCACATATCTATACTTGTTAGAAAATTCTAAAATATTATGTGGTGTTTTCTTGTATCGATTAGAAATTTATCAACCCATTACATATTTTTTTAAAATAACTTTTTACGTCGGTTTGTAGTTCCAACCGACGTAGTATCCACTTCTTACACTGTAATTCAATTATTTTAGTTGGGTATATAATGTCAGTTTTTATTTTTTAATCGACATTGTGGCGTACATATGACGTCGGTTGCATAACTGACGTTATATGTTCAAGACTTTCTATGTCGCTGACATTTTACGTCGGTTTCAGAACCGACATAAAATGTCTTCCAAAACCGACGTACAAGGCTCTTTTTCTACTAGTGTTCAAGACTATTTAATCATGAATTATTTTTTCCTGGTTCTAATTTCTTTATTTCTTTTTTATTTTAAATTTTGTTTTATTATACTTATACTATTTATATTATATTGTCGGGTAAACCAAGAAGGTTTATATTAATAAGTACAACCGTGGAAACTAAGATTACCTAAGATTCTAAAATTATCAACTAGCTTGGTCGAGAAAGAAATATTAGACAAGGTTGTAAAATATTAGGAAAGATCGAGATTGACATAGTCATATACATTATGTTTGTTTATGTAACTAATCAAGTAATACTGAACATCTAAACTAATTACCATGTCTAAACAATATACCATCTCAAATTCAATTGTAGTTTCAAACTAATTGTTAAGACCTAAACTCATAATACTAGCTTGAGAAAGCAAACAAAAGGGTGGAGAGGAGCTTAACTACTGGCCACGAGAACTCTAAACGGATGGAAGAAAAGTAACATCCTACTTCTTCTCTAAATTTCATAACAAATATGAGACGCGTAAGATATTTCACATGTGGGGGAGAGTGAAAGAGGCTTACATTGCAAGGAAAGTATACTTAAGGGGGAGTAGGCTCGGTTTTGAGGTTCTATGAAGTAAAGAATGTTGAGCATCTAGCAAAAGAACTAGATACGATCTGAATATTAGCAACTAAATTACATGTCAATTGCCCAAGGTTCAATAGAAACGAAGGAGAGCAGACTAATAAAGAGGGGATTCAAATGCAACCAGAAAAGAAAATGACAACTGAGCATACACAGACTGTCCAAAAATGGTCCTAGCCGAAGAGCGGTGACCATGTGATGCATGACCACTTCTGTGTTGAGTCCTTAAATGTTTAAGGCAACCTTGTCGAGCCTGTCCATAAATGTTCGCAGGGATTCCTTCTCTTCCTGCCGGATGTTTACCAATGCAATAGATGTCATGTGGTGAGGTTTGCTAGTTGTAAACTGAGAACCAAATTTGGTTACAAGGGTCTCAAAGGAATCAATCGACTGTGGAGGTAATCGGGTGAACCAGTTGAGAGTTACTCCTTTCAGGGAAGTAGGGAAAACCTTATACAATATGTTATCCGTCGTGTAAAGGCTTAACTGGGTGACATACACATCAATATGGTCATCTGGATCTGTCGACCCATCTTATCGGTCTAGCGCTGGGCTTTTCCAGTTAGGAGGCAATTCGGTCGCCATTATGTCATCTGTTAAATGATACTTCCTAGACGAGTTGACTATCGTGTTATGCGATGGATCACCTCCTCACCTGCCTTCCTGCCGAGAACCTTTCTCCTCGATTCGTTCTTCCCTATGAGTTCACTCTCGTTATTCCCTGTCGACTCTCTGCCTGAGCCTCTCATTTTCTTCCCGGAGCCTATTTAAGGCCCCGACCTGGTGTGCTAGATCCTCTTCATGCTCTTTCCTTATCAGCTCCTCCTTGATGGTTCTGTTGGCTTCCATCGTTCCTAGTTGTCACCATTGCTTCGTCAGGCTAATCTCAGCCCCACAGTGGGTGCCAAAATATTCTTGCAAGAGACCGGTTAGCTCCAACAACAACAAGGTCTTTGGTCGTTTCCTATGAATCATGGCTTTTGTCCTCTTCTCGTTCGTCCTGGTTGGTCTGTGAATTCCTGTTGATTGAGTTCTCCATACACTCAAAATCTCGGGTGGAGGTCTTGCATGCATTCTGACGCTCAAGTTAGAAAATGTCCAAATAACACAGGATAAAGTGGGATAGAATAACAATACCTTATCTCCTAGGATTACCTCCCCTTTTATAGTGTTTGAATGGGCTTTCTAATGATTGAGCTAGAGGCCCAACTTATCAATGGAGTGGCCCTATCAATGATGGTCATGTGGATGCCACGTGTTTATCTTACTCATGCCACACGTCTAATGGTCTTAATAAAATAGTTTATTGTATCTTATAAGTCATACCGAATGATATTCGACTGGCTAGGTAAATCGATAACTATTTGGTCAGTCGACTCCTGCAAATTATGCATTAGTGGAAGGTGCTCGGCCTAACCTATAATACATATATCTGATTGGATACAAATGTGATGAAATTAATGTAAAATTGAGATATTTTGTTTGTTTAATAAAAGAAAACAAGAAAGATGAAAAAAAAATTGAGATATTTTGTTTGTTTAAGAAAAGAAAACAAGAAAGAGGTGAAAGATGAAAAAAAATTGTTAATGTGAATAGAGGAAAATAAAGCGGAAAAAAAAAAGTTTATGTACAGAATAGTACATAACATAGTTTTATGTGACAAGAAGGATAGCAATTGTATAACTTGGCCCGCAAACATTTGTTTGAGTAGTTATTAAGCTAGTTACCTTTTTTGTTTTTGATATTTTACCGGCCAAAGAATAAAATATATTTATTTGCTAGAAACTAAACAGGAATAATAATTAATAAGTTAACAAAAATGAAATTTAAATGGATCAACAGAAGTCTTTAATAAAGAATTACCTGACGAGAATATATAGAAGTTCACAAGAAGTTTTCGAGGAGAGGGTTAAGTAATAATAAAAGGGATTTTTTTTATATAACAGAAATTTTCAAATTTACTTTGCTATATTGAAAGTGAAAAAGAAATAAATAAAACATAAAAAAATTACTATTTATGAATATATCGGAAAGGAAGTTGTTCTGATATTAGTTGATATAATCATTATATAAAGACCAAAAGTTACATAATTGCATAAGCTATGCCAAAATAAATAGAAGTGGAATAATAACATTGACTAGTGTAAGTAAAAAAAGTTGATAACTGGTCAAACAGAATATTGTATATATATAAAATTTCATAATACAAATAAAAAAATTGGGAACAATATGCTTAGTTATTTGTTTATACAATGTTTTATTTTTCTTAGTAGTTTTAATTTAATTTTTTATTATTTCTCTGTCATTTATTCTTAGTGCAATATAATATTTTCTTCATTTTTCAATTTTAATCAATTCTTGTTTATCTTTGCATTTACTTTCATTTTGTTTCAACATTTTTTCAAGGCTTTTTCTTCTAAAATCCTAAAACTTTCATATAGGTTATCTTAATATAGTTTGCTTTTCTGATTTTTCATATATTTCTTTAAATAAATATATTGAAAAACCTTATGTTATTGTTCTATGCAGTATTCAGTATGTTGATCACCTATATTGATATCATCTCAGATTAATTATTTAAACAATATTAAGCTATTAAGTTTTAGATAAAACACTAATTAAGGATTAAGATTTGTGGATAGAATTAATCTAGATGTATCCATCTAAAAAATTATTAAAATATTGTAAATAGGTTTATATTCATGAAGTAAACACTTTACCCTCAATAAGTATTATTGATTTGGACATTAGAGTGTAAAGGAAGACAAAATGAATGAGTTCGATTTTATAAGATCTGTTTTGTTTCAACAAAAAAAATTAATTAAATTCAAAATAATAATAATAATAATAATGTTTTCTAAGTTAGTTTAGTCATATGAGCTGTATATTAAATTTATATAACAAAAGAATTCTAAAAAATAGATTATATCCTTTTAATAAGCAATGAAAATAAAATATTTTTCATAATATGCTTTATCAATATAATTTTAACCAATGTATATTGATAAAAAAAAGTATTAACATTGATAGAAAAATCATTCTTTTGTTTTTTATCGATGAAACTAAGAGAGAGAGAGAGCACGTGAATGATGCTGTGTATTGAGCTATCATAGGGTATCCAAAGTAGAACCCGAGGGATGAGTTTTATATTGAGCTATTAGTAAATTTGAACAAGATTCGTGATACACGATGCAGAAAAAAAAATGAAGTGCATCAACTTTGAAAGATGAAAGGTGAAAAACGATAAAATAGAAACCAGTGAAGAAAATGATGGGAGAAAAGAGATGAGGAAGGAAGAAAGTGTTAGCAACTTAAGTGTAGTTTTGATTCCTATATCATAAAAAAGTTCAACACATATACAAAAAAAAAAAAAAAAGAATTTAGGTAGAGTTATAATTCTTTTTATGAATCATGATTCATTTATACCGAATTTCTTTAGTATCATCTTCAAGTAATGAGAGAATTTAGTTTAATATTTTTTATTTCCTAACACAATTTTTTATAATTTGTTCAATGACATAAAGTTGTATATTCCTTTCCATAGAATTTTTAATACTTTATATAATTGTAAAATCTATAAAAGGTAAAAGTAAATACAAATAATACGTATATTGGTAATAGTTTTAATCGACTTAATCAAAACCTTAAAATGATTTTAAGTTAACAAATCATGATAGATATATAAATTTAAAATTGGTTATGACAATTTTTTTAAAAAAAATGGTAGACTTTGGAAGAAATTATTCTGCCTTTTGTCCTTGAGTTTTTAAACTCTGTTAACGGTAATTGGTGCTAAACTATTTTCAGAATTTTCTTTTAATCATGGCGGCGAAATATTTATCATATGTTTTTCTACTAACATAATAAGTATTAAAGATAACCTCAACGTATAAATTAAATTAGAACTGGAAGTCAAGAAAATGCTTATTTGAAACAAAATAAACCATATATATTTCGAAATAAAAAACTTAACACATTTTTTTAAAATTTAATATACTAAAAATATAATTAATTTCATTAAATATTTTTAAATATATTCAGAAATGAAAATTTTACATGAAACTGAATTTGTTTAAAATTGTATCCAAAATTAAAAATGAAAATATTAAAATAGAAAAGGCAGGAAATTAATTAAAGAAATAGAAAAACATGTAAAATAAACTATTAAATAGTTGAAACCAATAAACAAAAAGTGGTAAAATATTGAAAGTAAGTCATTGAAACAGATAAAATATAGAAAAATAATAAATAGATAAAATATATAAAGATAAATAAATGAAATAAAATGATTAAAAAATTGTAATAATCAATTGGGATTCGTGCTTTAAAATTTAAATCTAACTATGTTGATGTGGAGGTATTTGTCTTCTAAGTATTATAACATATTATAAAAATATAAATCAAAACTGTAGGATCGCCTCATGATATACATTAAGACTATTGACAATGACTATTCTAAGAAAAATGGGATTATCAAAGGCTGACATGCAACCTAATTGTCATTGTTATGGTTGAATGACTAAAAATAAAAAAAAAAGAAAAATAGTAGATATGATAACAATTAAGAAAAAAGGGTCTCCTAAGAGGGAAGATGAATGATAATAAAATATTTACGTAGAAGATGATGGGTAAGGCCAAAAGAAAATATTTTTATTGTCTTTTATATTAATTTAAATACAAGACAACAAATTTTCTTTATTTATTTTATATTTTATTTTTTAATGTTGTTTTTAGAGTGTTTTGCACTGGTTAGAAGATAAAATGGTAACTACTGAGAGTAGAGTCTTAAAAGGAGAAAGTAGTTTAATAGAAGATCTATGTGTGTATATATTGATATAACAATTTTTAGGTAAAATTATAAAATAAAATTCGAGAAGAAGAAATTGAATTCTATGATATATTTTGAAGAGTTAAGACTTTACCATCCACTCAACACTTTATTTATGATATATTTTGAAGGGTTAAGACTTTACCATCCACTCAACACTTTATTTATAGTAGTGAGAGATCATTTGAGCAATAGTGGGATAAAGATAGGTACAAGAATGTGTGTCATGTGTGGAATAATCGACGAGTCTCTAAACCACTTGTTCTTTATTTATAAGGTAGCATGAAGTGTGTCATATATTTAAAATATTGTTAGAATATGATCCAAAACATATTGGAATTTTGATTAAGTGTTAAACTATAAAACAATAATCATGAAAACACTTCATCTGTAAGACATAAGTTTTATATAAGACAAATGTTGTGAGACGCAATGTGTTTAGTTTAACATATGATACAAGACATGTGTTCTCTTTGTTTCATTTATGAGACAAATGCATCCACACAATACTTTAAGTTAATGTTTTACCAAATGGAAATCCTTGTGAGTGTATTTTTGTGTTGCAAAGAATGTTCTCATCTTCACATCTACGAAGAAGATCTCATTCATCATATGTCAATGGAAAAAATCTCTTAAAGGGTTTACTATAGTTGCTTCACACCAATGCACATTTTGATATGCCCACAACTCTGAAAAGGTTATATGTCTCGTACAATTCTATGTTTTATTCCAATTTGGTTGAAAGCTCTCTAACTGAGGCCTGATAAGTCATGCCAACTATAAGGATGTTGCTTAAAGAATAGAGAAACATTTAATGATGCATATAGCACATTTAATGCACCTCTATATTCATGCATGAACAAATGAATAGTTGAAGACGGAAATTTTAAGTGAAGTCTCTCAACACGCATAAAAGGATTTGCAATGAATTTTTTCTCAACTTCATATTAAAAGAAATATTCTCAAGTTGAAGAAAAGAAGAACAAGTGATTGGTGGGAGACACTCCAAGGCTCGCCATGGTAGCAAAAGAACTTAAAAGATGTGAGAAAAATTTTCACATATTTCAAGGGTGAAACTGGACACTATAGGCCTTCCCTTCCAAGGAACAATCCTTGGTGGTGAACCTAGGAGAATACTCTCATTTTAATTTATTTAAATAACAAGAAGACAAGTAAAATACAATAGTTAATTCAAATTCAGTTCAAAGTGAAAATTACATTAGGCAAGAGGCTCTATTTGTAGATGCTCAAGCCCGTTTACCATGATCTAGAGGATGTGCACTAAACATGATTAGAACATCTTAACATGTTGAAATTATGGAGTGCACATGGGTAGTTCATTGAAATTAGAAAAACGTAATAGTTACATATTAAAAACAATGATGACTTGGAGAGGGATGTGCATGTGGTGTCACTTAAAGAGTCAAGTTGAAGAATCTAACTAACCCATGTGTACATGAAAGATACATGTGATAGTTTAGAAACTCCAAAAGTCACTTCTAACTCTAATGAATTTTGGTCAAGGATCCTTCAAGTGTTAACGATTAAGTTCTAACTGCTCTCAAATTCCCTTAAAAATAGAGAAATACTTATAAACAATCCTCTAATATCATAGTCCAAAGCTTGGAATCTTCCTCTTGTCAATCTTTATAGAATCTCCTTCTTTATTCTTATTTGTCATGTTTCTTGTATTTAATTTTGTCTCCTCTTCTCCTTCTTCAACAAGTTATTCTTCTTCCTTATTTACATTAGAAGCCGAAAGGAAATATTAACCTTATTAGATTGAGGTCTCAAAGCAAAGATAAAGGTTGCCCCTGTCAATGGAAGGAACTAGACCCCTTAAAGCCCTAGAAGAGAAGGAAGTGAAGATATCTAATGTTGAGTTTGATAGCTCAATCGAAGAAAAAATATCTTTGATGTCTCGAAAATTTACACAGATACTCAAAAGTATAGAACAATAAAATAGAAGGTTTCCTCCCAAGAAAAAGGAAGGTTCATTTCGTTTGAAGAAGTATGAAGAATCCCATTATATCATCTGTTTTGAGTGCAAGAAACCAAGGCACATGCAGTCTAAGTGTCCAAAGGTGTAAAAGATGCCAAGATTTGAGAAGAAGAGTGAAATGGCTACGTGGAAAGATTCAAACTCTAGGTCAGACTCTAACTTAGATGATCATGCAAATCTATGTTTGATGGTGGACATAAATGAAGAGGTACTTTCCAACCCTATCTAGGATTCTCTTTTTATTTATGACTCATCTTGCTCATCATCTGATGAGAATGATCTCTTCTATGAGAATCTACTCAAAAACTACAATTCAATATTTGAGCAATATCTAAAATTAAAGTAAAATTTTAATTTCAAAATGAAAAAGCATTTGCTCTAGAATAGACTATGTCATCATACGTAGTCAAAAACAAAAGTTTGGAAGCAAAAATAACATCTTGTAAGCTTGATTTGAAAAGATTTTATGAGATCTCCAAAGCTCTAAATCTTTTGTTTTCAACTTCCAAACACACGTATGATAAATCTAGTCTAGGTATGATCTCCAAAGTAGGAAAGATCATAACCAAGCTTTAGCTCCCACTTTATTGTTGAAAAGTTGGACATGCTAGTGTCAATGCACACACGAGAGGAGGTCTCCAAGATCTAATGGAAAGGTACCCGAGTGAATTTGGGTACTTAAAATTCTCATAATTCATGTTATAAATATGCTGTATGGGAAGTGTTTAGGGATTTAGTTGGTTCCTAGATAGTGGATACTCGTATCACATAACAAATAAAGGATTTTCGTTCTTAAACCTCAAAAGACATAACAGAGATAAAGTTTCCTTTGGAGGCACTAGAAAGGGTAAGATCTCTAGAATATGTACCGTTGGTTTTTCTACCCTTGTTTCAATTAAAAATGTTTTATATGTTAAAGGACTCCTATATAATCTATTGACCATAAGTCAATTGGGTAACAATGGTTATATTGTCTCTTTAATAAGCACTACCAAAAATCATGTATGTGGTAACGATTTTAACGTGGTGGTTAAAAGAAAATGTCATAATTAGTTCTATAATTGTTGCAACTGGGATCACGACGGGACGATCAAAATTTTATTAGAAAATATTTAAATTGAGATTTAGAGTTACCACTATAGTTTATTATTGGAAAATCATAGAAAAAACTAAAAATAAAACGTCTACGAACCAAATTCAAGATTCGGGAGTTGGTTACGTGTGGGAAAAGTATTATCACCCCTCAACGCCCGTCCTAAGACGGTACCTTTAATTAACTGCAAGAAGTAAGTGTGGTTTTTTAAAATATTATTTTTTCCAAACATAATCACAATATAATCACAATTACAACAAATAAAATAAACAAGTATATATAAAAATGCAAACTAAAATAACAATAAACAAACAAGCAACAAAGAAAAATATTTTATTTTTTATTTTTGTTGGGCCGGATAAGGATTGACCTTGGCCCTACGTATTTTCATACAAGATGGAAAATCAGGGTTCACATAGTTACGATTTTGGAAATTGATCAATGATGTTTGATATTTCCCTTTTTTAAAAATTTTGTATTTTTATCATTTTATTTAAAAATGTTTTAATTTTTCTTTTCTTTTAAAATTTTATACCTTTTTATGGTTTTTATTATTAAAACTGTTAAAATAAGTGTTTGGCCTAAGTTCAAGAGCGGGGGTGAATTGAACCCTTTTAAAATCTTTTCGCAAATTTGCTTTTCAATGTGAGAATACAAAATCTTTAAAGAAACTTAGAATGCAATCTGCAAAGGTTCAAACAATTTACAAATATGAAAACCAATCAAACAGAATCAGTGCACTGCAGACAAATATGAAATCTGGAAAACCAGTGTACTGAAAAACAGATTAAAATTCAGGAACAGACAGTGTACT
>Ga0209489_100738_pt1 | contig 64340 bp, 38 predicted proteins | sample SiratrowhiteBW_FD_187527 | JGI IMG/M metagenome (GOLD analysis project Ga0209489, IMG submission 187527) | Root nodule microbial communities of legume samples collected from California, USA - Siratro white BW (SPAdes) (version 2) | ecosystem: Host-associated > Plants > Roots > Nodule | place... | reverse complement strand
TATATATAATTTTCATATATATATATATATATATATATATATAACATTTTGGTATTTTTAACGAGCATTTAGAATGCTAAAAAAGATTGGAGATGATATGGAATGTAATTGTTAAAGTTAAATTTCACCAAACCTCCCTCTCATGTATAAAAACAATTATCTTCTTTCCAAATTAATATTAATGCTAACGCACAATAATATCCCAAACCTTAATTTCTTAGATGAATGAGTCTAAGCTTTCCTATTAACTGTGAATTCTTTTATCAATTATATAAAAAAGACTTATTTTTGCCACAAGGGTCTTAAAAGAATAAATGAATCATGCTCTATCCCTAGATACGAGCTTTCATTTGGTATTTTGATTCAGTTTCAGATCACAAATGATATTTTTCGATACCCTAAGAATCAAATATCAAGCCATGGATAATCACAACAGGCATTAAACACATAATAAAAATACTGACATTGAAAGGAAAGACACATAAACACACACACATACACACCTAATATTGATTATATGAGAATTCAATTGATTACATCTAACCTCAATAAGATGAAAGGAATGAACAATGGTGGAAGATGAATATACAAAGAGGAGAAAAAGGAACCCTTCAAACCCTAGCCGTCGTCCAAGGCTACATTTTTCTAACTCCCAAACGGAGTCTGATTCCCATATAGAGTGAAGTGTTTAACCCTAATGCAGAGAGTCCTTTAAATACACAAATTTCGATGCTCGCATTGAGCCAAACTTCAGTGGCATCGGGCTTGAGTTGTTTGCATCAACTTTGTCTTTTATCTCTCTCTTTACGAGCTTCAATCTTACTTTTCTGAATTCAATGCTTTGTGATCATTTTTTATATAAAATAATAGGAATTTGGAATAAATTCAATTCTCACACTCTAGTGATTAATTATTAACAAAAATCTAATAAAATATAGAATTAAATAGGTTTCAAGCTTTGAAAGAGTTGATTTCATTATATAAATAGGCTAAAAAATATGATAAAAATAAATTTTATCATCAATCTATGTTGGGTACTAGGGACAACACTAGTCTATATGCAGATATGCAAATGAGGGCATTTAACTGTAGAGGGAACGTGATGAAGGAGTATATGAGAGACCATATGATGGGCCAATCACAAGAAGCAGGACCAAAGGCTTAGATAAGGAAGAAAGATCGAAGAAGACTTTTCAATTGTGGAAAGTAGATTATTAAATTTTTCCTCCTTTGTATAAATTGTAAGAAGAAGAATAGGAATTTTATGAAGATTTTATGAAGCAATCCTATAAAGCTTAGGTTGGGTTAGATTTTTGTGTCTTTGTTTGTAGCTTATAGTTGTTTACTTTCATCTTGTCAATTGCATGCAAGAAGTTTCAAAATACTTAAGGTGAAAATTGTTTTCAAAGTACAATTTGTGAAACTTTTTGATGCAGAATAAAAACAATCAGTTATTTTTGGATCAATCGATTGTTTTGCAAAAAAAAAAAAATGATTGATTTCACTTAACCACACGAATTATGCTATAAATTCATGCGAGTTGCAACTTGTGAAGTGACTTTTGCCATTTTCTGAATTTGAGAAATCATTCTTACATTCACTTGAGAGTACTTTGGAGAGAAAGCTTCAAGAATTGAGAGGTTAATCAAGATTTGATAAAGATATACCTTGAGTCTTATTCTTGGAAGGTTTCTTGCTTGGAATTGGAAGATTGGAGCACATTGCAGTTTACTCTCGTAATAGGGAAGCGTTTTCTCATTGTCTTGAGTTGATTTAGTTGCTGGTTTTGTGCTTGTATTGTTTGTAATTCATTTTTGATCCAATCTTGTTGTTTTAAACTTGAATAGGGTGTTTGAGTGTAATTAGTGTTGCATTTTATTGTAGTTTCATTTTGGATCGAGTTTACCTTGTACAGTGTAGTAGGGTTCTGCATTTTGTGTAGTAGGATTCTGCACAAGGGTTAGATAAATCTTCTAGGGTTCAAGATTGAGTCTTTGTTGTGTACTTGATTGTAAACTTCTGATTTTTAGTGGAACCTTTGAAAGATTTGCAAAGGAACGGGATGTATCTCTTGAGAAAGAGTGAACTGGTATAAAAATATTGCATACTCTCTTTGATTTTGTTCCTATTTCATTCGTGTGCCATTTGTACATCAAAACTGGTTTTCTAGCATAAATAGACGATTAAAATTGAGAAATAGTCGATTGATTTTCTGGGCAACATTCAAGATTTGGTTCTGGCAATAAAAAAAAGTCGACTAAAATTGAATTTTAATCAATTGTTTCTCTGGACTGCTTGTGAAATTGGTTTTTAACAAATCTCTTGGTTGAAAAATATGTTTTAACAATCTCATCATTTTGTAATAAACAAAAATCATTGGATAACTCACTGTTTTTCTTTTCATTGTGCCAAAACTGTTCAATCACTTTTTTTTTTTAAATTTCAATCAATAGTTTTCATATTTTAACTTATTGTTTTTCTAGAAACCTTTTGAAAATCTTTTTCAATCTTTCTTCTTCACAAACAATTTTGAAAGAGGTCTCTAAGCTTGATCAAGGTTAAAGCCTGAAAAACTAACACTGTTAAAATTTTTAACCGATTGAATTTGATTTTAATTGTTTGATTTTCTTGCAAGTACAACAAAATTTTGCCTAAGTAATGTTGGGCAAATTTCAGTCAGTTGAATTGTATTTTTAACTTGTTGTTTTTTACTCACTATTAGAAAATTTTAATTGACTATTTTGACATTTTAATTGACTGTTTTTCTGGGCACATGTAAAAATTGATTTCAAGCTTGATGTTTTGCAATTTTAATTAATTAATTTGTTGCATACTTTGATTGTTGAGCATTGATCAATAAAAATGCTCATTCTTTCCAAATTGTTTTGAAGAAGAATTAATAGTTCAATTCACCCCCTTTTGAACTTCAGCCTACATATTTTTCTACAGGGCCCAAGGTAGTATAGGGATTTAAATTTTTGGCCTTGGGCCAAAGAGTAAAATAGGTTGTTTTGAATTTTTTGGGCCTTGTATTTGGGCCAAACCCTAACCCTAAGAGAGAGAGAGAGTTACCACATAGGGTATGAGCTAGGGCTTAGGTGGCACCTACACATGCTTCCCCGTTCTCATGGCTTGACATGTGTTATTCTCTAATTGGAGAGATTTTAAGAAGCTTGTCATACAAACTAGGTTAGGGTTTGGGTTAGTTTTATACTTTTTCTATAAATAGAGGTGCTCTCCTCTAGTAAAATAACTTCGATGAATATATTAAATTGCTACCAAAATATTTCCAGCACGTCTACTCTTGCCAAGGTTCTCTCTAGATGAGTATTACACAAGACCTTCTCTAGATTTCCTCCTAAGTGTTGGCCTAACCTCACTTTGAGAAATTTACTTCCAAATCCATCTCACATGTCCAAACAACATTTCTTTCATTGTATTTGTCTCAAATCACTACAATCCTCCAAGAAAAAGCAAATTGAAGCGTGCAATTGAAGCTAGAATTGCATCAGAACATGGAGTATATATAGGAAAGCTTTTTATAGTTGTGGCGCTAGCTAACAGTTTCTTGTTTATGGAAGGGATACATCTAAGTACTGCACTGAAAGACGTTCAGTCCTACCTTTTACATTCTTAGTAAGGTATGGTTTTTGTAGTAGGGTATGACGTACTGTACTAGGAAATGTTCCACATGTGTTGAGTTAATTGTGTTTGTGAAGTTGCTAACGAGGTTGAACTTATATTGTCTTTTCACTTTTGGACAACATCTGGAACATGGTTCTTTGTGAAGGGATTGAAACACCTCACAAGTGTTCCAATTTTGATTTATAATACTTTCTTCTTGCATCATTCCTAGGATGCTTTTTTCATCTATTACATCATCTATTCCCATATAATTAACAATATGGTCATCAGTCAGCTAACATCACAAATCACACAAATGGTAAACTAGTATTTGAAAAACTTTCATAACACGAGATAATAAAAAACTATATTATCAAACCCACACATTCAATATTTACTTATAATATACACACCAAACACATGTTAACCAACTCATAATCAACTTTAGTGTTTATCCATCACATACCAAAACATATAGACATCACTTGTCATATCCCATAGGTATTAGACTTACGACTCTCTAGAGTTATCATACTAGATACTTGATAACTTCTAGAAGACACACATGCATTAAATTTAGAAATTAAAGATTCTACACATGCCACACTATCATGCTCTTTGACACTCAACCACTGGCAAGGAACATTATCCATTTAATGGATAAGGTAAATGATACATGTAAGGATGAGACATCTGAGGAACAAAAGGAAGAGAAGCATGAAGAAATTAAAACAAGGAGCATGACTAGAAAAGAAGAAGAAGAAGAATTAAAGAAGCAAATTCAAGGAATGAAAACAACACGAAGAATTAGAGCCTTGAAAGAAGAAATAAAAAGAATTAAGCAAGTAGAGCTCTTAAAAAAGGAATTTGAGAGAAGGAAATAATTAAAGGGAAGAAACTTGAGGAAAGCTCCTTGACCTTTGGAACTCCCTAACTATCGCACCAATCATAAACAAGTGCAAGGATTGCGAAGTCATCATTTGTAATCATTACATTCCATACACTTACATAACTACCAAGTGCAACTCCCTAATTTTTACGAGATTAGTTTAGCTTAATCATAGTTAACTTTTGTTTTCACACTCCATTTGGACGTCCACCAACTTTATATAAAGGAATTTATTCATTGTACAAACATAGAAGAGAGTTAAAGAGAATTGTCTTTGAGATTTTCTTTGAAAGTTGAGAGTGTTTGGTTTCTCCTTTGTTCTTGAGTTCTTATATTGAGAAACTTTCTCAAGTGGTGGCACTTCATGGACTTATCCTTGGAGATTATCCCTAAGGTAGTGTGTTCTTCTCATTCTATAGTTTTCAGTCCATTTTTACTTTCATTTTACATTGTTTAGTTTTTTCTTCCTTGCATTTCTACTTTGCCGCATGTTTACATCTTCCATTGCTTCCATTGTTACACCAAACTTTTTCTTCCATTGTCTGGGTTTTGTTCTCCATCTCCTAAGAAGTTGATCTAGATCCTACACTCCTTCAAGGAACCATATCAATAAATTTCTATGACTTACCAAACATAGTTTTTTTTGTTTTTACATTGCATGCTAAGTCACAAAAATCTGTTTCAACCACTTCATACCTTCATCTATGTGAGTTCAGCAAATAGTAGAGTTAGAATATATAATACTTTTAGAAATATGTTCAAATTCAATACATTCACCAGATATAGTGTTACCTCTTTGGAAAACACGATTTTCACTTTACATCATCAACCTCAAATGATATCAATTACTTCAAAAATCATTATTTGCAACTTCATTTTCTATAATGCATGATTCATCTAATAAAATTAAACATATAATTCAATATTTCTACAACACACATTTATTTAATTAAAGAAACACCCTTTTAAAGTCATTTATGTTTTTTAGGATTTTAGCTTTAGTAATTTTTTTTGTTTGTGTGTGTCACTTAAGTAAGAAAAAACCTCACTGAGAAAACTAAGTCATATTAAACATCTCTTTTTTTGGGATATTTTCGCTTGAGATAAAATCACTTTGAATTGATCTCTCCTCATAACTTTAACCATTGAGCAAAAAAATGTAGAAACTAGACACATGCATAATGTGTAGGACTAGTGACAAAATGATCCAACCAAAATTAAAATGTTATAACGTTTGGAAAAAGTCTAATAGTTTTTCAACTTAATAGGGATCAAATTGGTTCAACTTACTACATTCTACAACCCAAAAATACATAACATGCAATAAGCTTAAATCTAAACACCTCAAAATCATAAAGTGTTTCATTTCTAATTTCTAATTTCCATTCTATAACTACAAACTGTTTTCACCAAGCCAAAGCATGTTAACAAGTTAATATTTTTACCCACCACTTAAATTTCTATTGAAAAATACATACTAGTTATCAAAATAACTTCCATAATCACAAATTGTTATCATTACACAAAAATTCATCATTGTGATAAAGTGAAATCTACACAATCCAAATCTTTTATTGTGGATGCTATCAAATTTAAACTAGCTTTTCTTACCTGATACTATTCTAAGATGTTATCTGTTGGGTTCTTGCAAGGAGAAATGTCAGGCCTATTTGACACCAAAAAGCAATGAATAAACCACATATAAGAGAGCGGGACATCACCTTCAACCTAAAACTTTAAGATAATTGGTTTGTGGATCTTTCTTGATACATGTGAGGATGAGACATTTGAGGAATAAGAGGAGCATGAGGGAATAAAAATAAGAAGCATGACTAGAAAACAAAAAGAAGAAGAAAAGAAGCATTTTTAAGGAGCAAAAACAAGAAGAAGAATTAAAGCTTTAGAAGAAGAAACAAAAAGAATAAAGCATGCAGAATTCTTAAAACTAGGAGAAGCTTCAGAGAAGTAAAGAATTGGAGGAAATCAACTTGAGAGAAGATCCTTGATCGTTGGAGCTATCCAAAGTGGTGCCACCATGTGCAAAAGATCCATGTCATCACTAGTCATCATTACATTCTTTGTATTTAGAAAACTACCATGTGCACCTCCATAATTTTAAGGAGATTAGTAGAGTTAACCTTAGTTAATTTTTATTAATCTTTTTGACTCTTCACACACCTTCTTGCTTGAAATTTACATCTATATAAGGAGTACTCTTCTTTGTGAAAATTCATAAAGAAGTGAATGAGAAATAACCTTTAAGGTTTTTGAGAATTTGAGAGTATCTCTTTTCTTTGTGAGTTTTTATCTTGAGAAGCCTTCTCAAGTGGTGGCTCTTCATGCACTCATCCTTGGAGAATCATCCCTAAGGTGGCATGTTCTTCCTCTTTTCTTCTCTTCAATTCATTTTAGTTTCTCTTTCACATTGTTTTGTTGTTTGTTTCCTTCATTATTGGAATTTCTGAATGTTACTTGGTTTCCATCATTGGTTGGTTTTTTTTCTCCATCTTCTAATGAGTTGATCTATGTCCTACACAACCCTTACAATCCACATCACTCTTTCTCATATATTTAATATTTCTCATTCCTACTCAATATGAGACTCAAAATCACACTTGAAATCCTAACAATCTTTATGAAATACAGGAAAAACACAAGAATGAAGGGTTGGATCGTGTTTTAAAATTTTTTGGCAATCTTTTGCAAGTATCGTCTGAATGAGTCCATTCAAATGATAAATTTTGATAGTCAGACGAATGAACAAGGATTTTCAAAAACAAAGTTCTAAAACTTCTCTTTCTTAAGTTAGATCAACACTATAACATGCAACGTAACAAGATAAACAAGGGAAGAAATTACTCAAGATGTTTTTATACTGATTCTTCTAATAGCACAAATTCAATCAAATTCTCAAGCAACTGTTTGAGTTAAATTAACAAACTAATGCTACAAGATACAAGAGTGTTCTTTCGACTCATAACAATTCCTAGCTAACCAGTATGAGTATTATTTAACAAGTCACTCCTGGCTAACACCAATATTGTTTGACAACAAGTCACTCCTATTTAACACGAGTATTTTTTAACAACAAGCCACTCCTGTCTATGATAAAGAATTTTTTTTGGTTTTGATCAAAAGATCATGAGGTTTGGTTACTAGAGAAGGATTGGGTTATTCAATGTTACATGGAGAAACACTCTCTTATAGTTTGCTAAATAAACACTACAAAAAAAATTGCATTTACCTACAACAAAAGTTCGCATGTAATGGACAAAATTCGTATATAATCCAAAATTATCTACGAATTACATAGGACAAAAATTTGTATATAGTAAAGGCGTAGGTAATTTACATACGAATATTACATAAGGATTTTTCCATAGGTAATTATATACATATTTTACCTAAGGATTAAATCCGTGTGTAAGTAAAAAATATATATTTTTTTAAATTTATTTATTATTGTGATTATTATTATTATATTGCTATTATTAGAATATATTATTTAATACTATTGCAATTATTATTATATTTTTATTATTGTGATTATTATTATTATACTGTTATTATGAAAATATATTATTTACTATTATTAGAAATATTATTATATTTTTTATTACTAATTTTATTTTTAATAACACTTTTATTAATAACAAGTTACTCCTATTTAACACGAGTATTTTTTTAACAACAAGTCACTCTTGTCTATGATAAAGAAATTGTCTTGGTTTTGATCAAAAGATCATGAAATTTGGTTACTGAAGAAGGATTGGGTTATTCAATGTTACAAGGATAAACACTCTCTTCTAGATTGCTAAATAACACAATAATATTATTATAAAGCTATTTTAGGACTCAAAAAGATTTTGACAACATTTATCATTTACGTAAAATGAACTCTTCTACTTTTATTCTTAATGAAAGACTTTATATAGGCACAAAAGAAAAGAGTTATTGCATTTTTTTTCTAACCGTTGTGCAACTTCAGATTCACTAGAACGTCTTCCTTGTGTTTGAGCAACTTTAGTGTAGAATATGCAATAAATGCTCTCCATACATGCATTAAATGCACTTCTCTTCCTCAAGCAACATTTTAATAACTGGTTGGACTTATCAAGCCTTAATCAGAGTGTCTTTAACTATATAAGTTGAAGATTCATACAAAGTTGAAAATCCTTTCCAGTGTTGTGAAGCAAGTGTCAGGGATTTGGTGAAGTAAAACAACATTAGCTCGATTTCCAAGATATCATTGATATGATAACAACTTTAAGCAGATCCTCTTGGTCAGATATAAGGAACAAACATTCTTTACAACATTGAATAAACATATAGATATTTGTGAAGTACGATGTTAGCTTAAGACTGTGTGTGTATCATCTGAGCATAAAAATGCTTATAACAAGTGAAAAAACAAGACTTCATAGTGCTATATCGTCTAATAGACCAAACACTTGCGTCTTATAGATGAAGCATGACCATGTTTTATGCTTTATTGTTTTCAACACTTATGCTTTGTTTGGTTGAGGTAGTAGATTTGAGTAGATTTGAAAGGAAAGTGTGTGAAAAGTTAAATTGTTTGGATGAAGGGATGGATGGTGAGAAAAGAAGAAAAAATTTATAAAAGTTTGTGAGTGATGTGATAGATGTAATTGATAAAATAATTTTTTAATGAATGAAATTACAATTAAAATTAATTTAAAATTAAATATAATTAATTTCTTTTAACATAATTGATAAATTATTATTTAAATATTATAATATTTTATTATTTCTTATTTTATAATTTTATTAAATTTATTATTATATTAATTATTATTATTATTTATATTAAATTAATTATATAAATAAATATAGTAAAAAACAACTTTCTTTGTTATTCTTTGCGCGAAGAAAGAACCTGCAACAAAAATTTTCTCGAATTTCGGTTTTAAATCATTTTTTATTCATGGGAATTCTAACTTTCCTTGCCTTTCCGCACTCGTTGTGTTTTCATCCACAAAAACAAACACACCGTTAATGAATCACATGTGTTGGATTTTTTCCTAATAATCCCCCTTTCAAGTACATGTTTCTTTTATATTGGTACACTTTCCCCAAGCAATAATGACACACTTACCTGAAATCTATCAGGAAGAATTTTTATACAATGAATCCTCAAATCTTAGACTATTTACTCATTTATGTGTTTGATCCACACTCATCACACCTGTTTGTTGGGTTCTTGCTAAGGAAAATACTGGCGGTATTTGCCACCAATGAGCCATGAGTAAACTATAAAATAAACCAAGACACTACCTCCAACCCAAAATATTAAGGTAATGAGTTTGTTGGTCTTCTTTCTTATTTAAATATTAGTCATCTTGCTTATTTCTATTTAATTTGAAATTCAAACTCACATTTAGAATTCTACCACTATCTAACTAGTCATGATTTAAGATATGAAGCTCATGCTTACAAAAAACACTAATAATCAAACTAAAGGTATCACTGTAATCCTAAACTAGTAAAGATTCATCTTTACTCTAAAACTATACTTAGAAACACATATTTTTAGACATGCAAATCACCTAACATACAACCATCAGGGGAGAGATAAAAAGAACTCACTCTAAGCGCATGTTATCATGTCTACTAGTGTCATTAGGACAAACTCAAATTTCAAAAAAGATAAATATATATATATACATATATATATATATATATATATATATATATATATATATATATATATATATATATGTGTGTAATGTAATCAATTATTTAAATTAAATTAGCTCACTTTATATGTATATGTGTGTTTTGAATTACTAAAGCGTTACAAAGAATGCTGAAATTTTATATATGATATTTATATATATTTGAAAGCTTGATATCCCATTCGCAATATTATATTTATATAGGTGTGTTTCTATTAACTTTATCAACTATATTTATTAGAAGTTACCATAATATTTTAGATTTGATTTGATTTATTATAGAGGAATAATCATATATATCTTGAGTATTTTAAGATATATTTTCATTTTAATTTAATAATTGAGATTAATTATTCTTATAGAAGGAATTGTTTTTATATAAGAAAACTATTTTCCTATGATATGTCTCTTGGTGTACCAGGAAGAGACACCTACTTACTTGGAGAACATTCTACATAAAGAACACTTTTATTCTTTATTTAGATAAGGAAATGAAAACGTTGTTGATTGATTTATTTTATAAGAAAACACCATTTACAGAAAATTACGTTTATCGAAAATCCGTCCCACAAAATCGTTTTCAAGGAGTGAAAATTTAACTTTCTCGAATAAAAATATTTTACTCTGAAAAATATTTGTATCCAAACAGCACTTACAGATTTTTTTCATGAAATCGAAACTAACAAGATATAGCACTGCTCAATGTGCAGCGAATAACTTCCTGTTTGGAGAAAGAAGAAGAAAAAGGAATAATTGAAAGAGGGGTAACAAAATTGGAAAACCGCATAAGCACGTCACAAACGGCATAAAAAGGACGAGAAAACTGAACTTACCAAACAAACGCTACAACCTTATTTTTATCGGAACTCTGTTCCTCAATCCCGCTTGTTCTGTCTCACAGAATAAAACTAACCAAGAGAACGGAAACTGAACAACACTGGTAAGAAGAAGAAGAAGAATCTGAAGCGAAAAGCCCTAAAGCAATTGCGCGTTCCACATATGTAGGAAGAGAAGTTGAGTGATGGAGAGAGGAAGATGAAAAGGCGCGAGATCGCGGAAAGGGTGATCGTAGATGCTTGTCTCGGGAGTGTCGTCATCATCATGGGATCTCAAATGGCTCCTGCAATTCGTGTTCTCCGCGTTCGTCTTGGCGATGGGGTTGCACGCGCTCGTGAAGAACACCGCCTCCAAGTACTTCGAGGTTGACGCCACTTTCGAAGGGGAACAACACCACCAGCACCAACACCACCGCCACGACGCCATGCCCGGTCTTCCCATGGACGATTCTGTCTGCGCCGTTTGCCGCAACCCCGGCAGCAAGAAGTGTTCGCGATGCAAAGCCGTTCGTTACTGGTTCGTATATTTCAATACCGATAATATAATATAATATGTTAACAACGTTTGATTTGTTCTTGTTGTCGGTTTTTTTAGTGCTGCTTCGAATTTAAGGTTGTCCTTTTTATATTGATTTTTATTTATTTGTTTGTGTGTTGAGTGAAATTGAAAGGAGAATTTACTTTGGGTTGGTTTTTTCAGCTCACAGGCATGCCAAGAGGCGCACTGGAAATCCGAGCATAGAATGAGATGCAAGGAGTTTCAGATGCAAGGAGTTTCTCAAACTGGGTTAACTAATCGAGGGCTCAAAGCTTCTGCTGCAGTGAATAGAAGTACGAGATCAATTGCTCTAATTCCTGAATGTGGTCGCGGAATTTCCAGGCCTATCAGGCAGCCTAAGGATGTAAGAGTGTGTTTGGTTTCTATTTTTAAAATTTGTTTTTAGTTTTTAAAATGTAATTGGATGAGGTTGCTTAGAAAGATGGTGGAGGGTGGTGTAAGACACAAGTAGAGTGTGAAGTTGAGCAAGAGGAAAAAAGAAGGGGATGATGGGACAGCGTCTCTTGGCCATTTCTGTTTTCTGGAAACAATTTTCAAAATAGATTTTGAACAGGAAATTTATTGCTGAGTAACGTGAAATCGGTTTAGAAAACAGTTTTTAAAACCAAAAATTAAGAAGGAAATCAAACACGACCTAAGTTTTCTCTCTGTTTTTAAAATAATGAGTGTATTGGTAAGATTACATGATACATTCCTTTACCAAGTTGAATCGTTATGTTTTCTGCCCTTTGCGCTCAAATAATCTGTTTTTGGTTTTCCAGGTTCTTTTTCCTTATGATGATTTTGTCAAATTGTTTAACTGGGACAAGCCAGGATTTCCTCCATGTGGACTGTTAAATTGTGGAAACAGGTTTACCTTTTTTACATGCTATACTGCTGATAGAATGGAATACGAGGATTCAGTGGAATTTAACTTGCAATGCATATTTTGTGCAGCTGTTTTGCAAATGTGGTTCTCCAATGTCTCTCTTTCACAAGGCCACTTATTGCCTACCTATTGGAGAAGGGGCACCGCAGAGAATGTAATGTTACAAATTAGACCTTTTAATTCTTGGTATATCTTGGTTATTCCTCATACTTACTCGGTTGCATATGGCTTTATAGGCTGTCATAACGATTGGTGCTTTCTATGTCAATTTGAAATCCATGTTGACGAAGTAAGACGAAGTTCTAAAGCGTTTTCTCCTGTGAATATTCTGTCTCGTTTGCCTAATATTGGTGGTACACTGGGTTATGGAAGACAAGAGGATGCTCACGAGTTCATGAGGTTTATTTGTTCTTGAATCAATGTTATTTGACTTTCCATAGTGAATTGTGTATTGACTGTTTGGACAGGTGTCTTACGTTTAATTTGTTCCCTCCAATATGTTAATGATGTTTGTAGGTTTTCCATTGATGCCATGCAATCAGTTTGCCTTGATGAATTTGGTGGAGAAAAAGCTGTTCCTCCCAAGCTTCAGGAAACAACTCTTATACAACACATTTTTGGTGGCCACCTTCAATCTGAGGTTAGACGTCTGATTAGACAAAAATCCAAGTTTTCTGGTTTGGTTATTTTTTTAATATATATATTCTAAAGAAAATGCATTTTAAGTTAAATATGTTTCAAAGTTTTATAAAATTATTGGGTAAGTTTGCCAATAAAAGCGTAAACCTAGAAAAATTGTTTTAGCCGCATTGAAGCTTAAAATGGTGGGGACACATTTTATGGCACAATCCATAATGGAGTGATGAGCTGCTCAATTTAACTTGTAACCTAGAATTGGTCAATTGTGGTGAATGAAAAAAAGCTGAACAGTGACTTAGAAGAAGGATAGTTTTCTGTTGTCTGGTTGAGTTCTAACCATGGGTAAGATTCAACCTGTAATGTGGTTTTCTTTCTCATGCATTTCATGTTTTAATTTCCACAGGGATTAGTCTTGTGCATATTGAACATTTTGAAACATCGAAGCCTTCCTTTTTCTTTAAGTGATTATCAATGCTGCTGACACGGCCATCTGTCATTTTTTTCCTTTTTGCTAAAAAAAACAGGTGATTTGTACTGAATGTGAGAAGAATTCAAATCAATATGAGAACATGATGGACTTGACAGTTGAAATTCATGGAGATGCTGCTTCCTTGGAGGAATGTTTGGACCAGTTTACTGCCAAAGAGTGGCTTCATGGGGATAATATGTATAAATGTGACGGGTAAGGTTGCTTGAAAAATATGTACCAGTATGGTAAATTTTAGTAACATTTATATAGAGATTATGCTTCAAAATTGATCATTAATAAATGTTAGGATACATGGTTGACCATCCATATGTGTTCATTAGATTAGAATAATCATTTACTTATTAATAGGCTTGATATTAGTTTTTAGCCTATGGGTATTATACTATAATTGACTTCAGATCAATCAATAAACACCACGGCAAATATGTAGCCTAACATAATTTCTCTCACTGCTTCATTCTTTGTCAATAACCATAATGTTTTTGAATTGAAAAAAAGTCTGAAATTAATTTTACTTTTGTTTTTGCCCTGTTTATACTATAATTTTAAGTCAATTTTAACCATAATGATTTTGAATTGAAAAAAAAGTCTGAAATTAATTTTATTTCTGTTTCTTTCCTGATTACACTATAATTTTTAGTCAACTTTTGAATGTGTCTTTGTTAATTATTTATCTTTGTTTTTTAATTTTAGTTTTAATTTGTGTATATATTCTGATGTCTGAGCTGAGGCATTAAAAATGGAGAGCGATTTGTAAGTAGGGAATTTGTATGGTAAACATTGGCAATTTCATGAAATCTCAAATGCCAATGTTAGTGTTTCATATATGCTTTTGCTGTCTGGCAGGTAGATCCTGTCTTGTTAACCGAGTTTTTTTTTTTCTGTTTGCAGGTGCAATGGCTATGTCAAGGCATGGAAACGTCTTACAGTTAAACGAGCTCCAAATATTCTTACAATTGCCTTGAAAAGATTTCAGGTCTGACTAATTTTATCTAGATAGTTTTGCTGAGTTGTTGAGAGATGCTTTAGGCAATATAAATATCAGTTCTTTTGTTTAGTTATAGTTTCCCCTTCTCAAAATGTGCCTCATGTGGTGTAAATTGTCTGGATGTTAGTGTACTATGATTATGTATCATACTTTGTCAATACATTAAGAGTTGAATATTTATTGAAATTGATAATTTTTCTCATTTAGTTTTTCTGGTTTGTTGTGAACAAGCAGAGTGGGAGGTTTGGAAAACTTAACAAGAGAGTAGCTTTCCCGGAGACTTTAGACCTTAGCCCTTACATGAGTGAAGTTGGAGATGGATCTGATATTTATAAGCTATATGCTGTTGTGGTACATATTGATATGCTAAATGCTTCATTTTTTGGTCATTACATCTGCTACATCAAGGATTTCTGTGGGAACTGGTATAGAATAGATGATTGGAAGGTATATTTGCATTGTCTCTCCATGCAACTTTGAATATTTTCCTTTTTGTTTACTGAACTCTATGTGGTGTGTTTAAAGTTCAAGTACCCTTATTTGAATTCGATTATGATGCTCAGGTCGTTAGAGTGGAGTTGGACGAGGTGCTTTCTCAGGGCGCTTATATGCTTTTGTATAGCAGGTATGCTTGTGTCTATCAGTTAAAGAGGCGACTCTCCTGTCTTTTATTAGGGTGCCTAAAGGATGAGATGCTCTTTGAACTCGGGCTAACGTCATTTTATTTCTATATAATAAATATATGTTTTGGCTGCTTATTTCATTTGACATTTAATATTTTAGGTTTATTCTTTATGTTCATAGACATTATTTTGGGCTTTGGTTTTAATGAGAACCTTATTCCAGCCATTTGGCCAAATAGCTGGTTCTGTCATCATGGTCACAAGTTTGAACTGGTCACAAGTGTGAACTATTTGTTGTTTGGTCTTAGTAGTGGTTTTTAGGGACAATCCAGAACTGCTAGAACCATTTGATATGCATGACCAAAAGAAAATTAAGTTCTGGTTAGCATTAGGCTTAATTGGTTTGTTTAATCTGTCTTGGCCTTGTTGCTTGTTTCACATTTTACTAGGAACCTCCCCCCCTTTGCTTTGGTAATGTATTCTGTTTTACCTAGTTTGCTTACATAACTTGAGAGTGTGTGTTTGCATTCCAATGTGTAGTGCATTTTCTTTTCTTTCTGTGTGAGATCATAAATCATGGAACTTTATTCAAATTAGTTCCTTAGTCTGTGCATCGTGAGATTATTTATACCATCTTGTCCAATGTTTGATAAAAGAATGATTCCAGTAGTCAAATCAAGGGCAAATACATTCTTCTTTTGTGCTCAATAGTTTGATTTGCTCCCGCACAGGGTTCGAGCTCGAGCATCAGGACTTCAAAGCATCGTCTCGCCAGAGACAGCAGAGGTGCAACCTAGCCCAACTAAACAAGCTGAATGCCTCCCGGAACTGAAAACTGAGACTTGCAGTGGAGGATCTGAGTCCTCTCCGTCTAACAGTAATCCAGAATTGATGGTTCTCTGCGAAAACATGCCTTTGACTGAAATGAACTCTGGAGTTAAAGTAGAGCAGTCGAAGGATGTTGAAATTATTGATGTAAATGGTAACGAGTCTGCATGTAATGGTGTTGAATCATCTTGTATGCACGGTTCTGAAGCTGTCAAAGATCTGGGGGACGTAGAAGATTCAGATGGATCAAATTCATGCTCTTCTGTTCTAGAAGAGATTTCAGTCTGCATGGAAGAGCGAGATGACAGTGATTTGGCTAAGTCGAGTCCTACTTCGTGTTTGCCTAATGGCTCTTCTGTCTCAGTGGATTATGAAAACGCAAGGGAAGATTCAGATTCAAATCATGCAGTTGCGATCAAAAACAAAGTAACAGCAAATGGCTTTGCAAATCATGGCAACGGTTATCTCGGTGCAAACAAATACGATGATGTCCCAGTGGAAGACGGTGATGGTTGTTTTTCCAGTGAAACAACACCCTCAGCTGAAAAGCATCGATTTAATGGGACATTGGCTTCCGACAATTACGAAGTTGACAGAGGAAACATTGTTAAGAAAGTGGAAATCTGAGGGAATAAATTGATAATCTAGGTGCAGCTGTTTTCGTCATTTGTTAATATCAATTTGATTATCCCATCATCGGAAAGAGGAGCTGAGTTGGGAAATTTTTGTCTAAGGTTTCATTATTTGTTGCAACCTAGGATCTTATTGTAACATTTCTACGTGGATTCTCTAATTATATCATACAGCGACAATATAAGTAACTCTTTACGATATATGTAACTACTGCTACTACCTTTTCATTTTATAATCTACTTCTGAAGTTTATAAAAGTTATTTAGGTAAAATACCCTAAAACTGAATTTAAACGGAAAGTGTTTGACAGAGTTAGATGATTAACCCATTAAAAGTTGTAAAATAATAAATAATGACATGACTAATCATTCATCATATTTTAATATTAGATAATTACATACTTTTTTTTAATTATAAATTTATATTTTTTATTTATTTAAATTTTTACAATCCAATTTTTTCAAGTAAATTAAATTTCAAGCAATATTTATGTGAAAAATTATTTTTTCATTTAATTTAAAATAGCTATTAGTTTTCACTAAAATAAATAAATGGTTTATTTAAAACAGAAATGAATAATTGAATAATAAGGGTAAAACAATAATTTAAAAACTTAAATAAATTGTCTTAAAAATATAAGTGGATATTAAGATTTAAGATTTTATTTTAAAGGATAAAATGATAAAATATAAGTTTTATCTCGATAAATTATGTTGAAATACTAATATGAATCGTTTATTAGAATCAATTAAAAACTATTTAACAAGTTATATTGCCAAACAAATGCAATAAATTTTATCAAAATATAATTATTAAATAGTTAATAAGAGACATTTATTAGATACTGAGAACTATCATATGAAAATAAATACCAGAATTATTTCTATTGAATTTCACATTTTTAAAAAAATCAATAAATAATTTGAAAATAAAAACAAACTATTAATTTGGTTCCTTAATAATATTTTTGTCTCAGAATTTTTAAAAAGTAGTGCTAAAAGTATTCAATAGCTATCAAATAAATCCTTATGATTATCTATTTTACTAGTGTAATTAGATTAATTTGAAGGGGAAAAACTTGAAAAATAATTCAATATATTTTTAATATTTAAGAGATTATTTGCATATTGTGTTTACTTTTTTAAAAAAATGTATTTAAGAGAAAAAATAATACTACTTTAATTGGTGGCTTATTCCAAACACAAACATAAAGACACTACACTGTATTTCAGTTTCTTTCGAAAAAGACAAACAACATAAATTCTTTGAGATTTTGAAAGGGACTAGTAACTGAAACATCCTTCTGATTTTGCCAAGGCTTTTATTTTTTTCGCATTTACCTGGACCAGTGAGAAAAAGTGTTGAGTTACTAAAAGAAAATTTGAGCCCAATTAAGTTTATCATAAAATTAATTATTTTTAATTGAGTGTTTTTCTTGTATTGATTACCTCCAAAAGTCATATATTTTTTAGTTAAATTGCTACTATATAATTTTACATTCAAATAGGATGAGGTGATCTTATATTTCATCCTCGTTACTTACTTATCCCTACTAAAAAAATATAAAAAATCATTAAAGTTTTAAGTCCATAATAAATTGTGTATTTTCAATTAAATTATATTTAATTTTTTATTTTATTTTAAATATAAATTTTTTATACATTTTTAAGTAAGTGTCATAAACATATGTAATATCATAAAATATAATTTTTTAGAACCTTAATTATTTAAAAAAAAAAACACCATTTCTTTTTATAAAATTAAATTTAAAAAAAAATTCAAACAAACCATTTGAGATACAAAATAAAGTTATTCGGTAAAGACAATTAAAGTTTAGAAACTTTATTATTCTTATTCTCCGTAATGTTGTATTTAAGACTATAAAATTAAAATTAAACATCGTAATACCCTCTAAGAACTCATTGAAAAATATGAAAATTTTAAAAACTTAATAAATTAAAAAAATTTAATAATAATATTCAAATTTTAATTATATCATCTTTTATTTTTCATGTGAAGATATATAAATAATAACTATAAAACAAGTTAATTACGTGATTTTTATTTTTATTTTTCATGTGAAGATGATGCAAGATAACAGTCATACAATCTAGTTAATGACAAAATTGAACAATATAAACTCAATCAAAAAATATAAAAAATTTATACACTCAATGTAGTAATATTTTTTTTATAGGAACTCGCTTGAAAATAACTAATTGTACAAGAGATTTAAGACTTAATTAAATAAAAAAAAATTAAAACGAAAATTTATAACATTTGAATTAAGTGAAAAATAATGAGCTTTAAACCATATTACTCCCTCTTCATTTCTCGTACACCAGAAAACAAACAGGAAAAAATGAGCTCATATCAGCGTTCTTTGGTGCTCTCCGAACTATTTTCTTTTTCTTTTCACGCCGGTAATGTTTTACAGCAACATAAAACAACTCCTCAAAAAAATTTATAAAACTAAAGAAAAAAAAAAAAAAAAAAAACAACACATGTTTCAGATAGATAGAGATTTTTATCTAATAAAGTTTAGATATTTAGATATTTTCACAGTTAAACAATTTTTTGTCCTTTCATTTCATACCCATGTATATGAACTAATTAAATTTTAATGATAGCATAAATAAATAAATAAATTAAATTTAGTAATAATATATAATTTACACTAGTAATAACATATAAGTATCTATTTGAAATGTAATATGCATATGAAAGATGAAGGCTTCTTTCAAATGCTTAATTTTAATTAATTTATTATTAAAAGTGAATTTAAACCGTGATTTACTTTCCATGATCAAATAGAATGAGTTTAAGTGAGTAAACTGCGATGCCTGGATCGAGTGTGATAATATCTGTGGAAGGTCGTCCTTATTGGAAGGCAACACATTGCTTGTGGTGTAACGTGGAAGTCACGATGATGCTAAATAGGGGTTACCTATGATTAACAGAATGATAATGGCTCCACTTAATCGCTCAAATAATGCCAAAATAAGACAAGAAAACAATCTCGGACGAATCGACTAATTAAACACTACCTTCAATCCCTCACTGCATGCATGCTTCTTCCTACCCTAATGTATTGCTTTTTCCTTCTATTCTTTGCGGTGCCTCGCCCAATAGCAATCATTAACAACTTCAATTTGCATCATACTAATGTTTTCTCTTTCAAGAACAAGGTCATCAATATGAACCAAACCTCACATTAGAGATCATATTCACATAAAGTGTTTTTTTTTTTTTTTTCAAAAGTGCCAGCTTTACTGGAATTTACTCCCTAAGTAAACATTATAATTATCTTATCAGTAATAAGTTGTAAGCTTATTTAACCTTGTATCCCTTATTCGTGAGTGTTTGGTAACAAATTACTTCTAAGAAATAATCATTTACTGCCTTTTTCTCTTTATAGAGGCTTTTTTGAGAAATTTGTTTGTTGAATCAATAAGACACTTTTTAAATTATCTTTTATATGTTTAATTATTTTATTTACTAAAATACGCTTAATGGTCTCACAATTTTTAATCAATAAGTAATTGCAAATGAGTAAGATAAATTATTTCTCTCAGTAATATTAGAGAAGACGACTAGCAATCAAGAATTAATGACACAAAAATTGTATAATCATTATTCTCTCTATATTAATTAATTACAAGCAGAGGTAAAATAGTATAAGATAATGAGTGCCAATAACCTCAAGAATAATTTGAAAGATAGTTAAGTTTATTAATAGATTTATTTTTATTAACTAAATTAAAAAATGAGTAATTTATTTAACTTGGTTAAAAGGGTCTAGCATATAAGGGAGGACTATAGTATTTTTTAAAAGGAAAGTTATAAAAATCGATAAAAGCAAATTATTACTTTTTTTTAAATTAGTTTAATTACTCGTTTATCATTTTAAATTTGTACACATTTTTTACTTGTGGTGACATATGTGATTACTCTTAGATCAATTGTGAAAAGAAAATAAGAAATATGAGGTCACAATGGAGTAAGCTTGAGGTGTGCAAAGTTACAAACAGATAAAAGAGAAAAAGCAGAGGGTAAGACATGTGTGAAGGAAGACACAAATTAGTGTGTGATGACCTCCCCCACATGAGTGTAATCATATAAGAGAGAGGACCGAAGGAGGGGGACAAAGCCACACGAGTGAGTGAACAATAAGAAAGAAAGAATACAAGAAAAAGAGTGAAGTACAAACCCAACGATTTTGGATTCTCTCTCTTTCGTGAAAGCACAAACAAATTAAACAAGAAAAAAAATGAGAGTGGAAGAAGATTAAGACAAGATGTTAATTTTGATTGGTTGAAGTCGAAATGTCCAATGGTTCATGTGTTTTTGTTAATCCGGCAACGTGTTTGACTTGTTTTGTTGCCATGTCATGTCCAACATACATATTTTAAGCTTTTTCCATTTTGAATTTTGCAAAGTCAGCACAAAATTAACATGGGGTAAGTCAGATACATTGAAATAAATAAAGTAAAGATGGAACAAGCACAGTTTCTTGCACGCCAAAGACTTTTCATGATTTGGTTTACTTGTTAATTAAACATCATAATCAAACTTCCCTATTAACTAGATTAACAGATTGGTTAAGGAAACCACTAACTTGGACACATGTGCTTTAGTTAATAATTTTTTAAGTGTTGACTAATTGGGGTTAAGTTGTTTCAAGTTTCAGTGTTGTGTGCCAGATATTTTCACAGAAATGGAAGCAATTAAGTGTAGGTTGATGTGATAGGATCTTCGTAGTAGTGCTGTACCAATGGGTCATGATCTCTCATTGTTTGATAAACGTTTAGTCATAAGTCAACAAAAAATATTGTACCATAGTACTAACGATTTTGCATAATTCAAGTAACATTATTGTAGAGTTTGACTAACGTCGAGGCGAAGCTTCGTGAGCAAAATGCGTGGCCAAGGATAAAAGCCTCTTCAATTGACTATATATGAATTTTACATAATTAAAGCCTTTCTATTTCAGTAAGATCAACCAACTTTAATACCATTTTATGTTGCATGGAAAATGTGGTGATATCTTTTAAATATTCATTATTAGATACTATATTTATAAATTAATGTATTATTAATGTTGTATGTTGTCATGATATATATTATAAATTAAGATACTAACATATATATAAATATTACAATGATTTTGGTATTTATTTATTTATTTATTTTAGTAACAACATTATGTCATTAAAAAAAAATATTGTATTTTAATAGTATATATATACTAGTGATCTATTAGCAAGTTAAAGGACTCAAAAACACAAAAGGAAACACACATAAAGGTTCACATAAGTGCAACTTACTCAAGGCATTTTAGCAAACACATAATAGACATAACATAAGCATTTCAACAAACACATTATGAACAAGTTTCTAGACTTTGAATTTATGACATAATTAGAATTAAATGAATTTCAAAATCATATCAAATGATCATAAATTGTAAAATACCTAAAAAAAAGTGAATTGATTGAACCAAATAAACAAAAACTCAAAAATATAGCATCAATAAACGATGTTCAACAAAACAACAAGAATAAGCCTACTTTCGATGCTTTTGGACGATTCAAGTAGGAACAAACAATTTGAACCATTTAATTTGTAAACAAATACACAAAAAACAGTAAACAAAAATTCAAGACATGAAACAAATGATGAACGACATGGAAATGGAGAATAAAATTGAAGAATCACTACCTTTTGAAGAACCTAAGCTCCAATGGCAAATGATGCAATTCCTAGCTTTGCATGCTTGTGCAGTGTGCTTATTCTTCATATTTTTGATGTTGAATTTGATTAGCTTGATGAAATGCAGTGAAATTATGTGGAGCAATAGTGAATTGACATTAGATGAAGGTTTGGAAGTTAATTTTCCAAAGTGAGGTTAGGTCAACACTTAGGAGGAAGTCTAGAAAAGGTCTTGTGCAAGACTCATATAAAGAGAACCTTGATAAGAGTAGAAGTGTTGTAGAAATTTTGGCAGCAATTCAATATATTCATCAAAGTTATTTTACAAGGGGAGAGCACCTCTATTTATACGAAAAATTAACACTAACCCTAGCCCTAGTATGTATGACAAACTTCTTAAAAACTCTTCAATTAGAGAATGACACATGTCAAGCCATGAATGAAGATAATCCTCTCCATTGGCAAGGTGACATGTGGCAAGCAACATGGGAAGCATTTGTAGGCGCTACCTAGCTCATACCCTAGTTGCTAACTCTCTCTCTCTTAGGGTTAGGGTTTGGTCCAAATACAAGGCCCAAAAATTCAAGATAACTTATTCTACTCGTTGGCCAAATACAAGACCTAAAATTTAAATTCCTATACTACCTTGGCCTAAAATAGAAGGCCCAAAATCCTATTTTACTTGGCCTAAAATATAAGGCCTAAAATAAATTCTACACTATTTTATATAATTTGTACAAGTAGAGGTCTTTTAATCTTCAAGCTCTAAAGTCTCTAAAGTGATTTTTTCCAATTTTAAGCTAGGGTCCAAAAGTTTGTTTGTAGGCCTAAGCAACCATAATTAGGCCCAAACTCTTGATCAAGGCTCTAGCTCAATGAGCTATTTATTCTTATCTACAATTTTGGAAGCACGACTACATCAATTCTCATCTTAAACCTTACACCAAGGGTGTTGAGATGGTATCATCAAGCTATTTTGAATGAATTAGTGCTATCTTCTCTTCTCATTTGTTAGAGTTAAATATATATTTAAAGTCCATATGATTTCTCTTTTTGAAATTTGTGGACGTGAGCGGAATCATCATTTCTTAAATTTAATTTAGATATTAAGAGTAAACTTTAGTTTCTTATGTGATATTTAATATAATTACTAATTAAACATTAATTTGCATATTAAATTTTGACTTTTTTTATTATACTATTTGAAAAACATTATACTTTTTACACCTCATTAATTTAATGAGGCCACTTCTAGTCTAAAATTTCATGGAATTTGAATGTCAAATATTTTACATTTATTCTTTGAATGCACACTTGATTTTGGATAAGAAAGGCTCACACATTTCAAAACAAACGTGAAATGTTAACGCATAAAATAAGTTTTTGTGTATGACATCACATAATAGTTTTGTCCTTGTGTTGTTTGTTTGTATGGAAGACAACTACAAGTTGTTATAATAACATCTTTGTGATAGTTTCTTAAGGATTTATACAAAATGAAATTTGTTAAGATATAAACAAGTTTTCACTTAAAAGGCATTGGTCTATTTCTAAGAATCTTTCCATAGGTAAGCCATGATTTGATAATACCAAATAATATCATGTCTTGGTTTATCTAATCAAGTTCCTAAATGTGAAATTTTGAAACACTATACGGTCTAGTCATCTCTAGTCGGTCTAAGATCCCACTATACGATTTTATTTATACAAGTTATTTGATGATAAAAGATACTATAAGATATGAATTCTTTACTTACAAAGTATTTTCATGTGCAGAAGTAAGAAAGAATAGTAACAATTATTATTGTGTTGGTGTTCAATGTATTAGACAATCTTACTATCTTTAACGTGTTAAACTAAGCTTATCAGGAGCTACTAATCTCTAACTATTGTGATTTCTATAGCAGGCAATCTGATTTACATACACGAGAAAAGGTATGTAAAAGAGTTGTTGGAAAGGTTCAATCATTTGAAGCTAAAGCGATGAGCACTTCAATGCACCCAATAACATCTCTAGGTCTAGATAAAGAATCTAATCTAGTGGACAACATAGAATATAGAGAGATGATTGAGTCATTGCTCTATCTTACAAAGTCTAGACCTAACATTATGCACAATGTCTACCTATGTGCCCAGTTTCAATTAGATCCAAGGAAAGTTCATTTATTTGTTGTTCAACGTATCTTTAGATATTTGAAAGGTACTAGTAACCTTGATCTTTGTTAAAGGCATATAAAGTTTGAAATTACAACATATTGTGATGAAAACTATGTTGGAGACAAGGAGAGGAAAAATACAAGTGGAGGCTGCAACATTATAGGAGGTAACTTGTTCTCATGGATGAGTAAGAAACAAGGAATGATTGTCGTATCCACAACAAAAGTTGAATATATATATATATATATATATATATATATATATATATATATATATATATATATATATATGTATGTATATCAGTTGCTAGTTGTTGTTCTCAACTGCTATTGATGGAGGATCATCTGTAAGAGAACAAATTAGACTGGTGACACGTGCAATGAAGAGGAAAAATAAGTTTAGAAGACTCTTATTTCATGGAGTGCGAAATATTAGAGCTTCTTTTTCTTTTCTTCTTGTCTTGTAAAATTGTAAATAGTAGAATAAGGTTTTTTGGACCTTATATTTTGCTAGGTAGTGTAGGATCTTAATTTTGGGCCAAGGTTTGAAGAAGACAAACCATAACCTTAGGAGAGAAGCTTGTGCACAGGTGAAATAAGCCTTAGCATGCAAAGCAAGCTAGGTGGCACAAACTTAGGGTTAGGTAACAACTTGTCATGCTTCCCATTCCTAACTTGACACTTGTCAACTTCTAATTTGAGAAGATTTTGAAAGTTGCAAGACAAGTTAGAGTTAGGGTTATGATAACCTCCTTGGCTATGGTTGATCTTCCATGATGAATCCGTGAATGGAAGCAAGCACGGTAGCGAAGTGGACCAGTTAAATGAGTGGAGGAAAAGGTGATTCAATGGTAGAAAATGATCTTGAAATGGAGAGGAAGAGAAAAGAGGTGCAACCAATTGTTCAAATGTTCTAGGCTATGCAAAATAATCTAACATAGAGAGGAGCTCAAACAAGTGTGGGTTGGAAATTTTGCAGCACTTCACTAAATTCATTGAAGCTGAAAATCAAGGGCTGAACACTTGAATTTATAACCTTCCAAGTTAGTCAACTTGGAGCTAAAAGTGAGTGGGAAATTCAAATTGAAAGTCCCTAGATGTAGAGCAACCAATGACCATGTAACACTTGTCATGTGATCCATGGAAGGGGGCAACAAAGGTGGATCTTATGTCATGTGTCACGTCACACTTAAGGCATTGAGGCCATGAACAAAATGAGGGGGAGTGGACGTTCCATGCTTGCAAGTGGACGACCAATGCTTGCCCTAGATGCACTAAGTTGCCTAGGTTTTCAATTGGGCTTCATTTAAGCCCATTTGACACTCTAGGTGACTCTGTGCATTATTTTAGCTCCTATTATGATGCAATTCTAGCTTCAATTGCATGATTTTATGTGCTTCTTCTTGAAGCATTTGATGTTTGAACTTGAATTGGAGCAAAATGCGTGGCCAAGAATAAAAGCCTTTGCCTTCAATTGACTCTATATGAATTTTATATAATTAAAGCCTTTTTTTTCATCAGGCAAATTTCTTAAACTGGTATAATTTTTATCTAAAATTATCAAAATAATTCATTTTTTCATTTATTTCCGAATAAGAGTAAATCATACATACTAAACACGATATCATTATGAAGAAATCGTGGTCCTATTGCATGGAATAATTTAACATTAAATGAAATTGTCAATTAATGAGTTAATTAAAATCGTCAGAATACTACACGATTTGTATTGTATGGTGGTTAATATTCTCCACCCATTCCTCTTCTGTTTTTCTCAGGTTTCGTGTATTGGTAATGTGTAACTAAAATAAATGCACACTTACAAATTCATTTTATTTATTGATAAATATGTAATGGTTGACATTAATTCTGATTAAGTAATTGAAAAAAAATATAAAGTTAATTTGAATACAATATGGTTACATGCTAAGAAGAAAAGTTACCTGCTTTTAGTTTGTAATATAAAAATATATTTAGTTACTAATAGATATAATTTAAAAACTAACAATAAATTTATTTTAAAAAATTATATAATATTTTTAAATTTTTCATTATAAATTTATTGCTAAATCTTTATTTTATTTTAAATTATTTTTATATTAGTAACTAAATTCAAATATCCAACTTAAACTTAATTTTGCTCAATATATTTTATTACTAAATTTTAATTTAATTTAATTTTTCATTTCAACATCAAACTTATTCTTAATTTAATTCAATATATAAATTTCATACTAACATTATTTTTTTTTTATTTTAATTTAAACAATAATCCCGTCAACCTTTTTATTTTAAAATTTAACTTCATATTTATTTCAATTACTTAATCAGAATTAATTTCAACCATTACATATTTTTCAATAAATAAAATGACTTTGTAACTGTCGATTTATTTTAGTTACACAATAGTAAAACACTACACATGAAACACAAGAGGAATGGGTGGAGAATATTAATCACCCTAAAATCGTGCAATATTCTCACAATTTTAATTAACTCATTAATTGAAATCCTGACATTAAAATTGTTTTCTCTTTTCATAATTTCATTTAATATTAAATTAAATCTACAATAGGGTCACGATTTCTTCACAATCTTCACAATGATATTGTGTCTTCTATGCATGATTTACCCATATTGAGAAATAAATAAAATAATGTACCATTTCAGGAATTTCAGATAAAAATTACACTAGTTTGAGAAATTTGCCTTTTAAGTAAGATTAACCAACTTTAATACCATTTTATTTTGCATGGAAAATGTGGTGATTTCTTTTAAATATTCATTTATATTTATATATTAATGTACTATTAATGTTGTATGTTGTCATTATATATATTATAAATTAAGATACTAACATATATATAAATATTATAATGATTTTGGTATTTATTTATTTATTTTGGTAATAACATTATGTCATTAAAAAAATAATATTGTATTTTAATAGTATATATATTATAAGAATAACTGATGAAGTTTTAGAAAATTCTTAAATCAAAGGTGCGCTTAAAGCTCCAATTTAAAATTAATATTCTTTTGTTTTTAGTGTCATGACAACTTATTCTAATTCTCATTACTTATTTTACTATTGTCTTTGCTAAACTCACACAAGTGGTAACTTGAAGATTTAGGAAGTGTAAACTCTAAACTAAAAAATAATTTTTTTAAATTAATAAAATAATTTATTAAAATTATAATATTTTTATTTAAAATTTAGTTTTTGAGTTCCTTTATACAAAATTATCTACTAAATTATTATAATTAATTTCATTTAACATATCCTTTTCAATAGACAGTAAAACTAATGTGTTTGATCTTTGTTGAATTACTGCTGATCTTAAATAAGATTTATTAATCTAAGTTTCAGTTGAAGCAACTGATACTGGAATTGTCTATATTATTCTATATGTCATATAAGCATTTGAAAAAAAAGTTTATTTATTTATAATTAAGAATATCAATTATTTTATTATTCCAATCCTATAATTTCCTTTAAGATATTTAATTCTGAAAATAAATTTAAGTCATCAAGATCCAACCAATTATCATGTTTCAAATATTTTTCAAGGTTTAGGCATTTTTCTCTCAAAAGTACACAACCAATGACTTTAACTTTATAATACTAAATAAAAAATATTTTCATATATTTTAAATTTTTCAAATCTATTTTATAGTATGTAATTTCTTTATCTACAATATACAATGAACACTAGTAGAAAAATGACATTTCACGACACGATATCACTGCGGATAATAGGGAACTGCATTAAAAAGAAGCGCAGTGACATTTTTGAAATTAAGTGCAACGATACCACCGCGGTTGTCTACGACAACCACAGTCGTATACCCCCACAAGGCACACAAATATTTAAAAATTGAACGTTGCAGGAGATACCACCGCAGTTGGTGCTAGAACCGTGATGGTAAGGCACACAAATATTTTAAAAAAATTGCTGCAAGGAGATACCACCGCAGTTGTTTCCAGAACCGCGGTGGTAGGCACAAAATTGAATTTTATAATTTGCTTCTGCAGAGAGATACTACCGCGGTTGGAGCCAGAACTGCGGTGGTGTGTGGATATGATTATGGTTGTTTGGAGGAACTGCGATCGTATACCCTGTTTTAGAGAACCCCACGCTCACTTTTTCGTTTACGCTTTCGTCTTACCTCTCTCACGCAGCGCTCTCGTTCTCTCACCGTCCTCCATCGTCGCTCGTCGTCTCTCCCTTTCTTGCTCTTCTGCTTCCGCCGCCACCCCTACCACCACTAAGAAGCCCATTGTCTTCTACTTCTGCCACCACCTCGGATTCAGAGATAACAGTAAGGTCATTAGCAACCCACATCTTGGAAGTGGGAGGGGAGAGAACGCTACTGAACCTTTCCAAATCCCTCACGACCTTGTGCATGGCCTTGACAACCTTCTTCTTGGCCATCGCAAAAAACCACATGATCCATGGCGTTGTCGTTCATGTACACCTCGAAGGAGATCTCGTCCCTGTAGGGCACAATCATGTTGTAGATCCTGGCGATGAAATCGCGCCTTCTTTTCAACTTCAGAGTGGCCAACAACCTCTAACAGTACCTTCTCCCGCTCGCGTCGAACTTGAAGGTTGTCTGCCCTTCCTTCAGCAACAAGCGCGCATCCTCGCCACCGTTGCCGATCCCTAGAAGGCTGAAATTCTACTCGAAGGTGGAGACCTTGGCGGCGAACTGCGCGGCCCAGGAGAGCGCAATGTTCTCGTTCTCGCGCTTGCCAGTGAAGTAATTAATAGCGAACATGATGTCCTTGTGTTGTTTGTTTGCATGGAAGACAACTACAAGTTGTTATAATAACATCTTTGTGATATTTTCTTAAGGAGTTATACAAAATGAAATTTGTTAAGATATAAACAAGTTTTTAATTGAAAAGGTGTTGGTCTATTTCTAAGAATCTTTCCATAGGTAAGCCATGGTTTGATAATACCAAATAATACATGTCTTGGTTTATCTAATCAAGTTCCTAAGTGTGAAATTTTGAAACACTAGACGGTCAAGTCATCTCTAGACGGTCTAAGAACCCACTATGTGATTTTATGTATACAAGTTATTTTGATGATAAAAGATATTATAGCATATGAATTATTTACTTACAAAGTATTTTCATGTGCAGAAGTAAGAAAGAATAGTAACAATTATTATTGTGTTGGTGTTCAATATATTAGACAATCTTACTAGCTCCAACGTGTTAAACTAAGCTTATCAGGAGCTACTAATCTCCAACTATTGTAATTTCTATAACAGGCAATCTGATTTACATACACAAGAAAAGGTATGTAAAAGAGTTGATGAAAAGGTTCAATCATTTGAAGCTAAAGCGATGAGCACTTCAATGCACCCAATAACATCTCTAGGTCTAGAAAAAGAATCTGATCCAATGGACAACATAGAATATAGAGAGATGATTGGGTCATTGCTCTATCTTACAAAGTCTAGACCTAACATTATGTACAGTGTTTGCCTATATGCCCAGTTTCAATCAGATCCAAGGAAAGTTCATCTATTTGTTGTTCAACGTATTTTTAGATAGTTGAAAGGTACTAGTAACCTTGATCTTTGCTGTAAAGGCATATAAAGTTTGAAAATGCAACATATTGTGATGAAAATTGTGTTGGAGATTGAAAATATAAGTGGAAGCTAAAACATGATAGGAGGTAACTTGTTCTCATGGATGAGTAAGAAACAAGGAATGATTGTCATATCCATAACAAAAGTTTAATATATATCAGTTGCTAGTTGTTGTTCTCAACTACTATTGAGGAAGGATCATCTGTAAGAGAACAAATTGGACCGGTGAAACGTGCAATGAAGAGGAAGAAGAAGTTTAGAAGACTCTTATTTCATGGATAGAGCTTCTTTTTCTTTTCTTCTTGTCTTGTAAAATTGTAAATAGTAGAATAAGGTTTTCTGGACCTTGTATTTGGGCAAGGTAGTGTAGGATCTTAATTTTGGGCCAAGGTTTGAAGAAGACAAACCGTAACCTTAGGAGAGAAACTTGTGTACAGGTTAAACAAGCCTTAGCATACAAAGCAAGCTAGGTGGCACTAACTTAGGGTTAGGTGACAACTTGTCATGCTTTCCCTCCTTCTTTGCCACATGACACTCTGTTTATGGAGATAATCCTCTCCATTCTTAACTTGACACTTGTCAATTTCTCATTTGAGAAGATTTTGAAACTTGCAAGACAAGTTAGAGTTAGAGTTATGATAGCCTCCTTAGCTATGGTTGATCTTCCATGATGAATCCGTGAATGGAAGCAAGCACGGTAGTGAAATGGACCGGTTAAATGAGTGGAGGAAAAGGTGATTCAATGGTAGAAAATGATCTTGAAATGGAGGGAAAGAGAAGAGAGGTGCAACCAACTGTTCAAATGTTATAGGCTAAGCAAAATAACCTAACATAGAGAAGAGCTCAAACAAGTGTGGGTTGGAAATTTTGCAGCACTTCACTAAATTCATTCAAGCTGAAAATCAAGGGATGAACACTTGAATTTATAACCTTCCAAGTTAGCCAACTTGGAGCCAAAAATGAATGGGAAATTCAAATTGAAAATCCCTAGATGTAAAGTAACCAATGGCCATGTAACACTTGTCATGTGATCCATGGAAGGGGGCAACAAAGGTGGATCTCATGCCATGTGTCACGTCACACTTAAGGCATTGAGGCCATGCACAAAATGAGGGGGAGTGGATGTTCCACGCTTGCAAGTGGACGACCAATGCTTGCTTTAGATGCACTAAGTTGCCTAGGGTTTTCAATTGGGCTTCATTTAAGCCCATTCGACACTCTAGGTGACTCCGTGCATTATTTTAGCTCTTACTATGATACAATTCTAGCTTCAATTGCATGATTCAATGTGCTTCTTCTTGGAGCATTTGATGTTCGAACTTGAATTGGAGTTGATGTAGCGAAAGAATTGTTATTGTGGTTGTATGAGATAGAGATTTGGAGGTGAATTTTCCAAAGTGAGGTTAGGCCAAAACTTTGGAGGAAGTCTAGAAAAGGTCTTGTGTAAGACACATTTAGAGAGAACCTTGACAAGAGTAGAAATGCTGAAAAATATTTTGGCAGCAATTCTATATATTCATCAAAGTGATTCTACAAGATGAGAGTACCTCTATTTATAGGAAAAAAAATTAAGACTAACCCTAGCTTGTATGACAAGCTTCTTTAAAACTCTCCAATTAGAGAATGACACAAGTCAAGCCATGAATAGAGAGGTTCCTCTCCATTAGAAAGATGACATGTGGCAAGGAGCATGGGAAGCATGTGTAGGTGCCAGCTAAGCTGGCTCATACCCTAGGTGCTAACTCTCTCTCTCTCTCTCTCTCAGAATTAGGGTTTAGTCAAAATACAAGGCCCACAAATTCAAGACAACCTATTCTACTCTTCGGGTTAAATACAAGGCTCAAAATTTAAATTCTTATACTAACTTGTTCCAAAATACATGACCCAAAATCCTATTTTACTTGGCCAAAAATATAAGGCCCAAAATAAATTCTACACTACTTTATGCATTTTTTTACAAGTAGACATTTTATAATATTGAAGGTCCAAAGTCTCTAGAGTTATCTTGTCCAATTTTGAAGTTGGGCCAAGAAGTTTGTTTAGAGGCCCAAAGAAGCCCAATTAGGCCCAAATTCCTTATAAACTCCTAATTAAGGCTCTAGCTTAGTGACCTCTTTATTCTTATCTGTAATCTTGGAGGCAAGATTGCATCATACCCTCCTTCTTGAAAAGGATTTGTCCTTAGATCTTGCATGAAGCTCATTGACTACAAACTTCATTTGTTCACTTCATCATTTTCCACCAGGATCAAATATCCATCTGCACAACATTGAAAATAAAAGTAAAATGAATTTTATTGCAAAGAAAAGAAGATTGAAGAAAGAACACCCTCTATTTTTGTTTTTAAAAGAATTTTTATTTGAACCATGAAGGGCATATTCGTGTTCACTTTGTTGTCACTGCTTTGTCCAATGAAATGACTTATCAAAGTGAATTTTTTGAATTTTTTCACAAGAATAATTACAATTTATACCTTTTTCCAGAGAAGAGTTAAGAAGCATACAAATTCTTTTAACACTTCCTTTCTAGTAACTAACTTTGATTATCCTTCTAATAGTTTTTCCTTTCCTTTTTATGTTTTTATTTTTCTAATGTTTCTATCATTTTTATTTCATCCTCTCTCACTAGTTGAGGCGTGAGAGGATAAAAAATGATCTTTTTACCCTGATGCAGAAAACTAATCTTATTAGTGAGGCCATCATGTAAAGTTTGTTTGTCAAATTGCCATGGTCGGCCAAGTAAGATATGTTCACCCTCCACTGGTACTACATCACAAATAACTTCTTTATATTTTCCAATGGATATTAGCACACTTACATGGTCTTTAACTATTATACCCCCTTCATTAGTAATCCACTGAAGTTTGTAAGGTTTCAGACGAGGTTTAATAGTCAAAGATAACTTGTCTACCAACCTGGAACACAAAAGTTATAGTAAGAACCTCCATCCCCAATCACTAAACAAGTATTTTCAAAAACCTTACAACGAGTGTGAAATAGATTTTCTCGTTGAGACTGTTCTAATTCACTAGGTCTCCTTTACAAGGATGAATTTCTTCTTCAAACTCTGAACTTTTGTCTTCACTAATGGAAGACATTGAATCTTCAATGCTTTTAATGTCTTCTTCATTAATAGTCATGTTTCTTTTCCAAGAACACTCAGAAGAATAATTTCCACGTTCAAAAGATCTAAAACATTGAATATTAATCCGTTTGGAGTCTGAAGATTCTTTTATCTTTCTCTCTCTCTCTCTCTCTCTTTCTTGTGGTCTCTTATAATTCGAGGGGTATCCCTCCCTCTCGTAATCATCCTGGGAGGAAGACATGCTAGAATACTCCTTCTTAGAATTGGTTTTCGTTTGGAGTTGTTGTTCAATCCTAATGCACATCTGCACAAGATCATCAAAATCATTATAGTAACAACTCAACCCTATCCCAAATTTCATAATGGAGAACGCTTTGAAATTGAGCAACCGTAATCCTTGACTCCTCCTGTATCCCCGCCCTTATTAACAGCAACTTCATCTTCTGTCGATACTCTTTAACAAACATATCTTTCTATTAGAGTTGGTGGAGCCTATCCATCAAATCTCTATCATAGTATGAGGATACAGGCTGCTTGCGTACAACTGATCTTAACTGATTCCAATATTGAATTTAGAGATAACGACATAGTGCATTATCCTTCACTAGAGTCGTCCACCAGTACATAGTTGCTCCTTGAAAACTAAGTATTGCGAGAGATACTTTTCATTCCTTGTGCACTTGGTTGCATTCGAAAAGTTGTTCGACCTACATCTCCCAGTCTAAGTAATCATCAACACTTTCCTTTCTAAGGAAAGGAGGAAGGTCAACTTTTAGCTTTCTATGATGATGCCTAGTTTTATGTTGTCTAGGAGGAGTTTGATACAAATCTCGATTACGATGACTACTCTCTAAAAACTCTTCATATGAAGGGAAACCTTCATAATCTCTCTTTTCCCCCTGATCCATCATTATGTTTATCTTTCTGTGCCATCATTCTCTTTATCATCATCCCTGATCCCTGGTCACTCATCTTTGTTAGAAAAGGTTTCCACAAAAATTTTAGAAAAATTAACAAAAGATTGAGTGCCAAAAGAATTTCACCAAAGAATTTTTTTTAATAATTTTGGGTGAAATTTCCAACAAGAAATCGAGATGAAAGGCTTCCGAGTAAACTCCCAAAAAAGAAAGGTGTGTCATTTGGACAACTTAAATACCAAGTCTTTCCTAGGCAGAGTGTTACCTAGTCCTCTTTCACAACATCTCTAAATGAAAACCTCAAAACAATTTTTCCTAAAAAGGTGTGTGCTCCTGTGAACCTAGAGACCTAAGGAAGGTCTTCTAACATTTAAGCGCTTTGAGTTTGAATCCTAGTTGTCACGAAGACTTAAGAAAATTAATATAACAAGGTAAATAATAAATAAATAAATTCAAGAGAGTAAGACATAAGGAGGAATGCGCTAAATCTAGGCGTGTCCTATGATGAAAGTGCAAGTGACAGTCACGAGCCTCTTGATACCCTTCCACCTTTCTAATGCGTTTTTGGCTACTACAATGTTTAATTTAGGATTGCTTCAAAGTCTTTTGATAAGATATCTAAAACAACAAATTTTTTTAAAAGAGTTAAGAAAAATACATCAAAATTCCCTGACAACAAATGTGAGTCTTGAAAATTTTAAGCTTGCTTTACTCAAATGTTTAACACTCTCCTTTTTTCACTTTTTTCCCTTGTAGATTCTCTAAATATGAGTCCTCCTTTGCAAGCCTTGTTCTTCTCCAAGAGGCTACCTAAGTAATTAGTCAACCTTTCTTCAAAGAATTCACAAAACAAGAGGTAATTCCATCTCAAGAGGCCAAGAAATAAAAGCAAGAAAATGCTAAAATTTAAAATGCTAAACTCAAAGGATTAAAACAGTGACAAAGCTGAAAGAATGATTTTAAAAGACTCAAATCAAGTAATTAGGCTGGCAAGAAAGTTAAGCACACAAAAGGAATCCTAGGAATATCTCTAGAATGGATTACAAAACAAAAATAAGTATAGTGTTTTGACCACTGTGACTATTTGATTATATAATTGTTTCTGTTTGTATTTGACCTTGAAATTTTTATCTAAGAACCTAAACACATTACTAGACATAGTCGTAACAAATTTTGATTGAAAATAGCATTGGAAAAATTTGAAAACATCCAAAGCCGAGAGCAAACGTTACCATTGTTCTCTATTTTTTCAGCAACTAGAATTCAGGCTTTTGTGATTTATCATTTTTTTCTACTTCGGATTTGAATTCTCATTTTTAACAAAATGTTCTTAACATCTTAAAGTCCTCTCATAAAAGTTTCACATGAAAATACGGTATATATATTTTTGTACAATTTTTTCAAACTACTGCTACTGTAGCAAAATGTACCAACAATGAATCCTAAGGAACTTGTTAATGATCTAATAACAAGGTAAATAACTAAAAAATAAAATAAAAGGAAAAACACACCAAGGTTTAGACAAGTGCAATTTACTCAATACATTTTATCAAACACATAATAGACATAGTATAAGCATTTTCAGAAACACCTTGTGAACAAGTTTCTAAATATGGAGTTTATGACATATTTGGAAGCAAATGACTTTTAACATGACAAGAACAAATTATAAACTGTAAAATACCAAAAAACAAAGTGATTTCACCAATTGAAATGAACAAAAACACAAAAATATCACTATAGCAAAAATAGGACAACAAGAACACCTATAGTTTCGTAGTTTTGGATGGTTCAAGGAAGAAGGAGGTTTTTTGAAATAATTAAATTCAAGAATAAAGATTTTAAACAGTGGAAACAAATCAAGACATTCAAAACATCATGAACAACTCAGAAATGCAGAAGAAAAATTGGAAAAGCACTTATCTCTTGAATTAATTTTGCTCCAATGCCAAATGATGCAATTCTAGCTTCAATTGACTGTTTCAATGTGCTTCTTCTTGGAGCATTTGATGATTGGACATGAATTGTAGTTGATGCAGCGAAAGAGTTGTTGTTAAAGTTGTATGAGATGGACATTTGGGGGTAAATTTTCCAAAGTAATGATAGGCTAACACTTAGGAGGAAGTCTAGAAGTGGTCTTGTGTAAGACTCATATAGAGAGAACCTTGACAAGAGTAGAAGTGTTAAAAGTATTTTGGCAACAACTTAATATATTCATCAAAGTTATTTTACAAGAGGAAAACACCTCTATTTATAGGAAAAAAAATTAAGACTAACCCTAGCATGTGATGGAATACGCCCCGACCACCTTAGTCAAAGAATAAAGGGGACAAAGAGCCAGAGGGTAGATCAAGAACTTTCTAGAAGACTGGGCCCATTTGAGCCTGTTTGGGCTTTCAACCAACTGATCGGGCCCGAATGCAACCATGGAGAGATCACTTTGGAGAATATGAATCATTAAGGAGAAGTCCTCTAAGTTCTAGAAATTGTTTAGAATAGTTTAGAACCCAAATTATTATAAACTTTTGAGACGGAGATTGTGACAAGAGCAACAATCTCTTGATTTGGTTGGGAAGTTGAGAAAGTGCAGGAAGTAGCAATCCCCAAGCAACAACTCAAATAAATAAATAAAAATAAAATAAAATAATTTACATTTTTCTATTGCTATTTTATTTAATATTACAATATGTGATCACAAAGCAAATATAACGCAGTATGAATCCTATGAAAGTATAGAGGACAAAAAATAGACCAGTTGAAGACTAAATTTAGCTTCGAGCTCTTGTAATGAGAATGTGAACTATAATTTTCTGCCCCATGTGAACAATTTTCTTTAAGTGTTGTAATTCTGTGTGTTTTTTTCGTGTGTGTCTCTCTATCTCGTGGCTGTAGTGTATTTTCGTCTGTAGTGTGTTCGTCCGTAAACCCTAAACCCTAAACATCATCAAATTTGTTTGATGATGTTTGATATTTTAATTTTGAAAATTTTATATTTTTTTATATTTTCACAAATTTATTTGAAATAAAACATTATTTATTTATGGTAATAATAATAATAATAAAAAAATAAAAAAATAATGGTTTAGGGTTTCTTTTGAGTGCTCTGATGTTCTAGCTTCCATGATTCACTGAGATTTTGAGTTTTGGAGGATTTCTTTTGACTGCTCTAATGGGTTCTGATAGGGTGTAGGGTTCTATTGAATGCTATAATGCTCTTGCTTCCATGATTCACTGAGATTTTGAGTTTTGAAGGGTTTCCTTTGAGATAAAGATTGTGACAGGAGCAACAATCTCTTGATTTCGTTGGGAAGTTGAGAAAGTCCAGGAAGCAGCAATCCCCAAGCAACAACTCAAATAAATAAATAAAAAAATAAAATTATTTACATTTTATCTATTGCTATTTTATTTAATATTACACCATGTGATCACAAAGCAAATACAATGCAGTATGAATCCTACGAAAGTGTATAGGACAAAACACGTACCAGTTAAAGACCAAATTTAGCTTCAAGCTCTTGTAATGAGAATGTGAACTATAATTTTCTGCCCCCTGTGAACAATTTTCTCTTAGTGTTGTAATTTTGTTTGTTCTTTTTTGTGTGTGTCTCTCCATCTCGTGGCTGTAGTGTATTTTCTTCTGTAGTGTGTTTGTCTGTATGTAGACGTTGTGTGTAGCTGAGCAAGGTAGTTAAAATCGAGATTTTGAGTAGGATCGTGGAGGGTTCATAAAATCGTAAATCGTGAAATCGTAACATGAATTATAGATTTTACTTTTTTTTAAATATATATATATAATAATAATAATAATAATAATAATTTTTGTAAAAAAATAAATAAATAAGATAAATTAAAAAAAGTATTTGAGAGATGATTCAACCTTGATACAAAACTATTTAAGTTTATATAGTCACATTTTTTCTATTTTACTTAATGTATTACATGAAAAGTAATTAAGTAATTAAAAAGATTAATTGATGTGTTTGACATATTATGGAGGAGTAATAATAATGTAAAATCTATGTAAAAACATCTAGTGCCCAAATGAGATCCAAATTAAAGTCACCAACCCTATAAACGCAAACTAAATATACATACATAACTAATAAATTCATTTGTTAGTACTTCATCAAACTTAAGTCTATAAAATTAACTACTTTGACAATACTTAATAAAACTTAAGTTCATCTAATATAAATCACTCACATTAAAATGAAAATTAAAAAAAAGCTTCATTAGTTTTATCTCCTTTATGAAGCACATCAATAAAAACATTCTCCTCCTCTAAGTTGGGATGACAAGAACATCATTATCTTTCACACCACCTTGGACTTGACCTTCAACCAAGTGTTCATCATCTCCATTTGAATTAAGAGTGTCATTTAAATCTATATTGCCCAAGTGTGTGAGTTGTGGAGTGTGATTTTTTTTCTGGCTAATAAGGAGAAGTCCAAGAAAATCTTATTAGTGTATGCTCAAATGACTTTGGATATGTGAGTGTGACTGAGGTTTTAGAATTAAGAGATGGTTAAAATGCCTTAATTAAATTAATTTATTTTTATTTTAATTAAAATTGAAATGGAATCCGATCAAGAAGAAAGAGTGAACAAAGATTCTTCATTTATCTTAATTAAATTAATTTAGTTTTATTTTAATTAGATTTGAAATAAAACCCAATCAAGCAATAATAAGGAGGAGTAAACTCCAAAGACTCTTCATTTGCCTTAATTAAATTAATTTAATTTTATTTTAATTGAATTTAAAATGAGATCCAATCAAGTGATGTGAAAGTGCAAAACAACAGGACTTTTCATTTGAAATTAGATGAGAATCTTCATTTGGAGAGGGGTGCAGAGAAGCTAAGAAGACTTTTTATTTGAAATGGACTTTGAATGAGGAGTAAAGGTGAAGAGACTCTCTATTTTTTGTTTAAATTTTAATTGCATTAATTTTAATGGGGTTGGAATGAGGAGTGAAGGTGAAGAGACTCTTTATTTTGTTTAAATTTTAATTGCATTAATTTTGAATAAAATTAGACTTAAGAAGGTGAACCGTTTGATACACAAAAAAATCGCGATTACACATTTTTTACGATTTTGTTCGACGATCCATACGATTTTGCTGTACAACAATCTTATGTGAAATTTGAATCGCACAGAGTATGTAAAATCGTAAAATCTTACGATTTTACGAGTAAACTCTCGATTTTAACTACCATGGCTGTGAGTGTTCCTCCCTTGTGAGTAGGGCTGAGGTAGGGTAGAAAAGTTTGTAAAAATACAATGTGCCCTTTAATTGTGATTTGAAAATTATCTCTAATCATACAAATTGTTTTTTTTTCAGGCTTTTAATGAGTATTTCTTTATTGAGAAAAAGTGGAAAATTAATTGGATTAATCAGAATTATTCGCATTAAAGCAGAATAAAATCAATTATCCATAAAAGGTCCTAAAATTGACTCTTTAATATCCTCAGCTTCCTTTATCAGGTTTATTTTATTCAAAATTTGAATTAATTCTATTACTAGACTAAATCAATGTTTAATCAAGCAAATTTCTATCAATTTTAAGTAAATCGAATAATCTGCACACTAGTTCTAAAAATAGCTAAAAGAGCCTAGTCAAAGGCTGGAGTTCATTTTCCTATTTAAACCTTAAGAGACCAGACCTTTTTTTACTTTTTTATTTTATTTACAAGTAGTTTAGAAAATGGACCCAATTAAATGAAATCAAATTCTTCTTGTTTTCAAATGAAAACATATTTTTTTATTATATTTTTTAGTATATTTTTTTATTATTTTTTTAGTTATTGGACTATTATTTTTATTATTAAAAATTAGAAACAAACAATTTATATTTTATTTTCTTTATATTTTTACATAAAAGGAACTATTTATACTTAAGTCATATTTTTTTTTATTATTATATTTTTTTCTATAAAAAGGTAAGATTTAAATCAATTTTTATTATGTTTGTTATTACCATATTTATTTTAAAAAGCAAAAATTAATGTAAAAAAACTTAAATTAATAAAATTATTTACTTATTTGTTTATTTACTATTGTTATCATTTTTTTTATTTTATTTGTCCGGACGAAATTGAGTGTTGACAAGCGTACAAGAAATTGATTAATACTAAACGAATTAACTAAGAGCTCTAATTAAAGGAAAAACAATTGAATTCTCAACAAGTGTTTAAAAAAAAATACTTTTCCAAAAACATATTTCAAAAAGACAAACAATATAGTACAACTGCTATAGAGTTTTCAAGTTTTGAATTTTTATTTTTTCAATCTTTTCTAGGTCGGTTATGAGTGGCAATGGATGTAGAATATGATATATTATGCCAGGTTTGTGTTAACTGATGTAATATATGTTCAAATATTTACAAAAATGACACTATGTTTTGGTTACAGCAGTTTCATTTTAACCGACATCATATCTTGTAGAATGTGCTTTTTGTACTAGTTCCTGAAATTTCAATTAATGGTGAGACATAACAGTAGGAAACAAAAAGACCAACTTAAAATTTTCAAACAAAAAAGGCACACGAGAAGATTATACAACTAATGTGACAATTTGGGCAAGAAAAGCAAGTAAAAACTTGAAAAAAACTCAAAGAAGGGTGAGTTTTTGTGAAATTCTTTCAGCTATTGGATTCATGTAAAATCTTGAAATAAAAGGCATCTAAAAATAAAATAAAAATCTAGAAAAGAAACCCCACACAAATGATGGAAACAATTTGGCAATCTCTAAGGAAGTCTATATGAAAATTGAATCAAGAAAAGTAGGGTCAACTACATATGAATAACTATTTTCTCAAACACTTGATGTGCTAAATTTTGTATAATTTTTCTTTTGATTCTTTTGAACTTTTCTTTACTTTTAAAAGACCAATATTCTTCATTCCTCCACTGTAGCAACCCTATTTAAAATAGTTTTTTAAAATCAATTTCACAAGATAATCACAAATGAGAGAATCACACACTTGAGTCCTTATGTTCGTGGATTTTTCAATTTTCTAAAACACGTTTCTTCTTAAATGTATACTTTTAAACTAAAAACAACATTAAGAAAACAATAACTCATAGAAAGAGCAAGGCTATATGACACAAAATTAACCAAGCATCAACATCATACCCATTTCGTAGAGAGAGAAATTCTTTAGCAAAACCCAATGAAGAAGACAGATACAATGGCTTGATTAATGAATGAAACCTCAAACAAAACACAAAAAAATGATGTATACAAACCCAAAATAGTTCAGCCAAGAAGAAAACTGAAAGATAATAACGAAATAACTTGCACCAAGGATGGGTTTCAAACCCATTTTTCAAGAACACCTCTATTGAAGGTGATGAACATCTCCATGGGTTTGGTTGATCCTTTGGCTCTTGATGCCACTTGATATGGCTTCTTGGGAGTGTTTAGGATCTAAATTAAACTCTTGGAAGATGAATCGCCACTTGCTCATTCATGCACCTTCCTAACTACTTATTGCACTTCTAGGAGATTAATTACTCTTAATCCTAGTTAACTTTGTTAATCTTTTGTTATTATTTTGACCTTTGGATGCCCATGAACTATTATAAATAGGACTCCACCTTTTTGTACAAAACATGATATGAATTAGAGAGTGAGTGAAAGTATCTTTGAAGGTGTTTCTCTAAAGTTGACTTTCTCTTTTCTCCTTTTGTTTGAGTTCTTATCTTGAGAAGCTTTCTCAAGTGGTCAGTCCTCTAGCACTTATCCTTGGAATTCTTTCCATAGGTGGTGTGTTCTACCTTTCATCTTCTTCCTTATTCTGATTTTGATTTCATTTTACGTTGATAGTTACTTGTTTTATTATTTTTCTACATTTTCGCACCATATGCTAACCATTGCCTTCCACTATTGTGCCAACTTCATTCCTTTTATTGTTGGGTTTTGTTCTTCATCTTCCAAGAGGTTGATTTAGATCCTAAACAAACCCAAGAATCCATATCAATCATTTTATGTCGTATCTCTTTATTTAAGTATGAATTTGTTCATAATGGCTTATGCATCAAAATTTAGCTTGATTCTCTATTGTTATGACACTGGTAACATGTATTGTTTAAGATGACTGAGGATATTTTGTTTCTCCCTTTACATATTCTTTTCTTATATCTCAATGTTATATACACCACAATTATGTCTTTGTAGAAGATAGATAAGCATTGAAAATCTTTTGGCAAAAGACGGTTGAAAAAGTGACAAAATATGTGAATATGTTTTATAATACAAAAGAGACCAAATACATATACAAAAATTTCAAGAAGCAGAATGTGTCGTATTAGAAAAACAAAAAGCTTCAAAATCAAAATATAATTGATTCAAAATAACTAAGTCTGCTACAAAAGAAAATCCCATAAATATGATCAACTTATTTTAACATTAGACGATCTCTAAAAATCACTAGCATCTATTCTCCAAAGTTTATATAATTTCCATTTGATCTTTCTTAACTACTTTATTTTGTACTTAATATTTCCCCCGTATTCACTTTATTTTTCTCCCCACACACAGTCCACATCATAGCCCATATAAAATCTACATCACAACCCATGTTACATCCTTATATAGTCCTCATCATTCTTGATTGTTGTTACTAAATATTGTTGATATGAGAATTATGTTAAATTCATGATTGTGTTTGGTTGCATGAACATTGAGTGAATATACACAAGCATAAATAGTTGAGAGTTGGAAAGTTTTTATGTGCACCTAGTGTATCACTTGCTTCTTTCTTGATTTGAACTACTATAATGGTTGATCTAATTTAAGAAATTTCATTTACTTTTTCTTGATTTCTTATTTTCTTGATTCCATCGTTTTGTCAAATCTATTTTTTTAGATCAATATTACAATGATTATTTCTATTTGATGCTGTCCAAACCAAGGGGGATAAATAGGTTAGCGTTTTCATAGTTGCATTGCATACATAGTCAAATAATTTTCTACATAACTTTTCAAAACATTATTAAATACATAATTTTCATACATGTTTCTGCATAATAATTAAATGTTGTGAGTTTGTTTTGTCATCATAAAAAAGGAGGAGATTGTTGAGTCATTAGATGGTTTCATTGGTTTCATACATTAGGTGATCTCACTCATTACATTGTTTCTGATGTTATGTTTGATGATAGCAAAATCAAATTTATGTTTTAATTATTTGTTTTAATAATGTTTGTAGAATAAATTAAAGAATGTTTGTAGGATTAGAATGCCTAAGTTAGAGTAGATAATCAAAGTCAAATTTGATCGTCAAAGGCAAAGTAACACGTCTTAAATAACACATATCAATTTTTAATTAAATTGAGTATTTGTGATAAAATCAATTTTGAAAATAAATTTTATTTAGGGATAAACTTAAAATGAAATTTTAATTGAAAGATAAAATTTGATATTTGATAAAGATAAAAATTGATTTTTGACAAATATAAAATTTTATAGAGATAGAATTTACTTTTCATAAAGATAAAATTTGATATTTCATAAGGATAGAATTCGATTCAAAAGCATAAGAAAATTATACAATTATTTCCAGATTCAATATCGCTCATATTATACTCTTTTGGTAATAATTCAAATTTAAATAAAAATGTGATTTAAATCGGTTTTATTTGTTCTATTTTAGTTTCATATATTGACAGATTGAAACAAAAAATATGAGATTGAAATTGATATCCCAAGAAGTGCTTGTTTGATGTCCCGAGCTTGACAAAAGATTTAATATTTGTGGATGGCACCACACGAACGCATAGATTAGAACAAAGGTTAATCCAAAATTTTTTTATATATAAAAGTGAAAAGTAAGAAAAAAAATCAAGACTTTAATAAAAAAAGAAAATTTTAAAAAATTTGCACAACCTCTTCACATAGGTAATTTGTTCTTTTGTTCCTGTTGTGCAAGCCAGTTAATTCCTTAATCAAGGTTACCTAGGGATTAAAAAAAAATCAAGGACTTGATGAGATTCTTTCCCTGTTTTGAGATCATCTTACTACAACAAAAAGCCAAAGACTGCCACTGTCTCTAGTTCATTGAATTTAGTTCCAAATGCTGAATGTATGCCACTATCATTCAACCCCTAAGATAATGTATTAGTCGTAAAGGTCTATAATGCAAGAATTAACAATAAAACTCAACCAACTAAAAACACGGTTAGGATCATTAGAGATTCCTCTACTTTAAAGTATTATAGCACAAAACTCCATAATTGCATAAAGAAGAAAAAACTACAAAAGGGTTAAAAAAATAAAAATAATAATACAAACTATGAAGTCTAAAAGAGTTATAACTAAAAAATTACTATGCATTGGAACAAAAGTCCCCGACAATGGCGCCAAAAACTTGTTAACAAAATTTGCAATGATGGCAAGTGCACTAGTTGCAAATGTGCAATACATGATAATAAATACCATTATAAAAAAAATAGACTACAAATAATTCCAAAGTTTTGATTTTTATGTAAGAAAAGAAAATTAAAATAATGAAAATGTATTTTTTATTTTCGATGACCACTTGAAATATGGAAAGAAAATGGAAAGGAGATGGAATACAATTTCTAGGATTAAACAATCCTCTCATGCATAAAATGAATCATCTTCTTTTCAAACAAATGTCAATGTCTACCTACAAAATTACTCAAACCTGATTTCTCAGCAGATGAGCCTAGGGATTATCTACGTTGAATCATTTGATGGTCCAAAGTCCCTTCAGAGAATCTAATCATCTAATAAAGTTTTGAGGATAACAATACTCCAAGTATGTGTTTGTATTTGATAATATGTGTTTGTTACAAATAGACTGCAAATCCAGATAAGTTTTTTCACTGTTATTTTATTAAATTAATTTTGCTTTATATTAAAACAAAAATTAGTTTTAATATAACATACATAAAATGTGATGATTTCAGTGCTCCATATTTGAATTCAAATTAGTTAATCACGTTAGGATTTGATCTAATTAGTTTAGAACATTTTCTTTTAAATTTAAAAGGCTTAAATTAGTTTTATTCTATTTAAACAAATTGATTGTTTTAATTTATGCACTACACTAATGAGCAATTAGGAAATTTTATTTGAATTGAATGTTTTGAACTCTAGGGATCCTGAAAACGTTAACAAGAGAAAATATATCATGCTTGCCTTTTTATTAATGTTCCTTATGGGCTAATTAATGGAAAGGTCTTAAATATGGTTTTATGATCGAAATATTTTTCAATCAAATTCAAATTAATTTTAATTTTCGGGTCCTACATTGATGTGTATTTAAAATGACTGAATGTTCTAGAATTGAAATTGAATGCATATGAATTGGTTAAAAAATTATTCAAGGCAGATGATTTTGACACAATAATTTGAAAGACGTAATTAATTACAATAATATTTATTTTGTTAACAATCTAAAATAATTCTCTGGAGAAAAGTTTCCTCAAAAATGAAAATTGGTTGTTTTAACTTGAATATATGTTCTTTAAAGTCTTTGATTACTATCCATATTTATTCTCTCATTCAAAATTTAAATTATTGTGATATGTAGTTAATTAAAGATTAAAATTAGAGATTTAACAATTCGATGATAGCATTCAATGATAAAAAATTCAATGGAATGTATGGAATTTTTTATGGAAAGAATATATATGATTAATTTCTATTAAACAATATTGTTGATTAAGGAATGTTTTAAAATATTTTGATACTTGGTAGAAACTAGTAATGATGTATCAATATTTTAATCAAGGCTTAATTAGTTGGTTTGAAAATTAGTGAGGATGGAATAATTTGGAAATCTTAACATACAATTGAACTTTAAATGTGCTCTTGAAATTCAAATTTTGAAATTGCAAACTACCAACATGACTATTTCTAATGAGAATCAATTCATCTTTTTAATATTATTCATTTCAATATAATCTTGTTGGATATATTTGAGATAAAATAAAGTGCAGTAAAATTAAATCCTGACAACATCAAAGAAAAACTAGATATTTCTAGTTTGAGCTGAAGTACATCAAAAGGTCAAGATTTCTCTTTCCAAGCATCCCAACGGCTAGTCTCTAGGAAAAAACTACATATAGAGGAACAATTTCAAGTTGAAGAAAAGGAAGCAAAAAGAGAAATACATCATACAATACATTGACGAATTTTCTAAATATTTGAGTGTCTATTGTAAATTTGTTATTGAGAGCATCTAGAATTTTGGGTTGTGATAAAATTGTGTAATTCTTCACTATTGTGAAGTAAACCATTGTGAGTTTTCATTGTTCTCTTTTGAGAGTGTTTCTTTCAATCTTGAGCAGTTTTGATCTCAGGGGGAGATAAAGACTGGTATAACCTGGAAAGGTTTGTGCAGTCGGATAACCTAGAGAGGTTTGTGTACTCATTGTAACTTGGAGAGGTTTGTGTACTCATTGTAACCTAGAGAGGTTTGTGTACTCGTTGTAACCTAGAGAGGTTTGTGTGCTCGTTGTAACTATTTACTGAATAATGGAACCTTTTGAACAATTTTTTCAAGGGAGAACTAGACATGGCCCAAGAGATTAGGATGAACTAGTATAAAATTGTTACATTTGTGCTTATATATTCTTGCCTTCGACAATCTTGCTTGGTGGTTTTTTGTTTACAACGAATTGAGTTCAGGCTCCATTCAACCCACTTCTGGAGCCAACTGTTCCTACAATCTATTAACCATCAATTCCTTGATCAATTATATAGATGAATCTTACATTCATACAGGGATATTAATGATAATAAATTAATCACACTCTATTTCTAGACATGAGATTTAATCCAATAAATTAATTCAAATCTAGAATAAAGAGATATTTTCCAATACTCTTAAGAATTAATAATCAAGTCATGGATCTGCACGATAGGCATAAGCACAAAATTCAAATACTAGCATATTGAAAGAACAACATTTATAATAAGACATAAGTGAAGCCCAAACATTGATTAGGTGAGAATTCAAACAATTAAATCTAACCCCAAAAAAATGAGAAAAATGAACAATGGAGAAAGATGGATGTACAAAGAAGGAAAAGAAAAGACCCTAGTCGTCATCCCATGGCTACATTTTTTTTTGTTCCCAAGATGAAAGGTCTCCCTCTAGTGGAAGTGTCTAAACCTAATGCAAAGAATCCTTTAAATAGATAATTTTGACGCTCGCACTCGACAAACGTGAGCTGTGTCATGCACCATTGGATTCTGTTGCTGGTTCAAATTTTGAAGCCCACCCTATGCCAGGTCCATGTTACTTGTGTCAGACGATTTTTGCTTCCTTGCTCTCAGATTGATTGCTCAATTTTATCTTTTATCTTCCTCTTTATGGGCTTTAATCCCGCTCTACTTGGCCTAATTACCTCTTGTTCATATATTTGACAAAATTAAAGGGATTTAGAGTAAAATTGAATTAAAAACTCAACTAACCATTTATTTATAGCAAGAAACAATTAAAATAAAAACATGAGATTTAACAGGTTCCAAGCTTAGAAAGAATTGATTTCATTCTAAAAATAAACCAAAAAATATCATATAATTTAACTCTATTACTAGACCGAACACAAATGAATCAATACTCAATCAAAATAAAGATGCATAACACATGACATTAGAACACCTAATAGCTTCATTATTTGGACGGTTCAAGAAGAATTATTGCAATTTGAACTGGCTAATTGAATTCAAACACAAAATAAACAGTGGAAACTCAATCAAAACATGAAAAGCAAATAAGGAACAACACGAAATTGTGAAAATCAATGAAGGAATGAAAAGGAAACTTAGCTGGACCATAAGCTTGCTTATGCTCTCAAATGATAGACTTCACTAGTCTCCTTTTTGTTCTTTCTTGAACTGCGTTAATGAATTGGAAATGGAGATGAATGGATGATAACGAATTGAATTAAATTCAGGTGTTGAAGATTGAAATGATCCGTGAGGCAAAGTGGTTGGAAAAGGTAGGCCAATTTCCAACAATGTTCTAAGCTAAACTCTTTCAAAAAGGTGTTAACCAAGAGGAACTCTAGAACAAGTGACTAGATCACATTTTGGCATAATTTCTTCACTAATTCAAAGTTGAAATTATAATTGATCAGCCCTTTAATTTATAGGGTGAGTAACTGATTAAAATTGGAGCAAAGAATCTGAACTTAAAATTCAAAATACAAAACTCTCTTATTAGTGCATGCCATGTAGGATGCATATTGTCCTTGCCAAGAAAAATCCTCTCCATTGTTGCGTTGCCATGTGTCAACTCTAGCAACTCCTTATCCAGTTATCCGTAGCCCTATATGTCAACCCTAGCATGCTCCTCATCATCCCTAGTGCAATGTCCAAATTATGCTAGATAAGCCCTACAACAAAGGCAACTATTTAAAGCTTGGAAAATCATATTTGGTCAGATGGCTACTACTCTTATTTAGTTGTTGTCTCAAGGTTTAGGCAAGCTTCCTGCTCAGATGACTATAAATTAATCACATTGAGATTGGGAAAGAGTGTACAAATACCTCATACGCAACATTTGGGGTAATAAATTAGTACAATACAATTACAGCGGTCTAATCAGACAACAAAATGTAGTTGCAGTTTAGAAGAAAGCTAATCCTATTCCTAGTCCTCTAAGAAGCCCAAATTCAAGTATAGAATAATTTTCTATTCCGCTTCCATTCCCATAGAGAGTTGTGTAATGGAAGAGGCTAACAAGGAAATATTGGAAATTTTCAGAAAATTAGAGGTTAATATATCCTTGTTTGAGGCCATAAAGAAAATTCCAAAATATGCCAAGTTTTCGAATGATTTATGCACTGATAAGAGGCAATTCAAAAGTAATGAATGGATCATCATGGGAAAGAATGTCTCTGCATTGATTGCTAAAGCTATGACTAGCATTCTCAAAAAATGCAAAGACCTAGAAACATTCACTATCCATTGTATGATATAGGCAATAACAATATTGACAATGTTATGCTTGATGTAGGAGCATCTATTATGTTACGCCTTTATTTGATTTCATAGTGTAATATAGTTTAGTATTCTAGACATTACGAGACATCCTATTCAGGATGGTTCTATTTTCCATCTTGATATATACTTGCTACTGAATTTGTGTATGATAATTTGTTTGAGTTCCTGATTTAGCAGATTTTAGTGATGTTTAAACTTGTGATTTATGTTTTGATTCCTCTATGTGTAAGATATGTGCTGAGAAAAATGAGTTTATATCTACTAATTATACAGATTGTTATGTCAATTGTGCTACAGAATCGGGTATTAACGCACCAACCCAGGCATTAGTCACAATGTATAGGCTCAATTTCAATGATTACAAATGAATATGATTTGGTTGATTTGCAAGTTTTAGAAATTTCCCTCAACACTGGAATACTAACCTCTATTGTGTAGCCACCATCACTAGTGTCAAAGCCACTACTTTCCCACCTCAAGTAGGCCTATTTGGAGGATGAACTTCTACTACCCTTTTTAATCCAAACTACTCCAAATCCATAGAGTGCATACGAAAACACCTCTCTAAACTTTGGTAGACATCCTAGGTATTATCCCTTTTGATAGACGGGAGATCCATGGTGATTTACACCTTGCAACTCTACCTGAGGTTGTCGAGACTTGAGTAAGCTTTGCACCCAACAATGTTGATAAAGGAACACCTCTTTAATCCGGAGGTAAAGAATAATTTGAGAAACCATGGAGAAGTGGAGGTGATGGAAGAAAATATGATAAGAGCTTTAAGCAAAGAGTTGAACTAGTTGATGAAGGTGTTGTTGGAGGAGGTTGGGCCCACCACCAAGGGAGATTCAAGGCTTCTAGGAGAATAAGATTTAAATGGAAACTTGACAAATGAGCTGAAAAATGGCCAACATTTCATTATACAATCAAGCTTACAATACAATAAGTCTATACCTTTATTTATAGGAAAAGAAGAGAATGGAAAGCTTGCAAGTGAAGCTTCCCCTATGGTAGCATATAGAGTAAGCTACCATCCTAAACCTAGCTTTCTTCACGCGTAAGATAACCCTAGACTACTCTCTTTTATATCAAATGAAAAGGTGACATGTGATGTCTTCTAGAAGGAATCTCCTCTAAGGAATCTAACCCTAGCCCTAGGTTATTTCTAACGCTAATGCACCCACGGTTTATTTTTATAAAGAAAATTTCTTCTAAACTATTTTTACAAATTACAATTGTTCACAAAGGCTCAAGGTTGTCAACATCTTAATGTACACTGGTGCCCCTAACTCTTTCTGAGCTTTAATGTGTCTGGCCATGGATCTAGTGATTGGGCCTTGCTTTGGCCTTTTTTCATTATCCCCTCCCTTTTGAAAGGGATCTGTCCTTAGATCCACAACGGTCTTATGGACAACCTTATTATTAATCTTCCTCCAGGATTGAACATCCTCATGTCAAAACAATCACGGAGTAAGATCAATGAAATATTTACCGTGTAAAAGAGTTTTTCCAAGGTTACCATATTTTGCATCTATGTTAGGACAATCATGTTGCATCCTAAAAATATTTTTATTTTCTTTTTTTATATTTTCATTTTTCTTCCTTATGAAGTCGCTCAAAATTTTTCTTATCCATTATCAACGACTTTGCATAAGATTGTTCTACTATAGACTGTGAAGTCAAAATCATAGAAAATTGGAGAAGAAAATAAGTAAACAAAAATTGTCTTCCAAGGATAATGTATGCTTGATCAAAAGTAGAACAAAGGTACATGACCCTTAGAACACTATTGTTTTTATGTTTTTCACTTACTCTTTTTATTGATTTTTTTATTTGGACTTGATCCTCTAAAACTTGGGTAAGAGTCAAAGGATGAAATACAAACTTCTTATTTTTATGGGTGAAGGTAATTGCGTTGGTGATGCCATCATGGATAATTTTCTTGTCAAATTTCTATGGTCTCCCCAATAAAACATGACAAGCTTCCATAGGTACTACATCACACAAAACATCATCAACATAGTTACCTACCGAGAGCTTGACTTTCACTTGTTCTTTAACAGTTATATCCCCCATCATTACGATGGTCCTCATGGAATTACACTAAGATTTAACATGACCATGACCCAAACATTTAAAGCATTTAATGTCACTAGTGCGGTTTGAGGTTGCATGCTCATTCGTTTTCTTAAAACTCTCTTGGACTATGGCTTTAAAAGGGTTTTCTTTTGGTTTTTCTCTTACAAACTCCCCCTCCCTCTTAATATCTTGCTTGGGATATGAGTTAGGATAAGAACCTCTGCTTGGTCCCTTTCTCAAAATTTGTTCTTCAACTTTAATACAAATCTGAACCAAGTCATGAAAATTCCTGTAAGGGAGAAGTTTCACCCTATCTCTTATCTCAAGACTCAAGCCACTCACGAATCTTGCCACAATCACACTCTCATCCTCCCTAATACCAACCATCATCATGTAAGGCTCCATCTTTTGTCTGTACTCCTATATGCTCATATTTCTCTGGCTAAGCCTATGGAGTTTATCCATTAATTCCTAATAGTAGTAAGAAGGTATATGTCTTCTCCTAAGAGCACTTTTCAATTCATTCCAATATTCTATGGTTGGCTCATGGTGTGGATGTCTATCTCTTACTAGGACTAACCATCAATGCATGGCATGGCCTTGGAAGCTAAGGGTAGCTAAAGGAACTTTCCTCTCTTCAGTCAAATGGTAACACTCAAATAATTGCTTAATCTTCATTTCTCAATCTAAAAAGGTATCTACATTGTCCTTCCCATGAAAGTGAGGCAAGTCTACCCTAACCTCTTTGACTTTTCTTTCTCTCATATGGTGGATATGAGGATTAGGCTAAGAATAGTCTCCCACTCTCAAGATGTTTCTATCTGGTTTTTCTTTCTCATCCTTAGAATGATAACTCTGTGGAGAATTTGTTTTTTATTTAGATTTGTGATCCTTCTTTCTCAAGCTCTTCAATTCCTCCTCCACTATGACAAATTGTACTTCAGTGTTTAATTTCATAGAATGAAGTTAATTTAATTTTTTTCTTAAATCTGAAGCATTTTCACTGGACTCATTCACACTATGGTGGAGAGAATGTTTAGACATCTTAAGTTTTGTGAAGTAGTATTCTCAACGTAAGACAAACAAGTTTAGCACACCAGAGAGTCTCGTAGGAAAGTGACGTACGTCACTAGGACAACTTAAGTACTAAGACTTCCTTGCAAGAGCCTGATCCAATGTACCTCCCAAGTCTTTTTTATAGTGAATTCACTAAGACACAAATGAAGGTGACTCAATATCAACAAAGTATAAGAAAAATCTAGCCGAGTTGATTTTATCAAAGTAAAAGGGAATTGTAAAGGAAAGTAAAGACAAAACTTGAGAAGTTTAAACTAGACGGTTCCTAATGTGAAGCTCTTTGGCACCGAGGACCATAGAAATACATTCATTGTCTAATGTGATTGGTTAATCCACCAGTGAAAGTATTCTTACAATTTCAACTCAAAATAATACAATGAAAATTTGCTGAAAAATTAAATTCTATGTTATGCACTCCAAGTGTTTGTGAAATCTCCTCACAAAGTGTATCACTCCCACTTGGTTCAATTTGTCACTCAAAATTCCAGCAGCAAAAGTCGTGTCCTCCCTTTGTGAATTATCTTCCAAAGTTGCGCTCAACTCAACCCTTGATGCTTTGGATACCAACTCAACCCAATTACCTCATCAACGTACTAGCTCATGAAGAGGCCACAAAATTTATAAAACAATAAAAAACAATTTGGAAAAGTACAACTCAAATGGATTTTTAATGGAAAAACTCAAGTAGTGGAAATGAAAGTGACAAGTAAGAAAATAAAGCACAAGAACGGAAGCAACAAACACTAAATAATATCTAAGAATAGCTCTAGAATAGATGAAAAATAGAAAAATAAAACTAGAGTTTTCAGTTCCGGCAGTAGTGTATGGTTGATTTATTGTGACCAACGTACATGGTCTATTCTCATGAAACTTTTACCACCAATTCCCAACACATTAAAGATCATCCTCAAACTATTTCAGGTCAAACTGAGTACCAAGTTGCTCTAGATAAATCCAGAATAGAAAGTGTTTTAGGTCCAGTGCAAAAGTTCTTTTGTCAATGCGCTAGGGTACTGGCAGCTCCGAGTCCAACATTTCTTGCGTTCAATCCACAACGAATTAGGTATCAGAAATTTAACCAAACACTCCCAAAATCTTAAGCTAAGGTCACTAAAAATTTGAGGTCAATGCGATCATTGGATTAATTATAATAAATCAATTATAGAGGCAATTTTCACTTCCGTCAGAATCTTGTCAACAACTAGCATTTGGCTTTTGAACATTTATCATTTTTTGTATACTTTGAATTAGATTGCGCCTTTTAAACAATATTTCATTAACGTATTGATACAGCCTCACACAAAATATCACTTAAAAATACGCAATATTCCAGTTCCAGTAAATTTCTAAAGTCCAGTAATATTTCATCAAACAACTTTTGTACAGGAAAAGAAACCTAAGGAGTTCAATGAATTAGAACGAAACTACAAGATATGTAGAAGTTTATAGACTCTAATAAACTTACCATGATCTACTAGTAAGCTTAGGAATTCAAGAATGAAAAAGAACAAGCATACAAATGCACACTTCTTTGAAACCTTTTATCAAACACATGTTGTTCAACAACTTCTTTCACACACAATTGATCAAACACTTAGTCTACAAGCACAAACCTAAGGATCCAATGACAATTTGGAGTTACACATGACTTGACAACATACAAACGAATCATATAAGCAAAACTAACACCAAAAACAAAATATTTGACTGAACAAAATCATGAACAAATAGTCAAGATAGAAAAAGCTCGCGACATATACCATAGAACACCTAATCATTTCATTCTTGGATGGTTCAAGAGAATTAAGGTGATTTGAACTATTTAAACTCAACAACACAACTTTCAATCAATACAAAATAAACAAAACAAGTAAAAATAGTAGTAAACAACAGAGAAAAGCTAAACAAAATGTGAAAAGGATCAAGGTGCTTTGCTTCCTACAACTCTACGTTACACTACACATTTCATCAAACACATAGAAGACATAATATAGACATTTCATCGAACACCTCATAAACTAGTTTCTAAGTTTATGACATATTTGGAATCACATGACTTAGAACATGACAAAAACATATTATAAATTGTAAAATGCCTAAAAACAAATTGATTTGACTGAACAAAAACAACAAGAACTCTAAAATACAACAACAGTGGTGGTACAAAACATATATTATACAAATAACCTATTTTGAGCATTCTTGGATGGTTCAAGGTAAAATAACATATTTCAACCGATTAAACTCAAAAGCAAATGATTTAAATAGTGGAAACAGTTCAAGACGTCCAAAACAAATGATGAACAACATAGTTTGATGAAAAAAAAAATAGAAGAAGCACTTATCTCTTAAAGAACCTAAGTTTTGATGGCAAATGGTGCAATTCTAGCTTCAATTGCATGCTTCTTCTAAGATTTCGTGATGATGTTGTTGTTTGAAGATGATGCAACAGAATCCATGGAGTTTTGGACATGTGAGATGGATTCAGAAGTGAAAGATAGTGATGTTAGGTCAATACCCTTAGGATGAAACTAGAGAGAGTCTTGAAAATTGAGACTACTCTAGAGAGAGATTCTAGAACAAGAAGCAGTTGGATAACAATTCAATTCTTATTCATTCAAAAGAAGAAAATTAAGTTACATGAGGTACTTTTTTAAAGTGCATGGAAGTCCAAACTTCTTCAATAAGGAGTTGACACATGTCAAGATAGGATTTGAGAGAATCCTCACCACACATACGATGACATGTCGCACGTGACATGGAAAGCATGTGGTGCCACCTAAGCTTCCATCTAAGTGCCACTTATGCTCCTACTTGGTGCCACAACAGCCCTTGTACACCCCACCTATGTCGTAGCAAACTCTTTGTAGTCTCTCTTAGGTTTAAGATTTTTACCTCCAAGTTTCAAGACAACCTAGCCTTTTTTTTAGCCAAAATACAAGGCTAAAAATTTAAATTCCTATGCTACTTTGGCCCAAAATAGAAAGCCAAAAACCTATTTTACTTGTCCCAAAATACAAGTTCCAGAATAAATTTTACACTACTCTATTCAATTTTTACAAGTAGAGGTCTTGTAATCTTGAAGCTCCAAAGTCTTTAGAGTGATCTTCTTGAATTTCGAACTTAGGCCCAAAAGTTTGTTTGGAGGCCCAAACAAGCCCAATTAGGCCCAAACTCTAATCAAAGCTCTAGCTTAGTGATGTCTTTATTCGTGTATGTAGTCTTAGAGACAAGTTTGCATCACTAGTGGTGTACCAATTGTAACATGACCCACTATCTAAGCTGAGACAACATGGATTTTCTAAAACATTGCATTGAGTATGAAAAATGTGCTCTCGTTGAGACTCATGTTGTGGACTAGATTGGTCACTAAGGGTGCGTCAGATCATTAGAAGATCACCCTTGCATGCAAATGCATCATTGCTACTTAATATCATGCTCACTAGCACTGGTAGCCTCATCTTCGCTGGTATAGATATATTTGCCCTTGAGAAGAATGGTTCTCATGGAGGGGCATTGGGCCTTGACTTATCCTCGGCGTATGCACTTGACAATTTTAATACCACTAGCGCTTGTGTGCGAGGATGCTCTTATTTGTTTTTAAATTTTTCTTTGGAAAAACATTGGAAAGGGCTCTCCTTTGGTTTTTCTTTTCAATACTTACCCTTCCTCTTAGACTCCTTCTTATAATAAAAGTGAGGGTACGAACTTCTTTTAGAAGTTTTACTTAAATGTTGATGTTATATTTTAATGCACAATTGAACTAAATCGTTCTAATCACAATATGGAAGAAGCTCCATCTTGTCTCTTATTTTAAGACTGAGACCACTCATAAATCTTGCCATAATAACATATTCTTCCTCTCTAATGCCCGTCCCGATCATATACAACTCCATCTTCTGTCGATATTCTTCTACACTCAAGTTCTTTTGTTGAAGTCTATGGAGCTTGTCCATTAGCACCCTATAAGAATTAGAGCTTGTCTCATAACAGTTCTCAAGTCATTCCAATATACTTTTGCTGGCTCATTATAGAGACATGTATCTCTGTCTAGGGCATAAGACTAATGAAAGGGACTTTACTATTTTCATAAGATTGATGAAAAGGACTTTTCTATTTTCATCTTTTCCATAGAAATACGGTAAGTCAACCTTAAGCTCTCTAGACTTGGGCTCTCCTCAATTCCTAACTAGTGGATCAGGTTGGTAATTATATTGTTTTCTTGCTTTCACATGCATAGTTTTGTAGAATTATTTTTTTTTTTAAAACTATTATTAGTGTGTGTCACGTTCTTTTGTATTTTATAGTATTTTTCTTGAGAAAATACTTTATTTAGTGAATTGAGGAACGATTATGGCTAAGGAAAGGCTTGGTACTTAAGTTGTCCTAATGACACACCTGCCCTTTTGGGAACCTGCTTAGTGTATTGAGTTTAATCTTTTCTTAAGAAAAATCCTTTTATGCAAACTTAGAAATGTCGAGGCATAATTCTCACCACAGTGAAATTGTGAAAATCAAATGGATTTAAAAGAACTATCTAGAGAACTGAGGTCACTCAAACTATAGCGATAACAAGAGGACATCCAAAAAGAAAAGGAACAAATTGATAGGGAGACCCAACTTGCCATTCTAGAGGAAGACCTTCGACTTCTAAGATGAAAAGTCCCTTTCATCAGTCTTATGAAAATAGTAAAGTCCCTTTCATCAGTCTTATGCCCTACCTCAATTCACTAAATAAAGTATTTTCTCAAGAAAAATACTATAGAATACAAAAGAACGTGACACACACTAATAGTAGTTTTTTAAAAAAATTAATTCTACAAAACTAGGCATGTGAAAGCAAGAAAACAATATAATTTAACTAGACAATCGTATGGGTGAGGCTCATTAGCACCTTGGACCTTTGAGATACAGTCACCGTTTAAAAGCGCAATATTAATTCACTAATTAAATTGGTCAATACAACTTTAAACTCAAAGTAATACAATCAAATAGTTGTCTGAAAAAAGATCTCTTATATTATGCAATCCAAGTGTTTGTTGTAATCTTCCCGTGTTTCAGTCTACGTTCTTCGATGTATTTGTCACTCAGTCCAGCTTCATTGGAGGTTCTTCTTTGTGAGCTGCTCTAGAAGACTTATACTCAATTCACAACTTGATCATTGGTGTTCTAAGACAACCACAATCTCTTTTCTACCGTACTAACTCATCCAAGAGGCCAAGAAAATAAAGCAATAAAAGCTCAATTTGTAAAAGTTATACCCAATCGAACTTCAGTCAAAAAACTCAAATAATGTATATGAATATAACAAGCAATCAATTAAGTCATGGAACAAAAGGTATGGCCCACAAAACGAATAGCTAAGATTGGCACTAGAGCATATTTCAAAAATGGAAAATAAAAGCTAGATTAGGAACGAGCAGTCAATCTACTATGATTTATTGAAATTTTTCTAGAACATGTTTTTTTTTTTATCAAATTTTGTACTCAAGTTCCCAAGATAATATATGAATTAAACGTAATTAGTGGCACAAAACAGTTACTAAAAAATTAGAATAAATGCAAACCCAAGTGCAAACAGTGAGCGTCTAATCAGTTTTCAATCAACTGGCATTCTAGTTTTTTGCATTTATCATTTTTTCTATATTTTGATTTTGAATGTACCTATCTAACACGTTATTATAAACATCTTCCAGTGTACTTTCATCAAACAGTTTATGGGCAATGGAAGGAAACCTACAAAATTTTTAAAATTGGAACATAACCACTAGACATACTAATGATATAATATTAAGGTCAATTACTCAATAGCATAAAAGAAAAAGCCCCAAAGCACACAAGTCATTGTACATTCTTTTAAACACTTGTTGAAGTACACAATTTCACTTAAGCATTTTATCAAACAAATAATGAACTAATGAGCTTAAACTTATCTATGAATCATCAATTCCTTAACTAGTTATAAAAATAAAATTTGAAAATGTCACAAGGGTCTTAAGAACAAACAAATCCTACTCTATTCCTATACACAAGCTTTAATTTAGTATTATAGTTCTATTCTTGATTATAGAAGATAATTCCTAATATCCAAAGAATCAAATAACAAGCAACGAATCAACACAACTGGCAATAAGTACAAAATTAAAATACTAATATATTGAAAGGAAAGACATAAATATGAAAACCAGGATAATGACATAAGGGTTCATAATGGTAAATTTTAACCTCAACAACAACGAATTTAGTTCCTCATAGTTATGAGAAAGCTAAACATTACAGAAGAATAATGAAAATATGAAATTACTCCCAAAACACCATAAAGTGGACTTCTATTAACAATTTTGCTCCTTGATGGATCCCAATATCTAACCCTAATGTAGAGCAAATATTGAATAGATTGTGAAAATAGACGCTTGGGCCCAGCTCGGGCCCAGTAGCACTAGGCACGACTGGATTCTATTATTGTTCAACACTTCCAAGCCTAATTAGTGTCAGAATCGGGTCACGTGCACCCAACACATTTCCATTGAGTTACTCTCAGGTTTTCTCAACCAGGGTTCAGGTTTTGTGCGTCGGGCCTGAGTTGTTTTTTGTCAAACTACTTTTTAATCACTCATCATCTAGGCTTTAATTCTTCTTCTCTTAATGCAATGGATTTCTGTTCATTTTTAGGCAAAATAATAGGAATTAGCAATCAAATTCATTTTTTGACTCTCAATCATTTATCAACAAAAACCACCAAAAATTAAGAATTAAGCACATTTTAAGCTTAGAGAGAATGGATTTTGTCACGAAAAATAGTCTAAAAATATCATATAAATCAACTCTATCAGTTGTCTCTAATATGGACATGTATAAAATAAATTTGTTTCATCTACATATCACATATTCTTCTACTATTTAAAGTAAACATCTATTACCAAGGAAAGAAAGAACAATTGTTCACTTCATCTACATGAACTTGAATAAGTTTTAAAATTAATATTCTTCCATTACATTTCATACTTATTTATGTAACTATTTCTACATCTTCTTTATAATATATAAGTGTCTCCTACTAATTGTAGAACTATTTTAATATGGATCAGAAATGTAAGAAGTAACATTAGTTCATCTATATAATCTAGGATAAAAATTAGATTTATCTTACATCCAGTAAAATTTGTGCAATAGTCTATTTTACATTGTCTTATTCCCACGTTAAACTATAACTATTTATCCCTTAATTATACACTAAAACTTTAATACATATTTTTTTTATATCACAGCGTAAGGGTAAAGATGTTAACATCGAGGCTTGCTAAGTGATTTAATGAAGTCAACATAGATCAAAGCTTACTAAGTGGATTGCTTGAAGCCATCATAGACCTTGATGGGAGTTTTGGTCTAGAACTTAGGTTGGGTGTGTGTGAGAGCGGTTTTGGTTCAAAATCATGAGTTGCATGATATATCACTTAAAGAAAGCTTCATAAATTCAATCTGTTTTACAACTAAGTAATTGAATTTAAAATGAGGTTTAATAGATTTTGAAAAATATATTTTGTGAAGTAAAATCAGTTAACTATTTTTCATAGATCAATTTGTTGGATTTTTCTATGTTACCAAAAAATCAATTGATTGAATGTATGAATCAATCGATTAAGTTTTGACTATTTTAAATCAGTTTGCTATAAAAGGGTAGCGCGCTTTTTCTATTGTACCTAAGACAAACATTTGACTGATCATTTTGAAAATTTCTAAGAGAGAAAAACGTGCCCTTACTGTGAGAACTCATTCTACTCTATTTACATTAAGAAAACCATCAAAGAACTTGAATCTTGGAGCCTTACTTTGAGTGATTTTCATGCAATCTTGGTTCTACACCAGAGCTAAGTCTTCTACAAAGATTTACATTTGTTTTTGTAATCCGTTTTGTGTGTAGAAGCACTGTTGTTTATATTGCGAGTGATTTGGTTGCAAATTACATAGGGTTTATGATTTATAATTATGCGATTGGCTCCCATATTGCATAGGGTTTGTAATTTGGGAGTGTGCACTAGGGTTCTGTACTGTTTACAACTGTTGTGGGGTGTAGTGCGTTGTGTGCTGCAGTATGCAATGGTGTCTTACGTGGAGCAAGTGTAATTGACATTGTATTAGATTGATCTTGATGATCTTTAGTGTAATTCTTTGCTTGTTGGAAAATGACTGAACGTAGCCCTTGAGGAAGGGTGAACCATTATAAATCTTGGTGTTCTTGATCTCTCTTTTGCCTCATCTTGATTGTGTTTCAATTCTGCTGCATTGTGTGTTTGGTGTCAATTTTTCAGCTAATTGTTCATCGCGCTCAATCAATTGTTCATAATTGTTGTTGTTGTTTTATTCCTTCATCAACTAGTTGACTCGCTTACGTAATTGATTGTTGTTTGTTCTTGGTTCTTGTTTTCTATTTTCAACTGATCGGTAAATTGGTATTCTGAAAACTCGCTTTCATTAAGGAATTCCTATTTACTATTTTCTAGGTTGAATCAATAGTTTTCTCTGTTGGTGTTATTTCTGAGTTCTCTGGAATTAATTGATCTATTTGTTCAGTTGACTACTTTTAGTTCTTAACTTCAGTCTGAGTAATTCTTAATTAACTGTTTTTTCTATTTATCTTATTGTCTCTGGGCAGTGCTTAACTGTGTTCTTTATTCAATTGTCTACATCTGTATTTGAATAAATTGTTATTTTTGTTTACTACTCTGAGTGTGATATTCAACTAATTGTTTCTGGCTTTCCCTTAACTGTTCCTGGACTGCTCTAGATTGTGCACTGGTTTCAATTGATTGATTATGTGTTTCAGTAAATTGTTCTTTGTTGTTTTCGGTTCTGTGTTCTGTTTCAATTGATTGATCTTAACTTGCAATTAATTGACTTTTTGTTGTACACTTCAAAATCACACTTTTGATTGTTTCAATTAAGAGCTTTCATTCTACACTTCAAACTTTTCATCTTTTGCAAAAATCTTTAAAAGTTCAATTCACCCCCTCTTGAACTCGACCTAAACTTGTTTTCAATTAACATCAGAGCTATGACTTGAATCATAGTCAAATTTTTCGATCCATGGTTGAGAATAAACTACCTTTTGTTGATGGAGCTTCTATGCACAGGCCACCCATGTTTTCTAGGGTGAACTATCAGTTTTGGAAAGTTAGAATAAAAATATCTTCATTGAATCCATTAATCATGAAATTTTGAATGGTTTAGTAAATGGTCCTTATATTCCTATGAATGTATTGAATGGTGTGCTTGTTGAAAAATCCTTTGATGAATTGACTGATGCAGAGAATAAAAAAAGTGCAATATGACTGTGTTGCGAAAAATATAATAACCTCTGCATTAAATCTTGATGAATTCTTCAGGGTATCACAGTGCAACTCGGGTAAAGAAATGTAGGACATACTTGAAGTCACACATGAGGGAACAACAGATGTGAAGAGAGTCAAAAAGCAAGCACTGATTTAAGAGTACGAATTGTTTAGTGTAAAATAAGTTTAGGTCGAGTTCAATAGGGGGTGAATTGAACAATCAAGTCACAGCCAAAAACAATTAACAGTAGAAGCAATTAACTGACATCAGAGTGTGAACTAGTTAACTTAAGAAACAGTTAATTAAAAAAGACAACAAATATATTAACTAGAACATACATATTAGTAATCAGCAAAAACACCAGAGTCAAATGCAGAAGCAATCAATTGAATAGAAACACAGTTGAGAACTGCCCATAAACAATCAGATAAATAGTAGTAACAGTTTACTAAAAGTCACTCACATAGCAAAACAATCCAGAATTAATAGACTGAAATAGAACTAATAATTGATTCAAGAAAACAACTTTCCAAAAATACAATCAATTATACAACAAGTACAGTTAATTGGAAACACTCAATCAGAATCAAGAACAGATACAGTCAATTGAACAGATATATAAAACAATTCCAGAGAACACAAAAATAGCACCAACAGAATGAATAATCAATTGAGTGCAATGAATAATTAATTTAAGGAGGGACAACAAATATGAAAAAGCGTTCAAGGAGAGAGAAAGAGAGATCAAGAACACTAAGATTTATACTGGTTCACCCTTCCTCAAGGGCTACGTCTAGTCCTTTGCCAACAAGCAAAGAGTTTCACTAAAAAGATTACCAAGATCAGCTTAATACAACACAATAACCTTTCTCCCCGCAAGTCAGCAAACAGCCTACTACTCCCCACAACAGCTGTAAAACAGTGCAGAACCCTACTGCACAACCCATATTACAAATGCTATGCAATATGGGTAACAAACGCACAATTACAAATCATAAAACCTATGTAATTTGCAACCAAACCACTCATAATACAAGTGATATCAAATCAAAATGAAACCAGCAGTACTTCTACACAAAACGAATTACAAATGGATGAAAAATAGTGTCAAAGACTTAGCTCTAGTGCAGAACCAAGAATGGCACAAAACCCACTCAAGGCAAAGCTCCAAGATTCAAGTTCTTGAGGTTTTCTTGTTTGAAAATCAAGTAGAATGTGTGCTCACAGTTTGCGCACATTTTTATCTCTTAGAAAATCACAATTGATCAATCAAATGTCTTAGGCACAATAGAAAACGTGCATAGCTTTTTTATAAGAAAACTAATTTTTATATCTATCAAAAACTTAGTCGATTATTTTCAAACATTCAATCGATTGATTTTTATGTAACACATAAAAAATCCAGTAAATTGATTTCTGAAAAATAGTTAACTAATTACTCTTAAAATATATTTTTCAAACTCTATTAACCTCATTTACATCTCTTTGAATTAATTACAAAGAAAAGTGAATTTTATGAGCTCTTCCCAAGTGAAATATCATGCAACTCATGGTTTTGTACCAAAAACACTCTCACACACACCCAACCTAAGTTCTAGACCAAAACTCCCATCAAACTCCACGATGGCTTCAAGTAATCCACTTAGCAACCTTTGATCCATGTTGACTTCATCAAATCACATAGCAACCTCGGTGCTAACATTTAGGATGCAGCAAGGGGAGACCATTACTAATGTATAGAAACAATTCACTCACATTGTCAACGACTTAATTGGATTGGGAAAACAATTTGACAAAGAGGAACTAAACATCAAGATCCTAAAGTGCCTGCACAGTGAAAAATAAGGTTTAGACCGAGTTCAAGAGGGGGGTGAATTGAACTTAGAAAACTTTTCGCAAATCTGAATTATTCTTGAAGTAGAGAATGAAAATTCTTTATTCAATCGATTGAGCTGTGTAATTCTGAACTGTCAGGTAAACAATCGATTGAGCACAGCGGAATATATCAGTTAAACCCAGAATTCAGTTAAACCCAGAAATTAATTAAACCCAGAAATCAGTTTACAGTGTAAGATTGTGCTAACCCAGATTTAATATGTTTAAACACAATCCAGTATATTACACACAATCCAGAATCACAGTTGATTATGTAAATAGATGTTTAGAGTATGATTAACAGTATGAACTGATTTTAATCTAGTTAATTTTAAAGATGGCAGCAGTGAATAAAGGTAATCAAGAAGAGTAGGGAGAAAAGCAAGGACACAGAATTTTTATCCTGGTTCACCCTTCCACAAAGGCTACGTCCAGTCCTTTGCAAACTAGCAAAGATTTCCACTAAAACAGATCACAAGATCAGTTTACAACCCTTGCTCCCAGCAAGTTACAAACTGCCCCCTAGCAGTAAACCCACACCTCATTGAACCCGTCAACTTGTGTGTAACTAGTGCAGAAACCCACTGCACCACAACACTTGCAGTCCGCAAGCAACACTGCTCCCAGCAGCACTCACCCTCTACTGAACCCCTCAGCAGATGCGAGACCAGTGCAGAACCCACTACACCAACTCAATTACAAACCCAGTAATTGAAAACAGCAAACAGATTGCAATTCAACAGGATCAGAGAAGATAACAGAATGCTTCTACACAAAACAGATTACACAAAATGAAGATCAGGTGTAGAAGACTTAGCTTTGGTCCAACCAAAGTAGCAAGAAC
>Ga0209489_100737_pt1 | contig 64341 bp, 36 predicted proteins | sample SiratrowhiteBW_FD_187527 | JGI IMG/M metagenome (GOLD analysis project Ga0209489, IMG submission 187527) | Root nodule microbial communities of legume samples collected from California, USA - Siratro white BW (SPAdes) (version 2) | ecosystem: Host-associated > Plants > Roots > Nodule | place... | reverse complement strand
GCTGAATTTGACCCCAAAAAAAAAAAAAAAACCCAACCCAAACTAACAAGTTTGGGTCAGCCTATCAGTTTAATCAAACCTATATAGGCCTTTGATATTCGCACTAAAAAACTTTCACTATTTTCACCCTGTATTTTGTTTGTGTTTTTAATAGAACTTATTTTAAAAGGTTAAATTTGATTATAGTGTATTCCCAAATTAATCTCAGATTCTCAAAAACGTATTTTAAATACAAAATGCATAACGGGGTGAGAAATTGATTTCAGTAAATTACCAAAGGGACACTAACATAAGCCTTAAAAGAAAGGCCATGTTTTCCAGGATTCGGAGTATCTCTCACTTTTTAAGTTTGCCCTTTCTTTTGTGCTTGTCCAAACCCTGTTTTCGTGGTGGAATAAAATCCGTCCTCCATCACAGGTAAAAAGATCGAAAAAAGAGGAATGCCAATCCGGAATCCTGCATTCTAGCTTTAAAACAGAATGTAAATATATACAAGAGTATGGATGTACATCGTTGTTCCCACAAATGCAGCAAACATTCATCGTTCCAAAATTACATCATTTACACAGAAATGTAATTTCATATCGGTTTTAAGTTGCAACACACAATAACCTGGCTTATTTATCTAAACATCTCTCAATTCATTGATATGGAACAAAGGATAGGGATTGAAACCAAACTATGAAGGATCTAAGAACAAGGCTTCATACCAGCCACCAGAAGCTAGTGTCATTCCAAAACGGACATGCAGCTTAAGATTTGTACACGAGTTTCCATTTGTTATCATCCCCCTACTGCTTCGAATTTGTATGTATTACGTAGCGGGCATGCCGTGCAGTTGTGTAAGATGAAATTGCAGAGCCAGTCACGCCCAACGAGTGTTTAGCAAATCCAAAGCTCTTTCTAGTTACCACCCACACCGAATAAATGAATCCAGTCCAGCCTGATTCAAATTGATTTCCATGTTCAGTAGAGTTAACCCACATAAAAAATAATAAGAATGATAAATAAAAAGCAACATTACGAAAATCCATCAAAGAAACATCAACATAATCTTATTTTTAGTTAAGAGAGTGATGCCATAGAACCTCCCTGGTAGCTTTGATCTTCGTATAAATATTCTATAATTTTATTGAAATTCTATTGCGGTAATCCAGCACATCAGGAAATATTGGTCTATGGCAAGTGTTTAATTGGTAAGCTCCTGAGTGAAGCAAAATCCTGATAGTAGACATATGCCCATTAGGAATTCAGTAGGTATTTTCACTAAGATAAGCAAAATGGCAATACCAGTGCAATTATATTCAAAATTTTAAACATCCATTTGATCAATGTATATACATTCAGTGACTAGGAATGGAAACAAGTACAATCTTACTGCCAGTATACAGAAGAAATTTTCTACAGTGGGAAGGAAAACAACCAATAGCCAAGCCATTAATCTGACAAAATGTCTGCCTAATTGCAACAAAAGGATGCAGTTTATATCTTAAATTTTATTCAGAGGCACATCTTGTTGAAGAGATATACGTCTATAGCTGTACTCAAACAATTGAATTTCACAGAATTGATTAAATTTTTTTATAACGTAAAAATCAAACCTAAAACACGAAGCATGGAAAATGAAAGAGAAAAGGATGGTGACCAAGCAACTTGTTACCTGTGATTATCAGAATAGCCACAAATGCCCAAAATATGGTAACTGAAATAGCAAATATGGCAATTGATAATGCTCCGATGTATATAGCCGTAACAAAAGCAAAGAAAAGAGCCAAGAATCCTCCTGCAGCTGCCAAAGATATCAGCAGCGATATGACTATGGCATTTATGGTCGCAGCCAGAAGGAAAAGCATAAATGCAAGCAGTCCTGTCAAAGCAACAAAAGCAACTGCCCCAACCTGCAGCCGTAAGGAAAAACAAAAATCATAAGCATTCTAAACAAAAGAGAAGTTTATGTTATCATAACCCTTCCTTGATATGAATATTATACAGTTTTTTATTTACTTCAACTTAAATTTTGAGAAACGTGTGTAACATGTAAATAAACGACATCAAATCTGATAAGTGACAATCATCCGCCTCCTTGTGATTATTCCAATGTTCAATCTAACAAAAAGAAACAAACCCTCAATGCTTTGGAATCTAATGATGATAATCTTCGTGTTAACAACTCCGTCAGATCATCTCTTTAAGCATCTTTTATCATTAGCTTACTTTTACATCTCAATACAATGCTATAACTTTTCGAAACCACTACTTCTTAATACAAAAGAATGCATCTTTATTGGGTTTCTTAACGATATCCTTTTACAAAGGTTGCAAGTTGGATCTCATATTTTGCGAAATCGATTGTATCCAAAATTGAGTTGAAACAACTTTAGGTACAATTTGTATTGGATCAAGATTCTTACACTAAAATTTTCTACTGATTTGCTTTTAAATAAAAACGTCAAAATAGAAATAAATTTCACTTCAAAATCAATTTGAACTAAAATCAATGTTGCAAACACTTATCCAAACACACAGAAAAACCTACCAATTCGTGAGTAGATATTAGTGCAAAATATTAAACAGACCTCTATACACATCCTAATTAAATTCTAAACGTTTTAAAAACAAAAACGCTTCAAGTTGAAAATCAGTTAATTACACTGAGGTCAATCAACTTGATTGAAACATTTAACCAATAGAAACGCATGCAGAAGCTAAAATCACATCCTATAAAAGCTAGAAGAACGAAGAGATTCTTAAACGGTGAGGAAACGCCATTCAATGAACAAATCAAAAAAATACAACTCGATTGAATCATTTATTCTTACGGAGATGACGAAGAGCGCGCGGAGGGGAGTGCCGCCGCGAGACCAGAGGAGAACGTCGCGAGCAGAGTTTCTGGAAGCTTCCGGAAGGAGCGGAGCGTTGTCGGCGACGGAGACCTTGATCCGACGAATTACAGATCCATCGTCACCGGGTTCAGGGAAGAGAATGGCTGAGGCGATGCGGTTAAGGACTTCCGGCAAGGAATCATCCACTGTTCTCTTCTTCTGCTTCAACTTCACTTCTTCTTCTTCTTCTTCTTCTTCTTCTTTATCGTAGAAGCCGTTACCATTACCATTGGCTTTGGAACTTTCTGCCATTTTCAGTTGCAGAGGAGAAAGAGTATGTAATTCGAATCTATTTTTTTGTTATCTTTTTAAGAACGGAGAGAAGAGTTGCATCAAGGTGGGTCCCACGTGTGACTGCAAATTTAGTGTGAAGATGGACACCTCATAGAGTGAGAAGCACTTCGGCAGCATCTTTTGAGCTTTATGTTCCACGTGGACGGTGTGATTCATGGCCTACACCTCTAATCTCAGTCTGAGTTTCTCGTAAGAATGAAGATATTGAACACTTTTAAATATTAGGAGAAAAGAAGAACTTGTGTTATTTTATGACATGATTGGACCAACATTAACATAAAAAATAATTTATATTTTTAATAAATAAATTAATTATGTATAGAATTTAATTATAAATAATCTTTAATTATCATTTTTTATTTATGATGTGTGTTTAAATGAATTTCAATTTATATAGGTGTTTTATTTTTCTTTTAATGTCATGAGTATTTTTGAGAAATCCATTTAAATATATTTTATGCATAAATTTCTTAATAAAATGATTAAACATGTAGAAAAATTAGGGGTACAAACAAGGAATGACAATTCTACGCGGACCACACTGTACTCACATAAAATATTAAATAGGAAAAATATTATGTATGCGAATATTGATGCTATGATATTTATTTTGTCTTGCATCATATTTTTTGAGCATATTCAGTCATATATACATGTATACTATAAGCATTATTATATATTTGTTCATTAGCTAATGTTGAAGAGTGTTTAAAGTTTATTTGCAAAATGTAAATCAATTTTCAGATTTTATTAAAATTGATATATTTTTTAGTTAACTTAAAATTTATAATAAATTACTTTTTAAATTTCAGTAATCCAAGTTAACTTACTTTTCTGACTAAACACGCTGATTTGAACAGGGGAATACTATATTCGTTTCATCATCAACGTGTTTAGTTCATCAGGAATAGCAGAGGAGACTGATATGTTCATCAAACAACCGACAGTGTTATGTGTTGCAAGCTTGGAATTCCAATGCAACCAAATGCTGTTAATATGTGTGTGAAGAGTTTGTGCTCGGAAGTTAATATTACAGAAGGATTACTGAAGCGGCCAGTGCTGGTGCATTGGCCTGACTGAGATTTGCATGCAGCCACCAACAAGTTCGGTCAAACTACAGCTAGAAAATTTACTAGTAGTAGTGACTGAATTGAAAAACCATAATCAAAGGAAGTTCATAAACGGTTCCGATGGAAAATTTTATCATTCATACTACTTACAGGAACATTAACGATTCTGGAATAGCAGTTCCAAAAGCTGCCTTCTTTACTAGACCATGGTGATCTATTCCATTTTGAAACACTCGGTGGGCTCAAGGGCGTTTCTGATGGCAATGAGGGTGTTGGATTATTTGCCACATGTTTGCAACCATCCTACTACAAGGAAACAGGTTTGCAACCAAGGTCTAGTGACTTATTTACTGCATCAACTACCAGTTGAGTCTTTCTACTGATTTCCGGCCATTTGGTAGACGGTTGAGACCCACAATCTCTAATACCTGCAACAAGCCTAGAAAACTCTTGCACCATCAGAGCTTCTTGAGGGAGCTCATTGACCACATGAACCTCCTCTGGTTTCACATTCCACCCAATGTGAAGGTCAACAAACTTGGCTCCTAATGTGAGGTCAAAAGAGGCACTAGTCTCTTGGTAGGGGATTATGAAGTCCCTGAGATGCACAGAGCCATCGGAACCACATACGGCCAGGTCCATGGAGGTGTGGGAAAGAAAGGAGCAGTGAATGGTTGCTAGTGTTTGGTTTGGTTGGTCCCACAGCAAAGAAGCTGTGATGGACAAGATGACTCCAGCACTGTTTCTTGTGACATCAGGAAGAGCAGTGACAGTGGTTGGTAATTGGTAGCCCTTTGCCCATAAGGAAGCACCAATGCAGTACCAGGCCAAGTCACCAAGTGCACCAAGACCATCCAACTCTGGCTTTACCCTAATATCACTCGCTAAAAATTCAGGTGTTGATGACATAGTTGATGTACTGTGGATCTTCAAAAAATTGGCAGATTATAAACGGTGTCAGATTCTTTATCAATAGAGTTTAATTTCCATGAAATCAGAAAGAGTAATGAAATATTCTCTGATTGACAATGTTTGAAGTAACAAAATTATAATAATAACTAAATAAATCAAACGAATTGGATTACTCACAAACTGAATTGGTCCAATGCAATTAGCAGAGCCAGGAACAAAGCACAATTGTTGAATGTGTGCAGTTCTAGGGTGATGCAACCACATGCTTCCGTCCATGAACTGGACGCCGTTAGATTCGACGGCTGCCAGGATCCGGTCAAGCTCCGCCACGTCAAGAGCCGTGGGCTTCTCCACCAACAAGTGTTTCTTTCTACTAGCAGCCATAACCGCCCACCGCACATGCAGACTCGTGGGGAGAGGCACATACACGGCGTCCACGCCTGGGTCGTCCAACACCTGATCGTAGCTCCCATAAACCCTCACGCTTGCTGGAAACCCGTTCTCAGCTGCGAACCTCTCCGCCTTCTCCTTGGAACGGCTCGCGATGGCGCAAAGAGTGGCGTTGGGGGCAAGGCCAATGGCTCGAGCCACTTTCCGAGCGATATTGGCGCAGCCTAAGATTCCGAAACGCACCTTTTTACTGTTATCGGCCATGATATAAGTTCGTTCCTTACGGGGATTTTGGCGCAAGGTATTTGAGTACTTATTTTATCTCTTGATGATAGTGTCCTGAATGGATAGGATATCAGTGATGGAGATGCCATAGAAACTGTTTGGTGGATCCAACTCATTTACAAATTATTTAAAAATTTAAACAATAAAAATTTCATTTCAATTATAATCAATTCCAATAGTTTGTAAATTAAGCCTTTGGTTTAATAAATGAAAAAGTAAATGTGGGGAAAAGAAACTAAAAGAAGGGAAAATAAAATGGAAAGTCAAGTAATTTAGATTAAAAAAATTGGAAAAATAATTTTTAATTGATTTGATTAATAAGATATGATAATTAATTTAGTAATTTGAAAAATTATCAAAGCATTATTATATTAAAAACTAAAGGTAGTTAAATATCATGAAATATTTAAATACGTGTTATTTGTTTCATTTAAAAAGATTTACTTGGTTACTTGTTAAGTACTCTTATAAATTTTATGAAATTTATTGCATAATTTTTTTTTATTTTTTATATAAGATTATGTTGAAATAATCTTTTAAAATCTAAAATTCAAGTAAAATGACCAAAATATTAGGGGAAACCATTACTAATTATGGAAAGAGTTTAGTGTAATTGATGTATTTTAGTCTTACAACATCAGTTATGAGTTATGCACAATTGATTATTAAAATCTTAGAATATTATTATGTAATAATGAAAACTATATAATCCATTATGACTGCGACATAATTAATTATATAATTTGAAAAAGACATTAAATTCCATTTGATTTCCTAATTTATTTTCAAATTAATAAAAGAAATCAACCACATTCACCACAAATCAATTTTCTTTCTTCTTATACAATACTAAATTAGTACAAGCAAACAAATCATAAAGAATTTCAAAGTAGATAAATCGAATTTTAATCATAATCCCTACTTTTAAGTTCCAATTTTAGAACATTTTAAATAAAGACAAATAAAATTTAGGTTCCAAATCAGTCATTAAAATTATTATATAATAATTTTTTTACAAGAACAATTGTAATTAATAACTTTTTTCTAATACGATGGAGTTGATATACTACTTTACATTCTCCCTTTCACTTATTTGTAGAGAAAATAGTTAAGAAATTATGATAACGCCTTCTTTCACTTTTTTTTTTTTATAACTTAATACTATTTTATTAATGTGAAAAAAAAACAAAATTATGTCAATTTTCACAACAAAAGAAATATTTAAGACATTTACTAAAAGATGAAACATTCACTTGAGATGGACTATGATTCATGAAGATGAAGCCGTGGTGTAAATAGTAAAAGATGAATGTTTAGCTTAGATGCACAGAAATGCGGTTTTTATACATAATTTATTAAGCATAATATCAGTTTGTCTCAATTTAAATAAATTGGATTATGATTTAAGACATCTTTAATAGTATATTTCTTTTTCCAAGTTAAAGAACTTGTTAAGAAACCCCGTTACAAGAAATTTTCTAATGATTAGATTAAAAAAACATACATATTGTTACTAGGATTTTCGAAGAATAAAGACTGGAGTGAAAAGATCACTTGGTTAGTTAGTTGGATCAATTGTTCCCTTGATAAATATGAAGACCATGAATTCGGGGTTCACAAGGATGAAAAGTATATATAATAAATATTTATACAACCCACTTCATTTATAGATTTGTCAAATTTGAAAAGTGTACGTTTTTTTGTTTGTGGCCAATTGACCTGCACAGTCAACGATCACTTGGACTAACTAACCAAACTCACAATATAGTAGAGATTATGAACACAAGGAAGAAAATCTAATATGACAAATTACAAAATTATCCTTATTTGTATTACATATTGTTTTTCATTTAGAATATTGACATAATTTTATTTACATTTTTTCTATTATTTTTTTTATAAGTAGAATCTCTTTTCTTTCATTTTCTCTACTGTAAATAGTCTTAATTTTTATTCTTACTTTCTTTCTTAAACTACACGTATTCGAATACATATAAAATATTCTTCAGCTTTATCTATTTAAAACTTTACTAATAACCTTTAATAAATCCAATCTCCCAAATATCTTTGTCAATTTATAAAACTTGAACAAGAAATATTAGCCAAATCCCAACAAACTTAACGTGGGTAAGCAAAAACAGAAAACACTCTGCATGCATATTAACATACACCTAAAAGACGTTCGAAATAGTAACGAGATTTGCTTATACCCAATAATCACTTCGTTTGTGAATGGTCAACCGATTCCCCTTAAACCACGTTAGCTTCTAGTTCCACAGGCGGAACTCTCTGAACAAGTAACAACTGAATCGCACTCTTCAAAATCACACTCGCTTAAGGAGTTCATGCAGATCAGGAATTCCATTAGTGACTGTTATCTCTCTTTCAGGTTCAGCCGCCACACTCTTTTGTCGTTTCCCCTTTGGGTTAGTTATAACAGAAAAGAGAAGCAGAAGAGAAGAGATTGGAATGGAGGCCTCAGAGTTTCCATTGGAATTGCAAAGCAAAGCGTTCCAAATTCTAAGCTCCAACGATAACACACCCGTTGAAACCCTCTTCTCCCACATTTACTCTCCCCAACACCAAAACCAACACAGCCTCCGCTCCCATGCACTCACGTTCCTCCAATGCTGCAAACACCACCACCCAGATCTCCTCCTCATTAAACTCTTCTTCCTCTTACGCACCGACGCGCTCCTTGAGACACGCGCCAACGCCGCACGCGCCTTGCACTTCCTCAAACCGGCCGAATTCTGGCACAAACTCAAGCCCATCGCCCAGGCCCGCCTCAGGGCCCACTTCCTCGCTTACCTCGCCAAAGAATCTTCTCTCCACGTCCTCCGCCTCGCCGCAATCCTCTTCGGCGATATCCTTTCCCTTACTTACAAAACGCGCCAAAACTGGCCGGAGGCTCTTGATTTCCTCACGTCTTTTATCGCCTCCGATGACGACAACTGCCGCGAGTTCGCATCGCTCGTCTTCAAGAACCTCTCCAATGAATCTCGTTTTCTCGTCTCCAGCGCTCTCAGCGAGAAAAACGACACCGTCCGCGTGTTGCACGCCTCATTTTTTAACACCCTTGCCTCCTCTAACCGCGACGTCCAGGTCGCGTCGTTCGGCGCCGTCGTGAGCCTCGTCCGGTTGTTCTCCGAACCGGCAATGTTCCACGACCTCCTCCGTGCTATCATGGTTGGCGTGTTCACGCTCCTGCATGGCTCCGAAGGTTCCTATTTCCGAAGCGCGTTTGCGGAGTTAATAAATCTGGTTTCTCAAGAGCCGCTGCTTTTGAAGCCGTACATGAATGACATGGTTCTGGACGTGCTTCAGATCGCGGAGAGCGGTAGTTTGAGTGAGGAAACGCACTGTTTAGCGTTTCAGTTAGTGGTGGTCATGACGGAGGTGAAGGAGTACGAGCATGTGTTCGTCAACCTTCCTCACGAGACCGTGAAGAGGCTGTTCTTTGTTCCGATGAAGATGCTACGGTACGTTGCCAAGGATGGCTGTGATGGCAAGCGTGAACTGGAAATTGAGAAAGCTGGAATTAAGGGTTTGAAGAAGCTTTGTGCCGCACTCGGAGCGAGTAAAGCAGTGCCTCTTGCGTGCGAAGTGTTCTTTCTTCACTTGGATAATGCGGAATGGAGGGTGCGCCGTGCAGGAATCACAATGCTGAGTGTGATCGTAGAAGACTTTTCTGATGAAATGGTGACCTGATCTATGCATTTTTAGCATTCTGTAATAAAAATTTAGGAATATTAAATTACTTCTTGGTAGGAATATATATTATTGTGTAACTAAATATATTATTTCTTATAGAGATTGTTATCACAGTGATGATTGGTTAGTAATGATTTTCGTGTGCTGTGCAGGTAATGATGGGAAGCTTTATTGGTGAAGTAGTGAGGAAAGTTTTGGAGTTGATGGAAGACTCACATGCTCAGGTTCGGATGGCGACTTTCAAATTCATGATGGCCTCTTCAAACTTTGTGCAGGCGGTGCAACTCCTTTACCATCAAAGGTTTGTGCATGTGTTTTGCAATGCACTTGACAATGAACAAGACCTTGATGTAAAGGTATGATACCTGTGTTTGTCTGGTATATATTGTTATCTTGTAGCAGCTTCCACTATCCATTGGTAGTTGCTCCTGTCCTGAAATACAAATACCTGGAAAACCTTTTAAAGATCATATATATTTACTGTTTTTATTTGAAATGAACACTTAGGGTGTGAACATTGGCAATGCTTGGAAGCATGAACCATGAACCTTGCCTGATATCTTGCTCTTTTCCCTTTATACTCTTCAATTATTTACATTTCCAGTGTCTTCAACACATCTTTAACGTTATTGTTATCATCAGCATGGGTGTCTTCTCCTCTTTTAATTATCGTTTTCAAACATGTCTTGATAAGCTAGCAATCTCATGTTGCTTTTCTAGGAGCAAGCTGGATCAGCAATGCAATTGTTTCTAAAGAACACTTTGCCAGAAAGCTTAACGCTGAATGAGAAAGCGGATACTGTATTAAGAAAATTTTTGCCTTTGCTTCAGGTAAGAGTTATTATCTTACATTATGCTGGATTCAATCCGTGTGAGGGTTATATATCACATAATTTACCATTACTAATTTGCTAGGATCTTGCCAGACCTACATTAGTTGTAAGATTTTCATTGTGAGCTTTCCATCAAAGCTCATAATATTTTAATCTCAATGATCCCATCGCTATGGTCCTCTTATTTTTTTGTTTTCGGCTTTTCGCTTGCGCAGGACAAAGAAAGCTCTAAGCTAAAAAATATTGCTTTGTCAACTTTAAATATAGTTGTACAACGGTGTGAAGAAGTTGCTCACAAGTATAGTAATCTTCCTTTTTCCTTCCTGTATACTCCAAACTTTTTATGGATCTCAAAACATTATGATACATTTGAAAACTTGTTTGTTTTACTTGGTAGGTACTGTGCAATTTATCTTCCGATGTTACTGGAAGCATGCAATGACGAAAATTGTAGCATCAGAGAGGTTTTCCCTACTGCTAGCTTGGTTTCATTCCTCATGCAATTTTCTATATCCAATTATTCATACCCTCTTATTTTCAGGAGGCAGCACGGGGAATTCGAATTTGTGCAGAGCTTGGAACACCGCGGTTGAAGCCTTTATCAACAGTATTTTGTTTGTTCCATAACTTGCTATATTATTAATGATTTCACAACTAATTAAGATCTGTTTTGTCCTTCTTAGGAATATTGTCAAAACTCATTGTTTTGATGAACGATTCAAATCGACCACTGAATGAAAAAGCGCAGCAACTGAATTCTTTTCAAGATCTGGGACGTGAATCGGCAATACCACTTGTTACAGGGAGGGCCAAAGTTGCTGAAATGATGCCTGCATGCTGAAATTTGATTTCAGTTGTATCGTACTAAAAAATTTTGTATAATATTATTCATTACTTGTACATCATCTCACAAGACCCGTTAGTCCTAACAATTCTTGAGTCTTTGGTCGGCACTTAATACTTGTGTGCTCCTGTGGCGGTCGTTCCCTACTTCTTAAAGAGTTTTGTGTTCTGGAAGGGTCCTGCAAGTATTCGACTAGTCGAGTTATAAAGATGAATAAGATAAGAATAACAGTAATTTAAGTCCTTGAGATTATTTTTCTATTTAGAGGTTTTTCATAAGTTTTGGGTCAAAGGTCTATTTATTAAGGAATCCATCTATACTTCTTTGCATGATTTGAGTGACAAATCCTCACCAAAGGTCCAATTTATTAAAAATTTCATCTGTACTTCTTTGTATGATTTGAGTGATAAGTCGCCATGTTTTTTTTAATGACACCGAAATACATAAAAGAACACGTTGAACGACTTAAAATACGTTACAGTACAAATATATTTTAAGCATGACCGTGGTCGACCATAATATAATATAGTAACTTTTAGCACAAGTATCATGTTTTGGCATATCTAAGTTTTACTGTTTCTTTGACCTCCTATAAGTTGCAGATGGTTCCTGGCTGGTTAAGTTTCTAGCCGCACAAAAATAATTTGTTTGAAGCCAATGCATGAACAGCTTTATTTTATGTTTGCAAGGTGAGGAAGTATAGAAGAATCTTTTGAATTATTAGATTCAAATACAAGCATGTTTGACTAACGAAATGCTTTAACTTTTAGATTAGATAAAAATCTTTAGGAGCGGGTAATCAAAACCTTGTCAAGATTATTGCAGTTCTTTTTTAGCGGACTTTTATCCACGTGTAAATACCTACTTGTCCATATTCATTCTTTCTTTTGTCTTCCAATTTTTAAATGTTTACACAAGACAGGTAATCGATTTTACTATTTGGAAGTAAGAGTTGGGAAAATATGCTTTGTTTTGTTTTTATTGTGTGCGTGAGTAGATCTCGGGCAAAAAATACTTTTTTTTTTATTGCCCAGTTGGATAATTGGTCATAAAATGCACAAAATAATTTGGTTGAGATTAATTATGAAATTCGAATTTTGTTGGGTCTTTTGTATCATGGAACAATTTGCTAATTTCTTACAGTGTAAACATGATTTTTATAATTTATCGAATATTGATCGCTTTATATGTTCTCCCATATCTGGTGGAATATATTTTAATTACAGAGTCTTATTGATGAAGTAAATTGCTGAAGTCGCTTTGGAGGCCTATTAATACAAAGTTTTTCATCTTTAAATGCCCAACAAGGAATTACTATTGACTTTGTTATACTCCTAGTTTTAAAAAGGGTGATGGAGAGCCATGATTTCAGGATGAGACTGTGAAAATCCAACAATGAAGAGACAATGACAGAGAGACATAAATGGATAAAAAATAAATGAGAAATGGTATATTTCAATTTTACAAGATAGAAATAAAATAAGACTTGGACAAGAATAAAAAAGAAAATAAACAATTTTAAAAAATTATACAACTTCTTATTTTCATATAAATATATATATATATATTTATATATATATATATTCATTTCTACCTACTTATTTTTATGCTTCCCATTTACCTTTAGAAAAGCAAATTACTAAAAAGAGACGAATAAAATGCATAATCTCACTTGTTACTTAAAGAATTTCTGTCTTTTCCTTAAAAATCCTGGAAAACTTAAATAAAAAAAAAGGGAGACATTTCCGGCGAGCTCATTTGAAAGTAAAAAAAAAAAATTAGAAGATCTTAACTTGTGTCCTCCCCATAAGAGAAGATGGGCAAACAGAACTGAGGAAGTCCATAAGCACCTGCACCTATAATTCCCAGACACGCTAGATAATTAATTTGAAGGAGGAGGCGACCCAAGACATATCTCCTAAGAAAGCCTTCCATAAATCTTACTATATCAACAACATTTTCCGTTACGTTTGAGCTTAAGGTATTCTACGATATACATAGAAATCACTAGTTGTCTGTTTTTCTCATCATCCAAAGGATTCTCTGTTTTTTTATATAGGATTTAGGTTGAAAGCACTAATACTTTTGGCAAGGAGGTCGACCACATATCACGTCAACATCTCCCTAATAGCAACAAGCATCATAATCACACCAAACTTTTAAATACAGTTCCTAAAGAAATTGTACCCAAACTAAATTGGAACTTAATGGCAAAAGAAATATCTTTCGCGATGAAGTCTTTCAATGAAAATTCCTTAATCTTTCAACTTACATATTTTTGTGATGATAAATATAGACTTAAATTTTAATTTTTAATACACTATCAGATATGTTTTAATAAGATTTATTGAATGTGGTGTATTATTTAATATCAAGTCAATCACATATATTTAATTTTATATACAAATAGATATCTTAATAAAAATATATATTACAGATCGCATATCGAGTATAAAAAATAAAAAAAATTATTTTTCATTGTTATATTAACTAAATATTTAACACTAAACAAATTTAAAGGAAGAAGGCATGGGAGATTTTAAGAATAGTCACAAAAGAAAAATGCCTTAAAACACATTCATGGAAACTGTAGTAAAAGAGGGAGTTAATATTATACTCTGACTAACACAATAATGCTTATGCATATGAACATAAAATGTTTGATTAAATTTTGTTAAAAAATTGACTTATCACTTTTAATCTTCATTTTATTATTATTTTTTATTTTGGAAACTCAAACTCAGATCGCTATTCAGAGAAATATTTTAACATGCTTATGGGAAGTGCTGTAAGCGGCGGAAACATGGACATGTCTCTGTTTGGCATGACCAAAAGGTGGACTCTCACTTTCTCACGTGCCATTTCTCTGATTGATTAAATCAGAACAAGTCAAGATACCCACACCAACGCACGTTATCTTTCTCTACTTTCTTAAGGGATGTTTTGTTTAGCATTTCTTTTCTTTTTGTGTTTGGTATTTTCATTTTTATAATCAAGAAGTCGCAAAATAGTATTCTCACGAGAATATATGAAAATTATTCACCAATGCACCTGCCACTTTCATTTCTACTTTTTTATTTAAATTATTTAAAAAAAAAAAAACCTAAAAGATGTAATCGAACAATCTAAGTGTTGGATTTTTTTTGAGAAAATTATTGTTATTTATTGTTGCTTTTAAGATTTAAGATAATATTATTTTTTTTCAATTATGTCCTTAATTTGTAACTTTTAGTTAGTTTACACATGGTGAACATGAAAAAACGACTAATATTTATTCATTGTAAAAACATAAATAAAATGATTAGGAATGTTATAATTATTATAAATTATATAATTTTATTAATTTAAATTTATTTAAATACTTAAACCACGGTTCAAAAGAACAAAACTGGTAACAATGTTGGCTTTCAGCACATGCATAATGAGTCTGTTCTTGAAGCAAAATAATATTGGCTTTTGACAATGTCTTATAATTCTCTTGGATTATCGAGAAAAGAACGTATTCTTTATTACTACTTTGTTGTGAGATCTAATTTCGATTGGATTAAGATCAGACGCACATGGGTACAATGTTATTCCTAGTTTCATGTCGGAGTTTTTAGAAATATTTTTCTGGATTAGCGTGATATGATTATAAAAATCGCTAATCTTTTTTAACATGTGTTTAGCTTTAATGGACTAATTAGTAGGCATTCACCGAGCTTATAGGAGTTTTTTGAATGCAAAAAATCAATAGAATATTTGCTTTGAATTTTTAATTAATTATATTATAATAGTAATAAAAGCACTATTCCACTTTGGTGGTCTCAACATGAAAGCATGAGTATATTTTTTATTCTTGTTTATTTGTAATGCATGGTTAAGGTGTCTTCTTTAACATCTTACCGATGTAAATATTGGTTTTATATTGAGAGTATGGGTTTTGTTCCAATTTTACCTACTATCTTTTTGCCAATACAACTATGCATCGTTGGTGCTTTAAAGATTACAATGAAGAACAAAATCCTATCACCAAATAAAGTTATATGACACGATTATCTTAAAAGCGAACCTCCAATGGAAAAAACCAAAACATGACTTTACATTGCTAATATATAACATCAATTTATGGAAAAACTAATGTTAAAATATATACTATAACAATTTTATAAATATTAAAACTACTTTTTATATTATCAGTTACAATAACAGTCAATATAATTTATTCAAGATATTATTATATATGAATTATCTTTGTAACTAATGGAGAAAGTCGATACTACATTAATTCCTTATTTGTACAATTGACGTGGTGTTTGCTTTCATTGATTTAAAACATCTTGTTTTAAAGATAATTAATTTAAAATATTTTATCTTACATTAATAACTCATTAATTTATCATCTTTAAAATATCTTGTGAATTTATCATCTTTGTTTCATCGTATGTGCATTCTGATGTGTAATTTTTAACTCTTAAATTTCATTTACGTTTTATGTTTCAGATCTAAATCATTCTCATATATTTTCCTTAGATGTTGAGAATTTGATTATTATTATTATTATTATTATTGTTGTTTTCAAATACAAATATCAAGCTTTTCAAGCAAAGTGATTTTCTGTATAATCAAGAATTTCAAAAACATTACAACTAAAGTAGAAAATATTAATTTTATTTTTACTTTTGACATCATTCATTAATCGATATAAAAGATTCATATTATAAAAATATACAATCTTTTCAGAGGAATAAACATTCCATCCGAACCATGTAACAACATATACATATAGAAAAATAAGTCCACTCTTGTATATTTCAACCAATTTTTTATGAAAATTTAAAAAATATTTCATTTTACTTTTTCATGCTTTTTAGAAAATTATGTAATTAGTTATTTTTATAAAAAGTGATTTAAAAAGTAAGTTTTTTTAAGAGATGATAGTATTAGGATGTGACCCTACTTAGAAAATAAATGTAAAAAATTATGTATCACATAAATAGTATTAAAAATTCAAATGAATAAAAATTAAATAATATATTTTTAAAAAAATCATAAACTTTTATAAAAGAGACAAGATTAATCTTTATATAAGTTTAGGATTCCAATAAATTTATGGGGTAGATTGCATAGTGTTGGATAAATTCGAGAAAGCATAATCGGGGAAATCTCTTAAGAATGAGAACTGAGCCAACATATAAGAGAATGACATCATCTTCAACCCAAAACCATAAGGCATTGGATTTGTGGGTCTTCTTTCTTATACCACATTGGTACACACTCCCCCTCGAGTGGAAGTATTTTCAAACACGAGTACCTTAATCACAAACGACCCTCACTCGCCCAAGCCATAAACCATCGGCTCTGATACCACTTGTTGGGAAAATCCGAGGGAGAAATACCGGAGAGATCTCAAACAATGAGAACTAAGCCAAACCATATAAGGGAATGACACCACCTTCAACCCAAAACCTTAAGGCATTGGATTTGCGGGTCTTCTTTCTTATATGTTGCTCAACTTTCTCATTCCTACCCAATGTGGGACTTAGACTCACACTTAAATACCTAACAATCCCTCAAGTGAGAGTCACTCCTCCACCATATTGTTACACTCCCCCTGGTCAAACTGTACTCACCCAAGCCGTAAACCAACGACTCTGATACCACTTGTTGAGAAAATCCGAGGGGGTAAAAGCGGAGAGATCTCACAAGAATGAAAACTGAGCCAAACATATAAGAGAATGAAACCACCTTTAACCCAAAACCTTAAGGCATTAGGTTTGCGGGTCTTCTTTCTTAAATGTTGCTCAACTTTCTCATTTTTACCTAATGTGAGACTTCGATTCACACTTGAATACTTAACCCATAAGTGTAGGGTTCCAATAAATTAATGGGTTAGATTGAATAGTTTATAGATGTTGGCATTGTTGTTGGGTAGCTTAGCATGATGAATTTTGTTAGAGCCATGTGTTTGGGATCCATGTCATAAGCTATGACGACTCGCGTGGTTGAAATTAAAGATGAAAGGGTAAGTCCCAAGTTTGAAAGACCAAATAAACAATGAATCTATCGAGGGTAATCATGAATCTATAATTTCTTGCGTCGAATAATATCTCTTTCAATTAAGGAGACATAACCAATTTTATATATTAAATTATTATATCTAAAATTGAAATTTAATAATATGATATAATGGGTGCAGGTTTCCTTTTATCTAATTGAAAATAGATGGAAGAATATTGCAAAGGAAAGAAAGCATGACATGAAATTCTTCCATTGTTTGAAAAAGAAAACGAAAAGCAATTAATATGGGTCCCATATAACAAATGTTCAATTTAACCTTATACGAAAAAAACGGAATAATAGAAAGTGGTTTGGTTAATACAAAGGAAACACCGCACTTAATTACATCTCATTTTTATTCGAAATATATATATAGATAATTTTAAACTCAAAATTCTTGAAGGTATTCTTTATTATTTCTGATTAAGAATATCCTGTAACAATAATAAGATTAAAAGATAAAGAAAAATGAAAAACTATTTTATTCAATTTATTTTTCTAGTAAATAACTTCAATATCACTTTATTTTTATTACATATATATAATATTCTGTTTTTCATTACATTTAAAATTTTATTTTGTTTAATAAAAAATTCATTAAATCTCTCCTCGCATTTATCAAAATGAAACTTCAATGATTAAAGAACTGTAGTAAAAACATTTACAATAGTGTAACTTTTATCTTTTATTTTATTTATTTTGTTAAACCAAACTAAGCATTTCCAACAAAGCCTGATTCTTAAAAGTTAACGATGAATAAAACTAATACACATTTGGCTCAAATAGTTTTATGCGTTTAATATATAACTTATTTTTGTTTCGAGTAAGTAATTTGTTTTTTTTTTCTTTAAATTGGATATTCAATAAACTATAAAAATAAGATTTTGAAAAAAAAACACTTATTTATATATTTTTCCTTGTTACTATTCCGGCTCTATTAATAGAATTATGAAATATTTTAATTTTTTAAATTTATTTGTTAGTATACAAAAACACTTCTTATATATCATTCATCAATAAATTTGGTTTGTGTGAAATATGGTTAAGCTTAATTAACACAGACGTAATCTTTGCATCTCATAGAAGGGAAGCTGAAAACAAAATGTATTATACATTAAAGTGAAATCTTATTTAATCTAGGTGTTTTACTATTTAACTGCTAACTCGTGAATCAGTGTGGATGAAGAAAAAAAAATGAGTGGAGGGAGAAGTGGTGTATTGATTATATAAATATATTATTGGATATAAAATAGAGTTAGGAAAAACAAATAAATAAGGATATATAGGCAGAGGGAAAGTGGCAAGTGGATGTGATGGATGGAATATATGAAAGTATGAAAGAAAGCAGCCCCTACCCCATGCATGGTGGACTTATCTCAACCACTTTTGGAGTGGGCAAGAGAGAGAAACAAAAAGACAGACAAGAGAATCAACCTCCTTCATCTTTTCACCCTTTTTACATACGTCATCCAACCAACCACATCTTTTCTTTCTCCAAAATCCATAACATTCTATCAAAAATAAACAAGCCTTATAAACTATTGCCTCCAATATTCAAGCATTCTTTTTCTCTCCAAAACACATCCTACAATTAGATCAGCAAAATTGAGAAAACCAACATAATAATACTCTTTTAAAATTTGTTTTTCCCACTACCTTTTGTTTTCCCATAATTAAACACCCACAATCTCACTGTCTCTGTTTACTCTTTTTTAAAATTTATTCCTTTTCACTTAAATTGTTTTTTAATGTTACAACAATGAAACCTCTTAGCTCCCACTCTACCCTCCCTCTATTAGTGTCTAAGGAACATGAAAACCACATAGACTTGTTTTGTCTTCTCATAATCAACAACACCAAGAGAAGCAGCAAGGGAGATGCACCATTCATGTCTTCAATTCCAAAGCAGTTTTTATTGGTGATCTCAGAAGCAAGCTGCTTTCACTTCATCTTGAAACTTACTTGAGAGAGGTTATGTGATACTCTTTTACTGTCATCCCCTGTATTCAACTGCTACTTGTCCTCTTGCTTTGGTTTTCTGCTTGTCTTTAGTCTCTTTCTTGGTTTCTGAACAAGTTTCAATCACTGGAAAGACCACATGTTTCTGGATCAACCCTTCTGTGCTCTAGTTTTGCCTTGTTTACACCATCACCAAATTCTAAAGTGACTTTCCTCTCTCTCTATATATACTATTACAACTAATTCCTATTTCCCTCCAAGAATTGGCATTGAAGAAAATGAAACAAGTATCTGCTTGCAACTCTGACATGGGATATGCACAAGTTGCTATTCCTCAATCTTTTTATATTTTGGTTTTTCTTTGTCCGGTGTGCTAACAATAACATCAGTGATTTGGTTCTTGAAAATCTGTACATAGAAAATCTTTAATAAAAACTCCAGATTGATATCAGATCATAACTGAGTAGGTTGTTACTAATTAAGTACTAGGCGTTTGATTTCTTGGATCCATGATATGGCTCAGTGCAAGGTGAATATAAATTCACTATTTATTGGTCAACTTATAGTTCATGACGTGTCTCCTAGCTACCTTATTCCAGATTTTCACATACTTACAAAATAGTGGGCCAGATAATAAACATATGCAGGTAAGATTCAATCAGGAACAGTTCCTTGCATGAAGAGTTCAGTGGAATTTCCAATGAATCGGTTATAGGTATCTAGTTCAACTTTAAATTTCAATCATACATTTAGTATTCTTGTTTTATTGACTTTTTCATTCTTAGTAGAGCCACAAACGGCATAATAGGCTAGAGATAGTCCTATCTGAACAAACATAAGGTAAGATCCAGAAGCCATGCTTAGGAAGAGTGTAATTAGTTCATATTGTACTAGCCAATATTTGATCTCTGGCTCAAATACTTAGAAATGAATTTTTGTTTTAAAAAACAATTAAAGAAAATATCTGACCATTGCATTTGATTTCAGATCTACCACTAAAATCACAAATTCAGTAACAATGGGGGGGCGGGGAACTGAGGAGACTACAAAAAGAAAAAAAAAAGGGAAAAAGAATCTGGTTTTGTAGATTTTTATCATTATGGGGTTGTATCATTGATGAGTCCCATTTGTTAGTAAGAAGATGAGGTAGCAGTGGCTTTTATTGTACATTTCTGGGTTCAACCAATATACCAAAAATTTCGAATCATGATGTATGATGTTAGTGCCTGCTCTTTTACCATTTAGGTAGGCCAACATAACGCAAAACGAAGTGCCCAGTACAAATGCTTTTTTAGCAGAAAGTAGACTTATCAAGGCACTTGAATCACAAAACATGCCATCATTTTCATGTCAATGAAAATGTGTATCTGTGCCAGGCTGCCAGCACTAATAGTACGTTTTCCACAAAGGAAAAATAAAGCATAGGATGTTTGTTTCTATCCCCATAGTGGATAACTAATAATCTTCCACAGGATCAAAAAACCAACATACACAGAGCCTCTTCTTTGGGGAGCATGAGCAGTTTTATCTGCTTATTGTCAAACTGACTCAACAATTCAGAATTTCATTTTATGATGCATACTAACTATTGGATTTTCATTGCAGGACCAATCATTTTTTCACTGCAAGCTCTTAAATGGATCTTATTGTGACGGTGGATTGTTTCACTTGTTTAGTCAATTAGTTTAGAACTTAGAACTTAGACAGCTATAAATCATGAAAGAACACTTTGATCTTGAACTGGTGGCCTCAGCAGAATATGAATCTGAAGTTAACAGCCAGGTTGCTTCCAACATATCTATTCAAGAAACCAATGCAGGTCCTTGCAGTGACAACAACATCACCAACTCTTCTCATGTCACAAAACCAATAGAACTTCATCTCCATTCAGATGCTATCTCCCTTGACTTAACTCTCAACTTCAACAACAATGAGTTGGTGGTTACAGATTCAACAGGACTCTCATTCTCAAGCACTACTAGCGAGAGCAACAACGATCCTCCCTGGCAGAGTACTCCCTCTCCAACCATGCCACGTGTCTTCTCTTGCAATTACTGTAAGCGCAAGTTTTTCAGCTCTCAGGCTCTTGGAGGCCACCAAAATGCGCACAAGAGAGAAAGAACATTAGCAAAGAGAGCCTTGCGCATGGGGTTTTTCTCTGAGAGGTATGCCAGTCTAGCACCTCTCCCTCTTCACGGTTCTTTCAGGTCCTTAGGGATAAAGGCACACTATTCACTGCACCACGGCTTTTCACCAACAACGAGGCCTCCTGAGATGAAAAACAGTGCAAGATTTGAGCAAGCATGTATTGGTCTTCCAATATTCTTGGAGGAGGATGAGGCAGAACTCTTGTGGCCAGGTAGTTACCATCAGGTTCCCTCTGAGGAAGGCCACACAAATCAGAATTTCACACTGAGTGGAAGCTCTGATTTGAGTTTTGTTGGAGTGAATCATCCACCGGTTGACATAGAGAACTCAACACCTGAGTTGACATTGAAACTTTGAAGGGATTATTTCACAGTTTTCTGGCTTCTAGTGTTTATTTATGATATTTCTGTACAGTAGGACATGCATGAAGGCAATGGTGCCAGATTGATCACTTTCATTATTGAACTTGCTGATCGCATGTAATTTTGTTCTCAGGTTTTCCTCTTACGAATCTTGGTTCGGTGTTTTTCTCTGCATTTGTTACTGTATAATTACTTTGAGAGGACAAGTTTCCAGGTTCTGTGTTTGCCTAATAAATCATGTTTATTTTCTACTCTAAATTACTGAGCTTCGACTGTGATTTCTGTATCATGTTCCATGTTGAATAATGAACTATTTTGCTTTTTTAATCAAAGAAAATCAATTGAGACTTATAAATTCATAATGATAAATCTATTTATTAAAAAATTAGGTTTTTAAATTGGACCTGTTTTCCTTATTCCAACAAACAGCCTACAAAGTAACAATTCCAAACTTCAAAATATTGCTGCTGCTTGCAGTACCTTGGAGAAATGTCAAGTAACTTAATCGAGAAATTTTAACATACTACGATTGTTCAAGTGGTTGACTGCAACTGCCTTCGTATGCCTTTCAGAACAGAACATTTCAGGTTCTGCAATTTACGGATTTAAAAATTTCATAACACATGTAATTTGTATTTATTTACTAAAATATATATAATACTTAAATATAGAATTATTCCCATGGGTTGCACGGTTTATAAAACTAGTGCTTTACGTACAATAATCGCATTCATGCAGGTAATTCACACAAATAATAATAATAATAATAATAATAATAATAATAATAATAATAATAATAATAAAAGTAGTAATTATGCTTGAGAAAATATTTTCAAATAAAATAAAGGTATTAATTAAAAAAAATTAGTCACCCTGTTTAAGAAAGTCTTTTAATAAACCCTAAACAAATAAATAAAAATCAATTTTAATGGTAATATGGAAGATTTCTGGGAAGTGATTATATTTTCATAATAAATTAAATTACATTCTCAATAAAATGCAAGAAAAGAAATTTTCCTCATGAATTGTTTCTTGTTACTATTTTTTTAATGAAAAAATTCTTACAAAATATTGAAGAGATTTATATTCTTTGAAAGGAATGTAGGGTTTAATTATTGAGAAATTGATGTTTATCAATTTAGTGACAAAAGTAGATGATGAAAAGGTTTATATGAAAATGATTTAAGGTGATCCAGTAAAAGTTAGATCAGTAAAGTTTAATCTCAATAATATTGCAACCATTATATATTTTGGACATCTCATTTTAATCTTGTTCTTAGTATCTTCATTTATCAAACAAATTGAAACATGACATGCATATATGCATGTATGTAAATATTTTCTAATTGTATATGTATATGTATTAAATCAAATAGATATAAAATTCTAATCATAAGTACGACTTAGAACCAATAATCTTATTTACTACTATTTGTTAAACCAACATAATTCATAAAATATAATAACATTGTATATGGTGTAAAAAAAAAACCATAAAAGTGGCGAGAGAAATACACTCAAAAAAAATATATATAATAATTAAAGATAAAATACACCATTAAGACTAATTAGAATGAAAAATTTATAAAAAATATTATTATAATATTTATATAAATATAAGTATTAGATATCTAAATATGAGTATAAGTCTCACATTAAATAAAAATAAAAAAATAAAAAAATGGTAAAAATGCTTATAAAACTAAGAGATGCTTATAAGACTAAGACTATGTGAAAATCAATAAATTCTGTCATATAGGCACAAATACAAATACTAAATAGAAAGGTAATTGGAAGAAGAAATGTATTAGAAATTATTTTGTTAAAGATTTGTTGACAAGAGGTAGTCTTAAAGAAATGCAATAAAAGTTCATCTACAAAGAAAAATATCTACAGATAAAAACAGACAACTTTGACTATAAGTTTCAAATAGATAATATGTATTTTTTTTTTGTTTTTATCTCTACGAGTTTTTTCTATTTTTGAAATTCATTAAGATCTTATGTTGGAATACAATTTTATATGCTAATTATATTTTTATAATAATAAATTATTTCTGTAATAATATTAATTATTTGGAAATAAAACATCCGTAGATAAAAATAGCTTAATCAAGTTGATTTCGAACATTAGTCCATAAATTTATATACAGAAAAGAATAGACAATGTTATAAAATTCACGGGTCTGGTAGCACGACGACTAATAATTTTAAAAATAAAACTCGCTGCGCCTACACGGTTAATATAACGTGATTACAAGGAGGCTCGCGCGTATACGCTACAGCGTCGGCACAACGCGCAGTGCTACACCAAAAAATTCTCTGTTCTGAATCTAATTTACTCCAGCTACAACACTATTACTTTGCTAAGACCGTTTAAGTCGTATTTCTCCTTCAATCCTATTCAAACTTTCAACGGTCAAAGTGAAAAGTCTCACACACCAAATATATCATATATAGAATACATTATTATTTGAGTTCAATTGATTTGAAACATTCCTGGTTGAACCACTCATCTCACGCAGCTACCTTTGACCCGTGTACCACCTTTATGACCCTTCCTTATCTCACACCCCCTTCCACGTATATATACCAACCGAAACCTCCTTTTTTTCATATCATATTCTAATTCACACCAAACCAAAGAAACACAAACAAAACAAACAAACGGGTTCTTGCTTTGCAGTAAGATCATCAAAAAAAATTCTTTTTTTTTTATCAGTAGATCATCATCAAAATGGTGTTGTCTTGGACTAGAAGAAACGTTTTCCGTCGTGCCAAGAAGGAGAAGGGGCAGATTAAAGGTGGTGGGTTGGAGGTGGAGGTTGTGATCCCTAACCACTTTCGGTGTCCGGTGAGTTTGGAGTTGATGACGGACCCGGTGACTTTATCTACTGGCATCACCTACGACAGGGTGAGCATTGAGAAGTGGATCGAGGGAGGGAACAAGACCTGCCCCGTCACCAACCAGGTGCTGACAACCTTTGACAGCATCCCCAACCATGCCATTCGTAGGATGATTCAGGATTGGTGTGTTGAAAACAGCTCTTATGGGATTGAGAGGATCCCCACTCCTCGGATTCCTCTCTCCAGCTACGAGGTTTCTCAGACATGTACGAGGATCTTGTCGGCTTGCCAGCGTGGGGATGATAAAAAGTGCCAGGAGTTGGTTGGGAAGATCAAGGTTTGGGGGAGAGATGAGAGGAACAAGAGGTTCATAATTGGGAATCATGCTAGAACTGATGCTGGGAATACTCCCGATGCAGTTCTTGCATATGCCTTTGATTGTTTCTCAAGTGCTGACTCTTTTGACAAGCATGTGGTTGTTTTGGAGGAGATTTTGGAGGTGCTGACATGGATGATCCCACTTGGGGAAGAGGTTGTGTCTAAATTGAGTTCAAAAGCTTCATTGAATTCCATGGTTTGGTTTCTAGAAGGGAAAGACCTTGCATCAAGGAAAAGTGCTGCTTTGTTGCTCAGGCAAGTGAGTGTTCAAGAATTGGCCAAAGTTGGAAAAATTGTTGAAGCTTTGGTTAATATGATTAGGGAGCCTATTGGGAGTGCTTCCACCAAGGCTTGTTTGGCAACAATTTTTAACTTGGTGTCATCAGCTGAGAACAGAGGGGAAATTGCGCAAAGATTTGTGGAATTGGACTTGGTTTCACTTTTGCCAGAGGCTATTGTTGATGGAGAGAAAGGGGTGTGTGAGAAAGCACTTGGGGTGTTGGATTGCATCTGTGATATTCAAAAGGGGAAGGAGGTTGTTAGAAACAATGCTCTTATTTTGCCTCTTGTCGTTAAGAAGCTTTTGAGGGTGTCACCATTGGCTTCAAGTTTTGCTGTCTCTATTCTTAAGAAGATTTCTGACAAGAAGGAGGAAGGGGCTCTGATTGAGGCAGTTCAACTAGGGGCTTTTCAAAAGCTCTTGGTTTTGCTGCAGGTTGGTTGTGATGAGAGCACAAAGGAGAATGCTACAGAGTTGTTGAAACTGTTGAACGGTTATAGGAGCAAAGCGATGTGCACTGACTCATCATCGGATTTCAAGTATCTTAAGAAGTCCTTCTGATTCGTCTATTCTTTAGTTTTTTGCATAGGTCATTTTTTTCAAACATATAATTCTTTGATGTAAAAAGATACACACACGAACAAAGCGTAGAAATTGTAGTCTCAAACATTCAATTGATTCTTTCAGTTCATTCTTTGGAAAATTGATTCCATGTAGTTATTTAGAATACAATAATCATTATTGTGGCAAATACAGAGGAACATCTTTGTGTCATTGTGTTTAATATGGTGTATTGCATTTTTTGCCGATTGATTCTGAAGCTAGTTCCATAAAACCAACAAGCAATTGAAACAAAGAACAATCAAATGTACAAAAAGAAGAAGTGATGAGAAAAATTACACCATTCAATGACACTGCTAAAGCCAGTTCAAGCATCTTTATGCTAAAACATGTTGATATTATTTAGGGTAAAACTAAAAAGTACTTCACTCTTCAAATTACTAGGCTAGTTGAGCTTTTCACTCTTTTATATTAAATTATGAACATTACACTTAATTTGACACCATTTGCTTGCAGCTATTAATACCTGAACTTATCATAAACTTTCATGATTGTTTCCTGATGCCACTTATATTCATCCTTTGAAAAATGAGCACCAGTTGTAGAAGAAGTCCAAATTAAAATATGCTCAGCACTCTATTTACATACTGAACCATTCCAAAGAGCACCAAAGAGAAACATCCCCTTGCCTGCATGAAAACTGAGTCCTTGCACATGAATTTGAACTGCATGAGAAAATTATCTCCTGGTATAAGAAGCTTGCTGAAAATAAACAAATGAAGGAAATTTGTCGGACTTAGTAGTCCTTGGGATTTTGAGGCCAAAAATACCTTGACTTGGGGACATGATTTCTATTATAGCGGAGGTGGTGGTCATGATTAAGAGTTGAAGCAATGATGGTGTGGTCACAATCGTAGTTATGATGCATGAGATCTTTTTATAAATTAAAGGTAACATGCTTAGCATCCCACTGTGAAACTAAAGTATTCCAATAAAGTTGGCATCTCAAGCACACCAACGTATGCATTAGATCAGTGGCATGATATCTCAAACAACCAGCATTTCTCTATAACCCTATCTTTAAAAAGGCATAAAATACTACTACTTTCAAGCTACCAATTTCTGTATTTCAATTTTAGATTCTGCTAAACAAGTAAAGCCTATTCATATTATGAAAGGTGATGAAATTTTTTCAAGAACATGATGAGAAACTATAAATTAATTTATGGGATAAAGTAATTTACAACTTTTCTTAAACAGGTTTACACAACTGAGGTAAACATGCTTCCTTTTCTAAATAATAACTTTAGTGAATACCAAATCTTCAAAAAATAAATAGCCACACCAGAAGGGTATTTATTCTATTTAACAACCCTTTTTGACCATGATTCCCTGGTCACTTATTCTCATGCCCAGACACATAAAAAGTGATCTTTCAATGGAAAAATGGGTTTGGCCAAAAGCCATTTTGCTGATTAACATCTCCAAAAGGCATAGTCTCATTGCCACCACCACCACCATTCATCAAATTCATAAACCAGTTCTGCTTCTGCATGAGATCCATGTTGATATCAAATCCCTGGCCATCATGACTCCCTTGTCCCTTGTCTTCAATCTTGGCAACAACATCAGTCACCGCAGGTGCTGCAACTTGTGTTTGACTCTCAGCATTCTTGGTCAACACCTCAATCCTCCTGTTGATGTCCTTCAAATTTTGATCGATCAACCATGCCAGATCATTCAAATCAACCATGCTGATATTGTGCATGATTTTACCAGCACTAAGGTACTGAAACATGAGCTGAGTCATCTCTTTTTCCCTATTATCCTTCCTTTGTTTCTTCAACTGGTCTTTGGCCTTCAGGATTCTCTGCCTCAGAAAACTCTCTTGGTTCACCATCTTCTTGCTTTGCTCCAATTCAGGCATTCTCCTGAACTTGGCAAGCACCCTTTGAACCCCCATTGGGGATGGCCAAACCTCAGGTTGAGGATCATAAGGACTATAAACTATAGCACATGCATCAATCCCACAGAGGGTGCTAAGTTCACTCACCTTCTTCATTAGACCCTTCTTCCTCTTCTTGAAAGTTGCCTTCCTAGCTGAGTCATTGGCTATGAATGCCAACTTCACCTTCTTTCTAGTCATATTGCTGATGAAAACACAGTTAGAATATGAAATTTGGAAACTTTGTTGTTGTGGTTCTCTTGTTCAAGAATTGTCTTCTTTATATAGATCACTTTGTGGTAACCAATTTTCTTTTGTATTGAATCTCTGTTCGCACCATTCAATACCAAATATATGTTTACCAAATAGGAGATGTTAAGTTTAAGTGCCTTTCCATCAATGGAAGATTCAGAATTTATTTCTTACTAAGATAATCGAACGGAATAATAAGTAATGCAAGTGTGCAATTTGATGGCTAGAATCGGAATGCATTGGGAAAACATATTCTCAATGAATACAGAAGTAATGTAATTAATAATTGAAAAATCCTGAATGATCTTAAATTTATTGTGATATCTTTTTACAAGGCAATATCTAGTTTATAGAATCAAACCTATGACATCATTAAATCACTGTATCTCTGTGATATTTCTATTACAGAAAAGACCTTTCTCTGATTAACTGTCATTAATTAATTACTATTATTGCATTGCCTTGGGCAAAGGGGCAGATCTTCATAAATTATGAGATGTATATGAGAATAATGGGACTTGTCCTAAAAATACCTATATCAAATTTAACTAAATTTTGACGCTGAGTAATTAAATCAATATAAAGTACTTATGTTTAAGTAAATATGATCCATTTTTACTCGTATTAATAATTGTCTTTTGGCTATAATTTTCATACAGTTTTATGTACGAAAATAGTTATTTAATCGAACATCCATTCGTGGTCACCTTTCCCGAATATGAATCATACTAAAATAAAGTATAGTTTAATATGATATTAGTTGGTCAAATATTAATTCAACAAAAAAAATTACCAACTTATATAATATTAAATTTAGTATGACAAGATGGATTCAACAATAGAACACAACACATGAAATTGTAATATTTAAATTATTTTTATTATTTTCATTTTAATAAACTAAAATTAGTGATCAATTCATCTTATCCACCTATGACACGTTAAGTTGGTGGGCCAAAAGGAATGAGTCAAGATGAAGGATGGACCGAAAATATCAACCTTTCTGACCAAATCAATGTCAAAATTAGACTTTCAAATCCCTGATTAATTTATTGTTTATAAAAATATATAGTAAAAGGCATAAAAACTAATTTGGTCCAACATGGGCCAAGATTATTTGAACTAGAAAAATTCAAATTAGATTAATTTGGGCTAAAATAAACTCAAGTCTAAATTTTCACAACTTACTGCAACCATTTCTCAAGTTAATTGGATCATGTTCTTTTTAACATCTTGAGTGATTCTTCCCTTCCCGTATCTCCATGTTTTTAAAAATATCATTTTTAATCATACAATCTAAAATGTAATTTTATATTTATATTTTGAATTAAAATATTATTATTTTTATTTTAAATTGTATAATTTAAAATACAAAATTTCTTACGGTCTAAATTACATAAGTGACATACAATTCTTATATTTCAGATATAAAGTTTAAAATAAATCTGAAATACAATTTCTTTTTATTCTTAATTAAGAGGTGAGGAGGTGTAGAGTTTATTTCATTTTTTTATTAAGGTTAAAATGATGATTTCATTGAGTTTATGTAAGTGTAGGAAGAATCACATTAACATCTTTAGTTATTTAGGTCAAGCTTAATCTAAATAAAAATAAGGAAATTTTCGTTGTTTGCCTGTGATTACAACCTATACCATACTAACAGCAAAAAATAAAAAATAAAAAACTAAAATACCCTCCTCATTAAATCAGGTCACTTTTGTCACTGTCGCTATCTCTAACTACGCATTCGTTTTTCGTCATTGTGGCATTATTTGAGAAAAAAAAGAAAAGAAAATAAACCTGTTCTAAAAAACTTGTTTTGAAAGATATCATGTATGTTTTAGAAATCTTGTTCTAGATAATTTATTACTTTTATTATGTTTCAAAAAAATTATTCTAAAAGTGAAGTGTATGTTTTAGAATTTTTTTTAGGGAAAACTCATCCTAAAATTAATTTCATGTATTCCAAAACATGTGTTCTGAAAATCCTATTTTGAAAATTCAATCATGAAAACCTCATTTTAGAAATCATATTTCATAACTTCAGTAAACTAGTTTCGAAAGATTTCCTAAATCGGTAGTCTGAAAGTCACCTTTACAAAAAGTAAAATAATCATGTTAAAATATTAAAAAATTTAGCTAGAAATCATGGGAGTATAAGGAATAAAAAACAAAGGCATAGTCAGCCTATCTAAGTAAGAAAAAGAAAGAACTAACTTGTAATCCGTGATCATCACAAAAAATTATATTTTAAAAAATATAATTACTTTATTTAAACTTCTAACATTAAACGGAGCCTACAAAAGGCAACATGATGCACATTTTTAAGCAAGCATTTTTCTTCTAATTACATTTACTTTTCACTTGTGTTAACTTAAATGTTAGAGTTATTGTAAGTGATGTATTTTTGCATTTTTTTAATTATAATTTAACGATTATATTAGTCTACTAAATTAGTACAAATCTCAAGTCTAATTTGAAAAATATCATGTGGAGCATATGTTGATCACTTTGAGAAACAAAACATATGTGGTTAAGTTAAAAAAAAAAAAAATTGATAAAAAAGTTGTTTGATAACATTTTGATAAATGATAAAATCTTAACAATTTTTACAACTATGGTGAAAATGTTGGAAAAGCGAAGATGCAGAGGAAGATCAAACTAATAAACTCAACCAATTATAAGATGTTTTAACATCCAATAAACGTTAACTTTTATCATATATTTTGTGAAAGCAAATACTTTTTTGAGGTAGAAACTTCAAAAGAAGAATAAACAATACAGAGAAAATAATTGAAGACATAAAGGTAATCCAAAATAAAAGAAAATTAACTGAAAATAAAAATAAACTTACGTAACTATATACTTTTTTTTAAATATAATAATGATATATTGACACTCTTTATAGTGATTTACACTCATTTAACATCAAAATATAATATTATTGTATTAAAATATTATATTTTATTATAAAAAGTAAGTTTGATATGGGTGTTACTTTTGAATAGTAGTGTTAAAATAATATTATATATTATTGTTTTTAATATAGACTAACATCGTTTTGATAGCATGTGATGAAAAATGGTTGAATTTAAGATATCATATATGACTTTGAAAAAAGTACAAAATTTGAAAACATTAATGTATAAAAAATAAGAACGATAGTCTTATAAGAAATATAATAAAATTTATATTATTAATAAGGATAACCGAATTTGGAATTTACTTGTAATAAACATTGCGTATATCTAATAATGTATATAATTTTGTATATTTATTCCCTATTGATTATATATAATAAATATATTTTTTATCAATTGCTCTTCGATATATTTTTATTGGCAAACATACATGAATCAATTATCATGTTGTTCCAAATTAAAAAGCGATTTTAAGTTTTAATTTATCATAGAGATACGCTAAATATTGGAAAGAGAGTTTGTCATCGACTTACAACACGTAAGCATAAATGGATAAACATAGTTATACAAAAAAATATTTTTAAACTTCATATGAAAACACAAAATAAATTAATGAACTAATGTTTTTACATTTCCGTTATTTAGAGAGAGAAAGTGAGTTATCAAATCATATATGTTTCTAAATTGAAGAAAAAAAATTCTTTATCAATTAAACAAATACGAAACAATGGAAAGATAAATCTTAACAATTGCCAACTAAACAAAGGATAACATATTTAGAGAAAATAGTATTATATCAGAATGAATTTTTCGTTATCCAATGTTTTACAAGAAGAGTCACCGTAAATATACATCTCATCCTCTTACAATTCACTAGCATCCTAATTTTTATTCTTTTATTCCTCTCTTTTCTATCATATTTATCACTTTTTTCTCCCTACTTTTTATTTTGCTCTCTATTTCTATTATGATATTCCCTTCACGCAACCAACATCAAAATCAAGTGGACATGTACAATTATTCGAATATAAATAGACTGCAAAAATTTAACATGTAACTGTGCTTGGAAATATTTAAAATTGCAATAACCCATAGTTATAGAAACAAAATCATATATAAAAAGTTAAACACAAAAGGAAGCGAAGTTTTATTTAATCAATTATTTTCACGAATGATCATGCATAAAAAACAATTGGTATAAAAAACAAGCTTAAATGTTATCTGATTTGAACGTAGTTTTCGTCACTGAACAACAAAGTAAAATATATATCACTTCTTGGTTTAATTATCACTGTCACTGCTATAATTAAATTATAATCTAGGTTGTCTAGAACTTCGCTCCTCGTATCAAATTTATCTCACTAATTAGTCAATCCTAATAGTTCATAGATAACTAAGATAATCACTAATTAAAATTATCATGTATTATGCTTTGTAATTAAACGATAACATGACGATTTATAATAAGAGGACATCTCAAAAAAGTAATTATTCTATTTCTTTTATAAAATATGTGAAATATGTAGCTACAAATTAAATTATTGTATAAACTATATACTATAAAGAACGTGTGCAACCGGTTAGAACAAAAATCACGAAATAAATTTATAATTTTCGATTGGATTTTGATGAAGCGGTAGACCCAAGTACCTAACACAAAGCAGTGGTCGTTTGGAAGCAGAATCTAAACCATACCAAATTGGGTTTTAACTACTATTGATCTCTCTGATTTCTGAGAATTAACCAATTCCAAATCAGAGAAAGGAAACTGAGAAAGCGGCATAGAAGAAAATCCACACTCTCTGCACCCGCTAATGCACCAGCTCATGCACCATTTTCACTAGGGTTTATTCATCCATGGCGCTCATCGTTCTCTCTCTCTTCCTCCTCCTCTTCACCTTCCACCTTCCCTTCCGCTCCTCCGGTACCTCCTTCACTTCACTCTTCGATTCACGATATCGAAGCTAAGCATCGTTTGGACTGTCATTTCTCACTGATCGCGTTTTCTTTCCGCAGGACAATCGAGCTCCATGGAATCAGTTCCTGATCTTCAGCACACTATGTATGCTTCCATCGAAGGATATCCTTGCGTGCGCCTGCTGAATCTCTCTGGAAACATCGGTTGTTCTAGTGAGTCTCGCTCCCGCATTTTCTCTCATTCGCGGTTTTCTATTATTAACTGCGATTTAGGGATTAATTGCGAGTTAAATAGATGACGATGCTTGCTGTGCCGGTGAATTTTCCTTGATTTAATGTTTTCGAATTGTTAGATCCTGGACGAGATAAGGTTGTGGCTCCTATTGTACGGTTTGAAAATGTTGACAAAATAGCCGAGCCGTCTGCTATACTGGTGTCACTGGAGGAGTTTCCAACTCTCTTTACTAGGTATCATAATTCAACGTTTCTGTTTTAGGAGGTGCTAAAATTTATTGCATCTTCGGGAAGAAATGTTATATAGTTATTTTTAAGTGATGCTGGTTGTTATTATTCTAAATTCACTTTTGATTAGTCAAATTGTGCTTGTTTTCTGAATACGTATTCTCCCTTTCAGAATATCAGATGACCCTAGATTTGCTAGTAAAGTCAGCGGTGTACTTGTGGAACCAAGTACTGATTTGCGGAATAAGTTAAATGGTAGAAATCATTCATTTGCTCGTCTTTTGTTTTCTAACAAGGCTAGAGTGATCCTTCTGTATAGAGCTGTCAGTGATAGTTTTTTTCTGTCATGTTTAGGATTTTCTCCCGATCAAAAGTTTCCACAAGGTCAATTTGCGCCTTACCATAATACCGGCTATGAATGGAATCCAATTGTAAGATATGAGCTGCCCTTTTTTTCATCAAGTTTATCGGCATATTTATAGCTCATGACATCATCGATTATTTGTCCTTTTCTCTTGCTTGTTACCAATAATCGTTTTCCAACTTTGATTTGATCATTTTGTAAAGGTTGTAATTCCAATTAGGTTTTTATGAAAGTTCTTAATATTAATGGATGTACATTGTTAAAACCTAGTGTCATAGAGCTATTATATAGTAAGTAAATAAATAAATAGACCAAACACGTCTTGTATTATGTTCTGAAGCATATAGTGATATTAGATGAATTCAAAAGATCTGTGATGGGACTTTTACCAATTATTTGTTTGGATATTAGCTAATCCTAATGCTATTACGGTTTTGAGACAACAGGTTCACTTTTTTAGAATGATTAATATATTTATGTTTTTATTTTTATTTTTGGCTCAACTTGTGCAGGGCTCTGGTATTATGTGGAAATCCTACAGTTTTCCTGTGTTTTTACTCACAGAAAGTGGGTCAAAGACTCTTCAAGAGGTACTGCTTGGTACTCTCATGTTCTTATACTTGCAAAAGTACTGGTGATTCATTGTACTTTGAGAATGTAGCGAGTCAGTTAATTGATCCGTATCCAGGTTGTCAAACTCGAGACTTTGCACAGACTTGTTTAGATTCCAAAGACTCAAATTGTAAAATCGTAAAAGATTACAGCATATTAAAAGTTGTTGATGACATATATGCGTAACATGATACTTTTAACATATCAATAATTCATCATTTTAACTTCATAATATAGCAAAGTGGTAAACGACCTAAAGTATGATATATGTCATCTGTAAATTAATGAAAACATAAATTCCTGAAGTGACAACATTAGAAAAGGAGCCAACTTCAAAGCATTTGAATTTAATAAAACAATCATTGTGGGGACAACAATTATATTTCATTTCAAACTTAGTTACTTGCTTTTTGATTGGAGAGTTCATGCAAGTTTATCCAAAAAAAAGATTGATGAGTTAACTTGTCTTCTATACCTAGGATCTTAAACTCGTAAGATTAGTTAACTTGAGGATTTTACCCGTACAGCCGACTGCCCCTAGGAAAAAACTTGGTTGTTTTATTTTTACATAATTCATATGTGTGTATATATATATCATAGTAGTCATTAGCGGATAGTGGCATGGAGTGGCCACCATCCAAAATCACTATAACACACACATAGGGAGAGAGAGAAAGTAACCTACGCAAATCTTCACAAGTTTTTGTGATATTGTTAATTCCGTTGCCATTAATTTTGTAGTGAACTGACGAATTGTATTATCCTGTATGTAAAAATAAAGTAGATTGATTCTACTGTTTGTACAGTTTGTAACAAAGAATGAGGACAAAAAGAAAGCTTATACTTCTAATGTGGCTGAGTTTGATCTGGTGATGCAGGTGCTATTCAGATTCTTGTAAAAAATTGTTTTATCTATCGTATGAAGAAAAATGTTTCATTATTTACATTTTTTTTTTGTTATCTTCAATTAGACGGTGAAATCTGGGACGCTTGATTCAGCGTCTTGTTTAAAAGAAGAAACCTGCCTTCCTTTAGGTGGATACAGGTGAAGTTGCTTGGACTCTACTTTATAAGTGATGCTGAACTAGATACGTAGTTAATCATACAACACAGTCAAAACACCAAATTTTCAGATTTTTCCCTGAAAATTTCTCTACAGTCTTGAAAGCAATTCTTTTCTGTATAGAATATTGTCATATATAAAATATGAACAGCTTTGAGTTTTTATTGATGTAAGAAAGGTTTGTTTATATACTGTACTGGATAAAGAATGCAGTGAATTGCCCATGTCAATATGGTGTCCATTATTAGATTAGATAGATTGATACTATCTTCGAAAAGAAAAAGATTTAGCATTACATGTTTCCCATAGTGGAAATGGACTGTCCACGATCTATAAGAAGAATATTTTAACATCCTTCCCTTCTCATTTTTGTTGATAAAATTATAATTTTACTGTTACATTTGATGTTAATTTTGTGTATGTTTCATATGGAAGGCAGTGTCTGGTCATCTCTTCCTCCGATCAACACTTCTTCCTTACAACAGTCTAAGCCCATTTTATTGACAGTGGCATCCATGGATTCTGCTTCATTTTTTCGGGATAAAAGCCTTGGGGCAGACTCCCCTATTTCTGTGAGTGAAAGTGCATCTACTAAATTCTCTCCATTTCCTCTGGCCACAGTTTGTGTTTCTTTATGATATTTGCTTGTCCTTAAATCAAATTACAGTCTAATATACTAACTACAAACAGGGTTTAATTGCATTACTAGCGGCTGTTGATGCACTTTCTCATTTGGATGGTCTTGGCGACCTTAGTAAACAGGTGTGTTCCCGATGGTCCAGGGATTATAACTTTTTTTTTTTTTTAATTGAAGTTTTTTGGTCATGTAAATCTGTCCTCAATTTGTTCATTATCATTTTGCTTTGAGTTTATCTAACTTTTTTTGTATGTCTTTGGATTTTCTTTTACCTAACCTGGGGTTTGGATGGAAAATTTTTAGAGAATAATTATTTTTTTAGATAATTTAATATCTTTATTGAAAAAATATTTTCTTTGAATGTGGTATTTTAAAAGAAATTGAAATTCTAGAAATTTTTATGAGTGTTTTGATTACTTAAACTTGTAACATTTTGAAATTCCACCTAAAAGATAGGAATTTTAAATATTTAAAATTAGCTAATGTTTGATATTCTATATTCTTCTATTACATTAAATATTTAAAATTAGCTAATGTTTGATATTCTATATTCTTCTATTACATTAAAATTTAAAATTAGCTAATGTTTGATATTAAAATTTCAATTTATATTAGTAGAAATCGAGTTAACCTATCCAAAATTAAAATTTGAAATTTAAGAAATTTGAACTGATTTATCCAAACAAATCATTTACAAAATATAGGAATTTAAACCAAAGCAATTCAATTTCAAGCATTGAAAATCTGTAAAATTGTAAAATCCCTCACCCAAACACAGCGAGATCTTTGTGGTGCATATTACCCTGATCGGTCAATATCTTAATTACTGGTTATCTTCTTGGGGTATGGGAGATAATTATCCATCATCCTTCCCTTTGTTATGAGATTATATTTGAATTGTTTGTGGAAGTGCACTAATTCACTAATGGCGGGAAACTTACCGTGGCTTTCATCCCAGGGTGTGGGTATATAGAAGAGTAATTATACGAGGTTTATCATTCATAGATGCATTATGGTTCCTATTGTTTGGCGCTTTATGCTTTTCAACTTCCAGGGTTGCTTTTTAAAACGTGTTAATGCTCTAAGACCAAGTACTTTACTAACATATTTCCAGTAGTCTAAACTTGATTGCTGATAATATCTTGAACTCAATGCAGCTTGTTTTCGCAGTTTTTACTGGAGAGGCATGGGGTTATCTTGGAAGTAGGAGATTTTTAGTAGAACTTGACTTGCACTCAGATGCTGTTCATGGTCTTAATCATGGATTAATCGAAACGGTATTTCTAATCTTCCTTGTAAATATAACTGCTGGGAAGTATTGGAGGGGATCTACTGTGCCATATTTAAATCTATAGGCTAGACAGTTTATAAATGCTTCTACTTGTTTTTTTTTTTTTTTTTTCTGCTAATAACCTTACACTTTCCTGGCTGGTATCTCACAGGTCATTGAAATTGGTTCTGTTGGAAAGGGTCTCAGCGAAGGTGTTAACAAATTTTTTGCTCATACAGAAGGGGTGTGTAATCTTGATTTATCTTTCAACTATGTGCACATTCATGGCTATTGTAGAAAATTTTGCAATAGTAGTTGGATAGTGTGTATTGTTACATGGTTTCTGTGTATGCACTACCAGAATTAGAGAAATATGCCAAATCTCCTTAGAGTAACACTTCATGAATGCAGGATTCTTCTGCATCAAATCAGACAGTGGCTGCCTTGAAACGTGCACAGGAGTCACTGTTATCTGGAAATATCAAGATAGCATCTGCAAGTTCTTCAAATCCTGGGATACCTCCATCATCTTTAATGTCCTTTTTGGATAAGGTACAGGATAGATAGTACAAGTTTTTTCCTGCCCCCTCCCCTAAATGATGGTATTTTTGAAAAAAGTACGGCAATAGCTATCAGAAGTTAATCCTTTGTAACTAGTGTGGTTTCATAAAAATAAATTTTTTAAAAGTTCAGACCTTGTAAAGTACAATGGTAAAGACCTCATAAGGTAAGGACATGGTCAGTTGAGTGAAGTTATCAAATATAGTGTTTCAGAAGTTCTAAGGGGCCTTCTTGATTTCGTGATTCTTATTTATGCTATCTTACATTAGAGATCATAAAGTTTCATCAAGTTTCCTTTTTCTATACATTCATATACCAAGATACCTGCACAATTTTCTTGAAATTAATTTGAAATAAAGCTCACGAACTGTCCTTATTTGGGTATACAGATTCTCAGTATGATAGTGTACATAATATTAGACACGTGAACATCACATCTTGAGTAGTATCAATGCTCAGAGCGGGTTGACAAATTGCAATAGCATGCTCTAATAAAAAAGGTTATGAAAACTGACTACTTCAAATAAGTTACGTGGAAGATGTAGTTGACCCAATGTGCCATATTTGTATAAACGTAATTTTCTTTATGAATAATTCTCTCGGCATGCATATTGGCGTAATTTGACTGCTTTTTTGAAATATTTTGTTGAATAACTTCGTTTTTGTATATTGGCATATAATTTAAAAAATCTCCATTGGTCATTGATCTTTTTCTTCTTTTTTCCCTTCCTCTTTTGATCAGAATCCCGCAATCTCTGGTGTTGTCCTTGAAGATTTTGACTCTGTCTTCGTCAACAAGTTCTACCATAGTCACCTTGATGATTTATGTGAGCTAGTCAATGCTCTTGACCTTATTTTCTTTTACTTTGATGGCTGCCTCTGATGTAACATGCATTCTTATTTTGTATGATTAATGCAGCAAATGTAAATTCATCAGCTGTAGTTGCTGCTGCTTCTCTTGTTGCTCGAACCCTTTACATACTCGCTAGTGAAATTGAAGACGTGCAAGATCCAACTTTGGCTTCTATAAATGTTAATGTCTCACTTGTTGAACAACTTATGGGTTGCTTGCTGGACTGTGATCCTGGTCTTTCTTGTGAATTGGTGAAGAAATATATTTCACCCTTGTCAACCTGTCCAAGCCATTATGTTGGCGTTATCTTGGATGAACCTTCATCTACACCGTATACAGGATACATCAATGATGTTCCCAGGTTCATTTGGAATTTTTTGGCTGACAGAACTTCTATCCCGAGGGAGACTAACAGCTCAGGTTGTCAGCATGGTTGCAATGGTAATGAAGTTTGCATCAAAGCAGAGACTGATGGAAAGGGAGTTTGTGTTCTCTCTACAACAAGGTATCTTCACTCTCAAAGGCTATGCTTGATTCAACATTTGGATGTTTTAGCTTAGAAACTCCTCTAAAACTAAAACTTTTGTTTGTTTGTTCAACTTTTTGGGAAGTTACTCTACTTGCTTTTGACACCTTCAACATAGGTAGTCTAACATGCACACACACATGCAGAGGCATAATCACCACACTAGGTATTAATATAGATGGTGTCATTCGCTTGTCTCATCATTTTCTAAATCTATACCATATGTAAACTTTACATCACAATTGGCACCATGTAAGTATGTCCATAATGGTGTACGTAATTGGGAGACTGCAGTTAATTCATATGCGTCTTGTTGGCTTGACATATGAATAAATGGGTAAATGGATGTGATGTTTAATCTTTTACAGGTATGTTCCAGCATACTCAACACGGCTAAAATTTGAATCAGGAGTGTGGAATGTTTTGTCTCCTAATTCCTCTGAAAAAATGGGGGTTGTGGACCCTGTCTGGACTGAGAGCAACTGGAATTCAATAGGTATGCGGGTCTACACAGTCCAAAATGCTGCTTATGATCGGCTTGTTCTGTTTGGAGGCATCACTTTGACAATCTTCTCATACATTGCAATAGCAACTACAAGAACCTTTTTTTCCAAAGCAATGAAGAGGGATTGACATTTTACTTCGGGGATCTGACTAGTAAATTCTATGAAACTAGGGTTAAAATATTATTTAGGGGATTGTGGGGGAGGGGTCCTTTGATAGACAAATGATCCATTTTTGAAGAATTTTCAAGGATGTGCATTATTTGGGGCCGCATTCTTGTGCGCATGAATTCTATTTCAGAAATTTCTCTATAACACGATTATTTTTGTCAATTGTAGGTAAGTGTGTAAGGAAATATAATGAAAATAGTCAAAATTAGCTGGTGCTGTAAATGCCTAGTCAGTACCATTTTTATTTGGTTAATCATTTTCACTTTTATTATCATTGACAGATTGTTCTAATTTATTTGTGGGCACGAGTTATCGAATGGTTTAAAATGTTTAATTGACGGATAGTGAAACAATAGTTTCTTGTTGACAATTATCATTCGGGTTTAGGAGTTTTTCTATTGTTTGAATTAAGATATACTTTTTTAACGTGTTGGGTAAGATCAACTTGTTGAAGTCCTTATAAACCGAATAGCTTCAAGAATGCGCATCAAATTCATTCACTGGCTCCATAAGGATCCTAAACAATAAGCTTGAAGACGATCAAAAGATATAATCATGAGTGCATGCATACAGCATACAAAAAATGGTCACATACTGGAAATTTGTTTCCGCTGAGACAACTATTTTGCACTGAGGCAGCAATAGATTTGCCTCAAACTAAAGTAACTTGGAATTCTCCAGCTTTGCTCTTCTCGCTTCCAAATTTTGCATACACATAAACATCATGCATCTATTTGTGAGCAAACACATTACCATAAATCAATTTAGCGCAGTGGTGGCACCGTGTTTTAGTACCACTCTAAAGGAAGAACTTTCCCATTAACTTTTCAAAATTGTTCAAGCCATAACCAGCCACCCTTCCCCTGGTCTCAACTCTTAAACCTCAATCAAATTTACAAGAATCTTTGCAAAAACTATTAAATACAGCAAAAACCTTTACAAACACTAGTACACACACAGTCCAGAATCATGAAACAAATTAATGGAATAAAATGATGTTCACTGGTGGACTTAAAAGTTCTAATTACTAAATTAGTATGGAGTGGTGACAATCAATGAAAAAGACTACGAGAGCGTAGGTTATAATTTTTCATAGCTATGTTTGAATTCTCTGCAACTTCTTCTGAAGGTATGTAATCAGGATCATCAAGGCAATTCACATCATCGGCTAAATCAGCATCTACCCATTCAGACCAATCCTCGTAATCAGTATCCACGTCCCATGACAATTCTTTTTGTTTCTGCAGGGTGTTAACCTTGTTTATCAGAGTTAACAGCATTTGATGGTTCAAAGTTTCATAGTCCCTGCATGATTAACAAACAATTCTGAGATATAAAGTTTATATTCAAAATAGCATTTTTTAATGTTAGTTAACTTACTTGTATGTCCAATAGGCATGTAGCAGTTGAAGAAAAGCAGCTCCCGCGGCTAATGATCTGGCCACATTTATCATCCTGGTTTGGTTCTCAATGTTGCCACTTGTTAAACGAATGATGAGTACTTCCACAGAGCAAGTTGCCAAAAGTTCTGTAAACAACCAATAATATTTAGTCAAAAATATATAATTTGAGGATATAAACTCATAGCACTAGTCGGTACATACCAATATATAGAAGCAGTCTCATATTGTATGCTTGTTTCGTACTAGTGAACATGTAGATGACAAAGATGAATATGGTATAAAAAAAGATCGATGTGATCGTTCTTGATTGAAGTAACAAGTCATTTTGCAATGCAAAAATCCTGTCTAGAACAACAAACATGGAAGCCTGCTTTGATTCAAAAGATTCCTGTAAAGTAGACAGAAATTTTGGTTAAAAATTCATTTAAGTACAAAAAAAAGTCAGTAGTCTATTAGAAACTGCGAACCTGAGAAGACAATATTGACTTTGAATTTTCCATCAAACGATCATGAAATGCTTGAATCTGTTCCTGACGCTGAACAAGCTCTTCATGTTGCCTGTGTCCATATTCAGCAAAATATTGTAGGGTTTTCCTGCAAATACACCAAAGAGCTAACTAAACTTTTGTCCAAATACAAAATCTCTGTATTCAAATTTGAGTTAACTTGCCTACCTGCTCTCTTCCAGTGCTTTGGATTGAAACTCAATCAATGAGTTTAGGGACTCAAGTGCTGTGGATTGCCCATCTAAAAGTTGTTGTTGCTTATCTAAGGATTGCCCAGCTATATTGCCAATATCTTCAGCTTTGGTTTGCAGGGTGTTCATCCTTGATGACATGGCATCTCCGACTTTAATTACCTCATTCTCTATCTCAACGGCTTCATCCCTTAACTTTTCAATTTCTTTTCCCAAATAATTATAAGATTCTTTGAGCATTGTTACCCCATCTTCCAAACTTCTCTTCATATCCTCTTGACCTTCTTGTAACTGTGATTGTGATAGTGCAATTTTTGTAGTCTGCTCGTAAACATTCTGTGAATGAATTAACACAGAATCTATGTGACCTTCCAGATTTCTAGCGGTTTGAGCTACTTGTTGAGTGTGGCTACCAATTGAATCAAGAGAATCATGAATCTTTTTAGAGTCTTGTAATAGATGTTCTGATTTCTCTTCAATGCTATCTAACTTGTCCTCAACATACTGGGCTGAACTTTTTAATTCAGTCACAAGTCTCTCCGTTTCATGTTTGAATGCATATGCCCTATAAAAGTGTACAAAACATTAGTCAAGTTGAGACAAACACATAAATAAAATAATAATAATAATATGTAAATTGGGAAAAGGAACTGCACTTAACTGCAACTGATAACAAATGGTGTTGGTTTCAAGGTAGAATTCAAGGTAAACCTTATGGGCAAGGTCATCTAAGGTTCTCAAGCATGAAGCAATAGAAGCTTTGGGGTCACAGTGGGGAAAAGGAGATCTTCCAGAATCCCTCTGAAAGCAATCACTTAGGTGCCATGCTAATCTAGACCTTTTCTCATCAACAGCCAAGATCTCAGAACACCCAGCAAAAAGATGTTGATATGCATTTTGCCAGCAAGAGTTTGAGCTAATCATTTTATTCTTAGCATTATCTATTAATTTCACTCCCTTCTGGTCGTTGAAGGCCTCAATGGAGAACTCTGCACTTGAACCTCTAAAATTGCCTCCATTGGAATATGTCCTGTCACTTGAAGGATTCTCCTTTGATGATGAAAACCATCCCCACGACTCACTTCTTAGCAAGAATGAGAACAAAATAATAACTAGAAGATGACTCCCACCACCCATAGGAGAATTTGATCACCCAATTTATGTCCAACTTTCGCAAACCTGCATCAAACAACATAAAATAATCAACTTTTGCTACCAAAAACAATTACCTCATATTGCACTTCAAAAATACGAAGTGAAATTCAGAATATTGAAATAAATTGATAAACTAAAACGTGCCTTATCGGTCAAAATTAAGATATAAATTTCACAAACAAAGCAAAGGGTGTAATCCTACACTAGGAACTATGACGGTTGGTTCTAATATAATCTACTCCTAATTATTTCAATTTTGTTTTAATTGCAAAATAGATATTTTTCCTATCCTTTTATTTCTGGACAACACCTCTTTCTTACATGCCACTTGTTTAGGAAGACGAAAAGAAGCAAAGCTCGAATAGTATCGAAACTCTTAATTAACATTAGTCAAGTTTTCCATGCCAAAACCACCCTAACCTTGAAAACTTTCGGTTCAGAGTCTCAAACCTAAACAGTGAAGGATTGATTAAATCCTATCGTGGCTTTCTAATTGTATAGCAAACATATTTGCTATCTCATTCTTCTGTTTCCTATTTTACAACGCGGCTAACAAAAACACAATCTCTATGTCGGATAGTATGCAGTATATGCACTTCATAATTAATTTGAAGATAATTTAAGGTTAATTTGGACTATGGTTGAAAGGGATGTATAAGGAAAGAGAAACTTGGGATCCAAGAAATATAAAGTCGGCAGAAAACAAAGTGAACCAGGATACTTTCCTTTTATTCAAACAACAAATCACAAAAAACAAAGAATATGTCATCATTTTGGATTTCAGATAAGATAATTCATTGTTTTACAGCTTCACATCATGAAAGGGATCGTTTGTACCAATCACTTATCATTCTCTACGAAAATATAGGACCGAATTTAGTATTTCTAAGCAACGATAAAAAATTGAAAGCATATTTTAAAAAGCTGTGAAAGCATCTAACATCAAACGCGCGTAACATAATGCTCTTCAATTAAAATAAAGTGACTACAAATCAGAATTGCGTGAAATAATATCAACAATTTTCTAAACATGGATGAAGCAAAACAAGAAAGTGTTAAAAAGAAAAATCCGAGGTATCCTTTTCTGCTATGATTAACGTGATGTTAAAATCTGAATTTGATGGCTAAACAAGTAAAATAATAATATTGCTAACTGCTGCACCGTTTTGCCTCTGAAACGACAAGGGAGAAACTGTAAGAATGAAATGCAAGAAGAAGGAAAGGGTAGTTGACTAAAGTTTGAGAGAAAACATGAAAGAAGAAAAAATAGAAAGTAAATGAATGAGTGAAAGACACAAATGAAACTAAATTTTCACTTCCTATGTGTATGCACTTCACAAAACTATATGTTAATATAATAAGTTGTAAGCAACAAAATGTAAAATTAATTAAAAGCAGCATATATTATGTTATTCTCAAACAAATGGGACAAACCTGAAGCGTGAAAACGGTGCGTTTGTTGTTTGCAAGATTAAGAGAATGAAGTGAATTTATAAATAAAGCTTACCTAGGAGAATAAACCATTGGACACAACTCTTTAAAGCTGGAACGACATAAAAGAATATAACGCTACGTTCAGTCAAAGAGGCAGTAACGGTTACAATGCTTCTCAAGAAGAAAGTTTTATCTTATCATAAAGTTCGAAAGCACACTACTTTGACCAAAAAAAAAATAATAGAATTTGAAGACATGATTTTTTCTGAAATTGAAAAAAAAAATGAGTTATATATATTATTGATTGGGCTATTTTAAAGGAGCTTATAATTTCGTTGAATTTTGTAATAAAGTTTTATAGTTAAATTATTGGATTACTTTTAAAAATGAAGAAATATGAACTTTGACTGCATGTAAAGATTAGGAAACTCAAATCAAATAAAGGAATATGTTTAATTGCGATGTTTATGAAGTAAATTCTTGAATTCATGTAATTTTCAACCAAAATTTCATATTTTACCAAAAACATATAATTGTTATAGTTTAACAAAACTTAAACGAAATGACAATTAGAGAGTAAATACCTATTTATCTTTTAAAATAAGAAGATTCCATTAAAAAATTAAAGTGAAAATGCATAGGAGAATTGAGTTGGGAATGATGAAATCTCCATTGTTGAAGTGATGGTTGGTACTTGCATTCCAAATCAGAAATGGAAGCAGGTTAAGCATTGACCCTTCAACTTTTCTTAATTAAGTTTTTGTTAGAAAATAGTATAGTGTTAATAAAACTATTACTTGTTATTAAATTAAGTGTAATTCTGGAGACAATAACATTTAAGTATTGCATATTTATTTTTCAAGATAATTCTATTCTCCTCTCTCTTTTCAAATATATACTTTACTTTTCATGTAGCTTATAATATAGACATGATTTTACTTGTTTCTTGTCTTAGATAAAATATTTTATTACTATTTTTAAATAGTAATTTTCTTTTATAATTCATTTTTTTAAAGCTATAAATTTGCAATTGCTATCCAATTAGTTTTCCAATTTATTAACATTTACTGACAATATTGATGTAATTATTGTCAACTTTATTTTTTTAAAACAGACAAAATCTTCCATTTCTTGTAATAATTATTTATGTATAAAAAAATAGTTATTAAATTATTTTTTTCAGGAAAATAGCTATTTTAAAAATAAAATGCTTTATGTAAATTACAAACATTTTTCACAATATATAAGAAAAGAGATTTGAGAAAATATTAATAGGTTTAGTTATTGAAATTTGATGTCAACTCGGTTTTAATTTCCAAATTTTATTATATTTCCTTAGATTTGAAAGAAATATACAATAAAAACGTAAATACATTTCTCTTATGTATTGTATTATGGACACTTTTAAATAATCACTTCAAATTATTTTAAATAATTGTATTTTACTGTATTCAGTGTGAAAGTATTCTCACTCAAAAATAGAAGAAAAAATAGGAGTGACGCATGACATAGAATCAACTTTGAAGATGGCAACATGAAATGAATGTAACACATAGACGCAACTTGACTTTAGATTGGAAGAATGTTGTCAGTTTTTATGCTGATGTTTAATTTGGTGACAGTGTCATGCAGCATCCAATCATCCATTCATGTTTTTATAAATGTTCTTAGCACAAATAACAGTGTTTGGTAGCATTTTAATCTCCCAAATCATATCATGGATATATAAGAAAAGACATGGCTATTGGCTATGAATTATGAACACCAATAAAAGCATTGATTAAATTTTGTTAAAAAAATTGACTTATCACTTTTAATCGTGATTTCATTATTATTTTTATTATCAAAACCCAAACCGAGATCTGTATTCGGAGAAATATTTTAGCATGCTTATGGGTATGGTTTGTGATGTTTGTGAGATGGAAGTGTTGTAAGAGATGTCTCGAAATGTCTGCTTTAACTTCACTGTAATAATTTCAAAAAAGGATTCGATGCAGTACACTATCAAATGTATAAAATTCTCAACCAACATTATCAAATGTGAATCACAGATAGTAAAATTACATTCACAACATAAAAAAAAGGTTTACCTTTGTAGAAGACGAATATGATAAAGAGAAACCAACACGCTACACGAGATTGAAATCGAAACACACGAGAGAAAAACAACAGCGGAAGAGGACGAAACCGAACCACACAGGCTCGACGAAGACGAAAAGAAGAGGAATGCAAGTGAGTATTGGAGAAGGATAGATGAAGGAGAAGGGGAAACAAAATCTATTTTTTTCTTCTATGGCAGTTCATTTTAGGACCCATATAAAAAACTTTCTTTATAAGATACCACATTTATTAACTCCCTAAACGCGCTTCGGAAATCCTAATGGCGCGAAACGACGCGACCTGGACGTCGCGGTTGAAGTTAAAAAACGAGGCGTGCAGCACTGCAACGACGTCGTTTTTCTCCCAGACACCGCCGGAGACTAGAAAACGAGAGTCGTTGGGGACGTTCTTGAAGACGAACGACGCGAACTCGCGAGAGTTGCCGTCATCGGAGGCGATAAAATTATGCTGAAGATGGAGAGTTTAAAGTTTCGTTTCATCTTCCTTGGCACAGTTTGGTGAAGTTATTACAAGTTTGAAACTTTTAACATTCCATGCTGTCATGCAATTAAACGGATTTTTATTTTCTTCCACCAATTAAATTCAAAATCTACCAATTTGTTAAGAACTATAAACATGATTAAATTTATATTGGATTATTAATAATTAGGAAGTATTTTGAATCATAGCAATTTGAATTAATATTACTCCATTTTTATTAGTTTACAAATTCCCTCAGAAACAATAAATATATTAAAATAAAATAATATTTATACCACTAATACAGAGAATTTTCCCTTTCTGTGTATAAAATTTTTTATTACTTTAGTTTTTGAGTAACCATTTCCTTAAACTAAAATAACTATTTGTAAAAAAAAACTACACAGTAATACAAATTTTGAAAGAGTATTTTTGTAATTTTGGAATTATGGAGGTGCAGGAAGAAAAGCATGGAGATAAGTTGGGTTGGTTTTTAGCCCATCGAGCCCAATGCGCACCCTCCCCTCCAATAATCCCATCACTCCCCTGTCTGCCTACACAGTGACACGCTCAGAGAGACAGCATCTGATGATCCCTCTCTGAGTCGGGGTGGAAAGTGAAAATGCATTCAGTGGGGTACAGAGCGAACGCGTTGCTGACCTTCGCCGTCACCATTCTGGCTCTTATGTGCGGCATGGCCTCTCTCTCCGACAACTTCAATTCCCCCTCTCCCTCTGCCCAAGTCCAGGTCTCTCTTCTCTTTCCATTTTCGTTTCTCCTTTTGGGATCCTTGCCTCTTACTCACTCACTCACTCACTCTATCTAGGTCTTGAACATCAACTGGTTTCAGAAACAGCCCAAGGCCAATGACGAGGTAACCTATTCATCTTTTTTTTCTCCTCTTTCTCTACAATCAATCAATCTTTACCTTTTTTAGAATCGCTTTCGCCCTATCTCAACCCCAAAATTAATTCTATTTACTTATTTTCTCTCGGTGCCTGCACAATCTTCAAGTTGTAGTCCTTCTACCCCAAATTATGCCAGATAGTCTTTGCGTCATATTGTATGGAATAGAATGGATTAAGAAAGTGTATGTTTAGAGACTAGACCGTGTTAAAAAGTGTGTACTTATGAACTAAGACGAGTAATTAGCCATTTACCTAATGAATTTGATGCTGCTCCTGTTTTGAATTTTGCATTTATGATATCATGATCTGCGTATCGTATGTTGTAATGAACGTATTGTTGTGTGTTTGGATGAGCGACTACAAAATTGATTTTGAATGAAGCGTTAAATTTGATTTCGGTTGACTTTGAAGTTGTGTGGTTTTTGTTTGGATGTTTTTGTTTTATTGTAAAAACAAGTTTGGAGTGAGACTCGGTATAATTTTTTTATCAATGCAAAAGCTACCTACAAGTTGCTTCGATTAGGAATTAATTATGGATCCAGAATTGGAGAATTCAATGTGAAACAGCTTGCATGTAATCCCTTTGGCTGATATTCAAATGTCGTCTTTATTCGTTATTTAATCTCAATGTGGAAGCCTTTCTGTTGTTGCAGGTCAGCATGACATTGAATATATCAGCAGATCTGCAGTCCCTTTTTACATGGAACACAAAGCAGGTTCTTCCCTTTAATTTTGATTTTTCATTTTTTTTTTTTTTTTTTTTTTTTTTTTTTTTTTTTTTTTGTCTTTTCTCCCTTTCCTCTCAAAAGTAAGAAGGATGTTCTCGGTAGGGAGGAGCTAGAATGAAAATTGATCATGTTATCGACTTTGCCCATGTTTTGGTTGAATTTATTCTGGAAAGGAATCTCGGAGAGAGGTTTAACATCATTTCTTGAACATAATCCTTGCGAAATGTGTGTTTTCTTTTCTATGCCTCCCAGCATAATGCGTGTCATAATGTTTAAATTGTCTTGTCTATTATTATATCATGTTTCATTTTATGAAATATATATATATATATATATTTCTATTCTTGCCCTTCCAATTTTTTGTGTACAAAGTTGTATTTCTATGGAAACCTTGGATCTGCTTTATTTTTCTTACCCTTTGTTTTCTTATTTCTGACAAGTTATTATTCTAAATATTTTGGAAGCTAGAATTTCAGGATTGCCCAGGGACTTAGTTTTGTTTCATTTTGTATGGTTGCAGGTTTTTGTTTTTCTTGCTGCTGAGTATGAAACTCCTAAGAATTCCTTGAATCAGGTAAGAGCTGATTTGTTTGTTTGTATCTACATTTGAAATATAATTATTTCTATTATAAGTTTTTCAGCTCCTTTTTATAAAGGAAAAAACAAAAGGAGGCCATAATAATGGTTATAGATTTTGTTTATATTATTCATGTCACTCGGATAACTTGCCTTGCTGTTTATCTCCCCCCTGGGGTATATGTTGTGTCATGAATGTTGCTTAGGTTCTTGAAATTCCATTTTACAGATATCTCTATGGGATGGTATCATTCCCTCTAAAGAACATGCCAAGTTTTGGATTCATACATCAAATAAGTACCGTTTCATTGACCAGGTACACAAATCTAAGAATGTTTTATGAGTAATTTATGATTTACTTCAGATTTCGCTAAGCCTTAACATTTTTATTTTTTCATGTCCAGGGAAGCAATTTGCGTGGCAAAGAATATAACCTGACTATGCACTGGCATGTTATGCCTAAGACTGGCAAAATGTTTGCAGATAAAATAGTTATGCCTGGTTACAGATTGCCAGAGGAATATAGATGATGTATTGTCATGATAATTCTGTAGCTGTAACTCTACCTTTTCTATGACGGTTAGTTCAAAGAAACTAGAATCATGGAGTTTGTGTTTTGGAAAGTGAAATCAATAGCATTTGAATGAATACCTAAACATCAGAAGTTTGAATTTAGTCTTAAATTGTGTCTTGCTTGATCTCATCCTTTGCAATTCATCCTGAAAAAAAAAAAAGGATATTTATGTAGTGTTTTCTTGGAAATTTTGAAATTGTTAATCAATTAAAAGCGATGCCTCTCTACCTTGAGGAAGAAAATAATAGCTTTGTTGAGGTAGCTTTTGCATGGCAGTTGAAAATTTATATTAAGCTGTGCAACTTTTGAAAATAAAAGCATGCAAACATAAATACCATTTCACTTGATAATCATTTTTATAAAATTATTTGCATCCAAAATTATTCGATTTGTAACCTATATTCTTGGTGTAATTTATTGAGATAAAATCTGAATTTTCGAAATTTTGTTGAATGATTTTGATTTGGCTGGTTGATCCATGTTGGGATGGATAATAAATTTAACTTGAATTGAGTGAGTAGAATTTTTTGACACTATAATCTGTTATTTGAGATAGATAATTAATTATAATCAATTGCTATGTCATTGGCAATTTCATATTAATAATTGGCACGAATTCTTCGTAAAATGAAGTAATAATTATTGTTATATAATTTGCGGATGTATTTTAAAATTGAATATTATTTTGGTGATCAGAATATATTTTAAATTTTTATATATCAAATTATTCAATTTAGAATATAATTTTTTATTCAAATTGTACAATCTGAATTGTAATATAAATTGGATTTTGAATTATAAAGTCCATAATATAACTTAGAATACAAAAGTTGTATTTTAATTTTTTGTTTTAAATGGTGCAATCTAAAATATAATTCTTGTATTCCAAACTTTATAATACAATACAAAAATTATATTTTAATTATACAATTCAAGATAAAAAAAATTATATTTCATATCGTATAATCTATTTATATTTTAGATTTGTATACTCCAAAATAATATTGAATGAAGAAGAGAATAGAAAGGTTTATTTATTTATTTAATTAAAGATAAAATGATAATTTTCCTCCAGGGGTGCAGGAGGAAAACGGGCCTTCCCAAGAAACCTAGTAACTCCGTCTTTCAAGATTAAAATGGAAAGTCTTCAAAGCAGTTTTCATTCATTTTCAACCATTTATTAGTTTCGGGTCGGGTAAAACCTAGAACGAGTATCGGACCACTCCACCCACCCAAATCTGAAAAACCATTTCCTTCTTCACCATCAAACTCACTCACATCGTGGCTTCAAAAACCGAAGATTCCTTCAACGATCTGCGACCCTAGCGTGTGGCATCCACATCTCCACTCCAAACAAAGCCATTATCTATCGAAACAAAGAGAAAGCGAATCAGAAAATAAGAAAGAGAGAATGGGGTTTGGTTTGTTAGCTTCGAAGGCCCTCAGACCCAACTCGAGGCTCCTCCTCTCTTCCCAAAACCCTACCACCTTCTTCCTCCGAACCATCGTCTCCAAGACTCAGCTTCGCAATCCCGAGGCCTCCGCCGCGCAGTCGGAGCAGCCGCCGCCCGCCGATCTTCCGCCGCGGACTCCGCTTGCTGGCGCGCGCGTTCACTTCCCCAACCCTGACGATGCCATCGAGGTCTTCGTGGACGGTTACCCCGTCAAAATCCCCAAGGGAATGACCGTTCTCCAGGCCTGCGAGGTCGCCGGCGTCGACATCCCGCGGTTCTGCTACCACAGCAGACTCTCCATTGCCGGCAATTGTCGTATGTGCCTCGTCGAGGTCGAGAAATCGCCCAAACCTGTCGCCTCTTGCGCCATGCCCGCTCTTCCTGGTTAGCTTATACTGTTTATGTTAGGGTGATGATTTCGGTGTCTATTTCGTGATTATCTTGTATGATGGTGATTTAGATCGTCAGACTTTGATATTGTTGGTGATTTGAGTGATTCTGTGTATCGTGACTTATTTTAATTTTATTATTTGAGTCTGGTTTCCGTAGGATAGAGTTTTAGATGGGCATTCTCGAACTTAGTTGTTGAGTTTCAGGTTTCTTGATATTGTTCAGTTTTCTAATTCGTTGGAATAGTTGTCAACTTTGATCGGTTGATGTTATATGAAAATTATAGTTTGTCGACGATGGTGATGCTCGAGAAATTCGATTGAGTTATATTGAGTACATCATTCAGTCGCCAGCTGACATATATGCGTTCTGTAATAGAGTTAATTTATATGCATTGACCTTTTAAAGTTTTGTAGATAGTTCATCAGTCAGAAATTTTGATTAGATGACTTTTAAGTAGTTATTGTAAAACTCAACAAACTTGTTGTACATGACAATTTATTGCTCATTTTGCTGTTTTATATATGATGTAGTTTGTGCAAATTTCTTTAGCTTAGTTTTTCTCTCTTTTTCGTTATTTGCACTATAGCGTATTTTTCTTTTTTAAATGTCGGAGACATTTGGAGAAAAAAATCATAATTTGCCATTCAGTTTTGCTTGTGGTATCTTCGTTTTCTTTATCAGATATTACTTTGTATTCATTTAATATTCATATACAGTCATATACACACAAAAACAGATAAGCATCCTTGGATTTTGTTTAATGAAGTTTTTAACCCGTTGTTGCTATGATTTTTGTTAAAGATATAGTCTAATAAAATAAGATGTTCATCTTTAGGGATGAAAATTAAGACTGATACACCTGTGGCAAAGAAGGCTCGAGAGGGGGTGATGGAGTTTTTATTGATGAATCATCCGCTAGATTGCCCAATTTGTGATCAGGGTGGAGAATGTGATCTTCAGGATCAGTCTATGGCATTTGGCTCTGATCGTGGGCGGTTTACTGAAGTGAAGAGATCTGTGGTAGATAAAAATCTTGGACCTCTGGTGAAGACTGTGATGACTCGGTGCATTCAATGTACAAGGTCAATAGTGGACTAAACTTTATAATTTTTACCCCTGCAAATCTGATTATTGTGAATGCAAATTTTAATATTCTGTTTTCTCCTGCAAATCTTGTTCCTGTGAATGTAGATTTTAATATTCTATTTTTCCCTGCACGTCTGGTTATTGTGAATGCGATTTTAATTTAATAAAAAGCTATACATTGGAAGTCGTATTTATGGCTTGTTTCTTCAAAAAAAGTTATGAAATACTTTGATTTGTAGAATGTTTATTTGAATAGTATTTTTGTAAAATTTAAGGATCCCGTGTTGTATAATTCTGTTTAAAAATGTAGTGGTTATGACGTTATGATAGTTAATGAGAGAATTCACAGGCCAATTTAACTTGCATATGATGAAAGTGATTTTTGTCAGTAATAATTTAGTCTGATTGTTTTGTTACTTTTTGCTATGTCAGCTGAGGACCTTCTTTGGTTTCTTTTATTTCTGCTTTTGGCATTTGGCATGTGTTGTTAATTTTTGAAACCCAACCTTTGACAATTGAGAAACTCTCCTTGCTATCAGTTAAATTGCCTCGATAAACAATGTTTTCTGAGTGCTTGAAAGGGCTCTGGTGGAATGTTTCTTTCTGCAACAGGTGTGTTAGATTTGCAACTGAGGTCGCTGGGGTTCAGGATCTTGGAATGTTAGGTCGTGGCAGTGGAGAAGAGATTGGGACATATGTTGAAAAACTTTTGACTAGTGAGCTTTCTGGAAATGTCATTGATATCTGTCCTGTGGGAGCTCTCACTTCAAAACCGTTTGCATTTAAAGCCCGAAATTGGGAGTTGAAGGGCACCGAGACCATTGATGTTACTGATGCTGTTGGCTCCAATATTCGAATTGATAGCAGAGGACCTGAAGTGATGCGCATTGTTCCTCGTTTAAATGAGGTAGGTTTTCTCATGGAAATATTTTGTTGAACTGTTTGTTATTCTTTGTGGTTTTTAAAATTATTTAATTTCTGTAGAAAAAAACATTGTCCCATGTTTGCTGGTGCTTGAGAAATACTTCTCCCTTGTTTTATGAGTTTGTTTAGAAAAAAGGTTTGTTGTTGGTGAGCTGATTAACTTAGTAGGAATTGATGCACACCTAAACAATACACTGACGAATTTTGGCTATAGATTTTTTTTTTTCTCATTTCATTATGACAATTACTACCCTTTTTACCTAGTGTGATATGGCTTCTGTTGTTGTTTTATGGTAATTACTTTTATGGCACAAGCAAGATGGTTTTCTAACATTCTTTACCAGCAGCCTCTGAAATACATTGTGCATGGTTAAAGGAACTATATGCAGTACTCAATTTTTTGATGTTTTTTATAACTTAATTTCAATTTGATTGCTTTATGTTAGTAGAAATAAAGTTTACTTACTCATTTTGCCCATATAGTTGATTTTTTTTAATCTTATAGCCCCTTTACTTAAAAATAATCTATTTTAGTCCTTATAAGTACTATTCTTAATCACATTTAGTTCCTATACACTCTAAATTTTGCCCATATAGTTGATTTTTTTTTAATCTTATAGCCCCTTTACTTAAAAATAATCTATTTTAGTCCTTATAAGTACTATTCTTAATCACATTTAGTTCCTATACACTCTAGGAACTAAATGAGGTTAAAAATTATATGTATAGGGATTAACACAGTATGTGTAGGGTCTGAATTATATAATTTTTAAGTATAAAAACTAATAGGTAAAGTTTGTACAACTATAAGGAAGAAACGAGTTTATAAACCTAGAAATAAGTAGAATGTTGTGGTATTGAAAATTAAAGAAGGAAAAGAAAACCTTCAACTAGGGTCTACTAGAGATCAGAAACTGTTGACTAAAGAAACATCTTGCTCTTTCCAGGCAATTGAAAAAGAATGAAATAGTGAATTTATTCAAGATAATTATATGTTTACAAAATAGCGTCTCAATTCATCCTATTTCGTCTATGGAGGATGTTCTAAAAAATTATCATGATCTTGTGGGATTAAATAAACTGCTAAGTGTTTTTCTGATTATTCGTGACTGGATAACCATACTTTCATAATAAAATACATGAAGTTTTAACCTATGATTTTACACTCCCATTTACAGGCAGTTGCATTACTAAGATATTTAACTGATCTTATGTTTTTGGGAGAGGGTTGTTGGAGGGAATGTATGAGGTTTTGAGTGCGATTGTGCCATTGACCATGAATTATGGAGTAAGTCTTATTTAAATTGTGCGATTGAGATCCTCTTATTTAAATTTTTAAGATAGGGGCATACAGAGAGAGAAGACTTTACAGAGTCCCGCGTGCACTGTATTAGGCCACACAAATTGTGATTCAAATAATTTTATTCCTTTCTCCATATTAATATTTCATATGAAAAGCTCAAATGAGAGAATCCAAATTTGTGTTAAAATTTAAGAGAATCCTCATTGTATGAGCAACTAGTGAGGATCCCCTGTAAGGGTTGATCTTTTGGGACCAAGGGGTTTCATTTATCATTTTCTGGGTTGAATTTATAGTTCTTAAATTGCTTTACATTTTTATGCTTTAGGGAAAACTTTGCTCTATTACCAATGGGAAGATCACTCTATCTTTCTCTCCTTTAACAAAAATCCCTTCTCAGGGAGAGAAGAGGTTGGTTTATGTTCTTACTTTTGCTATTTTTGAGGCTTGAACTGCTTGCCCATTGCAGGATATAAATGAAGAATGGATTTCAGACAAAACTCGCTTTTGTTATGATGGTTTGAAAAGGCAGAGGTTAAATGACCCCATGATTCGTGGTCCTGATGGACGATTTAAGGCTGTTAACTGGCGTGATGCCCTTTCTGTGGTAGCAGAGATTGCCCACCAAGTTAAACCAGAAGAAATTGTTGGAGTAGCTGGGAAACTTTCTGATGCTGAGTCCATGATTGCCCTAAAAGATTTCTTAAATAGGATGGGGTCAAATGATGTATGGGCTGAAGGCATTGGTGCAAATACTAATGCTGATTTCAGATCAGGATATATTATGAATACTAGTATTGCTGGTCTTGAAAAAGCAGATGCGTTCCTGTTGGTTGGTACCCAGGTATTTGTCATTATCTCTATTTATTTTAATAATATTTCTGTATTTTATTGTTACAGATGGTCAAATATATTCTGTGTATAGACTATAGATTTTCTTTCAGTACATCATCTCATAATGATTGAACTATCCACTTATGTAAATTAGGAATCCCATGTTTTTGCTTTTTTCCCATTATAGAGTATTCTATTTTGTTGTCACTTCTCTGGGATACCTTCAATCCTCTTTATACTCTGACAAAAGCTATGAGAGGTTGGTCTGAAGTCTTACGATGACATGCTGAATAGAAAATGATTTTTTCCTCATCATTTTTTTTTTTTGGCAAATATCCTGTTTCTGCACTGGATCTGATTTTGATAAATGTTGTTTTGGGCATTTTATGCCATGGAGGAGCTTGAGTTATTCAACAATTTAAACTTTTTGAAGTGTTGTGTTTTGACTTAGCTCATCTATTGGTTATATGTTGGCGTGGATCTTCCATGCATGCATAATTCTTTTGTAGCTTCTAGTTGTCTTTAATTGCATATGTGTTCATTCTCAAATTTGCAGCCACGGGTAGAAGCTGCTATGGTTAATGCCAGAATACGCAAGACTGTCAGATCAAACCAAGCCAAAGTTGGGTACATTGGGCCTGCTACTGACTTCAACTATGACCACAAACATCTTGGTACGGACCCTCAAACACTTGTTGAAATTGCTGAAGGTCGCCACCCATTTTTCAAGACACTTTCAGAAGCTAAAAACCCTGTTATCATTGTTGGTGCTGGGGTTTTTGAGAGGAAGGACCAGGATGCAATTTTTGCTGCTGTTGAAACCATTGCACAAAAGGCAAATGTTGTCAGACCTGACTGGAATGGCCTTAATGTATTGCTTCTCCATGCTGCTCAGGCTGCTGCCCTTGACCTTGGACTTGTTCCACAATCTGAGAAAAGCCTCGAGTCTGCAAAATTTGTATTTTTGATGGGTGCTGATGATGTGAACTTAGACAAGATCCCAGATGATGCTTTTGTTGTTTATCAAGGTCACCATGGTGACAAGAGTGTTTACCGTGCAAATGTTATTTTGCCATCGGCAGCATTCAGTGAGAAGGAAGGAACCTATCAAAATACCGAAGGATGCCCGCAACAAACGTTGCCTGCAGTTCCAACAGTTGGTGACTCCAGAGATGATTGGAAAATAATTCGAGCTCTGTCTGAGGTGGCAGGAGTGCGTTTGCCCTATGATACAATTGGGGCTATTCGTGCCCGAATTAGGAATGTAGCCCCAAACCTTGTCAATGTGGATGAGAGAGAGCCAGCCACATTGCCATCTTCACTCAGACCAACCTTTTCTCAGAAGATAGACACAACTCCATTCGGGACTGTAGTTGAAAATTTCTATATGACTGACGCCATAACCAGGGCATCAAAGATAATGGCACAATGCAGTGCTATGCTGTTGAAGAAGTGAAACATGGATTTTTTATTTTTTGGTTTCAATAATGAAGAATCACGTTTATCAATTCTGGCCATGCAAGACTTTGCTTGCCTAAAACTTATTGGATGTTGTTAGTATCCAATAAATTGAAACTAGGATTTATCTGTTCCATTTGTAATATGCGGTGTGAAAGCACCACTATTTAGAACTGTTGCCGTGTACAATTTGAGTTATCCGACTGATTGTGAAAAGTTTACTCGACTCGTTCATTTTCCGTAGTCAGGAAATGCGGAGTCAAAATTTATTGCAAATTATTTTCCTTTGCTGTATGCAAGAATGAACAGTTCAAGCCCGGGGTAAATTCGACGTACTAGGTTACTGGGGTAAGGAGAAAGATAGAAGTGACAAGTTGAAAATTGAGTTGGAACTTTAAAATCACCTAGTCTAAGGTTGCATTGGGGATTTGGTAGAAAAAATGACTGGGTTCGAACGATACAAATGTCACTTTATGCTGATTAATGGCCTTGATTTTATTTTTTTGATTTGTGGGAAATCCTGAGTTCATGACTTGGACTGCTTCATTCCTCTAACATATTATCAGGGATATTGTTAGTGGTAGATAATTCATTGAAAGCTCTATATTCTCACCTTTCACTGTTTTATTCAGTTGTCTTTTTTATTCATGAATTATTTGCATTTATAACACGGCACGAACATCTCTAATCAAATATCAAAGAATTTTGTTTTTTATAGTCATTTAATTATAATTGATATATATAATAAATTTGTTGAGTGTTATAATAATTATTTTTAAAATTATACTTAAGATAATTTCTAATTGAGTAATGGTATAGAAATATTTACTTCGATAATATGTGAAAATTAAAGTTGAGAAGTTCTCTTCATATTTCTTGAAGACAAGTTTAGCATACAAAATGGAACCTTGTACTGGAAGCATTCCAAAATCCACATTTTTATTATTGTATCATATCGATTTATCTTTTCCAAAGCATTTGAAGTAGCAACACAAAATGAATCTACGGAATGAAAACTTGACGCAGGACGGCTAATGATTCTATTTTCTGCTCCTGGATGTGACAAGAGTTACTTCTGCACCTTTGAATGTGAGGAGATACCTGTCTGATTATATGCGCTGTCCCAATTCTTCCCATCAAAAGGTCTGATTTCAACATGGGTCAATGTTCCAGGGTCAACACATCTAAATGTAACTGCAACCCCATCTGGATTTGAGCGTGGATAATAGAACGAGGTTATGCCACAGATTTTACAGAATTTGTGCTTTGCAGTCTGAGTGCCAAAAGTGTAAGTTGTGAGAAACTTCCCAGAATCTCCCAAAAGCTCAAAATTGTCAGCAGGCACAATGAAGTGAGTATTGCCTCTCATGCTGCAGGTTGAGCAGTTGCAATCCCATGCCACAACACTGGAAGGAGCGACCACTTTCCACCTTACACTCTTACAATGACAACCTCCAGTGTGTACCACCTTTTCAGCATCCATTTCAGAGTTCTGAACAGTTGATTGATTACGAATGAAATGTTGGCTTCTATAGTAACAGGCTAATCAAAGAACACTGAGATTGGTATCAGAACTTAGAATTAAGTAGGGAACAAGTTGGAATCATATCCATAAAAAGGCCTTTTGATACAAATTCAGTAATAATTAGATTATGAGTTTGTGAAAAATACCCATGCTGCTAACAAATTACAGATTTTGTTTCCAAAGAAACAGAGAAAGAAAAAGGGTGGGGGATTTTGCAAATCAAAGTGAGGAATGCGGTGAGGCTCATATAAATTAAACATGGACTTCTATTGTTGAGATGAACAAATCTTTGATGTAACAAAATGGGAAGAACTAATGATTTTGAAATATAATTGTGCAACTCAATCAGGTTTCAGTCAGGACCTAATGAAAGTACAAAGTATGCACATAAAAAAGTTCAACTTACAATCAGATAAATGTGAAACTTATTATCACTAATCGTCCTTATAACACATTCACTAACCGAACAGCTTGGAGAATGCACAGCAATATCACATTCATACCCTGGCTCCATAAGGATCCTAAGCAGTAAACTTCAAGACAACTAAAAGACAAAATCATGGTTCAGGCATGCAGCATACCAAAATGAGACAACTATCTTGAACTGAGGCAACAATAGTTTTACCTCAAACTACGACAACTTATCATTATCCCCCTCTGCTCTTGTCGATTCCAAACTTTGCATACCCATAAACATCAATGTCATATATCTATTTATGAGCAAACATGTTATATCACAAATCAATTAATCACTGTGGTGGCACCGTGTTTTGATACCAATCTAAGGAAGAACTTCCCATAAACATCTCGCAATTGTTTCAAGCCACAACCAGTCACCCCTCCCCTCATATCACCTCTTAAACCTCTATAAAATTTACATGAGCTTTATGAAATTTCCAACAGCGTTGTTGGTCTAAAGTTCCAACAAATAACGAAACATTGATCAAAGTGCACGCAAGAGAAAATAACAAAACAGCTTAGTTCGCAAAGGTATTCGTCAACAACAGAGAGAAGTATTAAGAACTACAGCAAAACCCTTTGCCAGAAACCGAATTAAATCCAATATTCTCAAAACCTTTTCGCATCAGATGGGTATTAAATAAATAAATAAATAAATAAATAAATGAAACATTTCGTACCAGTTATATGGTCTTGCAGGTCTTGAACTTACTACTTTTCTTTGAAGTAGCAAAGACTAAATATGCCACTACCTTCTGCCCTTATGTCAGGATTAAATATTCTTTATTATTTTCTATTCTTGTTTCATATCTATACGTTGATTTGTTTTCTTTTTTTAATAAAAGAGACATCAATTTTTGTCACTAACAAACACGTATTGGTATTGCGCTAAATAATGAAGATTTATTTATCTTTAATCCCATCAAATCACGGTTCCAAGGCAGAATTCATGTTTTTTTTCTTTATGTCCGCCAGTTTTTATATTTTTTAAATTTCGGATACAATTTTTTGTTGAAAAAAATTATTTAATAGAATAAGAAGCCGGTACACATTCCTATATCATTATTTTCTTATACTTTTCATGTTTAAAATGTAAGTCTTATATTAAATATTGACCATAATTTTATTGATAATGATTAGAAGTAATAATTAAAATATCTCTCATTGTTAATATATAATTTTAGATATTTTTATTTAAGATTAATTATTTATGCATCTTAGATAACAAAAAATCCATTATTTATGATTCATTCAAGGACACTTTCATACATTATTCTGTTTATTGTCTGTTTGAGAAAATAATTTATTAATTAATCGGGAAAACAAAAAATTTAAGGAATGTATAAATTATTTAAATTTTTTAGTATAATAGTCAATTTATTGTGTCTATGGAGATGCTGGAAGAAGTCGTCTTCTACGTAGCCCATGCTGTAAGTTGGGCCTTACCCTCCAGATTTGGGCAACTGCTTCCTGCACTATATATCTTTTAGCATACACCCATCAGTGAAAGAAAACAATTAAATGCCCTCGTGTATTTATAATTTAATGACTTCAATTTAACATTCTAAAATATATTTCTGAATTTAGAATATGGAATCTATTTCCGGAATATCTTTTTTAGAATACGATTTTTATGTTTTGAAATAATTTTATAAATTTTACATTTCAGAAAAAATATTTTAAAAAGTCAAGTTATTCATTTTAAAATATGATTTTCAGAGTATAATTTTTTCTTAATATCTTTTCTAGAATGTAAAATTTACTTTTATCAAATAAATTATTACGGAATGTAAAATTTATATTCTGGAAAGGATATTCTAGAAATAGGTTCTGAATCTTCATTTGAAAATAAAAATAAATGGTCTGGTATTTCTGAAATTGATGGGTGCAGGTTCAAATGGATATGGTGCAGGAAGCAGGTGCCCCTGATTTGATTCCTTTTCTGATGAGTATTGGGCTTCGATAAATGGATCTAAATTTTATTTTCTGAAGATTTTTTTTTTGTCTTTTGTGGTAACTGATTTCGGCATTCGTTGAGAGCTAGATAAACGTTACGTGAAGAGGTAGAGCACAAACTGTTGTATTTCACTTTCCTTGGCCAAGCTACAATATCCACTGTAACAAGGGTGTGAGTACACACACAGAATAAAAGCAAAAGTAAGAAAAATATGTTAAGAAAAAATAATGAAGTAAAACTGTTCAATTTCTGGAGTTAAATTTATTATATACTTATAAAATATATATAACATTTATTTTACTCTTTCCAAGCAGAGTTTTTCTTCTTCTAGTTCTTTCCTATTTTACTTTTATCCATCTAATACTTTAAAAAAAATTATTATTCATAGTAATAATTAATAGTGATATAATTGGCCACCGAATCCACATTTATTGAATATATATTATATCATACTATGTGTTGCCTTCTCTAAACGTACTCGATTCGCTTCACCGAATTCTTGTTATTGTCGTTAATGTCCCCATGCACGTGTCCATGCATTTAAACATATAGATTTTTTGTGGGAATATTTAAAGATGTAGATGCTCTAAAGTTTTGAGATTTGTGTCCTCATACAATTAACCATGCTAGATTCTTCAAGCTTTTGCTGCCTTATTTTGTTCCATTTCTTTGACACGACAAGAGAAGAAAAGAGAAGAAAAGTAGGTGTGATGCCATTGCCATTTCCATGCATTACTGCTCAACGACAATGCTACCATTTAAATTATCTTCAATCCCACAATTTTGATTTTCATATTTGGAACTTGTAAGCTGTTGGTTTGTTTGTTTCTTTGTAGACCAGAAGAAATAAAACGCAGAGTTTTCAGGATGTCTTTGAAACTTGAAACCCTAAATTCAATGAACCAACAAGTTCTTATACATTTACAATAGAAAATCTATTGTAGACCTTTGTGTCGGGCGGTTATTGACCTTTTAGGGCATGGACATAGTCCGAAATATTTTATACATCAGGTCTTTAAAGTTTAAAAAGAAAAAATAAAACAGTGACAAAGCATTAGTTAAAGTTTAAGTTTTTAATAAATTTAGTTATATTTTTATTAAATTATTTTAATCAATTAATTGTAAAATTTTAATATTTTTTAATTGAATCTCTATCATTTAATTTTTTATTTACTGAATAGTGAGACTGTTATTTTGTTTAGGTATCTTATTTAATTGTTTTCACAAGTTATATAAATTTTTTATAATTAATATAAAAGGATATTATGATTAATGTAAAAAAATATATAACTTTTATTTTAATTGAAAACAGGTTGGATAGACGCTTATTAATAATAGAGACAGTCCTTTAATTATTGTAAACGAATATGTGAAAGTTATATGAAAATATGATTATTTGATAAATTTTCAATAAAAATAAAAAAAAATTTATATTAACCATAATATTATTTTATATTAACTATAGAATTTTATCTCTCTTACATACAGAGACAAGTAACAAAAATATAATAATAATCATGAAGTATAGATACTTAATAGAAAAATTTAATAATAATTAAATTAAAAGTATTTAAATTTACAAGATATTTAAAAATTAATTAAGTATCTAAAAATGAAAAGTAATATAGTTATTAGAACAATTTATTTAAATATATTATATTCCAAATCAATTTAATAGGATTATATTTATCTTTTCTTTTTTATTTTTTTAAATGTCATGAAAAGTTATTTCTTTATCTTTTTTATTGAAGATCTCACATTAATTGAAAATAAGAAGATAAATTTTTTTAATAATTTATAAAGTGATTATAAATCTTATCTTATAATTCGATTTTATAAAATTAAATTAAGTTTAAATTTTTTGATATAATATCAAAATTTATTTTAATAAAATTATTGAACCAATCAGCAGCTCATGGACCATCTTCATATATAATGACATAAAAAGTAATAATATTATCTAAACTAGACAAGTCTATATATATTCTGATACGTCGCAGTACTGAATTTTTTGAAATTGATCTAACTGTGTTTTATTTACTTCTTCTGTGGCACTTCCTAAATTGATTTCACTCGTATTTCATGCTTCTAACTTTTTTATTTGGTTCTCCCCTTGCCTTCTGCATGTAGTTAAAGGTCTCGTCTATTTCTTTCTCTGTCCCCGTCAAGACCACGAATTCTGAAATTCATACTGAAACTGTAGAGTTTAATCAAATCAAGATAAAATATAGTTTATTAATTCAATTAAAGTTAGAGGGTGATATTACATCATGCATTATTATGGTTCAAATGTGTATTCAGTAACTGCGAGAAGGTAAAATACTATATTGATAACAATAGGTGTTGATTAGAATGGTTTTTTATTTTCTATTGTTATAAGATAAAATTATCTTTACTGGTAGATACACTTTAATAACAGTTTATGATAATATTGAAACGACTCTGTCTTTCAACTTTAAAAAAGGTACGAGTTTGACATCTTTAAAAGCATTCAAACACTAAACTCAACAAAGATTGATAACAGTAATTTTGTATTGAACATTGTTCACCATTATTGAATCGATAGGATGCCCAATATCATATAGACCGTATCACTATATATAAATCTCTCTTGACAAAGTTTGCTCTAAAATATAAAATACTACCACTCCACTTCAGAGAAAGAAAAGTTAAATTGTAATTTTTTTATAAATTTTCTTAATTATTATTTTCAATTTATACATAAATTTATCGAAAAAAAAATCATAAATCAGTTGCAGAAGAGTTGCAGTGATGCAGAGAATGAAAATGGTGAGTTAGTTTAGGTAGTAAGAGTTGATGATTAGGGTTTTGTTTAAAGGTAAGAAAGAAAGCGAAAGGAGGGATGGGTGGGGGAACAGGTCCATGTTGTTTGAGAAGGTAATTGTGAAACAAACCACATACCAACCCAAACACTTCCTTGGACCACATTCTCATGCTCCTAGGGCCCTATATATATATATATATATATATATATATATATATATATCTTTTTTTTTTTATATTTTTATATATACACATATT
>Ga0209489_100736_pt1 | contig 64384 bp, 33 predicted proteins | sample SiratrowhiteBW_FD_187527 | JGI IMG/M metagenome (GOLD analysis project Ga0209489, IMG submission 187527) | Root nodule microbial communities of legume samples collected from California, USA - Siratro white BW (SPAdes) (version 2) | ecosystem: Host-associated > Plants > Roots > Nodule | place... | reverse complement strand
ATATATATATATATATATATATATATATATATATATATATATATATATATATATATGTATATATATATATTGTTTTCGAAGTTTGAGTGTAAGTTGGATTCTTATATATATTATTGAACAGTTTAAGTAATATATAAAAGGAAAAAAAACTTATATATCTATTTATTTTAAAACTATAATTCGAAGCTGGTGTAAAATTATATTATGTAGTTGATTTGTGGTCTATTAAAAAAACGTATTAATAATTTTTTCTCGTAAATTTTTTAAATGTGAATTTAGATGACATATCTTGTAAATTTAGGATATATATATATATATATATATATATATATATATATATATATATATATATATATATATATATATGTGTGTGTGTGTGTGTGTAATGGTTGATCAATCGTGTGATTTTTTTCGGTCTCTGCCTTTTTTTAAATTATCCCTATATTTTTACACTATCAAACATTGACAAACAGACTATAAAAGATTTGTAGTATCTAGATAGGTCAAACTAGGAATTTGATAATTAAGAAAAAGTATTTTTAATCAATTAATTTTTCACATTATGTAGGTTTTTTACTAAATTGGTTAATGGCATTGATTTGAAATTTTAAATTGACAATAATTAAACATAATCTTTGCTTTATATGATATTTTAAGTAATAAATTAGCGTACTTAAAACCAAGTATATATTTTTAATAAAATAAAATAGTAATATATAAAATTTAACACTAAAATAATACTATTATCAAATTTTATACTAAGTAATTACGTAGTTGTAAGAGACAATATTAAAAACCTTTACATTATTGGTGCACTTTGACCAAATTCATAACTATGTGCGTGGTGGAGGTCGCAATATGAAAAAAAGAAATCTTTTTCACTCTAAGTAAAGTGAAGAGATTATTCTCACAGCTTATTTATTTCTTGTAATATAATGGTTAAGAAATATTTGTTAGATTACAAATAAATAGATAAATAAAGAATAAGAATGAAGAATAAGCACTATTAGAGTTAATTGATGTCTCCTTCTAAGTAAAAAACAAATATGAGAAAACAGAAGTTACAAAAACAGTAACTTTTGCACTTATTTGGTCGGTTTGACGTGAAAATTAACCGAACAAGACGTGGATTCCACGATTGAGAATTATTGAACTTTATCTGAATTCAAATGTGGTAGAACACATGAAGAGCGTGCATATTTATTTATTTATTTATAGCATAAACACGTGTGACATTAGCAAAAACCGTGCACGAGTCTTTATAACATGAACTAAGCACTTCATTTCTTTTATAATAGTAAGATAAACACACATTGATCAGAATTTGCTTGTTATACAGTTTGTGGAAAACACCTTTAAAGTCATAATTAATGTTTGATTAATGCAAAAGGATAAAGATGTATTTAGGGTGAAATGAGATTTTTAAATTATATTCTGAATCTAATGGACGAGGACAAATAGCATTTACAACTACAATCACTGATGTTGATATGACATAAAAAGATTTTCACATTTCCATATTGCAAAATTGTTATATCTGTGGAAACATGTCCTTGTGAAAGATGTTACGATGTTTGAATAAAAATTGGTAAATTATGTGGCTTGCCAATATAGCAAGTGTAACGTCATTTTTTCTTCTTATTTCGTATTCATTCTAAAAATTATGAAATCGAGTGTATTAAACTATTTTTTTATTCAAAATAATTTTTTCATTCTTGTTACCATAAAATTGATTCAATATTTATTTTTAAGGTTTCAAATTTAATTTGTAGATTATGATTATTTTATATATTCATTTGATAAAACAAATTTTTAAAAATGTAAGGTTTAGTCTATCACATATTTGTGTTACCATAATTTCATTTAGCTTAACTGATGGAAGGATATGTGTGCTAAAGACACCCATAAATTTATAATAAAATATTTAATTTGACATACATTACAAATAAATTAAGTTTTATCACCTAACAAGATTAAAAGTTATGCTTCATATACAAATTAAAGTGATCTAAACTTATTATTGTAGCATGTGTCATTATTTTCTTTCTTTATTTTGAAAAAATAAAAAATAAGAATATGTCTTTCATTTATTTCAAAAATTTATTATATATTCCAATATATATGAGGAAGATAACAAAACGAGATGGCCACAAGTTTGACAATCTTACTATCACTGAAGTAAGAATTCATCATAAATATGAATTCTTGTTTCATTCGTCGAGAAATATTTTACCGGGAATCGAACTAAATACCAAAGAAAAAATAATATAAACATTAAAAAAAATATGAATACATTGATAAGAAGAAAAATCTAAAAATCCTAGAAAAAGAAACGCCGTCTGTGGGGATCGAACCCACGACCACGTGGTTAAAAGCCACGCGCTCTACCACTGAGCTAAGACGGCTCGTTTAGAAATTATACAGCAATGTTTAACTATATTATATACTTAATTGCCCAACTACAATTATGTTTGTTCTTACGTTTGATAATTTTCCATTTAGGTTTCAGCTATTGTCAGTGTTTCAATTGATGTATCGTCTCACTCCCAAATGTGTTGAACATCCCTATTTTTGGAGTCAATTTAATTTCCGTGTCTTATTTACTGTAATCCTGCACAACCAACTTCTGAGGAAGGCTGGTAAGGTCGAATTACACTCCTTGAGACGTGGTGGCACACTGCCTCTATTAAAAGTCTCTAGTTTTGCATGCTTTGCAGCTGAGATACTACCATTGATCACTTTGTTAAACCAAGTTGTACACGATGATTCTTTTAGCCTGACCCTATATTTATAGTGCGTGCATGACAGTCCGAAAATCTAATGTAATAAAATCTTAGTTTTGTTATCAAAATTAAAAATATTGTCTTTCAGCTTCTAATACTACTTTCTCTACTTAGCCATTTGGATCTTGTACATTGTGATATTTGGGGCCATATCAAAGGTTCTTTTTACTTTCTCACAATTGTTCGTGATTGCATCCGATTCACTTGCGGTTGTTTTGATGCAGCACAAAGCTGAGGCTTCCTCACCAATTAGTAGAGTTCAGGAATTTTATCATTTTGAAAACTAATTTTGCCAGGCTACCCAACTGGGTGGCTCTATGGGATAAATAAAATAAAAAATAAAAATCAAAACAATTGATCATCCACCCAACAAAGTTCAGATCAAGATACAAGAAAGTAAAAGAGGAGGAGGAAGAGGTTGAAAATAACCAAACCAAGTATATCTTCTGATTGAATCCTACACTTGTAGCCTCAAGCTATCATGCAACAAAACAAAACAACACTAAGCTATAAATTGGAAAAAAACACCATCATATGAAGAGTAAATGATAATTCCTTTAAAGCACAATAAGAACATGCACTTGCAGTTCATGAATCTATAAAACAGACCAATCTAGTCCAAAAACCGGTTTATACAACTCTGAACTTTTTAAATGTAGTTTGGTTTTATTCAAGTTAGGGTAAGTGGATTTTTTAAAATTACCTCAACTTGACATAGGATCAACAGCCCCAGACACCCCAGTGGAAAAGGGGGAACGAAAATCAGATGAACAAAAAGAGAAAAGTGTGATATTCTGAACCAGACACTATACTACCAATGTTTAAGTCTTTCATAACACATTCATAGACAATGTGGCAAACCATAATTATTAATATGGACATTACTGCAGTAATATGTATACTTAGTAGCTTCCTAGAAGAAACAGTGCAACCATTATTACCAACGAATTACAAAAGGAAACAAATAATTAACAAACATCGATTCCCAAACCAACATAAGAGCAAACTAACACTCCAGAAGCCAAGCAATAACAGAAAAGAGAAAATGGAACCCTACAAGGAAGCAACACACAGAAAACTCATTCCTACACGGAAAATAAACATGTCCAAAACCATTTCAATTGATTGCACTATTGAAACCAAAATCACGTTAATCTCAAAATCAAATTCCGATAAAGAACATACATAGACTCAATCATACAAAAAAGAAACAATGCGAGAGAATCAGATCAAATTTCCTCATCCCTATTTTTCGAATTCGATATATCAATAATCCCAACCCTCTCACTCTCCGGCAAAACCGACCAATTCGGAGACTGCACCGCGCGCAGCCACCGGAAATCGTCCACATTTTCCCAGTTCCCGGACTCGGCGTCGAGACCGGCGCCGCGAAGATCCTCCTCGATCCCTCGGTAACTCAAACAATACGGCGCAAACCTCACGCTGTTACTGTCCTCAATTATTGGCTTACTCCTAACCCTAAGGTAGAAATCGCTTTTTCTGGCAGAGTGAATCCGAATCTGATGCGACGCCATCACAAAGACGCAATCCTCAGCTTCCTCAATAAGAACAGAGCCAGTCACAGGCCCCACGTAAACCCTAGAATTCTTCAAGCGGTGTATGAAAAGCGCCCTAACAGAACCTATTATCCTCACTTCACAGGAATCGAGATCCGAAATGGCGAATTCCCCTACCTCGGAGCCCCTTAACTCAGCAACTAAAACCTCACCAGTTTTGTTTCTGAAGCCGGGAGATTCACGCGCGGCGAGGCGCGTGTCGGGAATGGAGGGTTGAGGGGGTTGTTTGGGTTGCGGAATAGCGGTGTCCTTGGGGTCCTTCTTGGCGGGTTTATTCTTGAAGGAGAATTTGGTTTTGGGGATGAGTTGGTTGGTGAGGTTTTGGAGGGAGAGTTTTAGGTCGGAGACGGTTTTGAGGGAGGTTCGAACGTCGTAAGAGGGTAGGAGGTAGGAGTTTTGGGCCACGAGTTTTTCCAAATCGGAGATTGAGTGGGAGATGTTCTGGAAATGGAGTTTGAGGTTGGGTGGGTCGGAGGAAAGGGATTGGGATTGGTGGAGTTGGGATTCTATTGAGGTTTTTAGTTCGGAGATGCGTGAGAGGATGGAGGAGGTGGATTCTGCTGAGGATTCTGGGTTTGTTGAACGGCTTTGGGGGCGTTTTGAAAGCCGCTCCACCATTGCTAAGTGCTTCTTCTGTTTCTCTGTTTCGCCTTCCATTGAGGGTGAGTGTTCGTGTTTCTGGGATTCCTCAATGTCAATTCATACCAGATTCATGGATTACGTCTCATCTTTATATATTTTAATTAGGTCTGTGTATTGTTTTCACAATAGAATGATATAATTATTATTTACTTCTCATCTTATTTAGTTATTTTCAATATAATAAATTTTATAATTAATATAAGATTATATTGTTGATAATGTAAAACTACATCTAGCTCTTTTTGTTTTAACTAAGAATATATTATATAAGAAAATATTATCATTATCATCTACGTCAATTGTGCAACCTCTTTATGCAAGGTGTTTTAAAAACTGTAACACCCTTATTTACGTTAATCTTAATATCATTTTATATTAACAATTAAATTTAATATTTCTTCAAATTTGAAGATAAGTAAAGAAAATAATATACCAAAATAACAACTATATCATCTAATTAACAAAAAAGAATACATCAATAAAAACTCAATTAAAAAATATAAAAATTTTAAACACTCAATAAGAATAAAATAAACTCTGAACTTAATTAAATCTAAAATAAGATAGGATATAATAGTTTAACAAAATTATAGCAGGATAAACTGATAAGATTTCACGTAATCACTTGCCCTTCCAAAAACAAATGCATTACCAATCTGATTGACAATTTTTGACACTTCAGAACTCCGGAAAATGGTAATCATTTATGAAAGCAACTAAAAGCGAATTTTTAAAGAAATTGAAATTCCAAATTAAGAAAATGTTTATCTTAATTTGAAGGATATGAATCACGATTTGATAATAAATCTCTAGTCACAAAATGCATAAGCCTTCTCGCAGGAACAAACAAAAATTACTACCAACAATATATTTATACACAATGAGGATAACTTTAACCACTGAACTCTGTAAATTGCAAATTAAGTGTTAGCTCACGCAGCTTTTTCAGCTTCTGCAGCTTCTGCTGCTGCTTCTTCCTCCCGAAGCTTCTTTAAAGATGGAGGTGGTCTAACAACAATGCTTTTCTTCCATTTTTTATCAAGCTTTCTGGACAACCTCTTACCGATACCCTCTTCAATTTCTCTTTCCCGCTTCACAGTAAGCATGCGAGCAATCTGTATGGATAATTGCAGTCACAGCATCATTCACCTTAAATATAAATATAGACAAGAAATGCACAGCATTTGTGTAGACTCCAGAAAAGGACCTCATTTGTTAGTAATTAGTAAAGCCCTCTAGCATCATTTCATCATTTTAAGTTGTAAAGATGACAAGTAATATACTAATAAATTATAAAGATGAGGCTAGATCAGGAAGGACAAATCAAAATTTTCTTCAATATTTCCACTGGCATATCTTGTATTGAACATGGTATCAAAACACTGTGATCCCGGTGTGCTGTTTCTTCAACAGCTGAATCCTACTGCCCCCTCTCCCGGACTAGAGCTTTTATTGTAAGGAGAGATGGACACTGGGGGAATGACAATTTCAGTTCTGACAGAATCTCGGTAGGAGATGTGGAGTAGGTCAACATAATTTAAAAGATAAAAATGGTAAATGGCAGCACAAGTCATTTTTATTGGGGATTTAAATTTAAAACTCAGAAAAAAGATTGACATATTTATCTATTACAGCTCAACTGAGTGAAAATTATAACATGACCAAATGAACATCAGAAACCTGCTTGGACACACCTGGCAACATGAGTTAAAGACATTGTAACTACTTCACAAAGAAACTGAAGTACGTCTAGCAGAACTCAAAAAACATGCGGAGATTATGAGAGGAGGGCCTAACCAAGCAAAAGAAAAAGCTAGTTCATTGTATTTCTTACATATGTTGAATTGCTTTGCACACATGAATATATTTCTCACTTTATTTTCCTGTTCATAGCTTAGAGAGATGTGATGCTAATATACTATCATTTTAATTTTGAAATAAAAGTTGGTAGGTCACACTGGTTCTGTGCCCGAAATTGGAATCAAGCGTAGAGGTCGAAGGACCATTTGAGGTCTTACTATGATCCGGTTAGCTGTCAGGGAAATTTGTTTCTAAGTGAGCTTTCTTTTTTCCAGGTCCAGAGAATAAACACAGTATGATAGGAGATTCAAATTTATGAGCTTAGATTGGATTCATTCATGTGAATCTAGATGCAAGAGTTCTCAAGTCTTAACATTTTAATGATGAATGACATAAACTTTGTAGTTTTAATCAATCAAAACAAGTGAGTTATATAAGCATATACAAAGCACGAAGAAAACAAGGAAGCAAAAGGTAATGGATGAAATGGTCATCACATAATTTGTGCAAAAGGGCATGGAAACATGCCAAGCTATCAACACTTCATGAAACCAAATATATTAGTAGTTGAGTATACCAGGTACTTGCTTAAGGGTGCATTTGGACAAACAAATTAATAGTAACACATCATACAAGGGTTGATGCCATAAATTTGATCGTAAAACCAGTTAGAATAAGATTTAAAAGAGCTAATTTTAACAAGTCATACAAAGAAATTTATGAAATATGCTGAAAATAACTTTGTGAGAGTTATCAGCTATTTCTAGAAGCTCAAGTAAGCTCATCATAAGCTCAACCAAACGCCACTTGAATTACTACCGATTTACAGCCTCTCACCTTGCCTTCCAAATTCCAATGTTCATCTCACTGCTGAACCAGATGAAACTCCCTTTTAGTTTCAAACTTTACCCTAAAAGACACAGAGCAAAGATGGAAACAGGATACGCATCAAGGCTTCTTGCCACTACATTTCCCTTTACAAAAGGCAAGTGGAGCTAACACTCAAGAAGGTTTTACAAAAGGGCCACTACCACATTTTTTACTGCAATGTCAAGGTTTTTCGAGTCTCTACAATCGCAACGTGACCGCAACTGAGGCCCCATTAGGCACTTTTATTCATAATTTCCCTCAATATCAAGTATTGAGACAATTTCCGGCTATATCAAGTATAGGGACACGACTGCAAGCGCAACTTAAACATTCTCAAGCCAATCACAGTAGTTAATTTCAAAAAGAAAGCAGAGGAAGACCAAACTAAGCTCTCTCACAAACTTCCATAGTCATAGCTTATAACCCAGAAAAGAAAATATATATTAACATACGCACGTAATCTTATTTTGAGTTCAAGTGAGCGTGTAATCAAAATCATACCAAGTGAACTTAAGCAAAAAAAAAAAAAAAAGACTTCGCGAAATTAGGAGGGAAGGAAAAAAATGAAGTACCCTTTTGCGCATACGACCGAATTCACTAGACTTGAACTCGTTGCGAGCGGATTTCTGAAGGCGAAGCATGACAAGCTCGCCCTTAAGGTCGACAACCTCTTCGTTGATTTGTTCGGTGGTGAGTTGTCTAATTTCCTTCAATTCCTCCACCTTCTTAGACATCATCACCACCGGCACCGAAGCGGTGCGTTTCGCGAGTGGAACGGAGCATGTGGCAGTGCGACGGAGCTGAATGCCAGTGAAGGAAGATTTGAACGGTAAAGGCTTCGGGAGAAAGCTTATGGTTGAAGAAGAAGGTGAAGTCACAGAGAGACTCAACATTCTCTACCAGCTCTCTCTCTCTTCTTATTAGCAGCGAAGTGAATGCAATACAGATAAGATCCAACTTCGTCCTCTTTTATGGGCTACCCCAATTTTTTTTTTGTTTTTTTTCTACGTTGTTTTTGCAAAATTGGGTGAAAAGTAATTTTGTACCCAGAAAAAAAATATATCAGCTGTATGATTTATTATTTGACAAATGAGAAGCACTGGTGTGGTTTTTATATTTTTTTAAAATTTAATTTTGTTTTTGTATTCGAAAATTAGATTTTTAGTTCCTCAAATTTTAAATATTATAATGTATAAACTATATTATATTTAAAATATAATATATGAAAATATTTAGAATTTTTTTTAAAAGAATAAGTAATCGTACATTATATTTAATAAACACGATAATCAAAATATTGTTTAATTATTTACAATTTGAATAACTTCTGATCGGGTGTAAATTTAGTATATCTAATCACTGTGATAATAATTAAAAATCGTTAACATGTGTGATTAGATTATTTGGATTCTTTAATTAAGGTTCGAAATTTAATTCTCAACTTGGTTATACACTAAGAAAAGATTAACCTACTTCGAAGAGTCACAATATCTTAAGAGAAATAGTATACTTCTTCGAGAATTTCAATAATCAATTAACAACTTTATTTTATCAATATAATAATGATAAGATATTTAAAATTTTATATTTATTATTATTATGTTAGTAAATGAAGTTGTTAAAGGGATTGTTTTTTCAAAAGAAAGTTGCCAATGTATTATCATTTGGACAAATTCTTCATTCACCTATATTTTTCTCCTACTTACTTCTAAAACTATAAAAAAACGTCTTTCTGAAGATATGTTTGTTTTTTAATTTCAAAATGTGAAATTTAGAGATTTACTATATTATCAAATTTAAAAGTTAAATTTGTAATAATTTGTATTTTATTGTGTAATTCAGAATAAAAATTTTATATTTTAAATTGTATATGCTAAAATAAAAATAAAAATTTTATATTTTGAATTACAAAATTTAAAATACAAGTTTTATATTATGGATTGTATAATTTATAATACAAAATATAAGTTTCATATCTTCGATTACACAGTCCATAATACAAATTTTGTATTAAATAGTGATTACATCTTTTAATGGCTATCTATACTCTCTTAATTTCTCTCAGTACTATCAACGCTCAGAGATATATGTTATCAACCTCGTTTTTATTTTTTTGCCTCTATCACATTTTGTTACTTCTAAGCATTCAAACTTTAGACAAGGTTACACTTTTTTACACTCATAATCATTCTACATCATTAGGTTGTTTAGAAAGCATTAGGAATTATAAAAATAGAAAAACATATATTTTTTATTTTGGGTGATTAAAAATATTATAAAGTTTTTTTCAAAAAGTTTGAGATATAGCAATTGTGTTGTTAGCTGCTTAAGAAAATGTTTAAAATTTATAGGAAGTAGAAAATCCAATTGGGGTTTGTTGAATGCACAAAATAGCTTGGATTAGTTGAAATGCAAATTTGAATTTGTATTCTGGTTTATTTTGAATGGAAAAAGACATATGACATATGATTTGAATTATTTTTCATTCCTTAAAATATATATTAATTAATTTTTTGGACTAAAAGTTATTGTGAAGTGGTATGTGATTGACATGTTTAATAATAACACTAATGGCAATAGGTTTTTTTTTTTTTTTTTTTATTTTTTTTTTTTTATTATTTATTTTTTTTTTTTTTTTTTTTTTTTTTTTTTTAATCACCACCTTTTCTTTTTTAGTTTTTTTTTTTTTTTTTTCAGTATGTTTGTTTCACTATTGACATTTTATTTAATTTGTTTATATTATATTCTCTAGTCTATTGATATACATTACATCGTCTAATGTGTTTGTACACACTATATTGTCTAATTTGTTTGTTTAACTCTATATATTGTCTGGTCTATGTGTTTGTACACATTATATTGTCTAATTTGTTTATTTAACTCTATATATTGTCTGGTCTATTTGTTTGAACTAGATTTATTTATTAAATACTAGACCACCTAATTTGTTTGTTTAACAATGGATCGTCTACTATATTCATCTACAGTAGACCATATATTTTGTTTGTCTACACTAGTTTGTGTAATATGTTTATTTGCTCTTAAATTGTCTATTTGCTCTTAAATTGTCTATTTGCTCTAAACTGTCTAGCATGTTGGTTTAACACTAGACCATTTAATATTAAACAAATAAACTTAATGGTCTGATGTACACAAACAAACTAGACGGTCTAGTGTTAAACATACAAACTATATGGTTTAGGGTATAATCTAGTACACAAATAGACATGACCAGCTAGTGTTAAAACAGACTAGACAACTTAATGTACACAAACAAACTAGCGACTTAATGTACATTAATAGACTAAATGGTACAACACAAACTAAAGGATCTAGTGTACATAAATAGACCAAATGTTTTAGTGTAAACAAACAAATTAAATGATCTAGTGTAGACAAACATAATAGAGGGACATAATAGTCTATTATACACAAACATATAAGACAATCTATTGTTAAACAAACATATTAGACATCCTAGTGTTAAACAAACAAACTACACAATATAGTATAGACTAACAAGCTAGACAAATCTAATGTATGCAAACATATTAAACAACCTAATGTAAACAAATAGACTAAACAGTGTAATGTTAAACAAATTAGACGGTCTAATATGCACAAATAAACTAAATGATATAGTATACACAAACAAGCTCGACGATTTAATGTACAAGTGGACTAAGTTCTCTCAAAATATACATTTAGGTGCAAAATTCCAACTACTCGGTCATCATAGCAATTGCTATAATCAATTTGTTAAAATCATTGAACCTTTTCCCATACTAGTATGTTGTCATCGTCTTCTCCTGTTTTGTTATCAGTATGTGTACTATTATATATTTACATTGTAGATTAATAACAATAACAAGGTGTATATTCTCACACAGTTGAATATGTTGTTAGGAAGAAAAAATGGATTGAAGTAACTGTAACTCGTCTTTCTACTCTAGGACTAGACATAAAATGTAACTCAAAGCCTTTATCCAAAATTCTTTCATGATGATATCGTGTCAGTCTTTTTTTAGAATTATTTCTTCTTCCTTAAATAATTGGAAAAAAAGGTACTGAGTTTTTTATTTTAATTAATAATTAATAGATTGCATTTTTCTTGTGCATGTTTATAATGAGACAATTCTTTAACCTATGTAAAAATTATTTCCTATCGATTAAAGTTTTGGTATAGAAAGAGAATGGAGAGTAAAGAGATAATTATTAGTTCAAAATACAAAATTTACATTCTAAATTATACAATTTAAAATATTATTTTTTTCATATGAAAACAAAAAGATGCAAATCTGATCGCGAACGAAGGGACGCAAAAATGATATCTAACACAAAATCGAAACAAGAGAATATAGAAGAGGGTGCGGGAGATGGCGTTCAGAAGATGAAGAAGGATGTAGGAGGGTTTGCTTTATTATTTTTTTCATCAACGGTAAAACAATATTTTTGAAGAATTTGCCTTATCACTTTTATCCGAAAGTCACATGCTTGGTTCAATATCATTGTCATAGAACCTAGCCACAACTTACAAACATGCATCCACATTTGTCATCCATGTTGGTAATTTCATAAAAATAATAAAGCAAATCATTTGGTATAAGATCATCACCAAGGCAGATGTAAAAGTTGTATACACAAAACAAAATGCATTTTTTCTATTTTACTTCTCCAAAAATCTTCACACATACTCTCACTAATATAGCTTGTTTAGAAATCTTCCTCAATCTTTCCATAAATAGTTCTAGTACTAGGTGTGAAATTATCTTCATCTTTCCATAAATAGTTCTAGTACTAGGTGTGAAATGTGAAGATAATTTGAGATATTTGTGAGCTATTTGAGTTTAATTTGTTCAATGTTTTTTAAATCTATTTGTTTGATTAAATAAATATATTCATACACAAATTTAACTCAATTTAAATGAACTTAGTCTAAATTTTAAGTTGATGTAATTAAATAGGTACACAAATTTAACTCAATTTAAATGAACTTGGTCTAAATTTTAAGTTGATGTAATTAAATAGGTTAAATTCAAATTTTATTTTTTTTCCGGAGCAATGGTGCTTACAAAATGTAAGTGTTGGAAGAATCTGAAGAAAAAATCGGGAAAATCTCAAACAATGAGACATGAGCCAACATATAAGGGAATGACATCACCTTCAAGCCAAAACCTTAAGACATTAGGTTTGCGAGTTTTCTTTTTTATATGTTGCTCAACTTTCTCATTTTTACCCAATGTGGGACTTAGACTCACTTGAATATCTAACAATCTCTCCCTCAAGTGAGTGAGAGTCCCTCCTCCACATTGATACATTCCCCCTCGAGCGAAAACATTCTCAAACTTGAGTACATTACTCATGACCTCTCACTTGTACCGCCGTTCACACACTTATACGGGATACACTCACACACTTATACGGGACTCGCTTGCCTGAAATCTCCCCCTCAAGTGAGAGTCTCTCCTCCACATTGATACACTTCCCCTCGAGCGGAAACATTCTCAAACCTGAGTACATTACTCATGACCCCTCACTTGTACCACCGTTCACACACTTATACGGGATACGCTTGCTTGAAATCACCATCTCACTTGTATCGCCGTTTAGGTCAAATTGTACTCGCTTAAGTCGCAAACCAACGACTTTGATACCACTTGTTGGGAGAATCCGAGGGAAAAACCGGAAAGATCTCAAACAATGAGACATGAGCCAGTATATAAGGGAATAACACCACCTTCAACCAAAAACCTTAAAACATTAAGTTTGTGGATCTTCTTTCTTACTTATATGTTGCTCAACTTTTTCATTCCTACCCATATGGAATTTAAACTCACACTTAAATACCTAAAAATATACTGAGTTTTTTCTTTTAAATAGAAAATTAACAAATTTTAAAAGAATTTCATATATAAAGAAGTTGTATTTCCCACTTCCAAACGAAGAAGTGGTATTCCAAAGTATTATTTCGTTTTTTATTCCTAAAGTCGTGCTATGAATCATTCATAACATCTAAAGTTTTTTTTTTTTATAAATCTGTCACTAAGGTTAAGGTTTTCAGTTATTTTATTTTATGAAATTGTCCTTGTTAATAGACTTAAAAAGAAAAGAAAATCATGAGAGTCATACAACTTTGGTCTATTCAATTTTTATTTTATTTGATTTTTAATTTTCGGTGGAAGTAATGAGGAACTGGTGCAGTTTAAATAAAGACAGCCGAGTTTGCTACATCAAGTTGCGAAGCAGCAGAAGAACAACAGTGCTGCAGCGTCACTAATTGGAGCAATTTGAAATTGTATTTATTTAGAGAGAAAGAATTGATTGAAACCACTCATTTTATTTATCTTTTCTATATAACTTTAATTCAATATAGTTTGAACATAATTTATAAGCCTGCGCCCTTTTATACGAGTTTTCTTTTAGTTTTCACTGAATATAAAAAAATCTCATTAATGCCATTATTAATATTCAATCCAACTGTTTTTATTGTTTTTGAGTTTTGCTGTCATTTTCACATTTATTTATCTCCTTTTAATGGTGCAAAAACAAAGAATCACTTTCACAAGGATAGTAAACAACATAGATACATTTCTTTTTTCATTTATTTTTCATATCTTTTCTTCTTTTCCTTTTGTTTGCTCCTAAATGGATTTTTTCCAAGAATGATGCACATAGACACATTAACTCTACTGTTCAAAATCATTAATAATAAATAAAATCGATTATTAAGCATAAACTTTTTTTTTCCTTTTGTTTCTCTCAAAATAATTTCAGTGTTTTTGCCTGTATATATACTTTTATTTTTATTATAATAATTTTGAAGCGATATTTTTTTGCTTTTACAAATATATCTATAACATATGGGGGTATTTACAAATTAATTGACTATTACCAAAACATTTACCTCAAATAAAAAAAAGTGACAGTTTGTGTTTATTTCTCTAACCCTACTCATATATAGTGACTTTTCTTTGAATTGAAACCTTTGAGATAAATTTGGATAACACAAAATTTAGTTTTGAAAATTCATTTATCTTTTGTCAAAGATACAGAGACAAATAATGTTAGAACAAATCCGTTATTTCTTTATTTATTTATCCTCAATTCCTCCTTAAATTTTCATCTGCATTTTTGGTCCTCCTCCGGTTACTTTCACTCTCAAGGTGTGAAAAAACCCTTGTTTCATTTCTTGCTATCATATCTATAGAGAAAACCTGACACCAGAAAGAGCTTCGTTCTGTGACAAACCCTAGCGATCCCAACGGCCATTCAGCATTTCATGGTGCGACTCACTGATTTCAATCGCATAGCAATCTGAGTCTGTGATCCGTTGACGCGGTCATGGGTGCTGCGGGCTCCAAGCTTGAGAAGGCTCTTGGCGACCAATTCCCCGAAGGAGAGCGTTACTTCGGCCTTGAGAATTTCGGCAACACTTGTTACTGCAACAGCGTCTTGCAGGTCTTCAATCCGATTTACGATTTTTCGTTTTTTCGTTCTATTTTTTTTCCCGTTCTATCGGTACTCCAATCTTTACTGTATCTTTGCTTTAACTTCTGGTTTTGAGTGGTGGATTCTTTTTGCTGTTACAGTTGTTTTTGTTGCAATTTCGATTGTATCGTCAGGAGAATTTAGTACTTTAATGCATATCAGTGTTTTGGATGCTCTGTTGATCTGTTCAGTGGATTCTTTTAAGAGCTGGGTTTTTCTTATAATTCCTAGTTTTGTTAAAATTTAAAGTTGGATATGCAATCTTTTGTATGTTTCATTCAACAGTATCATCAGTGTTTCTTTAGACTTAAATGTCAATTTAAAAGTTGTTGGCTGGTTGCACTCAGATATGTTTACAATCTCACAAACATCAGTAAGGACACTTGAAGTGTCTGGAGAACTTACTTGAAGATTGTCAGTTTGCTATTTTTCGTCATGGTTTTTAGGGTTTTTTGCTCACAAGTTTCTTGATTTGCCACCTTGTACAGGCACTATACTTTTGTGTTCCTTTTCGAGAACAATTACTAGAGTATTATGGAAATAACAAAAGCATACTGGATGGGGAAGAAAATCTTTTGACTTGCTTGGCGGATTTGTTTTCGCAGGTAATCAGTCTGTAGTTTGGAACTTTTTGACATTGCATGCTTGATGCCTCCATTTGATCAATGGTTATTCACCATTTGAAAGTTGTACTGTCTTCATTAGTTGTGGCTGTATTGTTTGGCATGGACTTTTGTGGAAGGAGGTCTTGATTTCCTAGATTTGTTCGATTCTTCATTTATTTGATCATATGATGCAAAGTACATATTTTTTGCTTTGTATGTTTCATGTCGTTCTTGTCATCTTTAGATTTGGATTTGGGACTGTGTTCTCTCTAGTGACATTGGCTACCAAATGACATTGTCCATTCAATAGACAGTTCTGAGAAAACTTGGATAAATGCTTTGTATCCGTTTACTGTAAAATATTCTTTCCTTGATCATATTTAAGCACTTGCCGTTCTTTATAGATTTCATTTTCTTAACCATTATATAGAAGGACTTTTGATATGCTGATGAAATATGTGCTTGTAACATAGAAATATGCCTATTAGTTTATTTTGTGGTTCAGTTAAGTTCTTCCTTGCAAAGCATACTGTGGGTTTCATTACATCCATCAGTTGAAGTTTATCATACAGGACTACCTACCTATAATGTTGAAAATACATATAGTTAGCTGACATTTTGTTGTTAGCTTTTGTACTTTTTCCTGTTGCTATTTTTCTGAGAGATATGGAAGTGGCATGGATTATCTAAATTTTATGTTAAAGTATCTTCCGAGTATAAATGCCATTACTTTTATCTGAGAAATTGTTTGATCTTGTCTGCAGTGTGTTTTGTGTAGGTTTGGCCATTTTTTATTTGTTTTCCCCCCTTCCTCCTTGCCTTCAAGTCATGTGAATTTGGTCTAGTTAATTGTAGGCTTGCTTAAATCTGCTTCTTCCTACACTTTAGTATAATAGTCATTTACATGACTATTTAATGGGCACTTACATAACTATCTTATGATGCTCAAGAACATGCTTCAAGATATTTGTAGTGTGCTTTTAGTTAGTATCTTCAGTTTGTATATCCTGAATAATATTTTCCATTTATTTTTGTGAATCAAATGTCCATTTAATTTTAATGGCATTTGCATGCTTGTTTATTTCTCTCCTGGTTGTAAATGTAACATATTTATTTCTTTTGGTGTAGATAAGTTCCCAGAAGAAAAAAACTGGTGTTGTTGCTCCCAAACGATTTGTACAGAGGCTGAAAAAACAGAATGAACTCTTCCGTAGCTATATGCACCAGGTATGTGTTTAAACTGTCAAGAATGAGCTTCCTGTGCAGAAAGGCGATTATTCTAGAAAACCTATAAAATTCTTTGGACAGTAATGTTTGTATTACAATTAGGAGGTTAATTTTTATCAAGGTCTCAAACAACGTTTGCTATGTATATATTTTCCTCCCTGCTAATGAAAGTATGGTAGGCTTGTCGCCATCTTATGCACATGTCCTTTCCCATAAGTTGCAGCTTATTTAAACAATAATCCTAGCTAGAGATGCTACTTTATGCATTCAAGATTTCTCACTGGCCTTGTTTTGAGGTGTATTACAAGTTGTCATGTTGGTAGATTTAGATTAGTGTACTTTTATAATGGTCCTAGTGTAGTTTGGTCTGGTCCAAATTTTCATGTTTACAATTTGTACTCTTGAACTTGGTATGAACATCTTTTAATAAACAGGAAATTCTTTTTTAATTGTTTGTCATGATATTAATTTGAAATCGTCATGTTGCTTGCACACTTTTGGGCCTTTTTTTTTTTATACTTGAACTGGAACATGTACAGTTTAAATTGGATTCGTATTATATGTCCTGGTGGAAGCATATAGTTCCATTACTTTGCCAACAACTCTTTTGACTTCGGCATATTGTATCATTACTTTATTATGTCTAGTCATGCTTTTACTGTATATCAGTGATATATAAATGGTGCTTTGACTTATTAGTTTTCCCTCCTTCTCTTTTGAGTAAATTATCTTGTGACTCATGTTCAGTATTCATCAGTGGAAATGATTTTAACCGAGTTGGTACAATGACTATTTGTTATTTTTGAATGAGGTTGTTTATTATAAATATTACCATGTATAAGTGTATTTGTTATCTCTCATTGATTGTTATTATCTATTAAACTCTGCTTCATTGGTTTCATAACGGCTCTTGTTACAGTTTTTTCATTAGACAACATTTTTATTGTGGATCTTCTTTATATGGTAGGATGCCCATGAATTCTTGAACTTTTTGCTGAATGAACTTGTTGACATTCTTGAGAAAGAGAGTCAAGCTGCAAAAACTGATCAGGAGACCTCACCACCTTCAGAAAAGGCTGTTAATGGGCCCAAGAATGGTCAAGCTAATGGTGTTCACAAAGAGCCATTAGTTACTTGGGTACACAAAAATTTTCAGGTGACTTGCTTTGTCAAATTCAATGTTTTCATTTTTTTTTGCATGTTGCTGCAGCATGAGAGGGGACCATAAATAGCTAACTTTCTATTTAATAAGTCAATTAACATCTCTTTTTAAGTGCGCATTCATATTGGCTTTTATGTAAATTATAATGGAAACCTGTGCATTGTCCTAGATTCTATTACACTATTAATTTATTATAGATGAACTTTATTACTAAACAATGTGCAAAATAGTAATTTCACTCGCACTCTTTATGTATTTATTTTGTGGGTAGAGGTTGTTGTTGATCTTCCTCTGCACTCTAGTGATTAAATATATTTTACTTTTATTTTGTGGAATTTTATTGTTGTAACTTGGTCTGATCAGGGAATACTCACCAATGAGACAAGATGCTTGCAATGTGAAACAGTGACAGCTAGAGATGAAACATTTTTAGACTTGAGTCTTGATATTGAGCAGAACAGCTCAATTACAAGCTGTTTGAAAAATTTCAGTTCCACCGAGACACTGAACGCTGAAGACAAATTCTTTTGTGACAAATGCTGCAGGTATATGGCTTTTAGGCACTTTGTTTCTATAGTTACCTGTTCAACCGTTTTGAATCATGTGTATAGCTGAACTAATCTTATCTAGTAAGAACAACAGCAATTGAGCCATATCCCAGTTTGCGTGGATTTGTTATGTCATTTTTATATTGAAAACCAAATTTCTAGAAAATCTTTTGGATCAAGATAATTTCTAACAGGTTGTCCTTAAGTTTCTAGTGTACATCTTCTACCTCTTGTAACTGGAGTGAAATAGTTTGTGATCAAACACATCTCAAATAGCTTAAATTTCTTCTTTTGGTTTATGGGAATTTCCATATCCTTTTTAATAAAAAAAGAAGGCAATTCATATTTATTGGCCAATACTACAATTTTAAAGAAGCAAACCATGTTATGTCCACTTTTCCATTGATTGAAAGTTTTTTCTACCTGTTATTTGAGTGAGATTTGTTGGGCGTGTTAGTTTAGTGAGTGAAATATATGTGCACTCTGTTTTCTTGTTTTTCATGTCCGTTCACAATACTGATGACCGAGATGTAATCTTTCTTATGGTATTAGTTTGCAAGAAGCTCAGAAGAGGATGAAGATAAAGAAACCACCTCACATCTTGGTCATCCATCTTAAGCGTTTTAAGTATATGGAGCAGCTTGGTCGCTACAAGAAGCTGTCATATCGGGTTGTTTTTCCCCTGGAGCTGAAGTTGAGTAACACTGTTGAAGACGCAGATATAGAGTATTCTCTATTTGCGGTAGTTGTCCATGTTGGGAGTGGGCCTAACCATGGGCATTATGTCAGCCTTGTGAAAAGCCATAACCACTGGTTATTTTTTGATGACGAAAATGTAGAGATGATTGATGAATCTGCTGTGCAGACGTTCTTTGGATCATCACAGGAATATTCAAGTAATACAGACCATGGGTACATTTTGTTCTATGAGAGCCTTGGCTCTGGTAACAGGAATTAGATGGAGGAGTTCTACAACTCTTTTGTAATCATTTGGACTTCTTTTCACCAGGTTTCCATATTTATTTTCCTTTCTACCGTTTTCCCTTTATTCAACCTGTTGGGGGAGCTGTTACATCCCCCAGAGGATTCGGGTTGTGAAAATTTATACTTAGGGTGGTTGGCATGTACAGTGGATAGTGTTTAGCACTGTCCTATTTTCTTTTTACTCTTTCTCACAATAAGAACAGTATATATATCGGGTGAAAATTTCACCAACGATGTGTATTCATGGTTGCAAACGCTCAACCAACATTAGAAACAAAAGGAAATTGATCCTAACTAGTGTTAGATTATTTTATATTTCTAGTTTGACGAACTCAGGTTGTAGGCTGGTATTCTTCTGAGGTCCAGTAAACATAAATAGTGTTTTATAAAATTAAAATCATAGCAATTGTCAACTATTCCGAATAAAATCTATTTTTGTGCATCCCTTATAACGAGGATGCACGACATTATGTAAATATTATGACAACCTTGGCTTCTCCTGACGGTTAAGCATGCATTGAAAAATTGGCTTCATAGTTCCACTTAAAATTTAAGTACATTATTTTAGAGAATAAAGTTTTTACGTTGATATTTAATAGTAATGCGTAAGTTAATTTTTATAATATTTACCTTGAGATGATTTTTGATCGATTAAAGTAAACATCTCCGAAATTAAACTCTCGTAAAGGTTTTATATTGACGTAATAAATGCATTGCAATCCTCGTGTACCGGAAATATTTCATTTGTGTACTTTGGGATATTTTTACCCGTAACTGGAGGTAACTGGTAGAATTAATAGTTGATTTCTATGTTTTCTTATAAACAGACACACACTCTTTTCTTCCCTTTATATGCTTTTCTATTATTTTTAATTTTTAAATATAGAGAGAAAAAATGTCTTTTCTTTAGTTCTAAGGTTGGTTTTATTGGTTAGACGTTTTTCTGTGAAATGTCAGCAAGTGATTCCCTAAAAAGAATTAGAATTAAGATTATTGTAACGATCAAAATAAGAAAGTTCATCACCTAACTGTTAAATTATAAGCTAAACAACTGACTATAAAAGCTAAATTCTAAGTTGCTGTAGGCATGAAAATATCTTCCTCCAATAGTGCTTCAAGATCAGTGAGGTTATTGAAGTCTCTTGTTTCTTCTGAATTGTTACAACCGCTATCATGCTTAAACTGCAAAAAGATATACAATAAGTGTGAGCTCTACTGCCAGCAACAAGAACAAACACTGCAGGAACTCAGCAACAGGTTATGGTGTGAAAAAGTTATAGAAGACACTTAAACTTTACAATGGCCTCCGACGGATCAAGTCTACACGAAAAGCAAGGGTGATACTGTTTGCTTAAAAATACATAATTTCCTGACAAGACGTGGGATCAAACTTTTACACTTTTACAGAGGATCAAACTCTGCTTCTAAAGCGAACAACCTATTTCAAAATATAAAGTAACCAGTATCCGTAGTTGATGAAAAAAATTAACAGTCAATGTTGAAGAGTGAAATATTGCAATGCTGGTGTGATAAAAAGAAATTGATTAAAGCAGGATAATTGAGAGAGTTTTTCTGAGACACCAGTGAGAATGTTTATACAAAAATGGGTAAAATACCTGATTTTCTTGGATTTGAGTTACTACATTCAACACCCTATGGTATTGGTCCCTTGCTTCTGGATACTGAGCCATTGACTTCACCCTGGCTAGGGCTTTCTGCAATCTTTGCTCTGTTTGCTTCCTGCCTTCTTTTAAGACATCGTAGTCATCCTCGGGGGAAGTTATATCTTGTATCATAGTATCCTCAGAATTGGCCTCTGACTTAAATCCTCGCAAACCACTACCTTTTCGACGCCAACGCAAAATAACCTTCTCCAATATCCCAACAGACCAAATTATCTTCCCGCAATTTTTCCTAACCTGGTGTCCTCTCACGTGAGCCTATAACCATGGAAATAGACACCTTGTAAATTGGGTCCAGTTAAAAGGAGCCAGAAGGCCAATAAAATCAAACGTTGAACACACATAATAAATTCTATTGACTTCCACACGTTACACACAAATGTACCTGAATTTTTACTATACGTTGTCGAATCATCAAAAATTCTTTTCTGCCCTTCCAGCCACGGAATTTGTTCTGGATACGTATTGCAGCAGCATGGACCGGCTCATCGCGTGATCCAGACTTGTGTGATTTCCCATTCACTTTTACAAGTGAAAGAGCACGTTCATCAGATATTCCAAATTTGTCGTCACCAAATTCCTTCAGTTGCTTTCTCTGGAATGATTGCATTCTGAAAACTTGATGAATACGAGCCGCAGCTTGGGTGGCATTGCACACTGCAGCCAATGAATCCTTCAGTGACTGTTCATACGATAGAGCATCAAGATCATTAACTTGGGCCATGTTTTGGATTCTTTGGATTACTTTGGTTGAGTTTTCTCTCACATCCTTGTTCAAATCAAGAGTTGTGAGCTGTGCACTTAGTGAAGATTCTGCGAGATACCCTGCAATTCCTTTGTGTCCATTTGCAGAAGCTAGGTCGGCTGGTGTTCTGCCAGAAGGATGTTCTGGACATGGATCGGTCACATATCCAGGTGCTGCGCCAAGAGATACGAGGTAAGCAACTGTGCGCTCCCTGATAAAGTAAGACACAAGAAAATGAAAACAAAATTCAAAGCATTAACGCTGGAATTCTTTCTAGTCAGTTTATCCTAGATGTTCTCATTCATAAAAAAAGGTGCTTCCAATCATAATATATCATAGGGTTTTTAAGTATATTTTTCCTATAGTTTATTCACTAATGGCACTTCATCCTTCAACCCTATGATATTTAGTATCAACAAGTAGGAGCATTTGAACTGTTTTTAGGTCCATTTCACATATTTTCTCTTGGCACTACTCTATTCTTTCTCACTTACAACTTCCCTTGCAAATCTGCCATTAGTATCAGTGAGCCATCCGATTAAGTTAATGTATTGTTAGGTATGTTGTGCTAGATTAATACGATAAACTAAAAATTCAATTTTGACCAAATGTGCTTCATACTGCAAGCGCTGAGGTGCTCACCTGCCATAAAATGCTGCCCAATGAAGAGCAGTCCATCCATTTACATCACGAAAGTTCACATTGACACCAGCAATTACTGTGGGTTCTAGGGCCCAATCGTAGCCAAGAGCAGCAGCAAAATGAAGTACACCTTGGCCACCCTCATCCAAGACATTGGGGCCTTTCCCATCTTCTGTAATTTTCTGAAGGAGCCATGAGTGCAACTTATCTTTTAGAAGATTTTGAAGCAGCTGCTCCTGTAAATCTTCTGGAGAAAAATCTTTCAGTAGAGTAAGTTCCAGCAGCTTGTCCCAAACATCATCCTCCCCCCGTAGCAAAGAACTGATTTTACTTCTCAGTTGAGATTTCTCATTTCCACTGATTGAATATGAATTCTGAGGAAAGGCATGCCCCAGGGACAACAGTTCTCCAAATCGAGTACTAAAATTATCCAAAGTGACTACTCGAGTAGAGTTGACCTGGAAATCAAATTCTCGCACTTCACTACATGCTAACCTATTGGAACAAGTTACATAGAAAGGTACCCTCCCAGCCTTGTGTGGAGGAGTATGACAACAAAGAACATCTTTTGCGAGTATCACTGCAGGCACTTCAACCTCACCAAACATGCATGACCATTTACATTGTTCTGCTTCTTGTTGACTTCTTAAGAATCGTCCAGAAATGATAATCTATACATTTTTTTTCACAAGTGAAGAAATAAATAATCAGAATATAACAGACAGAAAGGCAACTACTACAGTTCAATGAGCATATGGAAAGAGCATACCTTGATTTCTGACCCTTCAAATGCCCAGCTTGGGGAATAGTCAATAATGCTAAAAAGCTGATCGTTGGAAACAGATGGATCCAACACATAGGTGTCCAGGTGCCCTGGGGAAGGAATAGTTGTGCTGCCAACCTCGCTTTCACTTTCAACTGCATCCCAATAAGCACCAGAAGTAGATGGTTTATTTGATTCTTCCACATCTCCAAGCTCTTTACTCATCCACTGGTTGAAACTGTCAAGCTTCTTCAGACCCTCTTCTGCTGGGGATCCATCTAACAGAGTCCTTTTAAAGGTGAAACGTGTGTCTTCTATTCCATCTAGGGTTCTATTGGCCTCAAAATCTGATTTTATCTTTTCTTTTGTATGCAGAAGTATCTCTTGAGGATCATTTTGGATCAGAACCTTGTTTTGTTTGTGTGGATGGAGAAGAGACTGTTCCAAGGATTTTTGAAAATCAACTTCATTAACTTCATCCTCACATTTGCTACAACTAACCTCACATGTTGAGCTTGAATGGACACTGTCTATAGGCCAAGTGGACATGCTTAAAGAATCAACACTATATCCCTGTTAACAGAGATGATTAAACTTTAATCAACTAAATGAGTTTGAAGGAAATAAATAAAAGTCAAGTAACATGTTATTAGTCACATAAAGCAAAATCCATTGCTTGATTATATATTTTTTTCCAAAGAACACGAAACAGGTAATTAAAAAATCAACAATATTTGCAGCATCATACCAATATCATTTTGTTGTGACATTAGTTTCAAGTCTTTTGACTTTTGACAAAAGATATAATACCCTGTCAAAGCTCCTACAGAACAGATTACACAGGCTGGATACTTTTTACAACTAAATATTATCATCCGACATAAAAATATTGCAACAAGTGTCCCCATGCAGATGAAGTACCAATAGTAGCAGTACACAATACCTGCCAACTTCCTTCAGCTTGTATGAGACTTCCATTGTCATGCAGCTTGGCAATGCTGGTGGTCAAATGTGGTGCAATTATGTCATCTCCTCGACAAAAATTGCTATTGACTCCCATGTTATCAGGTTGCATTTCAGGAAATAAAGGCTGAAAAGGCACGTGTTGACTTCCACCATTATTTTCTAAGATATCTTCCCATGAGGAAAAGCCCAGGGGTTTTGGGGATTCATATGTCAATCCATAATTATGAATGTCTATGATTTTTCTGTCTTGAGTGAGTGAAATATAATTCACCTCAGCAATGCCAGGTAACTTCTTTTGCTCATCTGTTCCAGTTTCAATAGTACAACTCAAGTTAGGTATGGACTTTCCTGATCAAAAGGCCAGTATGTATGGAAAATATAAAACAAGGTATTTGATTTTGATGAGTAATGAGTTATTAGCTTAAAAGTTGTTTACATTATCATGCAATCGTGCATTGTCACATCATTTTAAGAAGTCTGATTCTTATAATTACCTCAAATTTATACTCTTCAATTGATATGAATGTAAGACTGCGCTATATAGTGTAAATTTATAGTGACAAAGCATCAAAGTTAAACTAATAAAAACAATTTAAAATGAAGAAACTTACTTATGAGTGGCTGAGGAGAATAAGAATCAGCAGGTTGAGGGCGTTGTGATTCAAGGAAAGAATAAAACTCAGAACTTGCATGGCTATTGAATGCTGTAAAAATTACATCAAGTTAAAAAAATTTAATACAAAAGAAAAAGTGACACTGGAGAACAAAGGCATAAAAAAGGTTATTCAAATTTGTCATCTAGATATGAAAAATTGAAAACAGAACATTTTAATTGTTAATATGCAGCAAAAGAAGTACCAGATTCAGCTTCTTCATATTCTGATACTGGGGCACTTTTCATGCTTGTATCCGTAGTTTGTGAAGGAACCTGGTAACTGTTTGGATGAAGAGTGGACGAAAAAGAAGTGTCCATCTCTGCTTTGAGCATAATTTTGTCTGTTTCTTGAGCATAAGGAAGAGATTCTTCATTTTCTTTAGCACATGTATGATTTGCCTTGGTTACCTAATTATTTTTAAGAAGACATGAGTGAAAGGAATGAAGGCCCAAAATGAAATTATTCATAGATGGGAAGATATAGCATATCACGATTATATTCCATTATATGCTTCAGAAAATTCACTCCTGAGCCTTTTTTATTTTTGAAGGATCAAATTGTAGAGTCAACATCCTAGATGAAGAAATAATGTTACCAAATTATAGCATCTAACATGCAAAAAAACCGTATGGTGTTGAGATTTCTCAGAGCAACTTAAGAAAACAGTGCCAGCTTTGTTTAGGAAAATCTAGTTACATCATTTGAGGGAAATATATATAATGCTAAAGTTATGATGGAATTTCCATGGTCTACTTTTCTACGTCATACATAATTCAGCAACCCAGTTATATTTTACTAGTTCGTTATTCTCTTAATTGTACCGGAAATGCAAAAGTAAGCTATTTTTCTTGAGCTATTATCAAATAACAACTAGGAAAAAAGAAATACTAATAAAATCTTAACCTGTTACCTTCACTTGTCGATAATGAACTAGAACAATGTTAGAATGTTCCCTGCAACAATGTTGAATAAAAAAGGGTGAGAAGGGGAGGCCCTTCCATAGACAAAAACCATAGAAAACAAATTAGCAATTTCTACAAGTCTATTATAGTTAATTTAAACCAATACAATGGAGCAACATGCACAAGATCTATCTTATTAGTTCTAGGTTAAAGCATACCATCCTCTACCAAGAACAAACACATTAAAAGAAAACATTCCTTCTTTCTGGATAATACCTAATGTGTTAGATGGAGAATGATAGGACGTAGAATTTTAGGAATTGGACGTGAGAAGAATACAAAGAGCAGAATCAGGCAAAAGAAGACAAATAAAGAGGGAAATTTTTGTAGTAAACTTTGAAAATATTAGACATAAACACTTACTCTTCAAGCAGCCAATATGTGCGTCTCTGAAAATTCTCATCTTCTTCTCCATGAGCATAGTAGCAGTGCAACACATCCACACTTCCAGCCTGAGAGCATCACATCATGCCTCATTGAGTGCAACAATATATAAAGAAGAAAGACTCTCTCAATACATTCTTAAGACTCTAAACCTTAGATGCAGTATATTTTTACCTTTAGTCTCTCATGTGCTTCTCTTACTGTTTTTCCATCTTTTTTCTTCCTCCAGTTGTGGCCATCCTTTCTGAAGTATCTCAACACCTTCCGATCAAATAAGAAAAGTGAACCACCTAACGTCAAGGAAAAAATACAATGAGACCTAACGATGAGCATGATTGCAATCAGGTTCTATTTAGATAAACTTCTCTTTAAATGAATTGAGCTTCTCTCATAAGGTAAAATTAACTCATGTACTTGGATTTTAGATTTTTCTGTAAAAGTTATATACAGAGTTGAAGAATTTCAATTTCACCACCTTTTTACTTTCTTCTCCTAAAAGGGCATACATAAAGTGAAGTTCATTGAAACATGGAAGTGATATTGGCATGAATTTGTGAACTTTTCAGGCATGTCCCAGTCCCAATAAGATATAAATTTCTAATAGATTACAATCTTAAACCTCCACCTTCCCCTTAAATAGAAAAACAAAAACACAATTTTATGAATCCTTTTCTCCTAATCAAGCTATTGAGAAACTAAGACAACTTTTTGGCAGAAAAGAAACCATACTTGGTGGCATATGAGCAGGTTCTGGAGCAATTCGAAACTTCGTGTAATTGCTTAGAATTGCACAAATTTCAGCCGGACGCAGCCATCGATGCTGTGCTTCTACAATAATTTGCTCGATATCTATGTCCATAAAAAAAGCAGAGAAATTCAAAAACAGAGTCAGCAACAACAAATACCAACGATACAGTAACTTGAATTTTGCGATAAAGGGATAGCATTTCAATGCTTCACTATCATGAGTACTTCTACAAAGGGTTTCTTTCTTCAGAGGGGAATCGAAGCGAAAAAAAAACAGACCCAATTGAGAGGGGGGAACGTAGTGTCTGGCCTCAGCCATGGAAGTGAGAAGCTGAACTCAAAGGTTTAGTTTTTTGAGGACCCTTTTTCTAAATCTAGGAGAAACAAAAGGAAAGATGGTAGTAATTTGTGATGTATGTATAATAAATTTGTAATAACTGGGAAAGTTCCACAGTGAGTTTTAACGCGGAGAGAGAGTGTAACGGGTGTTGAGAGGGTGTGCCAATGGACCAAAAAAGAAAAGTTTTCAACGCGGGAAGTCTTGGACTGTGTGTTGTGTTGCATTACATCTCAACGAATAGAAGAGAAAGCAATGGCTGTTAAAGTCAAAACCCCAAAAGCTTTCAAGTTTGACCCATATTTGGCTTATCTTCTTCGTCGAAGCTTCTCTAATTTTTTACTCAACTCAAACTCGGTCACTGTAAGAACGTGATTCTCCTTGTCTCTTCATAAACATGCCATATGCTGAGAAAAAGCTATAGGTAATTATTTTAACTTACGGAAAATCTGATAATCATTTTTTTATTTTCTTTTACAAAGATGTTTTTCTGACAATGATATCAAAATTACATTTTGGGTCCATCAAATAAAAATAAGGTACACAAGTTTACCTTTCTCACCTAGAAGTGAGTATCAAGTATATCAAGCCGCCACAAGAAAAAAAAATGATAAATTTAATTTAAATAAACAATTGAAAATTACAAATTTATTAATAATTTAGTTCTAATTTTATTTTGATATTAAGTTGTATTAATACTAGAGAAATTAAATTTACAAAATAAACTAATGATAACACATTTTTATTTAAGAACATTGAAATCTTTAAGAATTACATATTTGGAACTCTAAATTTAAATCTCGAATCCTTTAAAAAAAAAGATAGATTTTGATTTTTTTTAAATGTGTAAACTTGTAGGTTGAGAAAGTGATAAAGGTGGACCACCTACTGAACCACCTGGATTGCCATTTTAGCATTGTGGTCCTACTCACTTTACAAACTAATTTTATCAATTATTTAATATTATTTAATTTAAAGATAAATATTGTGAAACTTAATATATTGACTAACTTGCATTTTCAACACATTGTTGATCTTAATCTAATTGCATGTGAGGGAAAACCTCCATACCAGTGTTCAATCAACTGTACTTTTATGGAAAACGAAGTTAGAACCAATATGCAAGTTGTAACATGTAAAATGAAATGATATAGATCAAAATTACTGTTATAAAGATATTAGCAAAACAAAAATGGTATAACATTAAAAATTTAAGATGACAAAGGACAAGAGACAGAAGCTTATGCTTTAAAAAATGCAAATATTTGAGAGTAAAAATCATATTCCTTCTCTATAATGAAAAACATTTTGAAATAGAGTAAAGTAAAGAAGAAAAAAAATATTATTTTATAAGACGTATAATCCTTTATATTTTATTACAATAGTATGAAAAAAAGTAAAGCAAATATGCCATAAGAAGCACATGGAAATCACATAGTTGCACAAAATCACACAAAGTGGTGTCATGTTTTGTATTTTAGATTGGTGTTTTAATTTGGTTATGATCCTTGTATTTTTTTTTTTCTCTTCATATCTCTTTCCTCTTCTCATTTTTCTATTTCATGCTTGTTTTTTCTTAATATCATAGTTCTTATTTGCTGTGATTTGAGGGAAGCTCAAATGCATGTCAATTTTTGAAAAAAAGTGGGATCCATGGAAAGTTGTGATACTTAGAAAGGGTCAGAGATTTTATTAGGCGGTTGTTTGAATGATATATTTTCCTATGTACCTATTAATATGATAAAATTCTTTGTCTTTAATGCACTCACTTTATTCAACACTGACTTATAGTAAAGCTTTTTTTCTTCTGAAGTAAATAGATGAGTAATGTATAATTTGGTAATATTATTTGAATATATTTAATTATTTAACAATACATTCTTATAGTTGTGGTAAACTAATTTTCATCTATTTAATTGGTTAATTATAGTGTTTTGAATGTAGTTGTCTGTATTTGCTTGTAGAGGGTAGCACCATCAACATAAAATGTAACTATTTTTTCTTCTAGAAGTGATGCAGGATTGAGAAGGAGGATAATTATGGAAACTAAGTTATCCAACTCACTTTCGTTGTCACGGGTTTGTCTTTATAACATTTTTTTTTTGTCTACTTCTGCTTTATAGTGTTCACTAATACTTATTATTCATAGGATTTGTTTCAAATGGAAATTCTTGTTCCAATATTTGAGTCCTGCACAATCATTCCTTATACAAAGTTTAGTTACTAATAATATTCATAGAATTCAGTGGAGTTATATATAAGGGCTACACAAGTTACAACAATATTAAAATACTTACTCAAAATTTTACCAAACCATCAAGAATTTTAAATTTTAAGAAAGGACAATTTGGGCTTTTACTTTGGAAACTGTTGAGTCTATAAATAATTTTATGCTGTTATCATTTCATGGAGATGAAAGGAATGCCTCAACTTTGATTCAATGGTTAACGACTGAGTTTCTAAATGACATGGAAAGTTTAAGAATGATAAATCATAGATTGCTGACTAAAGGTTGAAGTTACTATTATGTTTTTGAGTAAAATATTGTTGGCCAAAGAATTAGGAAAAATGTTACCAGTAATATTGTAATGCTTAGGGAAAAAAAAAAAAAAAAAGAACATTGGAGACAAGATTTACATTTCAAGAATGAATTTGATACCATTAGAATTGAGATGTCCTTTGGCCAACAAGATTTACATTAGAAGGCAATTTTTATTGTCCGGTGTTTCTTACAATGACTACAAATAAATGTCAAGAAAAATTTTTTTTTGTGGTTGGATAGTACTTACCTGGACTCTTTCACTTTTGTTTAGTTGTATGCTGTAGTATATAAAGTAAAATTAATGAAAAGGAATGAGAATTCTTATTTCAGATGATAAGAGTGAAAACTTTCCTGAACTTCAAATGTTGTACACTTATTTTACATGATAAGAGAGAACCTTTCATGAACTCAAATGTCGTAGATAGGGAAATCAAAATATGTAAACACTACCTTCTAAATTTTAATTTTGAAGCATTTTGTTATGTTAACATGGTTAATGTCTCCATGCTTCCTATAATTAATGTCTTGCATCTATTATGTTGAGATTGAAATACTAAGTGCTTTTCTTCCTACAAATTGTGCCTCTATTGTTTCTCCTACACTTGGTTCTCCTTTCTAAATCACTAAAACTGATTTAGATCTTCTCCTTTCTTTATATGGCACAGTTGTCTCCAAAAAAGAAAGATGCACACAGAAAAAACAATCATAATACTGAAGATTAAAATCTAAGTAACCAACCATGAATACTTTTCAAGCCCCAGTTTCGTTTTTCTTTCTTTGGATTATTATTGAGTAAACAACATAAAATCAGTGAAAGATCCAACAGAAAACATAATTAATTAGCTTCTATGAGACACCCTTGATTCTTCCCACATCCAGCAACATTCCAACACCCAACAAAAACAGGGGTGACAGACTAAGAAAATAAGCAAAAAAATTCCCATTTTCAAGGATCAAATATATATCTAGCTTTAGTATCGCTGGCATAATCATCTATGTTGACTCTACTTCGAGAACTATCTTCATGAACTCGTAAACAAAATAGCTAATAGCAGCTGATGGTAACACCTGAAAAGTCACAAAATTAAAAACAACATATTAAAAATCAATAAAAGGATTTTCAGTAGTATTAAGTACTTCTCATAAATAGACTAACATGAAAAACAACTCTCAAAACATGGTGAAACCAAAAGAATAGAGAAGTTGTGTACAAGTCAATCCTACGAACTTTGGGAAGGCTTGAAAAACTAATCCAATCTACACATGGTTAATACAGGTAAAATAATTTGTTGATCCTCTCTTATCTTGCTTATGCACTACTTTATAGCTTGGAGAATTTCACAAGTAGACAATAGAAGGAATTATTTCCTTTAAAAAATGTTAGTAAATATTTCACTGTTCTTATTCGCACAGTTGCGGTCGTATAGCAGCTTCTGTACATGAAAGTGATATACATCATGGTGAGATTTTCACTGAAACCAATCATTATTCATGCCTGACCATTTCACTCATTGATTAAAAAACAAGATTTCACGGACTGGGCATGTGCTGAAATCTTTATGAAGTATAAGTTCACCATCTATTATCATAGACTCATTTTACTTGTTCACTGAAATTTAAAGAGTTTTCACGGATCAAAGCATATTATCAAGAATAGAAACTATACCTGCAATAAACTAGGAGTTAGCCCTGCATAGAGGGCGGGAACACCTCCTTGCTCAACAATCTTGACACAAGTTGCCAGTGCATTCAACCTTGTTGCTGGTACTTGCATTTGAAGCTGTCTCCTTACAACTTCAAAGGGGTAAGTAGCAGCTTCAGAACAACAACCAGCAATAGCACCATATAATAAAGTTCTGATAGGACCCAATTCCAATTGTTCCAGTGCATTCAAGTCTTGAGCCTCTTCTTTCATGCGTTGGATTCTTTTCCTTCCTTCAGGTGAATGCAGATATGCTGACTTTAAGATATCATAAACACCATAGTAGACAGCACCTGAAGGTGCCATACTGATAATGGAGGGTACTAAACCCTTGTACAGAGAAAAGAAGCCCTCTGTTCTTATCATGTGGCGGAAGGCACCAATCACACCTCCTAAGGCTTCACCACCAGGTGCTACCATTACCGTCCTGATCTGAAAGAAATCACTCTTAGAATGTAAGTACAACAAAATTCAATTAAAAATTGAACTATGTTGAAATAGTTTGTTAGAGCAGGCTTCATGAAATTCTATAGAAAGACTTTTTCAGTGTACCAAATTTTGAAGGCAAGGCACACGTGAGTGAAGTGACAACAGACCATGAAAAGTTTCTATTATTCAAACAATAATCTTATGCGATGATTAAGATATCATATTTTTTGTTGCTTAACAATGATTACACTACAATCAAGAAGCATCATGGAGGAACATATATACCAAAGGTAAGATGGGAATGCAAAATTTTGTGACCAAAGATATGCTTACAATTTCCAAAAGTTTATCAAGCAAATATAAAAGAGCTCTAAACAATCACAGTTGCTAGCAGATAAGACTGGCACTAAGCATCAATTAAACTCATAGAATCACCTTAGAGAGGTGAGTAGATAAGAGGAACATCACTATTCCTCTTTAGTTTTGTCAACTACTAATTAAAAGAGATTGAATGAAATGTAGCTAGCAACATTGCAAATTCAGAGTCAATAAATAAATTGGACCTATGAGATTGTATCAAATCTGTGTACAAAAACCACATAGACAATCCTGCAATAGTACATACCCATCATATCATACTTCCTATAGCATCACACCGAAACAAAGTATATCTATACTTAAACAGTAGCAATAAAGTCATACCAGTCCTGTCCTATCCCATCATACTCCTAAAAACATCAGAATTCAAAATGCAAGCACTAGAGAGGACAAATACAAGTAACATGATACTGAATTTCCACTCACAGTGTCCATGGGCAAGCAGAGCAATGTAGCTGTTATCCCAGCAGCAGCACCCGCAACAAATCTCTCTAAATTAGTAGATTCTTCATTCCCCAACATCCTTGTCAGCTTATTTCTATAAGTATCATAGGCATAAAAATTTATAGCCTTAAAAGGCGCTGTCCGCAGAATATTCACAAAATTCCCTTTCCAAAAGCCTTTCAACCCTTGAGAAGTCGCAATTTCCTGAATGAGCTCATGAAGATTCTTCTGCTCACCACGAACTATGTACTCCAACTTAAGTCTCTCAAGAGGCGCAACGAAAGTCCTGATCCAATAAGCCCCACAATAACTTACACCATTGTGCATAGCGCTTTTAAATTCATCAAAAAAGTTTCAAAACAAAAAAAATAAAACACCCTCTATATTAGCACTGTAAAAATAACAGACGAAAGAAGAATAAATAATAAGGTCTTTTACACTGTCATCATATCATATATCACCATATATTATATGATAATTTTGTTGACTTTTATAACAATTAGTCAAGAACACACTCTTTGACACATTCCTTCTAACACAATATCTTCATTTATTACAATTTATTGAAAACTATAAAATCACATAAAGAATGTGACCAAAAGGAGATATTGTCACACAGTCTCAGACCACCATAGTCACAGTAAGCAATTTCCATGTGACACATAACCTAGTATTACTAACTCTTTTTTGTCAACTAAAAAATCGGATTCACATGGTAATCTAAACCATCTAATTATTTCTCATAACGTGTTGCTGCATTTCTAACTGCCTTAAAAGTACAAATTTTACACCAAAAGTGCATCCCTATCAAACTCTTGAAAGAACAAGTGTAGTTGGCAAACATAAGGGAACTTAAGTGCAAATGTGCAGGAAACTGTGAAATTAAGCAAAAGGGAGGTAACGTGCGTGTGAGTAGAATGGTAGTGTAGAAATAAAAGAAACGATTTTGAAGACCTTGAAACCATGGCAGCGACAGCACCAGCCCATAGATGTTTAGTCATGTTAAGGGCACCCGATCCATTGATCTCAACCTTCTCTTTCTCTTCTCTCACACCATTATCACCTTCCACCTTCTTATCACGGTGTCCCAGAATTTCACCCGATTCTCGACCATACTTCTGATCCGCACTGGTCCCGTTTAAGGATAAACTCAACGACAACAACGCACCGCCACCTATGCCACCTTCCACCCTTAAACTTCTTTTCCAACAAAAACATGATGCTGTTATAGGATCAGAAGAAGAAGGAGGAGAAAGGTAGGAAGCGAAGGAGGAGGGAAGTGTGTGAGAGTGGAGGAACAGACCACCGGGGAAGAACGAATCGGAGGATTCCGGCGGTGTGATTAAGTGGGGCATTGTTGAAGGTTTCGTTGTGGTCGTTGGTTTTTGTTTGTTTCAGGCTGTTTGTTTGTTGGTACAACGTAGGAGTAGTTCGGTTGGGTTCGAAAAGGATTTGGGTCTCACTCAGTTTTGACGGTTTTGGGAAAAATGGAATACAAGAGAATATGATGCGATTTGAGATGCATAGCTTCCACCGCCGCATCAACAATGCCGCCTTTCGTCTCCGGTTAGCGTTGGAGGTTGCTCCTCCCCTGCTTCTTTATTTAAATCATATATAATAATCACTAATTTACTAGTGCCAGAAACGTGTGTTTCTCCCTCTTGAACTTTTGAGAATAATGGGTACTTATGTTGCCTTATGTTTTGTGGAAAAGTGTTTTTTTTCTTTTACCTTTTTAATATTTATTATGATATAATTTTAATTAGGAGAGGTGATTTTTGTTCTTTAGATTTATTTATTGTTATAGGAAATTCCAAAACTTTCCATTGTTGTTATAACTTAAGCAAAGTAGTGTTAGAATGGTGCATGCGTGGGCGTGTGGGTTCTCACTTGTACAGCACATTCATGTGGTCGGTGTGGGCCTAAAAGTAACAAAAACCCGGTTTGTTTTGTGTACACCACACTCCGAGTCATCTTGTTATTTTCTTGTGTGGTGACTGGTTCCAACTTTTGTATTTAATAAATAAGAAAGTTAGTATGAAAATATTCATTTATTTCTTTTAATAAATAAAAAATGACATAGATTTAGAAATGTAAATAGTATCGTTGTTCATTAAAAAAAATCTTTCTAATATAACTTCCACTATTATTTTTCTGTCATTTGTGATGACTGTAAGATTTTTTCATGCTTTGAGTGTACAATGTTTAAAAATAAGATAAAAAAAAAGTCATTAAAAAAATAATTAATGTTGAACAAAGAGTAATACATATATCAGATACCTAATATTCATTAGATGGATGAAGCCACATGATACAGGAAGGGGAGAGCTCACCGCAACTGTGATGGGAGCACTATTCTATTATATCCACTAAATAAAAACTGTTATAGAAAATTTTCCTGTGAAACGAAAATTTGGTGGATCCAATTTGAATTTGAGTTGGTTGCACCCTCTCTAAGAAAAGTTTATCATAAGTAATTAATATATATCTATATATATAATTAAAATATTCCAACTTTTGTATTATACAATTTATTTGATGAATTTTTTAAGTGAAAATTTGATTGAGTTGTTTAAAATAAGAAATATAATTTGACACCAAAAAAAATGTAAACTATTATTAAAAGAAAAATAGAACGGAAACTTTAGGGAGTTTGTAGGTGAAATATTCTATTAGTGGTACTGTGTAATTTGCTTACAATAACTTTCGAAGAAAACGTTTTCAATATGGACCGAGTGGAGAATGGTGTTTCTTTCCGTCATACAGTTGTCACGTAGCTTTTTATTTTCTATTGGGGCATAGTGCCCCTCCATGTAACCATGATACAGAAGAAGAAATTAATATGCGACAGCTATACATTGTTGCCATTTTTACTATTATTTATCAAAGATAAATCTCAATCCAATTTAAAACAAGTTATTTTGGCAGTAAAATTTTTTAGTTTTATTTAAATGAAACCCGTGTCTCTTTGCCTTTCTTATTGTATAATAAACACGATAATTTTTTGTGTCTAAAAATGCTTTAGTGGAAAATTTTGCCTAAAGCGTAACAATACGCTGACAGACAAAAGAAAGTTCATATAAATTATGAACAAAAATTCTTTTATTTTATTGTATGAACTTCTATTTGGGTAGTTTTTTTTTTTTAATCGAACAACCTAGCTAGATAAAACAAATGTTGGGAATGCCTACGTTTTATGTCAAAGAATATACGTATATTTTTGACAACTTTTATGAACTTGCTTAATTTTATTCTTGATATTGTTCCTTTTTTCTTTATAGCGTCAAAAGAAAGATAAATAATAAATTTACAATTATCAACCAATAAGTCATATAAGTCACCATTAACAAAGAGTCATAATATATAATCAGATGGGTTTAACATTTAAATTGGATGTTTTTAAGTAAGTTGTTACTTTTAGTTATAATGAAATGGAAGGCGATCAGAGTACAATTGAGGAAGTAGTAATAATACATGTAAAAACCCAAATGTTTAAGTCAAGAAACAATTTAAATAGTTATTAAACAATTGAAGATCATTCACATGCGAGAAAAGAGTCCTAATATTTATAGATGAAGGTCGTTGATCCTGGTATTAATAATAACTACCAACTCTAATGGATTGGTGACAAGTTAAAGTTACCCCAATGAAATATAAAAGGCTTTGAAATACGTAATAATAAAGTAAAATTAACCATCGATGGTTTTTTTTATCGACCGCCAATGTTAATTTAATAGCATTTTTTTAAATATTTGATACAAGACATAAAGCATAATTGGCATAATAAATTAAATGAATGAAATGTTCTAAAACACCGTAGTTTTAGAACGTGATTACACTATTCTCTTAATACAAGTTTCTATGATGGTGATAATGTCGATTGAACGGTTATCTTTTTAACAAAACAAGTCCATATCTTTCTTACTACATTTGAATCTTTCTTGGTGGGTTTTTAAACTCTCCTATCTGTATTAAATATCATTTGTTTACATCTTCAAATTCATGTTAAAGTTAAAAAATATATACATCAATCATTATAACAGAAAGATATTTTGACAATCCTGGTTACGTGAATTAATTATTTTTATGCGTTTCTAGCCATAGATAGATCGTTTAACAATTCCAGTAAGGGAATTCAATCAGTAGGGTCTCAGTCAAAGATAGCCAAATTATCCCAACAAATCAATTAATTCTGCTTTGGATATGACCACCTATACCACGAAAAGGAGAATGGTGAGATGGAGGGTTAGATACGTCTTGCCTTCAAAACAGACTATGCATTTCTAAAGTGTAACCATAAACCTATGACGGACAATTGAGGGAGCTTGTTTATTACCTGTATTCTTACATCAAGGGACTAATTGTATAACAAATAAAAAGAATAATGTGTCGAACATCAAAACCATTACTGCAATTTGTCCCCCCACCCAAAAACTGAAGGATCATTGCTACGAAAGCACGCTTCCTCCAGCACCATCATTGATCCATTTAAGCAGCCAATCCAAGAAATATATTCAGTGAACTACTTACTATTGGCACTTTTGAGAATAGACTTCTCTAGCACGAGCAACCTCCTCCTTGCTGCTCTGTCTGGGATGAATTCACGGTGGGCTTTAAATTTACATCGACCATGTCTTCCTGCTTTGTAGAAGAAAGAGTTTCCATTCCTGGCAAGGCAGCAGCAATCTTACGAAACAAAGGCTGCACTTTGCATTGACAGAAAACATTAAGGACACAGAACAAACATGTAAAAGAAGATAAATTTGAGAAACAAAGATAGTAAGTATGACATATCACCGGCATCATAGTTCAGAAGAATGATTTAGTGAACTAAATATTGGGATGACTGAAAAGATCACTAATTTTCACCTTGATATTGAAGCCTGCTTTTGCACTGGTTTCTATGAACATGATTCCAAACTCACGGGACTTTGCATCTCCTTCCTCTATTGAAACTTGCCTGTTTAAGTATCAAAATGGCTTTGTAAAGAAAATTTGAGATGGTAAAATCAAAATACTTGAATGGAAACACAAGAGGAAAGCCGGTTGGTAAATGGACTAACTAATATTTCTTCTATTTGTAGATGCAAAGTTCATGCCCTGAGACACATTTTAAGCTATACTAGAATTATATTTAATTGACCAAACTTCTATAGTTTTCGGATGAAACAGAATATGGAAACACTAAAACAGAAGACCGAAGCATAATATGGAAACCCCATTATGATAATAAACAAACACATGAAACATCTAATCAGCATTAAAGAAACATATAGATCAAATTAGTTCTCACCTTTTATCAACAAGATCAGTTTTGTTTCCAACCAAGACAATAATAACATCACTGCCACGTTCTGTACGAACCTCCTCAACCCACTTGTTAGTGTTCAGAAATGATTGCCTGTCTGCATAAGAACAGGTTACCTAGGTTAAATAATCATAAATTGCTATTTTTATTATTGTATGAAAAATGAAAACTAAAGCACTTCCAAATCCACATGCAAACACATAAGTTAAAAAGAATATGCCAGAGAACCGTCAGAGTGCAAGCAAGCACACGCACAACACATTTGGTTGTAATAACATGTATATTAGAAAGTAAGATCAGAGCAGTCACTCACTTACATATATTAAAGAAAGTATTCATGGCCTACAAAACCCTTTTTAGAGTTACATGGTTAAATAATTTGGAAAGTTATGCCATGAAAAATTCGATAAAGATCCAGAAAAAATCCTGTAATTAGATCATGAAAATGATATATAAAGGAACATATAAAACTCACTAGCAACATCATATACTATAACTGCAACAGAAGAATCTCTTATGTAGCTTGGAATGAGACTTCTAAATCTTTCTTGCCCGGCAGTATCCCTGTGATGTTAGCATAAACTATGCTCAGAAATTGTAAAAAATAATGCGTACAAGGCTATGCCACAGTAATGTGCACTCAAGTATAATTATTGAAATATAAATTAAAACTGAGCTAGTAAGAGGAATTCATCCTACCAAAGCTGCAAGCGAACAGTTCTATCTTCCAGGTACATTGTTTTTGACAAAAAGTCAATACCAATGGTTGCCTGAAATTTAGATAACCAAATATTTTGTCAGCAACCAGGCAGCAGGAAGGATAAAAAGGTCAATCATTGAAGGGAAAAATAAAAAATACAAATAACTCAACAAAGAAACAAGCCCCATATCCATTTTAAGTTATTTTATGTGATGGCTAATATAAACAGGACAACCATGATACTCATACTCCTTTCCTTTCACATACCACCAGCAATGTACTTTCACCTCATTTCTCTCATTCTCTCTTCATGTGATATCATTCATTTCCCTCTTTCTTTTCCTATCTCTCACTAGGTATATACACCCACAGAGTGCATCCCAATAAATTTCCTAGACAATAAGCATTACAAGCAATCAGATGTCTCATTAAACAAGCCTCTTAAAAATCAACACAAAGTGGATCCAGAGCCAAGCCCTTCTCAATGACTAAAGCAAGCTCTTCTTCCTATTCTGGCATTCACCAACTCAAAAAAACAAGGACTTGATCACGAGTTTTAAACAACTCTACTTTCCCCTTTAAACCGTGAGTTTCAACGCAAGAAAAAACTCGTCTCTCAATATCACCATCCGATACAGTTAAGATACAAAAGTATATCTCAGTCACATTCAAATCACAGCAAAATTATTGCGGAACTCATCTCCCAAACAAAGTCATGATCAATTAAAATATATATATATATATATACAGCGTGACGTGGTGATATAATCAGAGATTGATTCACGTGAATGACATGCAGACATAAAATGGTTGCGGTAGGAGAGAGATGAACGGGTATTAAAGTTGGATGACATTAATTGAGATTGAGATTGAGAAAGAGACCTGGTAGGTGGTGTCGAATTTGTCGTACATGAAGCGGGTGATGATGCTGGTTTTCCCGACGGATTGATCGCCCAAGAAAACGAGCTTGTATTTGGCGAGAGGGGACACCGTCGCCATTTCCGAGAATCTCTTTCTTCTTCTCTCTCAGAGACGCAAGCAGATCTGAATCTCCCGAATTCTCTTCTCTTTGATTGCAACAAAAGAAAGCAAATGAAGGATTACCAAATTTAACGTAATTTCGAGTGCAATGCGTTATGTGTGAATGAATGTGTGGGGGTCACGAACCGCCAAATGAGGACCGTGTCACGCCAATTTTCTCATTTCTATAACCTTACATACATAATTGGGATAATTAAACGTAAGTATCGTTAATTAAAAAATAAGATAATTAAAATTAATTTTAGTGTTTCTTAGTGTTTTTATTTAAATTTTGTCTTCTCTCAAAATAAGAGTAAATAACTTTAAAGTTGCCTTGTTTTCTTACTTCCCTTGTTTATTTAAGTTACCAAGACATTCTAATAGTTGTCTCATAAATATCTTTCTATCTTTAAAACAATTGTAATTGATATATGTATAGTTCAATATAGTGTACATCTATTAAATATTTTCAATTTTGTTCTTATATCTTATTAATTTTGTATGCTACCATTTTTCTCTTCATTACTTAATTTAGGTGAGATTTGGAAGGTTTACACAATGTTTAAAGTATTGAATGTTATTTTTTGTTGAATAACGCATCAATCTAACATAGAAACGTTCTAGTGTAAATAATACTTAGAAAGATATTTATAATTATTTCATTCCAAACAAATAAAGAGACTGACTTTTGATCTACAGAATGAGATCAATTATGTAAACATTCTATATAAGAAAGACCTTTTACCTATGAGTACAGTTTTCAATTAAACCGAATTGTATAGGTTGGTCCAATCTGATTTTAATGACATTGATATACCGACTTCGTATCTCACAATTTTAATAATACGTTTTTAATGCATGTGGTAAAAAATCGTCATGATTTTATTTTAGGAAGTAATGTACAATTTTAAAAAAAGTTTAAAGAACCAAAATACACGGATATAATACATGCAATTTTTTTTCTTACTTAATAATAGAAATTCTCACGCTTCACATTTATATATTTCTTAATAGAAAAATAATTACTATTATACTAGAAAAGTGTTTGTGAATCTATATTTCAGTTACATGATAAATAGACATCTCAAAATATTGAGTGAGTTGGTAGGGTTTGGTTTTGATCCACCTAGGTTGAATACAATAACTCACTTAAAAAGAAGTACATGTAGCCGAAAATGTCAATAAAAGTTCCATGGGATATAAAACATGGGTTATTTTTATAGTAAAATCAATCTTATTTAAAAAATGAAAATAAAAAATTATTTAAAAAATATTTATATACATGGAATATTTATTTAATCCAAATCAAATTCAATAAGAACAAAATCAAGTCAGACCTAAGTCAATCTATATCAGTCTAACACTATGTTAAGTTGGTTGAGATAATTTCATGTTAGGTCAAATAAGTTAGTTCAAAAACGGATTGATTCAGGTGGGACTAAGTCTAATTTTGGACAGGTTAGGCTGAGTTCAGTTTTGGACACGTTAGGTGAAATATGCTTGACTCAATTCATCACAAGTTAGGTTTAATCCATGTTGGTCAAGTCAGGTCACACTTAGGTCAAGTCGAGTTGAGTAGAGCCCAATTTACTTGAATCGATCCTAGGTCAATATGGATAGGGTTGGGTCAGACACAAGTCAAATAGGTTAAGTTAGGCTAGGTTTGGACTAGGTCCAGGTCAAGCCAAAGTTGTTTAGGTCCACATCGTGCTGAGTTAACTTGAGCCCGTGTCGTGTCTTGAGTTAGGACTTTATTGACCAAGTCAAGTTAGCTAAGTTAAGTCAGGCCAATATAAAGCCAAATCAAGTCAAGTAGACCTTAGGCCAAGACAAATGACCCCACCTCAAATTTAGTCAAGTGGGTCTACCTCAAGTTGACTGAAGTGGGTCCACCTTGGGACTAGACGAGTGGGCCCCTCAGATTGAGTCAAGTCGTATCCATATCGTGATGAGACTATTTGGGTCCATGTCAGGATAACTAGAGTTGGCCCCATGTAAGGTTTGTTAATTTAGGCCAGCGTTGAACCAAGTTAAGTTGGTCCACATTAGGTTGAGTCTAGTTGGACCCACCTCAAGCTAAGTCTTGTCAAGCCCACCATTCATCAAGTAGATTTGGGCTTACATTGGGTTGAGTCAAGCTAGGCCCGTCTTGGGCAAAATCAACTTAAGTTGACCTCGAGTAGAGTTGAGTTAGGTGAATGTTGGACTGAGGCGAGTCTAACCCATGTCAGGTTGAGTCAAGTTCGACTCACATTGGATTGAGTCATATTGAACCTATATCGGGTTGAGTAATCTTGGGCCCATGTTGAGATGAGTTGAGTGTCTTCGTGTTGGACCTAATTGAGATGGGCAAAGTTGAGTAAAGTTGCGTTGGGCCAAGTAAGGTTGAGTCGAACCCACATTTAACCAAGTTCAAATTGGGTCATGTTAGGTCAAGTTGAGACAGGATCGACTAAGGTTGAACTTAAATTGAACAATGTCAAGAGTAAAAATCATCAAGTTGAGTTAAGTTGTTCTAATCACATAAGTTAATTAGACCTTAACCTTCTAATTAAATCGCAAATAATAAAAATTAAATAATTAATTTAGTACAACAAGTATAGACATTGACGTTTCAATTAAGTTTAGTACAACAACTTTAATTTCATTAGTTTTATTTAAACTTTGTAAATGATTGAAATAATTAAACACTTAGTTAATCTTTAATAACTTAGACATGCGTTTAATAGATGTAAAATTAGTAAAAGACTCATTTCAAGATTATGTATTAATGATAATTTTACGTCTAATAAACACATGTGAATATTGTTATAGACTAAACACATGTTTAATTATATTAACCATTAACAAAGTTTAAATAAAACAAATAGAACTAAAGTTGTTATACGAACTGATTTTTTTTTCTTATTGTACTAAAAGAAAGTACGTTAATAATTGTCATACTGAACTGATTATTTAAAAAAATTAGCTAAGAACCAATTTATAATTTATATAAAATGTGTTGAGATCAATTTATAATTTAAAATATTTATGAATTATTTACGAAACTAATCTTGATCCTAATTCACGACTTTGGAGGTTGGGTGTTTTTGAACCCACTCATTTTATGGGTCAACAGCTCTAATACCAATAAAGGGTTGCAACTAGCGTAAGTATTAATAATAAAAAAATATAGTTATAAAATTATCATCATTATAAAATAAGTAAAAACATACGAAAATTTGTGAATTTTATTCTTATATAATATTGTTTTAAAGGAGATAAATGAAAAATAGTCACTAAAATATATTATAATAACGATAAAAATATATGAAATTTGTGTAAAAAAAATAATTATAAAAAAAATTATATGGTCGTAATATAAATGATTTGATGAAATGGTAAGTTTAAGAGTGTGTTTTTGGGACGATGTCTGTTACATTAAAAAGAAAAAAAAAAAGTGTTATGGTATTTTATGGCCCAAGAAAGAAAGATAGTATTTTCTTATATGTAAGTATTTCTTTTACTTAATTACGCATTGAACCACTTGCTTTTTATTATTTTATTCAGTTTTTTCATATTTTATCATTAATATATTTTACTACTTAACGTGCGTTATGTTACAAGAAAAAGTTTAAAAAAAAACTATGGTATTTTAGCATAAATTTTGAAAAGCAAAAATGCTTTAGTCTTTTATTTTCATGTAATTTCATTATTCTATCATAAATTTATCGGATTAGTAAAATTGATAAAATTTTAAAGTTTGACGGTAAAATATGAAAAAAAAATCTCAAGTGATAAAATTCGCAAAATGATAATAATTAAATAATACAACGTATCATTGTTTTTTTTAACGAGAACAAACTTATTTTATTTCACTTGGCATCTGGCTTAGGACCAATTTCTATGGTCACTTTGTGGAGCCTCCATTTCCCTCTAACCCTTTGGCAACATCCAATAAGCCAAATGCCAATGCTTCATGTGTTGCTGTATTCTTCTACACTTCACATGCTTACTTATACTATATAATACAATAAATTTAATCTTACTCATCAATTCTAATAATTTATATAAAATGTTCTTTAAACTGAATGAATATATACATGTTTTTATGAAAATAAAATCTATAAATATTTTTAGGAAAATTTGTAGACAGAAAATCTAAAGAGTTTGAAAGTAGATTAAAATTGGTAGCCTCTTTATTTTATGATTTTTTTTTCTTTTGAAAACATAAGTTGAGTAGAAATAAATGGCAAATAGACGTACAATAGCTGTAAGCCACACGTCGCCAATTGGTTGCTTTGTGGAATGTTGAAAAGGGGGACAGTAAATGGCCCAAATCCTTCCATAATAATCAAAGTTTGATTTTACAATGATTTTGACCTAATCAAAGCAAAAAGTAAAAAATAAAAATGCAACAGGGGTTGATGTAGAAGAAAGAGGAGAGAGAGATCTATGTAATTATTTTGTTCTTCCAACAATATAAAACTATTTTAAATTATTATTTGATCATAAAACTCTTCTCTGTGGTGGGTAAAAATACAGGGCGGTCACAAAGTGTTGGCACGATTATAAATAATTAATAATTTAATTCTTGAAAATATTTGGGACAGGTGTTTTATATGTATAGCTATTTAATTATATAAATTTAAATTATATTATTATACTTTATACTGAATGAAATTGATATAAAAGGAGAGGAATTAAATGATATTGACGTAACTTACCCACTATTTATTTCATTCATATAGATTAAAATTTATGTAATATTTTTTAAAATATATTAAAATAAGAATGAGTCGTTCACTTTATTTGATGCATCGTATTTTTTTGTCTTATAGAATTTAACATACATAATCAAGACAATATATATTTATAATTTAATAGTTGAATCTACATTATGTGAAAAGTTGATAATCTAAATTTTTAAAAATTGTGACGTAAGAGAAAATTGAAACCTTCAACAAAACCATGCATTCAATGCATATTAGGCCTGAGACATTACACGGTTATTATTTCTACACAACAACAGAATGTTATTAAAGTTGATAACCAGGAAGGAAAGAAACAAGTCACCAACCATCTTAACTACAGCCCTACACTGACCACAGAATCAACTTCCAGCATTAATATGGACAACCTCACTGTTCTCATAAGCTTCACTTCCTCATCAAAATGGCTTATCTTTCTCAACTACACTGCAATTAGCCATACTATCACCATGAAGTCCCTTCAAGTAGGGCAAGCACAAGAAGACTCCAGGAGTCACACTGATGGAAGTGACAAGGTTTCTGACAAAACCATTGTCATTCCCAACAAACTCACCACAATAGCTGATAGCTTCAAAGGAGAACACTCATGGTACACCTGCAATAACTTCTTTTATAGATTAGACACTTCAAAATTCTGCAGTAACAGTATCTACATGTTTTAGTGAATTTAAAGTTGTATGCCTAACCAAGCATGGTACTCCCCCACCCTTTAGGTTAACTTCCTTGTTCCCATTCTTTACTAGCTTCTACCACTTTTGTGCTTGTTTTCTTTTTGTTTCTTTTCTGATCTGGTCTTGTGCAGGTTCATTGCTCCTCAAATCCCAACAGACTTTTCAATTCAAGTCCAGGAAACCACTTATAATGTTCACAAGGTATATATATACAAATGCTTTGACATATTTAGAGCCTAGTGAGTGCAGAAAATTATTTCCTTCTCCCTCTTGGATTGATAACGTGTTTCCAAGTAGATTAATGTGTAGCATCATAGCAAGGTCTATTTCCATACTCATTACAGAGTAAAGAAGATATTATTTTAAATACATTTTCAAACAATTTTATTTGAGAACAATTTATTTTTTATAAATTAAACTAATATGATAATTTCGGTTGAAAATTTTACAAGATTGTTAAAAAAAAATTAGCAAGTCAATTGGGTATCTGTCTGATCAATTTTGAATATATTTTTTAACAACCCTAATTATACTAGCATAAAAGTTAGGCATCCTTTTCTTTCTGGTGCGTACTTTATATGTGCACGTCTCTTTTTATCTTTTTTTTGGATAGGGGAAAAAAAGGTTCCTCAGATAGAGGAAAGACAAGATATCCTGAAAACAGAAAAGCACAGAACACGGGGAAACTAACAGTGTGTTTGATTTGTTTTTTTTTAACAACGTTTTCAATGTATTTGTTTTGGATACTTATAAAAAAAATGTTGCATTAATTTTATTGTATTTCTTGATTTTAAGATCGCATGAAGAAAATACTGAAAAATAACAAAGTACTATTTTAAACAAGATATAATGGAAATAAAGTTACACTTTTACTGTAACAGACAGACAAACAGCATATGTCTTAATCATCATGTATCTTTGCTACTTTGCTGTAGCATGATTACGTACTTTCGTAGTGTTCTCTTTTCTGTAACAACAGTACCCCTTGATATCAAAGTGCGGCTACATAGGACGATTGGAGATTCAGCCTTTCATCTCAAATTCTGGCAGTGCTCTGAAGCTTGAAAACTTCCCAGGAGGGTCTGAAACATTTGAAACAGTTCTAAAGTTCTGTTATGGCCTCCCTGTAGACTTCAGCCCAGATAACATAGCTGCACTAAGATGTGCATCAGAGTTCCTAGAGATGACAGAAGAACTAGAAGATGGAAATCTCATTTCCAAGACTGAAGCCTTCCTCACTTTTGTTGTGCTTTCTTCATGGAAAGACACTATCACTGTTCTGAAATCTTGTGAAAACCTATCTCCATGGGCTGAAAACCTCCAAATTGTAAGAAGATGCTGTGACTCCATTGCGTGGAAGGCTTCTAAAGATGATCACACAGGTGAGGATGCCGCACCAAATCAAGAAAGCTGGTGGTTCAATGATGTGGCCACCTTCCGCATTGATCATTTTATGCGGATCATCTCAGCAATAAGGGCAAAAGGAACCAGACCAGAGATCATAGGTAAGTGTATCATGCAATATGCCAAGAAATGGCTGCCAGGAATGGATGTGGAGATAGAAGGGCTAAGAGGATATGGGCATGAAAAGTATAACCTACAGTTCAGTATTTTTAGTGGGAGGAAGAAAGAGAGCAGTGGGCACAGCAAGGACCAAAAGACAATTATTGAAACCCTGATAAGCATTATTCCTCCTCAGAAAGATGCGGTCTCATGTAAGTTCATGTTGCAGATGCTAAAGATGGCCATGATGTATTCTGTATCACCAGCTCTCACAGCAGAACTTGAAAAGAGAGTGAGTATGGTGTTGGAAGACACTGAGGTGAATGATCTTCTCATTCCAAGATATCAAAATGGAGATCAAGGAAAAACAGTCATGTGAGTATGCTACAATTTCTCCTTTTTTTTTTTTTTCTTCCCATAATTGGAATTGACATAATTATGCCAAAGGTCAAATTTGTTTCCGCAACTCTCTAAACCAGAAATGAGAAGACAGAACACAAGAATTATGAAAGTGACCAATGAAACTAATATCTATATTGTCTTTTTCTATTTTTTTTTCCTCCTTATTAGTAGCATGACTAATTCATCTGAAGAATGCACCATGCTAGACATAGATGTAGTTCAACGAATTGTTGAATACTTCCTGATGCATGAACAACAGCAGATGCAACAGCAACAGAAGACTAGGAAATTCAATATTAGTAGGCTCTTGGACAACTACCTAGCGGAGATTGCAAGAGATCCAAATCTTTCAATTACTAAATTCCAAGTTTTCGCTGAATTGCTACCCGAAAATTCTCGATCATATGATGACGGTCTGTATAGAGCCATTGACACCTACCTCAAGGTCATCATTTTAATTCTTAATTTTTGTAATTCTGGTTCCTGTTTTATTATAGAAACAAAGTTTTGACATTCTGATATTCGACATCCCTCCAGACCCATCCTTCACTAAGCGAGCATGACCGTAAAAGACTATGCAAAATCATGAACTGTGAAAAACTCTCACTTGACGCATGCCTTCATGCTGCACAAAATGAGAGATTGCCCCTAAGAACTGTTGTCCAGGTAAAGTTTGCAATCTCTGGGATCAAACTATTTCAGCTTCTTACATGATAAATTAACAAATGACCAACTATTTCAGAATTTCAGATTCCACCAATAAAAAAAGCAAAAAATAATAGCACAATTTAGAATTCAGATTTAGCAGCATCTGTTCAAAAAACACACGAACCAATTAAACATTAGAACTGATTTAGGATAGATTGTATTGTTCATTATATTAATAATTGTGACTTGATAGACCTACACCTTTTACTTTTACTTTCAATGGAAAACCCTTTAAACACTAACGGAATATATAGGAGAATGGCAATTTTTTAAACGAAAGAAGTAACTTTATTAGAAGGAATGAAGGATCATACAGTGGCAGGATAATGCAAATCCTCCTCATAAGCACAAAAATAAAAACAAAATAGCAACACTACAATCCCTCCCTGAAACCATGTGCTAGATAGTTGACAACAGTTAACTGTACAAAGAATGGTTTTCTAGAGCTAATAGAACAAGGGTGATATGCAGGTTCTATTTTCAGAGCAAGTAAAAATGAGGACAGCAATGCAAGAGAAGGAGCCAGCACAAAGTGGAATCCAATCCGAACAAGAAGGAAACCAGACATCTGCAACTATGGACATTAAGGCACTCAAAGAAGAACTTGAGAATGTAAAGTCCAAAATGGTAGATCTGCAAAGTGATTATTTCGAATTGCAACAGGAGTATGAAAAGTTAAGCAACAAGCCAAAGAATTCATCAGGTTGGGTTTTACATTGGCGGAAGATTAAGAACTCCTTACATACAAAACCAGCAGGAGTTGAAATTGGAGACAAACAGGAGATACCCAAGTCACCGAACACCGTTCTACGTATACTAAACCCTAGAAGAAGGGTCTCCATGTCTTAAAGTGTTACCTGTTTCAAGTTTCAACATAAAAAGTACTGTAGTGAAAACCCATCTAAGACGCCCAAATGCTGCAATAAAAGTACACAAATTTACACATCTAAGAACAAAACAAAAAAATGGCTACAATACTGATACAAGCTCATGGACAATAACAGCATACAGTTGATAGAACATCAACCTTTGAAGTTTAGCAAAGAACCATAAAAGATGTTGATGAAGGGAAGACACAGTGCTCTAGCATATCAAAAACATATGTAGCTTGAGTGGAAACAACATTTGTAAATTAGGAGGATGTTTGCTTACACTGGTTTAGTGATTAACAAGTCCTTTACAACAACTGAGTGCTCAATGATTTCATAAATAAAGATTCTTGATTCATGGTCATACGGTTCAATGTTCGTAATAACAAGACTGTTGATGTTCGAGGTAAATGACAAACTGCACATGGTCTTCAAAGTTCCAAACTCAAATTCCGGGTACGTTGGTAAAATTAATTACATTAATTCAAATTATCATTTTTAAAAACCAAGTAGATTAATTTATCATTTCAAACACCAATGTTGAATTGACTGAAAAAAAAAAAAAAATACAGCTGACATAATTGGACCAGGAATAGTAGAATTTTAAGGCTTAAAGGCACCAAATTCGTATGGCAACCAACAAGTTCATAAACGAAGAGCAATGGATCTCACTTCCTAGAACAAGCACCTAATGCTGCAGAATTACTGAGATAAATTTGTGTCAACAATCGATTCAGCTAAAATACCATCCCTATGGCATATATGAGCATTAGCATGTCTATATAGTGGAATTGTTTCTTTCTCATTCTGAGCATGATTCTATTTTATTAGTGTGTGCTTCCCCGACAAACGCAGCTCATCAAAATTAAAAAAAAGTACATTTTTTTTTTATAAATGACCCTCATGATTTCGGTATAATATTTGATATTCCAGAAAAGGATTTAACTTTCTGTGCTTACTTCATTTTTGGGAATCACCCCATTCATTTCAGAATAGACGTTTTCCTAAACAAAAAACAAACCCCATTTCAGAATGAATGAACGGGAAGTGACTCAAAAAAACTTCTTAGATTTTGAAACAAGTACGATACAGAAAGTTACAGATAAACGTGAGCCACAAATCTCAAAACCTCGACATTGCGCCCAAAATGCAAACGTGGACCACTTCTTAAAACCATACACAGCACAATCCTCGTTGATCAATAAACTCCAACAAACTAATGTACTTACCATTCTATGTTTCTTTATGTCCAAATGGAACAAAAAAAGAGATAGAAAAGAGTGAATTGAAACATCCAAAACTACAGACCTAGCGGTGTGTGGTCAACATCTTCTCATTCTTGTTGTCTTGGAGGGTGGAAATAAAAGGGAAAGGGTTCTGGGAGAAGGAAAGTGGGTTCTTGAGAGTGACATAGGCCTTCTTGTAATCAGGTTTTGCAACCAGAGAATTTGCGTAACGCTTCTTCTTGCCCTTCATGTTAAGAGTTCGCACCTTTTGGACCTGGAAACCATAGAAGGTTTCTAGGAAGCTCTTGATTTGGAGCTTGGAAGCCGAAGGTGCGGTCTTAAATGCGATTTCTTTGATTTCATCTGAAGAAGTATTGGGAATGAGTGGCGTCATGGGAAGGTTTGCGATGTGCGCCATTTCTTCCTTAAACCCTGCCTCCAATGCTCAAAGACTCTGTTTCTCAACCTAGCTTCTCTCTCTGCCCTTTTTCTCTGAATTATTTTACAACTTTGTTGTTTTAAGGATAAAAAAATAATATTGATACGTTTAGAGTAAAGTACGCTTATCAACTCTCTGGCATATTACAATTTCTCTTTTGTATCGAAAATTTTTATTCAGTTTTGATCTTTTATAATTCAAAATATGTTTTTGTCTAATCAGGTTTTGTCCAAATATTTATCATTGCTGTTAAGATATTGTTGGACATAACAATGTACTATAACATCAACATTGCAGGTATAGGATGAATGTTTAATCCTCAATTTAAAATGTTGACATTAATTCAAATAAAAAAGGATAGTTTTTCGTTTTTATAAAATATTTTATTTTACTTTTAATATGATATTTTAAAAAGTATAAGAAAAAATAAAAAATATTCGTAAATTAGTGATAGAATGACATGGGATAAGTTGTGAAAAACAAAATTGTTTTCAACTAACCAAAATTTGATTAAAACTGGTGGCAACTCAAACCCAATTTAATCTCAACTTAATAATGAAGGAAATCTGGTTTATTAATCTAATATATCCATGTTAACTATTAATAGAATGCTTTTTCTGTATTAGAAAAAAAATATATTGACTCAATAATTATTATCTTATATTTAGATACATAATTTTTTAATTTCTAAGATATTCAAATACTGTAAGTTTGAAGTTTGATGATTGAAGTTTTTTGCTGATTTTATTTTATTTTTATCAATGTCTAGCTGACGAATTTGAGAAGAGCAAAATATGAATTTAAAAATATGAAAGATTTTAAGTTTTTATTTATTAGGTGAAATTTGAAATTCTTTATTTTTAATCAATTCAATTATTTATGGAACCCGGGAAAATAATTTCAATAAGTCATTCTAACTAAATTTTAAAAAAATAAAAAATAAAAAATTTGAAATTTATTTATTTTTTAAACTGAAGTTACATACATGAATTAATTTCAGTTCTTAAATGTAGCAAATTGATAATATACATATACATACATATATATATATATATATATATATATATATATATATATATATATATATATATATATATATATATATATATATATATATATATAAATACTCACACGCTTGTTTAATGAAATATTACCATTTTTAAATTATAATTACTATTTTAAAACAGATCATGCCAACTTTAAATGGATTAGACAAAAATTGGTATGCTTCATCTGGTTAATTTTTTCTTTTCAGTTCAAACAAATTCATTTTATGGACTATTCAAGTTGGTTTATCGAATTAAATTTATTTTTTCAATTTTAATAATAAGACATTCTTTAATACTTTCCTCGTAACACACTTTCATATTTGTTCAAACTTATTGGAAAAAAAAACATAGAAGAGAGTTATTAAGTAAGACGTGAGATACAAAATTTTGCATCTGATTTTCAAGAAAATTCATTTAATAAAAGAGGACATGTTAAAAGATGTATTTTATCCTGTTCTGTATATAGGTGTTTCTTCATGAGGTGGGTTTCAAATTCACATAAATGATCCTAACAAAAAAAAAAATTGGATGGAAAGGAACCAATTTAAAAAGTAGTTACTATTATATTATAATACATTGATCATTCACTTTTACTTGTATGATATCTTTCTCAAAGAAATTAGTTAGAATGAAAAATTTATTATAGAGATTAAAACAAAAAATATAGATTTTAGAAGGACAAAAAGAAATAAGAAGGGCTAAATAAATAGAGAAAAAAAAATATACAACTTTTTTAAGAACAAGAGCAAAATACAAATGTATTTGGGGTAAAAAAGAGCATTTAAGGTAAAAAAAAGAAGAAGAAGAAGAAAGTATTTTAGCCTTTGTATTATTATTATTATTATAACTAATGGATTCTACTTCAAGGCAATTCCATGCTCCTTTAATAATTTTTTTGCCCTTTTTTACCTCCTGATCCACTAATTCAGAATGCAAAATTATATTTCAGAATTAGTAACTTCCGGATTAGGAATCCAGAATGTAAAAAGACATTCTGAATTGGTGCGGAAAGACATTATTGGGTGTGGAAAGTAAGTGCCCTACATACATCTAATCATAATGGGTCCATGCACGATGCAGTCCAGTGTATGTCCATCCAACAAAACCATGTTATTTTTTCTATTGGACAAAACCATGGTATTTAAGAGTAGGAGTGATAAAAAAAAATCCTAATGTTTAAATTCATCAGAGATAAAGGTTAATCGACAACAAAGGTTTTTCTGCGTGAATTTCATTGGGTGATACAGGGAATCTCTCCTACGATATAAATTTCAAATCAAATCGAAATCCTGTTATGCACACAATGAAGAGGAGACAAATAAATGATCATTTAAAGATTCCAGAATATTAAAGAACAAGAACAAACTCTGTATAACATCCTAACTCTATTGAGACTGAGAAGACATCGAAAAGAATGCTTTGCCTTCTATGTTCTATCATTTACAATATGCTATATTCTGGATAAAAAAAATAAAGTAGTTTCAGTGGGGATCTAAAGAATAAATCCCCATGCTATAATGGCCAGATTCTATGCTTCCTTCTTTTTAACCTGATAGGGGTATTTCTGGTATATTGAAATGCTAGTGACCACTAGTGGAAGAGCCACAAGGCAATACATCGAAGGTGGTTTTCCATCGAAAACAAACTGTAGCAGTGCTGTAATGAGTAAAGCCGAAACAATGACAAATCCCTGCAACCACGTTGAATAAATGCCACTGTAAGTACATTCGTACAAAACAGAAAAATGCAGAGAGTTTTCTCCCCTATATTTCCTCGGAAATGATTTCAGAAGTCAGAATTGTCATCATGTCCAGCAACTCCTAAGTTCCTCAATAATTTTATGTTGTCCACTAGCAAATTAGTAATGAGTCCAAGTACCAAAAGTTTATACAGTTACAGCCTTGAATGCTCCATCAATATGGTGCAAAAATAATTTCCCTTAATTAAAATTAATAAAGCATTTTAGAATTTAGATTAAAGCCCGACAAAACCAATTCATGCAATCTGTTTTCTCCAATTAACCACACTGCAAACTAACAATAAAGGCTGATTAACATCTGATCACCGTTTTACTTGTCATCTGAGGATAGTGCATACCAAAAGTAATTGAGTCACAAATTACAAAGTTAAACTTACCTTTCGAACACCACCAGCATGGCTCGTAACTAAACCAACAAGAATTCCACCAAAGGCATTGAACATTACTGGAATCTGAATTGAACAAAAAAAGATATGTAACGTTTTAAAGTTGATTATATCAATATCTATTAAAGTAAAGACACGCTAACTACGGATAAAAATAGCCAGAACCAGGCAGTAAAAATTCCATAATACGAATTTCGAAGTAGTTATCGTACTCACTATTCAGTAATGCAGTTAATCACAGATTCGTCATCAACAAGAATGTAAGGGAATTAATCAAACCCCCTCGTCTCCCCAACAAAAATAAAATTGTTACCAATCCTGATATAAGAAAGTATCAGACCCAATTTACATGTATATTCGTGTGCTTGGGACAGAGGGCAGAATGCCAAAATTTGAACCTTTCAGTTTCCTTTATCTATGTTCTTCTCTTCACGCATAAGCCTGAGAACAGTCTAACGGTTCTAAGAATTAAATTACGGAAATCAAACAGCGGTAAGAACATTACCAAAGTAAGAGGAGTCCAACCATAGAAAAATCCATGCTGTCTCATAGCTTCCCCGTCTGGAGATTTAAAAGTACTGGCTAGCAAACATAGACTCCCAACAATAGACATTTCTATAGTCATCAAGTATGATGAGTGTTTCTTAACCTGTGATAGAAGGAATCAATACATAAATAATAACATCGATCAAGCAAGCAACTAAAATTTGAATAGAAAATTGAAAGTTGTGGCAACCTGAGAGGCCCACTGACACAAGGAAGAAGCCAGTCCGGAGAGCACTGAAGCAACTAATACAGGAATAATTCCATAGAATAAAATTTGATCGGCATTAACACTAGAGGAACCTTTGCTAGAACCTTCCCCAACACTTAAAAGAACTGCCGCAACTATTAACAAAAACAAGGCCCCAATTTGCTCAATCGATTGTTTTTGCCTGTAGGAAGCATTATCAGATGCCATGTAATGTACAGTGTTAGCATTATAAGTCCAAGGTTAAAGAAGGAAAAGAGATACTGATGACCTAGAATTAATGAAAACACAACTACGGATGAAATCTCTTAAAAAACCTTAACCTAGTATTCACTTAATCCTGTTTATGCTAATAATTTGGTCAAGTACAATCAGTACTTGTAGGCCACCAACAATAAGAACAACAACCTAGTAGACAGAAGAATAACAAATAAAGACAACCCATTTAAACAGAAGTTATCACGAAACCATCTAAACACAGCTAAGAAATGAAGAAATGCAGAAATCCTTCCATCTAGTAAGAGGAGCCAGTAAGTAAGAGAAGAAGAGAAGAAATGCTTCTCAAAAGAGTCTTCCTATATTCACCCACTGAAAGTGTTGCAGAAGCACCCCAACAACAGAAGAAATCAATATATCCAAAACATCTGACAAAATTTAGTCGAAGGTTCCAGAAAACACCAAGTGCACATCTATGGCCTCAAGCGAACCCACAGACTGCAAGAATATACTAGGTTCAAAGAAAACAACCTAAACAACACCAAAGGTATACCTTGACCAGCCAAAACCACAAGAAACCGGGACAACTACTTCTCCTTAGAATAAATTACTTTTAGTTTGACTTTGTTATACAGACACAACAGCTATTGAGTAGAACCATTTACTTAACAAACGTAGATAACAATTTAGCTTATCCTCTTTCACACATGTTAACACATAGGTCTTACCAAAAACAGCAGAAATATTAACAAGTGTAATGTAGAAACATACCTCAATATGAAGTATGTAAAGAATGCAGTGAAAAATATTTTTGTCTGATTCAGCATTGAGAATGTGAGTGAATCAAGATTCTTGTAAGAAATTTGCAGCAAACTATTTTGCAATGCATATATGGCTGCAGGAAGTCCTGATGCAGTCAGTGCACCAACCAAAGTCCATTCTTTATACACTCTTCTTAGAGTACCATCTTTAGCCATGATAAACACTGCACATAAAACCTAAAAGGCAGATTACAGAGATAGATGACTGTCAATAAAAGTAGGTTATAGTATATGTTTATAATAATCAATGCCAAAACTACATAGAACAGTTTGAGATTTACCTTTGCGAGCTCACATACCAAAACAGATGAAGTCACAATAACCTCACGTCTGCAGGAAGACGAAAATAGGTTAATAGACAGGCTTCACGTGGTCATTCAAAATTAATGGTTTAATGCCCAATGAAATGAATGACTTAAAAGATGTTAACATTTAAAATCCACTAATCAAAATTAATATGTCATGATGATTACCAGACAATATTGGTGTTAACATCATATATGTGCGGGATACACAAACAGATATGCCAGCCCGGATATGCATTTTTTTAATTTTATTTTTTGTGCCAGTATGGATGAAATGGAATTGGGATACAAGGCAAATGTTAACCAGTTTCCCATTGGTTAAGGAATTAAAAGGGGAAATTCTTTTATTGGGATACGGAGAAATGCACTTTCCTGTGATTTTTTAATATGTTCCCAAATGATTTTCAATAAAAACTTTCTCCTTTTAATTCCTCAAGCAATGCCCTGAGGGGCCCTAATTAGCAAGACCCTAATAAGAATAGGATGCAAGACAGTGGATAATGGTTAATGGTGAGTTTTGAAACATTTGTGCCTCTTTTTAATTTTGATTACAGGATTTTCACTAGAATGCTTACATTTTGTGTTCAAGTAATCGTGTTATAGTTTATGTTTGTGTTAATCATCAATTTTGCATGTTGTATCCCTCTTTTTTTTCCTGAATTTATTGCATCCTTGTATCTACTAAGGAAAACTGAAGGCATATTTGCTGGCACAGGAATCATGCACAAGGAAAAATATGTAAATACAAAATTCTTTTAAAAAAAAAAGATGGAAAAACAACCCAAATTTGTTCTCATATTCATGCATATGAAAAAAAATAGGTGGGCTATGCTTAAAACATCAAGTAACATTTTATGCAATGAGCAAGAATAACTGCATGGACAACCGACAAATAGTTGTAACACTATCAGACACTAAAACAATGAACAAGGATGTATTTAACTCCTCCAAAGTGAGTAAGATTCCCACTTTCTCAGAATGCTTTCTTCAGTCAGATACAGCCAAATCTAAATGGTTCACTAGAATCCCAACTTCCAGATATGCACCGAACTAAGTAGGCCTTCAAATTCCATATGCCCAAGCAGCAATACAATAAAGGAAAGGATACATTCAAGTGCTGATTTCTCAAATGATTCATTCATTTTTTTTTTCCATACATTATACTTGATCAACTAGACTTCCACTCTCTACAGACTCTTAATCTTTTCCAGTGGGATTGCATACCCTCCAAAGTCCCACCATTGTCGACTTTTATTCAGGTTTGTTCAATTAAGTCAATCCTGTGATCCTAAACCGCCAAGCACTACAACTAAATCCTAACCAATCTTACTAAAACAACCACAGCATAGATCAAACGGAAAAGATTATCAACTCCGCTAACGATGATTAAATTACCGATTATTTTCTACACTTAATTGAAAAATTGGCGACCAAAGTGTAGTTCCAGGACTTTTATTTTACTTCAAAGGAGATGAAAACGGTTGCGCAATCAAGAAGAAAAGAGGAAAGTATAGAATTGAAAAGGTGTGAAAAGGAAAACCTGACGCAGCGTTTGGAGATCAAAGGTTGAGCTCCGTATTGGAGAGCGAGGAGAATGGAAAAGAAGTGAATCCTGGCAGCATTGTCGATTCCCTGAGTGGCACCTCTTGACTTGGGTGGTGGCGGTGGCGCCATTCGGGGCTTTGCTTCTGATTCCTCTGCCGATTTCAATTCTCCGATTCGATTTGTCGGTAAATGAGTATCGATATGATATACCTATCACAGACTCCACGTAACGCCGTAAACCACCACCCTACCCACGCCTGCAACAAAACGACATCGTTGTGTGACCATCACTGTTTCACAAATGGTACGAATTTTTGGCAACTTTGCAGTGCTTTTGATTTTGGCTTTAATAATCCATGAAAATGAAAAACAGTGGTAAAAGTAAGAATTGTGAAAGTTTGAAAATGCTTTTGATATTAACTATTCTTATTACATAGAACACTGAGAAAATAAGTTGTGAACTGTAAATACAACGTTTTTTTACAATGAAGTGTTATTGAATCAGATTTAATAAAATAAATATTATAAATACATGTTATAATTACCAATGAGTAAAAAAAACTTATATATAAGTTATGTATAGGTTAAATTTATGTGTTATTAAAGTAATTGTATTAAGATTCATATTTATTACACTTCATTGGCATGGATCTTATGGTCATCCAACTCAAACAATACTAAAAAAATCCATCCGCTAACATTTTTGTTACACTAGACTCTCGATATAAATAAAATTAAATATAAATTCATTTTTCTTACTTTTGTAGAAAATTTTCAAACTAAAAATCAATCTCATAAATAGTATTACAGAAAATAGAAATAAAATTCTATTGTTATAAAATATATGTATCCCTTTTTTTCCAAATATATATAATCATAAATAAAAATGTAAAACTATACTTTGTAAGCTTTATCTATCTATATTTAACTCCTTATTTCTTATTACAAATGTAAAAACATGTCATTAAAAGATAATATGGTATTTAAATTTGACATATAAAAATTGACTGGGTATTAAAGACGAAAAAAAAAATATAAATAGGTTGAAGATTTGACTTTCACATTTAACAAACTTAAAATATTAATCATTAATATTTGTTGATCCATGAAAAAGGTAAGAAAAATAAGTTTTCTATTTACATACTTAAGTATAATGAAAATATTTTTAATATATTGAGTTGTTTAACAATAGTTTCTTTTATATATACTAACATTTTCTTTTAATACTTCTTTTGTTGTGGCGCTTAATAAGTTAAAAATTAATATTTGTATTAATTTTAATTTTGAATGTATTAAATAAAATATGTGTATTATTATTATTTATGTAACTTTATTTATTATATTTATAATAACATATGATAATAAAAATACATGTATGTAATTACTTTTTGATATACTTGGTAGTAGTTTATCTCTACTACCGTATCTTTATAGTTGACTTTGTGTGTTATAATTTTAAAATATTGTTAGGAATAAAATAAGAAAATGAGTTATGTACATCAAAGAGGTGAATCTTCACATAGATAAAACCAACAACTGATTATTTTTTAAGAAAGGTATGAGTGATTTAGTATTCATGTATTTTAGTCGAGATAAAGATATTATAGTTTTGTTACTTGATTGTTATAATTTTTTAAAACATTTTATAAGAGAAAGTGGATTTGTCTAAAAGAATAATTGATTCCTCATAGTTCTTGACTCTTTTTCTGAGCCACATGAAGTGTGCGTGAAATTGGGGAGACAGAGGGTGATTTGGAAAAGCTAATGGAAGTGGTTATTGCGCATGCATTTGATGATGTATCCACTAATCTGCCATACCAATTCGTTTTGCCTGTCATATCTTTTTCTATTTGCTGCTACATTTGTGCAATTGCATCATTATGCCTTGAATTGAATGGTTTCTGAAATGCTTTCTTCTTTTTTGGGTGGTGGGGACAATGACTCATGCTGTTCAATAAGAAGGAACATGACCATAAGTGATGTTGAATACATCTCTGTAGCTGGGTTAAAGAACAGACACAAAAGACACTATACTAACAACATCATAATCACTCCACATCTACATTTGTTATTATTTAAAACTAATTTTAAACACAACTTCATTTTGGTCTTCCAAATACTCTCAGTATTTCCAGGAGCTGTTTACGTTAATTTTTTATATTGTTTTTATTGATAGGGAGTCTATATGTCGCTACTAAAGATTACTTTGTTTCAAAATCAAACATGTATTTAATATTTAAGATTTGCCTTATAAAACACCAAAAAAAATTCTTGTAAAATATAGTGTTACTCTGATTTTAAACAATGTAAATGATAGTGATGATTTTGATAAAAGGAATCAAATATTATTTCTGTTAAACGGAAGAATATTTTTCAATAAGCGAGGCTTTAAAAAATTATAGCAGTTCTCCTTGAATATTTTAAAGCATCTTAAAATATGGAGGGTGTCCTTTGTTAGGAATGGCAAAAACATAATTTACCCATCAGGCTAATCCGTTTTAATTCATTCTTTTAATATGCACTAGACAGAAAACATAGATGTAATAACACATTAAAAATATCAGGTGAATGTATAAACAGAACAACAGCTATTAGAAAATTAAAAACTGTTTTTAACAATGTTTTTGGTCTGATCAGTTTTTACCTTTTTTTATTTTATTTTTTGATAGGCTTTTGAGCCGAAAGGTTATCCTTGGTTTTCCTTCATCTGCATTAACTAAGTATGCAAACGCATAAATTTGCTCCAAATTTTATTCCCCACATAATCGGCCATTTTGTAATGGGTATGAACCTGTATATACAGCATTGCAGATATTTACAAGCATGTTACATGGTGGTAACATGAATGGATACATGGAATTTCTTCATCATATTGTCTGTCATGTCAATCAGCTTTGCATCCCTTACTATTGTCATGTTTATGAGTCAGCATCATCATTCCATAAAAATGCACGCACGAAGGCATTGACACTTATCCAGATTTATTTAGATACGACAGATTCCTGGTGCCTCTCTTCTGCTTAATTCCACTATTTCCTCATACTTTGAAGGAAATACGAAGCCCCACAACTGCATGGAATAAAGAAAGAGCTTTTGTTATGAGTTTTTTGTTTTGTTGGGAGTAAAAATCTATAAAATTAATAGATTTGGATTTGGTGGGCAACTAATCAGCAAGAACAATCAGATTAAGGGTAGGTTAAGAAGCTTTAAGCGCACCTCTACTTCCTTCACTTTAAACTCTTGAGAATGTGAGAGGCATGGATTCCCGTAAGTTTCTGAAACCGAACTTGATCCGTTCAATCTTCAGCAGATATGTCAAAAATTGTAACCCACAAACACAACAAAAAAAAAATCAGGCCAATGATACTGTAGAGGGTAGGCTAATGATTTGTTTGGGAGAGGGGTATAAAAGATGGCATAATGAAAGAACAAGGTTCTTACAGATCACCCTCCAAATAAAGCGCAAAATGACTTCCCCCACCAATTGCTAGAAAGTCAGTGGAGCAAAGTGTGAAGTAGCGGTTTACTCCTGCAATGTTACGGTTAATCCAACAAGTAATTGACAAATAGCGATAATGGCTAAGGATAAAGAAATGACATATTCAAACTCAATGAAAAATACCTGTTGGGCGATATATAACAGGACAACCAGAGGCGTCTGTGAAAACAAATGAATCGTTTGTTCCCTGTGCAAAATTTAATGCCAACAAGATAAAAGAAAAAAATCAACATGTTGCAAAATGAAGCAGCCAACGCCCAACAACATAGATAGTAGAGATAAGAGGTGAGTGGTGGACCTGGTATTTTCTCTTGTTGGATGGTCTAAGAGGAGCTTCAACCACACCACCAAATACTGCACCTTTACGGTCTCCAACAACCTGGAACAAAATAGCTGATATTGAGAACCCATCCAAGAATGAAGAGAATAGAAATTAGTCTTGCTGATTAAAGGACACAAAAATGCATATACCTTTGCCGATCAGATAAAGCCAAACCATGCATGGTAAAAGAACAGAATTCCAAGATTTGTTGTTTATAATTAATAGCATAAACTTTTAACTAGTAAACCTACAAATGAGGGACTTCAATACATAGTCATGTTAAACTACTGCATGCTACTACAATACTATTAGTTAAAATATCCCAAATTTTTATCTGATAGACAAACTAAATTGCGATCTTCAATGAAGCAGGGCTAGCATAACAGTTTAAAAATCAGCCATTCATCCATACAAAATCATCAATGTCACAAATATAAACTACAAAAGAAGGGTCAAAATCACCTTGAACCAACACAATATATTGTTAAGTATTAACAAAACAGGTCACGCTGAAAAGTGATATCCATCAATCTATGGAACCTTATTATCGTTTATATAGCTAAATTCTAAAGGCAAAAAAGGATTCGTTTTAGGTACCACAGAATCATATGTTAGTATCCATTTGTTCTGCAAGTTTCAATAACAAAAAGAAAGTTGTCAAATTTGATAGTTATTTTTCCTGCTTCTGCCATTTTGTATCAAGAACAGCTTGTTCCTGTATAAAATATGTACTCTGACTGTTAAATTGGAACTAACCTTAAAAGTAAATTGAAAGTAACTATAATGCATGATCTATCTCGAATCCAACCTGCTCCAATTTTTTATCAATAGAAAGAAGTACAAGGAGACTTCAACTGGTCCACTCAAAAGGGAGAAAAACAGAAGTTTGTTTAAAAGGCAAAATCTCAAATGCAGAACATACATAGATAAGTCATAATCAATCCATAATATTGATAATCTTCCCAAGGTCAATGAAACTTTACCAGCAAACTCAATCCAGGCCAAAGCATGCTTCTCCGATAGAGAGTTGAAAGTGATATACCATGCCTCCATGTGCTGCACAAATAATTATCAACAAGAAGAGTTTCAAACTATCCTCAGAACAGCACAATCCACAAAAAGAGTTCCAAATGCCTTCACATTCATCCTTAGACATACATACCTGTACAGCAGCAGCCATTTCCGGCCGTGAATAAGCGTTGGAAGTGCAGCATACAAAGTATCCCTCAAACCATCGGAAACGAGCATTGAAGGCTCAGAAAATTCAGGTAAATGGTGATCAACCACAGCCACAGCCACAGCCACAGGCTCTTTCACAATGCGCTTCATCTCAACAACGCCGCCACACCCTTCATCATTGTATTTACTATCCCTACTGCGAAATCCACCCATTCTGGAAGTTTGGTAAATGGCCCTACCAAGTGAATGCCTGCCCCTGGAAAACAAACTTCTCTTCACAACAAAACTTTCCTTCGTAGCAGAGTCTGGTAATGAAGAGTCATCATCACCTGCCACCCCATCATCATTCTTCTCATCACCTTCACCAATGCTATCCCCGGAATCCGAAGAAGACAACAGAGAATACAGAAACGCAGTGAATGACGAAGTATCAGGCCCATCAATTATCACATCATGACTACCACCCTTTGACCCATCATCATCATCATCTTCTTCTCCTTCTACCTGCACAACGATCTTATCAATTTCACAAAAATGGGTCTAAAATCACTACAAAAGATTATTAATTTAATTCAATTCAGTCAATATTTAAAAATTAGTGCAGGAACAAATTAATTGAAGAATAAAGTAATAAGAAGAGAGTGAATACTTACGGATAGAGGGAGAGAGGGGGATTTGTTGTCAGAAATAGGGTTGAGAAGAACAGTGGTGAGATCAGAAACAAAGTAAGCTGCTTTGCTCCGAAACGATTGCTTTTTACCCATATGGTGTTGCTATTTATGGAATAAGATGCAATCCACGACGAATTTCCACCGCTAAAAATTAAAATAAAAAGAACTTGAATTGGATTCTTATATTCTCAGCGCTCTAATTCATTCATTCGCCCCCTTTTTCTCTGCGCCAAAAAAACTCCACTTTTCTTCTTCTTATTATTACTATATGACTTTTATATAAGTAGAAAGAAAACCACGCCGGCAGAGAAAAATAATAATAATAATGATAATAAATTATATAATTGGTGCTAGTGGCTTTGTGCACCAAACTTGGTTGCGGTTGCAGGGTAGTTGGTTCGATCAAACAGCGGCAAAAGGTGGCAAGGAAAGATGCAGCTTAACTTGAAAGGTAAATAGGTGATTTTACTGAAGTGAAGTAACAACAGCAAAATGACTTCATGGCCCAATGGATAAGGCGCTGGTCTACGGAACCAGAGATTCTGGGTTCGATCCCCAGTGAAGTCGTTCTTTTAACTTCGTTGCTTCAGAATCATACCAAAGCAGTTCTGTTGTTGGTTGCAAGTTTTTTTGTTTTTATTTATCAATAAAATGTAACGTTATCATACTAATATAAATTTAAATTAATTTTACCATGATATGGTAAATCTTTTACATTAGCAATCAATAGAAATTAAACTCTAGTACTATTTTTTTTCAAATAAATAATAAAATATAATTAATATTCACTATTCAGCCTTTCAAAGTCTAAAAAAGATAATACAAATTATTATTATCAATTTTCTTGTACTTTCTTTTATTATAAAAAATTATTTGAAATCATTAGACAAAAATATTTGTACCTCCAAACACAATATATTGGTAATTAATTTGGAAAACATTCTTAAATACAGATATATGTTTTTAAAAAATCTGTAATAGATACTAAATTGATTACGAGAGTACGAATATCCGTTGCTAATAATTTGTTAATAATTTTTATTTGAATACCTTTTTTAAAATCAATCTATCATAATAAAACTATTAGTTGGAGAAATATTAATTATTAAATAATTGTTTAGAATTTGATGTATATATATATATATATATATATATATATATATATATATATATATATATAAAATTAAATTTATATAAAAAAATTATTTTTTTAAGATAT
>Ga0209489_100735_pt1 | contig 64438 bp, 39 predicted proteins | sample SiratrowhiteBW_FD_187527 | JGI IMG/M metagenome (GOLD analysis project Ga0209489, IMG submission 187527) | Root nodule microbial communities of legume samples collected from California, USA - Siratro white BW (SPAdes) (version 2) | ecosystem: Host-associated > Plants > Roots > Nodule | place... | reverse complement strand
TGATAAATATATTTTTATGTTATTATTGATTTTTATTTCTTTTTATTTTCATTATTATGCTTTAATTTAAAAGATTACCCGGACAAAATCGGGTGTTGACAACCATCTCATTTTTCAAACTTATGTTTCTTTTGATAAAAAATGAAAATATGAAGGAGAAGGACTAAAGATGAAAAAGAAATGAAAAAAAAAAATATTTGATCGAATAAGAAAGATTGAGAAACCAGTAATTTTTTATTACACTGTTATCTTATTATTTTTATTTATTACATTAAAATATAAAAAAAATGGTCATTTGTTTGATTTTCTAATTTGACTCCACCATCCCTTCTTTATTCTCTTTCTAGTGTCAAAAAAGTCAGCTCTTAGATTTGAGATTTGACTGAAACAGTGAAGTGGATCTTTTCAATGGCAGCAAATGTGTCCACGTAGGAGCACCAGAGAGCAAAATGACTATAAATTTGTCGCTACATACCCAAAATGTGGGCACAAACCAGACCACATTACAACGATTTTAACCACAGATATCACGAATCATAGTCCCACATATTCGTACGATAATGCATTTGTGTCTTTGCTTTCATCAACGGTCAAGCTGAAACTTCCAATTCATCATTTTTCTTCCCCAATAATCAACTTACTTACAATTTGAGCATAAATAATTTATAGGTTTAATTGTTAAATTTGTCTCATTAATTTTAAATATATGTAATTTTAGTTTCTTAGTTTTCTTAATTATTTGTGTAAGAACATATTTTTAACATTGTTTTCTTTCGCAATCCATAACATTGTTTCAAATATAATATATATTGTAAAAGAACTTTATTCCTTCTTAGCATAAGTAAATTTAGCTTTATTATCAATTACTTTTTCTTAGAAAATAAACCATTCATTTTATTCTAACAACATATAAATATTTATAATAGTTTTTTAAAGTGTTAAAAACCAACATATAAAAAAATAAACACAATAATACTTGAAATTGATATCAATGTAACATTAAAAATAAAAGAAACATTTTACCAATCTAATTAATGTAAAATAAAATATAAGATAACGAGAAGTTAAAGGTAATTATCGTCAAATATAAGTAATAATTGTAGAAAAAAAATCGATATTTAATTTTGTAATGATGTTTTTGATAGATGAAATATTAGTTTATGTTGGAATTGACATCCTTTCGTTATTAGTGATCATATAAATTAGAATATTAAGTGATAAAAAATAAAAGATGGTTTTTTTTTATATTAAAGTTCTTTATATCAAATGTAAGTAATTACTTAATACAAAAATCAGAAATTTATTTTACTAATAATATTTTTATGGGTCAATTGTTAGTTTTTTTTTGAAATGCATTTAATACAAATCTTTAAAATACTTTGAGTGTAAGAGCTTACTCTGAACAGTTGAAATATAATTAATTATTTCCTGCTTCTTAGATAAAAATGATTTAACAACAATTTGTTATATTTTTTCTAATACGAAATTTGCTTAAAGAAGTGAATTTTTGTATTGAATTATTATATATTTATATGAGTATAAAATAATAATTAAATTAATGTTGACGAGTTTATTGTGATTACAGGAAAATATATTACTCTTCACGTAATAACAATAATATATGACAAAGTCCAAAAAATTAATTTTCTTGATAATATTTTAGAGTTAGATATATTTATATATATTACTTTTGGAAACAGTGTTTTCGAAAGAATGTTATACAATGATATTATTGTGTGCATATACATAAGTTTTATTATTAGAAGTAGTATATTTAAGCTTTGTTTGGGTGTTGCACAAAATTATCATCACAATCATTTACTTTTAAACAACTTTAAAACACATAATAATGATAAAGTCTAACGTTGACCGTTGACCGTTGACCGTTGACCGAGTTAATTTGAATCCATCCAACTTTCTTTATCTAACCTTAAATGTCATTTGAATGTCCTTTCAATAAGCATATCCAGACACCCGAATCCATGCCTCAGGACACGGATATAAACAACGTTGTTTGTATTAAAATTTAACAAAATAAATTCAGATGAACTTAATTTTATAAAATTTAATTACAGTCATTGATTTGTTTTAAAAAACTTATACACCACAAGTATTATTTAGATACCGGTATTAAAAATAGACTCGTGCGTGAAGTAATTGTTTTATGAAAATTATGAAATATATTTTAGTTCAAACACTATAAATATCTTTATATTGTTGATCAATTAAAAATTAATTTAATTTTGGCTAAGTGACTAGCCTATTGTTCTGCTTAAACTTTCCTCCGATGTAGCCCATACATAAGAAGAAGAAACCTATTATAATTTTATAACAAAATAGAATTAGTGAAAGAAGTAAAAGATAAAAGTGAAAAAATATAAACAATTTAGATTCTCCTTATACATGCTATAAACCAAATAAATTTAGTTAAAATTTATTGTAAATTATATATTACCTCATGTGTTTAATTGCTGTAAAGTACACAAAAGATAGTAAATATACTACTTAATCTGAATAAGTAAAATTTTAATTTTTCAATTACTGATTTTTAACAAAGAAGCTGGTTTGCCCGAGAGGTTAAGGGGGAAGACTTAAGATCTTCTGCAGTCAACTGCGCATGGGTTCGAACCCCATAGCCAGCATTTTCTAATTTTTCAAATAATTTTTAATTTATTTCAAAATGTATTTTAGTAAACATACTTTTACCTGTAGGAATCGAAAATAAATTCTTAAGAACAGAAAAGTGAAAAATGAAGTACTTTCAATTTAGTCTTTTAATTTTAAAACATTCACTTCTGTGTTTTAAAATGATAGTGCAGAATAAAATGAAATTTCTGTTCTTTATTTTAATTTTTAGTTTAGAATAGGGCTCATGTTTATTTATTCCATTAAAATTGTTTTGCTCGATTGAATTAGTATTTACATAAATAAAAACATAATAACCAATAATGAGAATTAAAAAAACATTATATAGACTAAAATGAAGCTTTTTCCAAATATAGAGACCAAGTTTTGAAAATATAAATGAAATGAGGAATTAATTTTCTATTTTAACCTTGTTTATGCAATTCAAACACACATTTACTAACATTTAACTTTACAAAATTAAAATATGACGGACAAATATATTTAAAAGAGTCATAATAATATAAAAAATTATAAATTTAATATTCATTGAATATATACTTAATATAAAATCATAATATGATGAATAAAAATACATCATAATTTTGTGGTTTTGACATCATTCTTCTAAATAACACAAGTTCAAACAACTTATTTCTTTATAAAAAAAAGGATATTAAAAAAATAAAATAAAGTATAGAGAGGTTATATCCCACAATAATTTTATTTATTTTAAAATGTTTTATAAAATGTTATTCTTTCATAAAACGAAAATAACTTCTAAAAAAAAAAAAGTAAGGGAAGCGATTAAGTAAAGAAAAGAACTAAAGACTAACGGGACCAAAAGGGTATTCTTCCGGCGTAGAACCACGATTCTATCACCGGAAATTCTGACGCTCACATTCCTTCTGCCACAGAAACTCGCAACTTCGATTCGGGTAATTGATTTATTCGTTTTGTTATTTCTCTGCTTTTATTTCAAATCACTGTTATTTCACTATTTACGCTGCTTCACCGTTTTTTCTTTCATCAATAAACTCATTTAACGTAGATCCATGATCAATTCCGCTTTGACCTATTGTATCTTAAATTCACAATCTCACAATCCTTTAGCTATTAAGGATCTACTCGTTTCGTCATTATTTTTCTTATTTTTAGGGTTTGCTTTTTTATTTGAGTTTCGTGATTGAACTTGATCGATACACTGTTTAGTTACTTGTACTATTGCATATTGTTTCTAATGTGATTGTTAATGGAATATTTTATAGGGAAGGAGGAAGGTGAAGATTGGTAAATTCTAAGAATACGTTGAGATGGTGAGGGAACTGAAAATTTTGAATCATTGTGATATAATCCGTAGAATGGTTGTTCACTGCGTTTGACATCCGTTTGTTATGTTTCAGTCAGCGCTTTTCAATTTCCACTCGTTTCTAACTGTGATACTTCTGGGGATATGTGCCTGCACTTATTTCAAGATGCAGTTTCCGGCAATCCTAGACCAGAAAACTGGGTATATATGTTTTCATCTCTTGCCATATGTAAATATGAACGGTAATGCATATACAATTTGTGCGTATGTTGACAATGCTTCACTCGAGTAGCGTAGCTTGTGTAGTGTAGCAGTGTAGGTCTTATTTTCAATATTGGTTTTGGTGCAATGTTGTTAGTAGTGAGCAATACCGTAGTATGCAATGTTCTTATGCTTGTTTGGATAGAGTACAATAAAGGGAGAGGAAGGGAAGGGAAAGGAAATAAAAGTTTACCTTGAACCTTTCTCTTGTTTGAGAGGTTATGAAATGATTAAAAGAAAACGGGGGATTATCATGTCACCCATGAAAATCCTCCCCCCTGCTAATTTTATGAACTTTTTAATGTTACTCTAGAAGTAATTTTGAACATCGAAGCAAAGGGATGGAAATTTCTTGTTAACCATACATTCTTTTCCCTCACCCTTCCGTTTTATTGAGTGTTCGATAATTTGTACATCTGAAATTTACATGTTCAAAATTCAACGTATCATGAGTTTTTTACCCTTGTTCCATTGTACCTACAGCTTGCAATAGTGCTTTCATTCTTTATAACAGATTTTTAGAACTTGCTGACAAGACATACATGCTTTTGCTGACAGATTTCGTGGTTTCTTCTGGAAGGCGGCAAGAATAGGTAGATATATCTCTTGTTTGATTTGCTACTACACTGTTATTGTTTGCATCTGCTTTTGAATGCATTTTTAAAAATCTTCTTTTTTATTTAAGCTTTGGAAAAGAAGGCGGGAGGGGTGGAGGTGTGGTAGGACTTCTAAAATGGGTCCTGGTTATCCTAGAAAATTTCGTTTGATATTCTCTATGATGATTTTTTGCTTTTTCCCCCATGTGATTAATACCTTAACGGCATCAGATTTGTCAAGTTTGACATATTGAATTAATTAACTTGGACCAAAGAACATACTTATGTTTATGACTTGCCCATTCGCAGTGGAAAACATTATTTTACTTATTTTACTTATGTGCTACATCGTGATTATGCCTTTTACATCTCAACCTTTTTTGTATGTGTTTCATACTTATGTCATTCTTTTTATCAATCCTTTAGTTATTATGAAACATTTTTCTCAATTAAGTATGTACTATATCCTTATTTCAAAATTCATCATTTTGATGCTACTTGTCATTTTCATAAATCTTCTTTTGGTTGAGTATGGAACTCTCATTCTCAATAACTCCAGATCCTCGATTCCTTGTGAGCTTCAAAATGCTACATTACAGTGTCATTCCAAAGCTGTTTGTGACATGGGCTACTAGATTTCTAGCCTGGCCTTATAGTTCTTGAATTTGTTTTTTCACATTTAGTGCTGTACCAGCATGTTGGACTTGTTATGGAATAGAATATGCAACAAAGCAAGTGTGAACAAAAAAATTCAATCAGCTGCTCATTATGATTCTAATGGAGAATTTTTACTGCTTGTGTTATGTAACACTTTCTATCTGGGTGTATGTCCTCTTTAGAATTGTATATTTCATGAGATGTGGAATTTAATCACTGATATTATCTTGACTATACACGTGGTTGCTATACAGGTGAACGGTTAAGCCCGTGGGTAGCTGTGGGTTGCTTTATGATGGGTGTTTCTATTATCTTCTTCTAAGCTTTGGTTACTCAATAGTAAGTTATTATTATTTTATGCCCAAATATCATATTAGTCAGAAACTAATGACAAGGAGTAAATAATGAGTTAATTTTCTGGCGTACATAAATATTAAAACAGTTTCTAAGCCCCTATTATATAGGAATGACTCCTCCTTTCATTGGTAATCGTCAACAATAACAATTTTGAAATTTGATGCATTGCAGGGGCGTTCATTCTATGGGTCTACCGCAGTTTTATGAGCAAGTTGCAGATCTACGAAATGAGAGTTTGTACTAACGATTTCATCGGAGGCCTTGATACAAATTTGTTCCACCATATTGTTAATTATTTTTTCTTTGTTGTTGCAACTAAGTGGAGTTTTTGTCATTAATCCCCACAGTAAACATCATTACATGAAATTCAAATTGCTACTTCTGATGGGGGATCTTACTAATGTCGATAGCTTTGTCCAAATTTTATGAATATGATGCCTTAGAATCTGAACTACGCTGCTAATGTTATACTAGATAGATTAATCGTATGCAGATACACGGATTGACAGCGTGAATACTTTTAATGATGAATAGGTAAACACTACCAACAATAATGTAGATGACGATGCCTTATTTTGTTAAGGGAACTATATATATTAGAAAAATTATAGCTTTCTCGAAAATTTTAAATTAAGAATGATTAGTGTCAGAACTACACGTTAACTAAAAACTTAAAAGAAATTAAGAATATTGTCTGACCAGCCTTAAAAAAATTGTGGAACCAAAGAATATTTCATAATCTGGACCAACTGAAATATACCTATCATTCGCAAATTTTGGTTTTCTTATCGTCGTATGCAAAAGTTTGCAATGTAGCAACCAATCAATTTGCATAACGTTTTCTCTGCAATCAGCAGCGGATGTAGTACATTATATTTTAATGTGCTCTCGTTACACTAGTTGCCAAATCATGACACATTACAAAAAATATATAATAGAATTCGAATACAACGACGCAAGAATGTTATAGGTTTTCTAGACTAAGTTCAAATTAAATTCCCATTTTCAATTCTTCCTGTGTCATCAGTGATCATAATCTCCATATCCCGTATATCTCGCTTCAGAACACCACCAAGTCTTGCAATGGCCTCCATTTGCTGTTGTAAAACCTGTTCGCACAAAATAGGGCATCCTCGTATTGAATTCTTTGAATGTACATGTGCATTATCTCATACAAATAATACTTTTTTTAAAAAAATGAAAAAGGAAAATCAAGAATCAAGATGTTAAATAATAAATCTCTCAAATTGATTCCATCTTACCTCCTGTAGGTCAGCAAGACTCTGATCATGAATTTTGGTGGAACCTGGAAGGTAAACGGAGCCGCCAAATCCATTGCTATTAGCTTTAACACGAGATACAGTTAGCAGATTTTGGACCCTTCTAGACAGTTCCGCTCCAGATCCTTTCAGCTGAGAACATATTTCCATATAAGTTCCATCTCCAGAAACAAAGCAGAAAGGCAGAAAATGGTGTTGGATAAAATTTTTACCTGTCTTGTTATTGTGGCTAATTTCTCAGCAAGTTCAGCTTCCCCTTTCGTTAAGGGTATGCGGCAGCCTTTTCCCTCCAATGCCTCCACTATTCTCATTACCTTGAAACACAACATGAGAAGATATACTTAAGGAGCAACAAATAAAAATCCAAATGCTGTTCAAAATATAAAAATAAAAAATAAAAATAAAAAATCCAAAGCCCTAATTCATCAATTTGACTTTCAGAATAGAGAACTACAGTCGGGGCATATAATTGGAGAGGAACACTAGACAATTGAGTAATGTAAAAACTTTATATAACTGCTTATTACAGTAGCTGATTATGTGCAGGGAGAATTTACAATCGGGAAAATAGTTTCATTCACAAACAATAGCAGTTGTCCCTACTCTTAAAAGACGTTGCTGGAGAATTTGTTCTTTTTGTTTTAGCCTTTGAATCCATGGAAGAGTATCAGCCTGAAAATGTCTTTGGAGCTGCAAAAACATCAAACAATTGGAAAGAAAAATCAACAACAATGCATGATAAAAAAACCAGTATCACATTAACACGGCTACGGTCCAAGCAAAGGGGAAGCAGTACCATTTTAACATTGCTTTGGGTTATACGCAATCTCTCTGCATCAGAAACAATGACTTCATCTTGCAGCTACATAACAATGTGAGCAAAAATGTATCCTCAGAGCTTAGATTATATACAATCCTCGTACTTCAACAACTTTTATATAAAAAATTGAAAGATTCTCCCATTTAGACATCAAATACTGACTGGTGGATTCATCTAAAAAATTCAATACTCAAATAATATTGTCTATAAAAAATGTTTGATACATTTGATCAAACAACGTTTTCTTTGTCAAAATCTTGGTCCTCTGCTAATCTTACAAACAACTTTTGCATATAAAACGATGTTCACTTGTCAGGTAGCATCAATGCTAATGATGTGCACTAAATTTTGAAATCGTATATATGAGATATCTAAACACTGAATCACAGAAACTGGCCAAAAAGTTCCAGATAAACCTTGATTTTCTCATATTTTATATTTAACGTACCGGTACTATTCTAGTAGTTAACCTATCAAAATCTGTACATTTCTATATTATACAATCGCTAGAAGTTTATGCTTTGTTTGCACATCTAACGGCAAGCAAAGTGCAACCAAATGACGTAAAATGAAATAAATTTGCCTTACTATTTCGATATTATGCGGTGGGATGGAAGAAAGTTATCATTTAACTCTTAGGGAAGTGTAAAAATTGTGTAAGGAGATCAAGAAACAAGCAAGTTTCACCTCACACCCCAAATTGGAAGGAGTAAAACCAGGCATTGGATGAAATTAATTGGAACTTGGAATAGCATCCAAGTTTAAATAATTCAAACAACTGCAACTAATGCCATTTCATTCCACTTTCCTGCATTCTATTCCTTTCTATCAAAATCAAAATATAGCCTAATAAAGCTTACCTTAAGGCGTTGCGAAAGATCCTTAAAACCCTGGACAAGCTGTGGCCACAGACGTTCTCTATCCGCACTGTCCATACCCTCAAGCTTGCCCATTGCCTCCGCCCACATGATCTAGCAACCATAAACTATTCCCATAATTAGCCAGTGCTGGAAAAAGGTAAAAGAAAGAACCTCCTAACCATAATGTCTACTAGAAAAAAAACTTACGTCTGATACACCAGCAGGCTTCACTCTAAACTGTGGTTCTGTCACACTGAACAACAAATGCTGAACAACACAAAAACACCAACGTGAGAAAAAAGAATGAAGACCAACAAGTGCAATTCTAACATTTACCACATAGCATCAGAAAATACCACTGGTAATGTAGACTTGGACTTGAACCCTAATTTCAAAATTAGGAAGAAAAAAAATGCGCTTAGTATGAAATACAAACCCAAGTATATACATTAACTCTGCTCATTACACAAATGGGGCAAACACTAAAAACAAGAACTTAACAAAGGAGACCTTTTTGTATCTATTTATTTTAATTACACAGTGAGGAGGGTACCTTAAAAGCGTACTTGGGGTTTCCAGGATCTTCTTTGTAAGCATCGACGATTGTCTTGTGGCACAACATGCAAACACAGAATTAATCAACAAAAAAATTCAAAAGCGAAAATTCGATAAAAAATGAAAACTGGATTATGGAAGAAAAAATACCTGAACATCGCGATCGGCGAGAGAGAAAGAAACAGGTGCTGCGTTAGCCATCTGAGTGGTTAATTGCGCATTTGAGAAAGGCGAGGGTTGCGGCGCTGCGAGGGAATTTTGAAAGCCGAAAGCAGAAGAAGTTGGTTGCTGTTGAAACAGTGGAGTTTGTTGTTGCTGCTGCTGCTGTTGTGGTTGAGAAGAAAAAGGTGTGGAGAAGAGGGAGGAACCGAAGGCAGGGGCAGAAGAAGCGCCAAAAGCTGGTGTCAAAGATGGGGTTCCGAATGCAGGGGTAGAAGAAGGGGTGGCGAAAGAAGGGGTTCCGAAGGCGGGGGTTGAAGAAGGGGTTCCGAATGCAGGGGTGGAAGAAGGGGTACCGAAGGGAGATGAAGAAGGTTGAGCGGAGCCAAACATGGTGTTGCTGTGAAAGTGAGTATAGATTGAGGAAAGAGCGAAATGGAAGATGAGATTGGTGTTGATTTGTGGCTCCCAAGTTCAAAGAAAAAAGCGCGGTCGAGTGCGTGATGCGGTGCAGAGAAGGTGTTCGACGAAATGTTTGTTTTTTATTTTCTTTACATATATTTTGGAGAGCGGCTAGTAGTGGTAGTGTGTGTAATAACAAATAAAATAACTACTTCCTCTCTCGTAATAATTTTTTCCTTGTTTTTTTATGCTGGTAAAAGAACTTAACAAATTGTGATTTTATAACATTATTTTTATTGATAATAATTTATTTTTAGTTCTTTCTATTTATATTAATATTATTAGAGATATGAATAAAAAATAACGATTACTATTATTAGAGATATACTTTTCCATATTATTAGGGTATGTTGCTATTGATATTTTATGTCTGAAAAATAATAGAAAATAAATCCTTGCATATAAGTATTTGAAAATGTAAATATATATTGCATAAAATGTGAAAAATTTTCTATTTTATTTAGAAAATAATACAGTTTTAATATTGTTTAAAATTATAACATTTTTCGTTTAATTTACTTACATACCATTATCTATCATTTAGATTATATATAAAGTTATACGTACACACAGATATTTATATACAAAGTCATAATAACAGCAAATTTTTTAAAATATAATTACAATTTAAGTTTGCATTGAGACATTAGTTGATCGTTTTTAGTCAATAATATATCATCATTTAACATTCAAACTTACAATATTTTTTATGATTTACTATTATACTAACTTTAATTTCTTTATTATTTGAGTTGTGGTTTATGTTTCTTATTTTTATAACAATAAATACTTTACAAAGTTGGAATTGTCACAACTATAAATACATTGAGTTGTTGTTACCTTTACTTAAAAATTTATTTAACATGGATTTATGAATATATAATACATAATAAAAAAATATAACAACTAGGAATAATGCTTTTCTATTCACATGTCATATTTTAAATTAAATTAAAATTATGAAACATGCAACCATTTCCATTTAAATTGGCCCAACATCACATTAAACCCGAGGGATTATGTTTGGGCTAAATTAGGCTACTATAGACAATTTTGAGGTTTGCTTCCTGCACTCCATCATTATTGCCTGCACTGATGCATGTCAGCAAACTTGTCACTGAGTCTCGCGAAAACGTTTAGTATATTCTTGAAAGCTTGTTTCAAAAAATTAATTTTAAAGAATTTGTTATGAAAATCTTATTTTAGAAAGTCTGTTACCAAAGATTTTAGGTGTTGAAAGTCACATTGAAATATATCATGAAGATTAGATTTGTCATTTTATTATAGGAGTGCAAACAGTAATTATAGGGTTACAGAAAGCAAAAACCATTTTTAGTTTAATTTGAGCTTGATTAATGATAGTATATTCTTCCTACATCCCATACTTTCTTTTAGCACCCTTCTAACGTTAAAAATCACAAAAATATTTACATGATGACATCCCATAATCAATTCAAAATTATATTTTAGACTACAAAGTCTCAGATTATATTCTAAATTAAATATTCAAAAATATTTTAAATTATATAATATAAAATATTTCGAATTGGATAATTTAAAATACATATATTCTTAGATAAACAGTCGCGAAACCTATCAGAAATATGTAATCTATTCGACATATTTTGGAATAATTGGGATATTTTATTTATTTAGGTAATGGACAAGGATATTTAATAAATGCCCTATAGTTATGGAGTGCCAAAAGAAACTGTAGGATGACGGGGAGGAAGAGAGCGCAATTAGTGATTGCTATTTATTTATTTGTAACTTTTTCATTTATCTATTCACAGTGCAATTTCTACTTTTGATGTATAGAGGGGAAGGAGGAATATATAGCCTATAAAAAGAAAGCAGAGACAGATGCAGAATTTGTGCTTCTAACCTTTTCTAGACTTACATAATTTTTGTTTCTATTTTAAAGTAATTTAATATTTACATGATTTGGTGTTTATATATTTAATCACATACATTTTCAAGTGTTTTATTAAATATAAAATCCTAACAAAGTAAAAACCAGATGCACTTTATTTTATTCATCGAAGTCAGTGATATAATAAAGGTCTAAAACCGTTTATATTGTTCATTTTGCCATCACAAAAATCATTATATAAAGTTTGTTTAACTTCTGAGAAAATGATAAAAAATATTGACAGTAAAAATTTAACGATCCATGTGAATGGTATGGTTGAAATTCATTGGCCTGTCGCTCTCGTATCTGATATTTAACCTAATATGCTCAACTTGTTTCCGTCTCAGTCATAAAGTTTGAAAGCCAACCACGTGCACCAACAACCTCTTAACTATTGGATAAAAAATTCTAAAGTGGTCACTTTATTACACCAAAAAAGTCCAAAGAGAACGACAAACGATTAGCTCACCCACCACAGTTTTAAATAGTGCAAATAAAAGTCGATCATTACAAGGCCAAGGGAAATTAATCCCTCGTAATAGTCCATAGACACTAAGGGCATGCATGCTAACACCAGAAAAAACACAATTAAAATTGCACAAACACAAGACAAAACATGATTATGTGTTTTGTAAAAATTGTTTTGGACCATGTGACATCGTACCATGTAGTCTCAATCCATCTTAGTAAACTGAAAACTGAGTTCAGAGCGGAACATGGTTTCATGTCTTGATTGTTACACAACACAAGCACAAACCAGATGGCCTAATGTCACAGGTCCCCCACTCTGACCCCAGAGCTGCATTTGGATCATACAACAATGTTTGATAAGCATGTTCTGCCACCAGAGGGAAGAGCAGCAACTTTTCACCCAGCATCCCAAACCGAAAACCAACACTTGTGCTCCCTGTCAATGGAACTGGAACCATTTCCCATGAATTGTCCTCTGGACTGAATATAGCCAGCTTCCGCTGGTTCTTCCACTCAATGCAGAACAACTTTTTTCCTACTACTGCATGAGCTGTGACCATAACACAGCCATTCTTGATCTCACACCAGCTGTGTCTCTCAGGGTTGTATATATCAACAAACTTGGAGTTTCCAATAGTGAAGCTTGACCTTCCACCCATGACATAGAGCTTACCCTCAAATCCACAAGCAAAACAACCCCATCTCGGACGGCGAAGGCTCTCTATCAGTGTCCACTCGTCAGTATCTGGATCATACATCTCAGCACTGGACAAACTCTCTCCATTCTCCCCATAGCCTCCAACAGCATAAACCAGACCATTCACTTCAGCACAAGCAAAGTCATAACGAGCCACATTCATGTTCGACAAACTGCTCCAGCTGCAATGGCAATAGAGAATGAAGCAAGTCAAAACAAAACTTAAAAAACACACACTTACACAATTATACGATGGCAATATTCATAGAGTAAAATTGCATCATCAGGTATTATCCGTTTTGGAACTCGGACGAACACATCTTAACCTCAACTCCTAAACGATAAACTGATACGAGACTATTGAATGTACTGTAAAATTAACTAATTTTAAAGCTGAAATTATCACATGAAACAATTTATAGGTGAAATGCTGAAGGAAGATACATACCTGTTGAGGCAAGAATCATATTGGTAAAACTCTGCTGAGGCAAAGGCAGTTCCTTCAATGGCTGAATAACCACCCATAACAAGAAGCTTTCCATTGAGAACCACCACTCCAAAACCAGCCTTTTCAGGACCCGGCATTGGTGGAAGAGATCTGCATTTACGACCGAGACAGTCCATAACCTCCCAATGACTTTCCTTTTCTTCACAATCTGTTGTTAAGAAATAGAGCCATTCCTCAAGCATCCCAGCCAATTTTCTCACAGTAGTGAATGCTTTGCTTCGAATAAACGATCTCCATCTCTTACAGACACCACCCATAGCAGGGAAGTTGGAACGAGGCACAAGTGCCAGACAATACTCAGCCACATCATCAGGCAGCCCAGGTAGAATAGGGCTATAATCTTCACTCAGTGCCTCAGGGAATAAACAATTATCACTTTGTGAAAGAGTTGATTTATCTTGATTGGTCAAATTGGTAAAACACATATTTGGCTGGATAAATCTCTTCTTTCCAACAGAAAAGTCAGGCATTTTTTAAACCAGCAAATATCTAGAGGGTGTACAAATTTTTAGTAGAGATCTATCAACCAAATAGTGCGCAAATGTGTTACTGAGAAGCATATAACTAAAGAAATTCATAAAATCCTTCAACAATTGGGATTCTACGAGACCAAGGCATGAACGATGTTGCAGAACGAATCACTTGAGCAGTACGAACAGATGATTTTCTATGCTTTGTCCAGTCTGATTCAAATTCCATAACAGTTATTATTCTGCTCCCACTGTGATTCTTCTTAATTGTCTTCTGCAAATTGTTTATTAAATTGCCTAAGCTGTATCCTCCCTCACACATTGCCCAGATACCTATCCATTATGGCAAAGATTATCATATTTTGAAGTCAAATGCAAAAACTAATTAACGTTAATCAACAAAATTATAAAGGCATACCAGAGTAGGCCATAGAATTTGCCAAGACTTAGCCACCGCAAACTTCCATTTTCTTCAAGTTCATATGGTCTGAATGGATCAAATACAGAAAAAGTTCACATAAGAATAAGAACAATTTAAGATATAAAAATCAATGAGAGAAAAAAAAAATTCAAAATCTGCAGATTTAAAATTGTAAATCGCAGTTCTTTTCAATGCAAATACGTATTAGATATTAGTATAATCCTCGATCTAAAAAAACCAAACCGAAGATAAACAACTAACAAAGATAAGCTTCCGGTGTTTTCAACAAATCTCAGCATAAAACCAAAAAGGATCGAACCAAATATTAATTATCAATTAATATTTAAACGAACCGATAAAGAAATTAATAATGATAGATTTATCACACCTGTTAATTTTCTAAGACGAATCAAATATCCTATACCTGAAAAAAGAAAAACCCAGAAGCACAGACAGGCACCAGATCTGGAATTACCAGCAGTTAATGGTGTAATTCAGATTGTTCGAAAATAAACACAGTAGGAAAGAATCAAATATTACAATCTATTTGGAAATTCAATTTGATTTATAAAATGAAGCATCACCACGCTCCAGAGCCTCATAAATTCACAAGCGCACACACATACATGTATGTTTCATTTCAGAGAAACAACATAACAGATATAAATAACATAAACAAATAGAAGCTGAAAAGTTTGAAGAAGAGTTAGATTCAAATGTTGGTAGATCTGTGATAGAGAAACGGAAACAGAAGAATAAAACATAACAGGAGAGAGAGAGAGGAACTAACAGAAAAAAAAAAATGGAGATTCAGAAGAAGAGAAGTTGTGAAGGTGAATAGACGGAAACAGATAGAGTGGGTGGAGAATCGATATGAGAAGGTGTTAAGAAGAAGCAAACGATATATTTATAGGATTAGGACCAAAACTGTAGGAGAGAAAGACACTCACATATTCCGACCAAGTCAAAACCACAAAATGCAATGTAATCAAACCAAACCACCAACCTTAGACTGTGTTTGGGAAGAGGTTGTGGTCGTGTTCCAGAGTTAGAGGAAACTATTTTATTTTATATTGCCAAACAAACAATAACCTCGTGTCATAATTCTTTTCGCCAAGATAATGTCGCTGTAATTGTTTTGTTGAAAAATTGTCATAATTCTTTTCGCCAAGATAATGTCGCTGTAATTGTTTTGTTGAAAAATTGTCATAATTCTTTTCGCCAAGATAATGTCGCTGTAATTGTTTTGTTGAAAAATTGTCACTCTTTATTTCAATGTGGTTGATTTTATTTATTGTTAATAATTTTATTTATGAATATAGAAAATATCTATTATTTATTATTTATTTATTTATATATGTGTGTAATATAATTGATTAAGTGCAGTAAATATCACATAATCCCTTTCATCTCCTTTTTCTTTTTTTTAACCAAAAATCAAGTGAAACAAACAACTTATTTAGGGAAAGTGGTTGTGTGTGACCTGTTGCATGGTTGGTGAGATGCACTATTGGTGGTCTTTATCTTTTAAGAACTTCCCAATCTAATTGTTAAATGTAATAAAAAATTTACTCTCAATTTTAAAATATCGTGTGGCTCGTATTCATAAAAGATGTGTTAACAATTATTATTAAATAATTATATACACGTGAAAGATAATCTTTGAATGCGTAATTCATTATAACAAAACATTTTTCTTTACATCTAATAGAGTGTTATTTAGTTTCTTAATCAATGTCGTGTTCTTGAAAAGTTTGTCACCGCTTATCAAAACTTTTATTAGCTTTAGATGAATAATTTTATGTAACTGGAATGATGTACATGTATATGCTTATATGATTGACCGCGTGTGGGGACATTTCATTAAATCTAGAATCTCGGGTAATAGTTTATCTCACTTTCAGGGACTAATAATGCATTACTTGTAAAAAAAAAAAAAAAAAAAAAAAAAAAGTGTAAAGTATCTATGATTTGTGGAAAAAAAAGGTGGGCAACACAGTAGAACCTTTTCGAAAAAAATAGAAGAAATATAGGAAACATTTAAACTAAATAAATTTTTTTTTCACCATATTTCTCATCTATATGCTAAGTTCACTAAAAGAAATAAGGAAAAATAATAATGTAACATAAAGAACTTAACTTCTCAGAAATAAAAGAATGTACTTTGATATATATATATATATATATATATATATATATATATATATATATATATGTATGTATTAGTTGATTAAAAATTAATAATTTAAAATTGTGATAAAATCAAATATGTTGAACAAAATATTGTTTAAATAAATATGACCTGGTTAAATTTTTAAGATGAAGTTTAATATGTAATGTATTTTAGATTTTTTAAATTATAACTTCACCTTTATATCTATTTTAACTTATTAAGAAACTTATTTTATATTGATATTTTTAGATAAGTATGGCTTATTCTTAAATAACCTAAACTATAAATAATCTACAAAAGGCATAAGATAAAGCAAAAGAATACATAGCTTTGATTAGTCTTATGATACAACCTTACCCTTTTAAAGTCTAATTATTTAAACTATGTTGTAATTTATATTAAAGTTGTATCTATAACAAAAGGGCTTAATTCTTTATTTAATTAAATAAGTAAAGTTGTTAAAATAAAAACCATTTTAATTCAGACTCTAGCTGTTTTAACAAATAAGATTAATAATATAAAATCTTAAGGACGTAGCTTTTTTTAGGGTTATTTCGAACTTATAGTCTCTCACTATCAGATCGGGCTTTAAAGTTTCAATGGACAAAGACGATTGTTTTGGGTAATGTTTTATTAATCCATTTGGGTAAATAAATGGCAAACCAATCAGAAAGCAAGATGAGAGATCTGACATGAACGTGCTCTTATTTATTTATTTTTAATTCCGATTATTGCACCATTTGACCGTAAAAACAAAAATAAGATATCACTGTATATTAAAAAAATGACTCGTGTATCGATAAGTAAGCTTTAAGAATTCAGAATTGTAAGAAGTGCAATTATTCTTCATTGATCTGGATCTCAGCACAGATGCTTTATAAACTGCACACTAACGCAATGTTTATTTTAAAAGGAAAAAATAAATCTTAATTTATATCCTTTAATTCCATCAAATAAAAATTTCATATTATTTTCGGTATTTTAACACTTTATTTATCTCGTAAACCTTTCTATTATTTCAAAAGTCTATATAATGACTAATAAGATAAACTACTTATTGAAAAGTGAGTACATTTTCAAAAAACAAAATTAATTTAACGTAATATTATAAATTTTTTTCCAAGCTATTTCTGCGATGAAAAAAGCACAACATATCAGAACCTCAAGTTATTTGTTAGGTGTTTCTACGTTGAAAAACGCACCCCACATCAGAACCTCTTCTTTCATCATTAGTTTGTACACTGACACGAAATTTCCATAAAACCATTGATATGATTAAGACAATCCATTTTCAGGTTCAATTATGACAAATAACATATTCTGTCTGATTATAAGTTATACCAGTAACAGAACAACAACAAAAAACAAAGAATCTTAGATATTTGATGTGTTATTAGGACGTGTCACTAAATCAAAACCAGAGGCTCCAAGAATCGGAACAATGTTCCAATTCCAATGTTTTCCAGGTTAGGGCTTGAGGAATACGAGGGCAACATTGAGATTCCACTGAAGAGAACACCACACATTTTGCAGTTTTGTGAAAGTTAAGAGAGATTAATCCAAGCACTTTGTGCAACATGATTGCAACATTGTGATTTGTCATATTGTTAAATATTTTTAAAATAATAATTTTGCAAATGAAGCATATGTCTCACAAAAGTTTTGTAATTAGTCAAAAGAAATACAGTGCTTGTTTTTTTACATGTGTAGTCATTTTTAATTAATTATCTCTTTCATTTATCTTTTTAGCCTTGTCTCTATATCAAATTTTAATATTTTTAGTTGGTAATAATTAAAAATAGTTTATATCAATATCCAAATGTATGCAAGAAGCAAATAGTTAAGTTATTATCACAAAAAAAAAAAAATAGATTAAACTAGTTAACTTTAATTATTAATTCCACAAATTAATATTTAAAAAATATAGAATTAACTATTTTAAGTGATAATTATATTTAATAACGCTACTTTGTAATTTAAAAGAAGATACTTTTCACTGATAAGTATGAATTATATTGTTAATAAGTAAAAAAAAAAATACATTTACATATAACAAGAATGGTGCGTTTTTCTTTAATAAAATTATAATAAATTAAGGTATAAAAATAATAATTAATATATTTAAAATGAGTTTAGTGTTTATAGTAAAAATGTTCTGCCTGCTAAAATTTATTTAGTATATATAGGTGGATTTGATTATTATATAACTATATATTAAAAATATTTTTTTTACTATTTTACTAAAATACTACACGCAATTGTGTTTCGTAGATTCGTACAGTGGATGCCAGAAACAAAGGTTGCTGGCTACACCACTTGGGAATTATGTGTAATGAGAAATATTATTTTTTAAAATAAAAATAAAATGTAATTCATATGTATTTTTAAATAAATATAATAATGAATTTCAAAAACATTTGTACCAAGGATGTTAGTAAAAGAAAATAGGTATGAAACGTATTTTTGTTTAAACTATGAAAATACTTCAATAGTAAAAACATATTACTTTCCTACTGAATCAAGGGCTACTTGATTAAAGTTTGGACAATTTTTTAAAATCTAAGAGATTGGTTAATTTATTTCTCATACGATAATACCAAAATTAAAAACCCACGAATCACTCTTATGCTAAATTTCATAGTTGTTATTGAAAATATGCAAGAAACTCATGGATAAGAGAATTTGTAATATAATTATAAATTACTACATCCTTGCAAGCATTTAGTGACATAAATTTTGAGGATCATTTGTCTTTGAGAAACTTTGGCTGGCTTTAATTTTAGAAAAAAAAAATCTTATTATACTTCAAATCTATTGTTTTCCTTTGTAGAAGTTTTGTATTTTAGAATGATGAGCAAAAACATGGACACGAGTGTTAAATAGTGAAGATTCATGTTATATATTTATTACATTGATCTTATATTATATCAAAGTCTTTTCAATCAAATGTAAAATTAAGTAAAAATAATATATACGTGTGAAGATGTTATATCAGTTAGTGGATCGATTAAAATAAATAGTTAAATATAAAGGCATTAAAAAAACAATAGAAAAATTAAATAAATTTATCATTATCAATTTTATGAACTATAATATTGAATTAATAAAATAAATATCATAAATAGTATGATAGTTAAAATAAATAATATGAAAAAGGAGAACTATGAAAGAAAAAAAATCAAATTAATAGACAATTTATTTCTTATTTAAAAGGAATTAAAATAAAACCCATTAAGTATTTGAAGGATAAAAAAAATATCATAAAAAAAACCTTAAAGATAGAGAAGTTAGCGTTTTTTGTGAAACGTTGCTACAACATATACATATAAAAACGTTAGAATCTAACAAAAAAAATTGTTCACTAGACTGTTAATTAGATTAAACAATTTTTCAACTAATAAAAAAAAGTTTAAAAAATGACTTAAAAGTCTTGTTAAACATAACTAAGTTTATAATTTTAAAACTCAAACTAAAGTGCTGATATGAACCAACCAATTTTTTCCTTTTTAGTTTGATTTGAATTAACTACATCATGACACGTATTTGAATTGGAGTCCAATACTAGTATCATAAAACAAACTCAATCGTACTTGTCCAAACAAATGCTTTTGGCTATAATATCTATTTTCAAATTCATTTTTACATTTTCTTTATATTTTGGTCTGAAGAGAATAAATCCTCATCTATATTACCCACTTTATTTTATTTATTTTTCTATCTAAAGACACACCACCATAATTTACTCAACTTTTAATTATAAAGTGTAAACGATTACAGAGACCATCATTAGAAAGTAAATTACAAATTTAGTGTACCAGAACATAATAATTTTCACTAAATTAATTATTATTGTTTAATCACATCACCTTCCCAAAAAAGAATAAACAAAAAGAGGATAAGACTGGGCACAGTGGCAGTAGCACACTCGACGTCGTTTAAGAGACAAAGCGTTCTTGATAGAAATGCCTAGAAGAAAGCAGAAGAGAGGCAGTGTCGTTTCGTTTTGTTAGTATGGTTTTTAGACGTCGTTTAGTGCCCAAAACGGTGACGCTGATGACCTCCACCTCTCCGTTTCAGCGAGAACGGAGTCGATAACACTGACCTCAAAACCGTAACACAGAATCGCTTCCGATTCTACAATCACTAATATTCCACACACTAACTACACTCACTGATTCGTTTTTTTCCGTTACAATTCCATGTCGTTAGCATCATCATTGTCGATGCTCCGGCACCGCGCGGCGGCTTCCGCCGCTCCCTCCCTCCTGCGCCGCTTCGTGTCCCTCCCAATCGCCGCCCGGCAGCAGCAAAACCCTAACAAGCCAGCTGCTCCGAGCCGCAACCTTCTGAAGGCGAAGAAAACGTTGAAGGAGTTTTCCTCTCTCGCCCCTGTGCTCTCCCTGGAAGACAGCCCCCCGCTCACGGAATCCCAGGCCATCGGCGTCGTGGCGGCGTCGCAGGCGAACTTCATGCGCGTCATCGTTCCCGAGAACGACCAGCCTCCTTCTTCTGGAAACTTCCGCGGGGTGGAGCTTCTCTGCGTGGTGAGGGCGCTGTTAAAGAAGATTAAGCGCAGGGTGATGGTCGGGGACAAGGTTCTTGTCGGTTCCGTGGATTGGGTGGATCGCAGGGGATGGATTGAGAACGTCTTCCAACGATCCTCTGAGATTCTTGACCCTCCCGTTGCCAACGTGGACCACCTTCTCGTGCTGTTCTCGCTCGAGCAACCCAGGCCTGAACCGTTTACCCTCACGCGCTTTCTTGTGGAAGCTGAATCCACTGGAATCCCTCTCACGCTGGCACTCAACAAGACCGAGCTTGTGGATAAAGAGGTGAGGTTCACGCGCTGTGCATTGTCGTTTAACTGTGACATGTAGGCACTATTTGGATAAATTTCTCCCGAATGCACGACAATCGAGATCAATTAAGCTTCTCTTGCAAGCTAAAATCAATTTATTGTACTGTGTTTGGATTGGATTCAATTTTCCCATTATCGATTCCAATTCCATGTTGAATGCCCAAGTAACAAACAGTAGCCACTTTTTTCAAAGTTTCACTGTGATTTTTGTTTGGTGGCAAGAATTGGTCTGTTAGATACCCAAGCACGCTAATAGTCTTTTGTGTACAGTGGATGGAAAACTTTGCTGAATGCTTGGACTGCGTCTGGATAAAAGTTGAAAAAAGCACTTTTGGGAATTGGAATGCACATTCTAGAATTCAAGGCACAGAATGAAAAAGAAAGAATGTATTGTTTAGGGTTTAGGAAAAAGAGTACTTTTGAATTCTCATTAAGTCGTTGTGTTTCACTTGTTGAATTATCGGGTTTTTATTTGGTATGCTGCAAACTCCAGTATGGTTTCATAGCGATCCCAGGTTCAAGTAAAAGAAGAGGGTTGTGTTAGGTCCTTGATAGTCACGGTAAAACTTGTTGATACCAAATATGAATTTGTGTTTGGAAATTTGATTTATAACCGAGTAGAATGGTGTGATGTATGTAAATCCATTGTGCGAACTCACCTTGTGGGAGAAAGCTATGTTGCCCAAGATTCGAGTTGTTTCAAACTCGTAATCTAACTTTTACTATTTTCTGGTGTAAAGCTATTGCTTGTTTTTGCTTTTGTTCTTGCGTAGATCATTAGTTCGTGGAAGGCCAGGCTTCGCAGCTGGGGGTATGAGCCGGTTTTTTGCAGCGTTGAATCCGGACATGGACTTGATCTTCTTGCATTCAAGCTGAGGGATCAAACGACAGTGATTGTGGGGCCTAGTGGAGTTGGGAAGTCTAGTTTGATAAATGCCCTTAGAAGCAATTCTTCCGATGTTGCGGAAGGGGAGAATTGGTTTGAGCCTGTGGGTTTTCTTTGTTTTCTTCTCTTTTTTTTTTTTACCTCTACATACGAGAGTTTGATATTTGTGTCACCCGTGGATGCACCTTACTTTTCAGATTTCGGGAAGCAAGTGGCTTGCGGATCAACGGGTTGGGGAGGTTTCCACGAGAAGTGGTAGAGGAAAGCATACTACTCGCCATGTCTCTTTGCTTCCAATATCTGGAGGGGGGTTTCTTGCTGATACTCCTGGATTTAACCAACCTAGTTTGTTGAAAGTTACAAAGCAGTCTCTTGCACAGACTTTTCCTGAAGTTAGTAGTGATGCATAACTTGTATTTGAATAAATCCTGGGTTAACACTGCGTTTCCTGTTTTGATTGATCTTATATCTTTTTCCTTATTCAGATCAGGAAAATGCTTAGTGCGAATGAGACTGATAAATGCTCATTTAACAATTGCTTGCATCTGGGAGAACCTGGGTGCATTGTGAAGGGAGACTGGGAAAGATATTCATTCTATTTTCAACTTCTGGATGAAATCAGAATCAGGGAAGAGTTCCAAATTAGGACATTTGGAACTAAAAGAGAAGGGGATGTAAGGTACGATGTTCCTTTGTTGATTGCAAACCAACTCATTTCAGTTAATTGGAAAATATGATGCTTTGATCGAAGAGTTCAATTCTGGGATTTTTATCCATTAGTAAAATGAACATTCTGGTCAGTTATTGTGATTATGAGGTTTTTACACATTTTTAAAAGCTGATTCTTATTCTTTTACATGTTAATGTATAGATATAGACATGAATCTCACAGCATAATTCTAATCTATTTATGATAATTATGATAGCAATTGCATGTTAGCCCATGAAAGAAGCTACTCAATTGCATTTCCTTGTTGAAGATTGTGGGGAAAACAATAAGTTTGTGGAAATAATCAGTAGAACTATTTTTCCTGGAATATGCAGTAATGCACAAAAGATCTCGCGGATTATTGTTATGATATTCCTGACAAATACCCTATAACTTTTTGCAGGTTGAAAATGGGAGATATGGGTGTTCAGCAAGCAGAACCACGGTTGGAACCTAAAAAGCACAGGAGACAATCTCGAAAGAGGATTAACCAGTCAATTTTAGATGACTTAGATGAGGACGACGATGACGACAATTTGCTTGATGAGGAAAATGATCCCATTTTAAGGGCGCTACGGAATGAAAACTCTTAGAATTTTGTTAGCCCCCAGAATTCTCATTGTATATAGTCCCTTTCCGTGCTATCACTTGTATATCGGAGTTGAGCTGAGTTCCTATCAATAAAGTTCTTTTGTGTTTTGTTTTACCAAAATCTCTATCAGGTTGATTCGATCTTGTTCATAGTCCATACAAATGTCACCGATGAATACACTGATGACTGAAAATGTTGATTATATACTCATTTTCTACTACAATCAATAGCTTCCAATTCAGAGACATGTTGAAGATACAGTTGGTCAAACAAACGTATGGACAATCGTAGTTACGATTATTCGATACACGGGTAATAGTAATCCTATAGGTCCAAGACATTGTTCTGGGTTCATGAATTGGTTGGGCATTACCAAAACTTACATTTGGAAATCTGTAGGAGATTCATGAATTGGCCTTTATCTGAAGACATTACACATCTTAACTCTGTTATGCAACGAAGGTAGACACCCCAATCGCGAAACTGCTCCTGCGTAACACTAATTTGAAATATATCCGGTGTTATAGCCACAGTACTTCCAGTTGACAGAAACACTGAATATTTTACCGATAACTAAGATGTGCCACAACTACAGACAGAACTTGAGGCAATTTGCATCATACTTTGATATCCAGAACAACGTTTTAGCCATCAAAAATCGAAGCTACAAAAAATATTAAAAGCGCAGATATAGAGCTACGTTTTTAATAGTTCAGAAAATTATTGGCCTCCCTGTCATGAAGATGATTAAACTCATACGCTAACTCCATCAACGGTGAGAAGACAAGCAGAAAGGCAATAAACCAATATCAAAGGGTGTGAAAAGGGAGGAAGAGAGATAAAAAAAAAAAAGGAAAAGAATGGTTGCAAGAGAAAATGGATCTGAAAAAAACTCAAACAAAACAGTTATAACCTTGGAAGTCCCAAAAGTTCCGTAGATTGTAATATCCAGTAGTAGGGGGGGAGTAAGAAAAACAAAATCTAGTCAACATTTTAACTGAAGAAAATGCTAGCACTGACATGTGTCAAAGAAGCCTACTTCTTAACCGATTTCTTCTTTGAATTTATATTCAGAGATGGTTGAGGCTTTGGATGCTTTTCCAACTCGCTCGGATCCAACCACTTGAGTGGATGGCGGTTGAAGAAGGGCCAATTAGGACCAGTGACCAATAAGGTGACAAGCACACCACCAGCATATGTAAGGATCATCGTTTGGAAAGAAGCCATAAGATATCCAGTTCCGAATGCAATCACAGAAACTACAATCAGCATTATCTGCATTAGCAGTTCTGCTAGCTTCTGTCCTTGCCAATCCATCTAGTCAAGCAAAATCATAGGAAAAAGTACTCAGATACGCTCCAAATCTACATGATACCAACGAAAATAAAATAAAATTAAAGCTCTAGAGCTGTGCTACAAGATGCTCAACATACCAGTAGCAAAACAAAATTTCTCGTATACTTAGACGAAATATTTTATATTCCATTCATTAACTGACCAAAAAACAATTGAAGATCCTAGCCATCTGAGAATGGACACAGAATTATCCAAATCTCAAGTAAAATTCATTCTCCAGAGCCCAAGCCTAATAAGCAATCAGAAACCCAATGTCGTCTAAGGAACTGATTAGGAGTACAAGAATTAAAATGGGTGCTCTGCCACACTCAAATACATCAAACTATCATCGTAGTGTGATATTGCATGTAGAAGCAACCAAACTCTATACTTGTTAAGAATAAACCATCAATTTGGTCCTCAATCTGCAGTGATATATACTTGTTTGGAGTATTTTGTAAAGTGTTGACTGCATGAAGTGTCCCATAAAGGGTTAAGCTAACACCAGTTTGGTATGAATGAAATATTTTTATATTTCTAAGTCACTTCTTGATATCTCCATTTTTCTACTTGAGCAACCCATCAATATGCAAGTACAAATTATTTATAATACTAACAATAACATTAGCGAACGAAAGTAAAAAAAAAATAAAAAAAATTATGTTAACTAAAGTTCCACACAAGAACTCGAATGAAAATGGAACTACGAGATTAGGAAAAAATTGGGGATAAAATTGCATGCCAATCTGAAATCGTCAAAAGACAACAAAAATGCCCCAAAGGTTTCACAACAAGTGCTGTTACTAGATCTCACTTTTCTGGTACAATAGCAATCTGCTCAGCACAGTAGTCCCCGCTGAGCAAAAAAGGGGGAAAACACTATTATCTGTGCTCTATACTTCAAATTGAGAAAAGGGTTTCTCTAATTTCAATGAAACTTTCATTAATTTTCACCAAATCCTCTACCATAAAATTTTTATTGGCAATCACGGTATCCCCAACGATGAGACATTCATAGCAAAAGCATACCCCAAACGATACTTCAATGAAAAATTGATACATTAAAACCACATTAAAATTCCAGTAGTTTTTCTATGAAATGGGGTTTCCAACCATAAATTCATGCAATGAAGAAATCGCACCCAAAGAACCATAATGATCAATACAAACTGTTTTCTTTTGGCAGAAAAATAGAAAATGAAAAAAAGTAAAAGAATGAAAGAGAAAACAGAATGTGCAACTAACCTTCTGAGTTTGGAATGTGAAGCGTGGACTAGCCAACCTTTTGAGTTTGGGATGTGAAGCGTGGACTCGCCTTGTAAGGAGTTTGAGAATTATATATATAATAATGATGGAAGTTTCTTTTACCCTCACTACACACACATTGCGAAAACTATTTTTCCTCTAATATTATTACAAGGTTTTCTGAAATAATATTTTTTACTACTACTTTCTATTGAAAATTACTACTGAGATACATTCATAACATTAAATAGTAGATTTTAATAAACATTAATGCAAGAGTTGTAATATTATCCGTTTAATTTGACATTTAATAAATGAATAAAAATTATATCATCACTACATAATATTTGAAACGCTTTTTTATCGATAAGGCATAAATAATCATATCAACAATGCAAAAAGTTAAACTCGTTAACAAATGTTTGCGATTTTTTTTTTCAAGTATTGTAACATAATTATTTATTGCGATGAATCGAATTCCAAATAATGTATTCAATTGGGATTTAAAAAATTTACAAAGTCATGTAAATTCCAAATAATGTTGTTATAAGAATGTAATTTTCAGAAACCGTTTTAAGATGTTTTATAATTAGAAAATTGTAGTTTGAATTTGAAAGGATTTATAAAGTATCAAATAATAATTTTCGAAAGGATATACGTATTTATAAAATTTAATATAATATTGATGTTAATATCTCATTCTGACGAGCAACCAATTATATAATTATAATATGATCCTACCAAATTAACATGTAAACAAAAGAAAATAAAAATATCAATTAAAAATATTAAAAAAAACAGAGAGAAAATATAAATTGATATATAAGAAAAGGAAATAAACACGTATGTTACATCTTCCTTAGTACTTTTTATTCAAAGTTAAAGAGTGTGTAAGCATTTTATTTGTACCTTGAAACAAATTCGAATATTTCACCCTTTTCTTGCTTTTATGTTTTTGGCAAAAGAACTTAAAGAAAACTAAAGCTTTTCACGAAGGTAATTGCGTTAACTCATTTATTTACTATAATATTGGAAACAAAAGTCAAATCTTTTTGTAAGATCTCACATAAACATATAATAAAAATGAAAATAATATTAATTCAGTCATTAAATTGAATATTAATTCAGTCATTAAATTGAATATTAATTCAGTCAGTAAAATGAAAATAATATAATAACACATGGTTTCTAGTAGACATTCTTTCAAAACACGACTATACTTATTATTTTAGTCAGTAATTTTTTTTTCATTTCGAAAAATTAAAGACGTTTAAAATGTGGCTCAAACTTATAAATTCTTTAATTGAGATTTCTGTGAAAATAAGAAAAGACACTATGGGTAAACGTATTTTCTAAAGCATGGTAAAAATTATTCATGACCAACAATGCCATAGCATATTAAACGATGATTACTTTCTCAAAAGAAATAGAGAATTCACTGGTCAAAACCACAAGACAATACCATTAATGTTAGTAAAAAAAGTTTATTTAAAACCAAGCAAATTTATCCGAAATAGAATTACCATCTTAACCTATTGAATAGCATTAATCAACACAACTACAGTCGATTTGACTCTCTAAACATGAAAATACAATGCAGTTTATTTGATCATTGATCCACTCTGCCGATCTTGACAATTTTAAACATTTGTAAATATCCAAGAATTGTTTCCTCCGTTTCTCTAAAATTAAACTCTTTCAAATCCTATTAATAACATCCAATAATAACATATTCCATAATTATTAAAATGTTAATTCTTTTTATTAACCGTTACATTTTGCAAAAGGCTAAAAATACGTGTAATGTTTAGAAACACATACATAAATTTTAAGAAAACAAAAACCATACAAAACTTTCCTAAAAATATATTTTGTATTTGAAGTTTACTAGAACGTAAAATTTACATCAATGTAGGAAGAGAAGACAGTTTGTTACAAAACACAAGTGACAGAATCAAAAAGAATGAAAAATCAGCTTTAGTGCAAGAAAAAACCCACCCAAAACAGCTTTCGAATTTGAAGATCTCAATTTTTGCATGGTTCCGAAAATTCACAACCATCAAGAACTTAGTAAACAACGTAATTAATCCCCCTATTTCCATAAATGAGCGCCTCGTTCATCTCACTCACAATCAAAATAATAGAAGTACACAGGGATCCACCGAGTAAATGAAAACAGAATCTACCATAGGGATAATTTCTCAGTAACTCAATTAACTAAAAACATAGTATGCGAAACAAAAAGGTGCTGTTCAACCTTCAAAAGCGGCTCATAACAAAAATTCAAATTTAAAAGGATAGCGTTCGTCAAAACTGACACAATCTAGGAAGGTGAATCCCTCAATCACCAGCTTCAGGAGCAATTTAGGATGAAGCACCACTTCGAATAGCACCCTTCTTCTTGCTTGTTGCCAATTGGGTCTCGGGCTACAATAAGCACAATAAACAGAATTTTAACACAAGAAATTAAGTCAAAATAATGTTTGACAGAGGGATGGTCAATGTTACCTCTTTCTTCACAGGCTCTTCCTTCTCAGATAATATCAGCTCAATATGGCAGGGAGATGACATGTAAGCTGAAAACAAAAAAACAAAAGTCGACATTAGCATGTATTAGTAATCCATTAGGACGACATCATCTATTTAAGATCAGAGACATACGGTTGATTCTTCCATGGGCTCTGTAGGTACGGCGTCTTTGCTTCTGTGCTTGATTAACTTGGATATGAGAAATGTAAAGAGCATCTACATCCAAACCTTTCACCTGTGGCAAAGCAATAAGAAACTTAATGACTACGAAATTATACATGAAATATTTATATGGTAAAGCAAATAAAAGAATAAAGACGACATACTTCAGCATTGCTCTCAGCATTCTTCAGCAAATCCAGGATGAATTTAGCTGACTTGACAGGCCAGCGTCCTTGTCCATTGGAGTGTCTGTTTTTGGCCTGAGCTGTCCTCCCAACACCACGGCAGAAGCGTCGGAAAGGGATGGCTTGTTTGTGGGCCAACACATCCTCTAGGTACCTTTTGGCTTTAACCAGGGGCAACTTCCTGATTGCAAAGGCAGTCTCCCTAGTGTTCTGTAAACGAAACAGAGAAGCGTGAGAATAAATTAAATTATACAAAAAGTCAATTACCATTACTTGGAAAAATCAACAAAAAAGTAATGCATGTTAAATAAAAGGCATGGTGGCTATATGCTATAATGTTTACAAGGAACCTACTCACACACAGGAAATTCTTTATACAACCAGGTATAACTATACTCTTTCAGATGAATTTTACTAGATCTACAAAGGTGAAAGTTCTAATTTAAAGCATATTCACAGCTTAATATAAACATTACTAGAACGATATGTTCCATCATTTACTGAACCTTTAGTCACAACAAAATAACATAGGTTCACCCAATAACAATGGATATTATAATATCCCTGAAGTTTACGAGAGGTCGGTCTACATGATCAACAAACCCCTGCTTTTTTCATCAGGTTTTTCAATTACTGCACAACATAACGCAAATGCATATGAAAATTACATTCAATTGTAAAAATTAGGGTTAGTGTAAATCTAAGTACCTTGAAATGCACTCTGAGGTCAGCGCCTCTTGCCTTGCAGGCTGCAAAAAGCATGACACAACAGTATATTATTAGTTTAAATTAACCTAAAATCAACACTAACAGAAAAAACACTATTTGCAGAGTGAACAAGCACAACAAATAAATAACCAGAGTTAAAGCTTACACAAATTGAAACTCATGATTTTGCGAATGAATGGAAGCGAAAAGGTACTTACACTTGGTAGGATTGTCGGGTTCTCTGGAGTATTTCACCTGAGAAACGGGAAAACGAAAGATAAAATTATGAGATCTGAAAATGAATTTCAGAAGAAAAACCTGAAAAAAATTGGTCACTTACCATGGCGGCTTCTTCGTCTTCTACTTCTTCCGCGCGGTTGAGGAAGAGCTTCTGCTGAGGGAAGAAGCAAACTAGGTTAAAGTTTGGTGCTGAATGGCTTTATATATGATGGATAACTGTACCAGGTCTAGTGAACTTGATTATGGGCTGCAACACGATCCGGCCCAATTAACTATGATGAGTTGTAATAATATTTATATATTGGGCCGAACCTATTAATAAATTAAATTACTATTAACAAATTGTAACTTACAAAATAATAAAAATGTGAGATAGGCAAGCTTATAATTAGAAAGCAATAGCAATGGGTATAATATAAAAATTAAACTTTTAACTCATAACGAATCCATGATAACTTAAAAACTGTTTTAATAACTTTTTTTACAAATTTTGAACCCAAATTATCTAATTAGGATAAATCAAAACACAAATTTCAATTTTTTTATTTCAATTTGCAACAAGTAGAATAAAAGTAATCTATAACTGTTATAATTTTATTGATAATGTACACAGACACATTTGACTTGACTTAAAATATAATATGCATGCATGACAATATTTGAAGAGAAAGAAAACTATTTACAATATAGGTTAATACACTGCAAATACATTTAACAAAATATCATATTAATAATGAATTGCTATAAAGTTTATTTAAATGTATCAATCTCGTTTCATGAACAATAACAATTATGTATACAATCTTAAAATATATTCTAAGAGTCAAATGACCCTAAGTAACCACTCACATCCTAGTATTATTTATTTATTATTAACTTGAAGTAATAGTTATAAATAGTAATAAATAAAAAATAGTTTAATTTTTTGTAATATATTTAAAAACAAATTTAAGATGATCAACTTTACTATATAACCACTATTTATCTGTTACACAATTAAATTAGGTAAACATAATAGATTTAATGATCTGGAAATTTTTCTATACACATCCTTGTTATTTTGCATGGATGTTACATGAAAAAAACACAGTAATGGTTTGAAATTTAACTGCCTGTATACAAATTCATTATTCTTTTACATATATCTTAATAACTAGATAAAAAAATATCTAATTAATGCATTTAAATTTCAGAAAAAAATCATATATATTAACAAAATTATTTTTTAATCATTTAATTAACTTGAAATATACACACATTATATTTTTTATTGTTTATATGGTTTCAACTTCAATAGACAAAAGATGATAGTTTTAAATTGTATGACTGTAGTTGTGCTACTGTTATTATTATCCAAACATAGCTGTGACACAATACAAAAAATACAACAAATTAATAATTTTGTTTTTTTGTATGGAGTGTTTTGTGTGACAATTTTTCAGTTATTTTTATAATTGTTATGTTCTAAAATATATTTTTTATAGTAATATTAATTTAGTAGTTGATAATCGAACTAGTTTTTTCACAGGATTTATAATTAATATTTTTGCATAATTTGAATATAATATGATATTATTACATATTAATATATGTAAATACAATATTATTTATTCAATAAAATAATATATAGTATAATATATAATTCCCTATATATGTGTATAATGATAGGAATTATATTAATTTCTTAATCATTGTTTAAAAAATTAAGTTTATTTTACCAACTACCTTACCCTAGGGATACCTCCACAACTCTGTTTCACACACCTATAACTATTGGTTAACACAAATCCCCCTCACAATAACCTATGTAGTGTCTCTCTCAAAGCTTATCCCTCCCAACCAATAAAGATATTTTGCTTTTCAAAATGACCACTCCTGCACTGTAAAACTCTGAAAAGATGATATCAAGTGTTTAACAAAAAGAAAGTACTATGATTTTTAAACATATTCAAAAATAACATATAAAAATAATTTGTATATATCAAATGAAATAATATAAATAAGTAATTAAACTTTATTATTTTAAAAGAAATTTTCTGCAAGTGTTAAAAAAACATTAATCAGTAAACTACTGTTAATTTTAAAAAAACATTTTAAAGAAATTAAATTTTAGGAAATAAATTACATTATATTTTTTAATTTTTTATTGTATTTATAGTATATTCATCATAAATTTTGTTTTATAATATATCTTTGTTATTTCTTAAACCTAAACTGAAACCTTCTAGTTTTTAATGTTATTCAAATCACACACTGTTTAATTCTTGCTTGGTATTTTTAATTTATATTAATTTTTTATTTCTACTAATTCTTTATTCCTCTTTAACAATTTTATTTAAAAAGTTTATAATTTAACAAACTTTAAAGTAAAAATAATATATTATTAAAACATCTCTTTTATGTTGATGAAACTAATTTATTCATCTTACAAAATATAAAACACTTCATCTATTTTATTTATGTCTTCTTTAGACAAAACAGAGTTAACCTGAAAATATACATCACCTTCCTCCTCATCATATGCACATCTGACTCTCTTGTAAGCACCAATAAAAAATACTTTTTATTCTCCCTCAAATTAACTAACTTATCCATATTTGCACTCTGTATTCTTTATATTATTTAGAAGAGTTTAGATTAAAACTTTAATTTTCATCTTGATTACAGATTTACAAATTTTCAATGTTTAGAGAAAATAAAGAAGGTTAAAAATTTGGAACACAAGTGAGTGATGAGTTGGATACAACAGTGAATAGGGCAAATGACTGATGTCTAATTTGGTAAAAGAAGAGGAAGAAAAGACAAAGTTGAGTTTGGACAGGACAGGGTAGTGTGATACTAGAAAACTTGTTCTTACTTCTTAGAACAAGTACTAGGGAGAGTACCACCTTCTATCCAAACCAATACCAGATCCCAGAACCCACACCATTCTTACATTACCATTCACTACCAACAATCACATCATCACATCATGGGTTTCGTTAGGTTCAATGCCCCCTTCGTTCCCATTTGCGCTTCTTCTCCCTCTTCCCCTCTCTCTCAAACTTCAGGTTCTTCTCATCTTTCATTGTTCAATATTATTTCAATGATTTCATTCTGGTTGCATGAGTATCATCCTGCAACAAGAACTCTCCCATGCACATTCCTAACTGTTTTTATTCCATTATTTATTATTTGATTAAAGTTTGATTTTTGATTTCAATAATAAATGGAGTAGTACTGTTGGGTGAAACTTATATTTATAAAAAAGATGGCATTTAAATTTTGTGAAATATAATTTTATTTTCAGAATAGATTTAGTTAAGCTGATTCATCCAATTTATCTTTGTTAACCATGTACTTTAGGAGCCATGCATTGAGGATAACATTGGGTTTTGGTATAATAGAACAATGATAATAATAATACAATGTTTCTGGATTTTGAAGAATCCAATGTTACCAAACCCAAAAAAAAAATTAATACCGAGAGGTGGTAATAAATGAAATTTTGAGCCCGATTCGGTGTTTTGAAACAGACGGTTTGGTCGTTTCGTCACGTCAAGAATTGTGAGGGTCCACTAGGAGGAGAACATGTGTGAAACTACTTAAACCAAACTAGGTAAGATGAGATTTAGGATTGTGTTGTGTTAGTGATGGAGTTGTTAGTTGTTACAGGGAGTGAGGTCTGATCTGATGTAACAAACAAGATAGTGGGAATGGTGGGGTGGGAAGTTACCAAACCAGAAGAACTGAACCAATAACTGGTCACAGAAAAAAAACACTAAAGGCCAAAGACAAAGGGAAAACAAAAAAGAAGTTATTTTATTGGTCACATGGATAGGATAATAAAATGTATGACTATGTAATGAATCTTGATGTTCTCACGTGGTCGAATAGGGCCCTATTGGCCCAACATCACAGCTCACGGTTTGTCTAAGTCATTTTGCTTTTTTGTTTGTCGGGGCAAAAGACGACAATGCACACTATTCAAATTACCACTCTTCCTTCTTCGCCATACGCAACTCCTTTGATTATGTCCCCTTCGAAGTTATACGGTTTGGTTCCACACAAAACACAACATTCTGCCATATCTCTGCCTTATTGATTAGTGCATTTGATTTGGTCATGCACTACCTTCTCAACTTCTGAAAAAAAAAAGATAAAATAAACATTTTTTGGTTCCTTTCCTCAACTAAGTCTTGTTTGAGAAAAGTTAAAAGAAGAAAGGGTTGAATGGGGAAGTCTCCTGATTGGTTGTATACAGATCATGCAACGTGTGGCTCCCCAGCATGGATTGGCAAAGGACTAACTTGTGTTTGCTTCAAGAGTAAGGGAAACTGTCAACGAATCTGCATCAGTTTGACCCCCTTACAGGTTAGTGGTTTATAATAGACTCTGCTGTTTTACATCATTGACTGGTTGTGGTTTTCTACTTAAATAACTAATGTATATTTTTTAAGCTTTCTGCTTTCTGGACTAGTTCAGTTTTAGTTTATGTGTCACATTTTCTCTACAAAATTACTGTCCTAGTCAGGGTATTGTTAGATTTACCTGAACATGTTTTTTTTCCTGTTTTGTCACTGGACAAGCTTGAATGCTAGCTTTCTGTTTTATAGTAATCTCATTGTGCTTATGTAACTGTTCATTTAAAATTGAAATTCTCTCTTCCTAAGTTACAATTGAAGTTATCAAAGTTGGCTTTTTACTAAATTGTGTTTCTTTATGAGTTCAAGAAGTTGAGTTGGTTGCCTATTGTCCCTTTTCATACTTCTCAAAGGCTGCAATTTACAAATGTGCAACTGTGTCAATGACAGCTTGTGGTGTTCTTGAAAATATTTTTTGAGACAATTTGTGAATAACTGGAAACTTTGGAAACAGAAACCTGTTAATAGTTTTCAAAGGTAATTCAAAAATTTGATTATAACTTGAATTTTCAGTTGTGAAATCTTGTTTTGTTTTCTGAGAATAATTGCAGAAAAAATTGTTAGAAAATGCATTGAACTTGTTTCCTTAGGGTCTATGTCTGTTTTTTTTTTTCTTTTCGTCATAAATGGTTTAATATTGTTTTCCCTCTTATATTTTCTTGTCATGAATTCATTGAAGACAGAGAGCAGTGAGGAAAACAAGAAAATAAAAATAAAAAACGAATTCATTGAGCAGCAACTTTGTAAAAATTTTGTAGGAGGAAAGACTAAGAAGACTAAAGCGCCGAATGAAGGTTTACTTTGATGGTTCCAAGCTTGATCACCAGGTATAAATTCTGTATATAACTTAGTTGTATTATTTTCATTTGCATTGGAGTAAGCATTGATTGCTGAGGGACTTGCTGCAATCCTATTCTCTGTTAAATTTATACCAGCAAATTGACATGTAAAGTTGATGGTTCAAGCCAAATTTATCAGTATTAAAATTTCACTTATTCACATATTTCTAGCCTTATTCTGCGAGATACTCATCCAGAAATTCTTTCAAGAACAGGAAGCGTTGAGAGCTCTGTGGTCTGCTTCATTTCCTGGACAGGAGCTTGAAAGCTTGGTTTCTGATCAATGGAAAGAAATGGGATGGCAGGGTAGAGATCCGTCTACTGATTTCAGGTTATATTTCCCTTGTCAAGTTATCACCCTTTTCTATGGTTTTGTGCTGTTTTTGCTCTTAACATGTTCATTTCTTTGGGACAAATTTTGTGAACAGAGGAGCTGGTTTCATTTCATTGGAGAACCTTCTTTTCTTTGCGAAGACATTCTCAGTAAGATTCTGAACTATATGACAAATGCTTTTGCCCACCTTCTGCCAAAAATTGACCTATTTTGCTTATGCTCTTATGTTCCTCTACTTGTTGCAGACTACTTTTCAGCGCCTATTGAATAAACAAGGAGGAAAAGGAGCTGTTTGGGAGTATCCCTTTGCTGTTGCTGGCGTTAATATCACATTTATGATTATGCAAATGCTGGACCTTGAAGCCAGTATGTCATGAAGAGTATTTATTTTGAACCTAGATGTAGTTCTTCACTTGTTATAGTAACACTCATCCATTTGGTTACACGATATTCTTGTGGCCTAAGTCTCCCTAGTAAACTCAAACTAAATAGAAATTTTCATCTTAATTGCAATAATATCTCTAATACCGAACTGTTTCTTCACTTGCAGCCAAACCAAGGACTTTTGTGAGAACAGTTTTTCTACAAATGCTTTCAGGTTAGAACCAGCAACTGTTTTGAGATATTATCTGTTATGGTATTTACCTAAGAGTTCAAAGGTGGTTGCTTACCATTCCTCTATTATTCTTTGCAGAAAATGAATGGGCATTTGACTTGCTTTATTGCGTGGCATTCGTTGTTATGGACAAACAGTGGCTGGAGAGAAATGCTACATACATGGAATTTAATGTAAGACTCTATTATGCACTTGTTAATCTATAAAAAAAGTATAGTTTTGGAATAATTAGCATTGAAATGCAATATGTTATTAGTATGATACATAACATGGTTCATCATGTGTAGCTTATTTTCAAAAGGGTTTCTATTATTATTGCAGGATGTGCTGAAATCCACGCGTGTTCAGCTAGAGAGAGAGTTGCTGATGGATGATGTTCTGCGGATTGAAGACATGCCTTCTTACAATCTTCTTTGTTGACAAGTGGTTTTGGTGAGATACGTGACTCAGATATTCTCTTCCACCGAAGCATAGTTTGTGTACATCTTCACTTGCTTAATGAGTCCCTTACCTTTAATCTGTGACAATTAACTAGTAATTTATTCTCATCATTCCTCACATTAAGATGAACATGGCTTCTTGACTAATGAGTAATTAGAAGTGCAAAAGAGTTTTACATCTTGCGGGAAAGATTTGTATCTTTACATTGATTGTACGAGATTTTCTCTTGGAAGTTTTGACTAATTAGTGATTTTCTCTATCAGTTGAATCAATTATTTTGGCAAGTTTTTTTTTGTCGCAATCGAATCAATTATTCCAACAAGTTCATTACATGCTAAAGCTATTGTTTTAGAATTTTGTTGTACCTTGCTGCCGATTCTTCTGGAAACGTGTACAATTATTTCACATGAAAAAAGACATGTTAGAGTGTGTTTTGATGTGTAAACAAAATTGATTCTCAATAATAAAATTTTAAAAAATATATTTCAGCTAAAGTTAATGGTGAAACGATGTTTTTTATGTTGTAATATTTTTATTATGAAAGCAATTTATTAAGAAAGTTCAGTACTGTTATTTTACTCAACACAAGTAATTCTAAGTTATTTTACTGATATTTCAACGTGATTTAGAATAATCCAACTTGAAACTAAACAAAAGCTTAATTAATGCACTTTTGCCGACATACAAGGTTTATCAAATGGATTATGATAGAATTTAATTGTCATACGTGGTAAGTCTAATGACTTTAAATAATTTAATAAATAAATTTCGAAATGATTATTATAAAAGTCAACCATTTTAATATATACCAAGTAATGATTAGATGTCATTAGAAAATTGTGCTGTAAAATTGTTATTTTAAATTAATCGTTAGTAATGGATGATGAGATATATGTATTATATTGGGCCGCAACGCAACATTTTCCTGAGCAATTTTCCTTTACCTCCGTACATTTGTTTTACACCTCATTTGAAAATTTATTTATTTTTAATTATACAAAAGTTAAAAATTCTTTTGAAGCGTGTAACCTAGAATTTTTTTAATGATTTCTAAACTATATAATTCAAAAAAAAAAATGACTTTTAAATTATGAAAACTGAAAGATAAAATGGAAAATTTTTATATTTGTAGGATCCAGAAGAAATTATAGAGTTGCCGGAGAAATGTCCCATTTTCCTACATCCTATACTTCCTATGACAGTCCAAAACTAAAAAAAAAAAAACTACATCGCCTCTATGTTTTCTTAGGATTAAATTTTCTGAAAGTATTAAAATTATGCATAATTTATAAAGCGAAATTACGTGTTTCAGATAATACAATTTATAATTATAAACTCAAAAAATCAGAATTAGAATGGGGACATTGAGTGCCTCAAGGACTTGAGAGTAGTGTTGTTCTTAATTAAAAAATAATAATACCACCGGATTAACTCTTTCGAAATAAAAAAGAAATCAGGTCAACTCTTGCAAAATATTTGGTAGGGTGTCCACGATAATTCAATCTAAAATTGTCAATTTTATAATTACAAATTGTATTATCTTAGATACAATTTTATTATTTAGATCATACCATGCACCTAAAGATTTATTAGCACTTAGTTTAATCCAAATAATAGTATATGAAAAAAGAGAGGTACAATAATACTTTTTTCAATTATGAGATACACAAAAGAAGTATAGAGATATAGGAAGAAATAGTTACAGCTGAAATAGTCCAATTACTAGAGGACCAACTTCTAAAATCTGTGGGATATACTTATTTTTATAAATATTTCTTCATTTTCTAATGGTTAAGAACCTAATCTTATTTTAATTTTGATGATCAAGGGAATCATATCTTCAAAACCAAGGACTTTTCACTGAATTCCACCGTTTAGTCAGTTTCTTTAGTATAGTTTATAGTCAACAGGGAATTAGATTAGCTATAACATCTCTTTCCCTAAATAATTTCTGTCCCCAAGACTATGAGTGATATTTGCTTTGACCCTTATTATAAAAAGGATTTTTTCTGTGAAAGTTCTGAATCCTTCTGGTATCAAACTAGTTTGCCAATGGACTGAGCCACACACCATGTGTTTGTTTAATCATCACATAATTTGAGCTCCAAGAAACTACCCTAATGTTAGTTTTTGGACTCAGAACAACCCTTGTTCAACATTTGCTAATTTAGAAGAATATGGTGTCATTGAGTTTGCCCTGCAAACAAGCTAAAATGAAGCATGCTACTCAAGTGGCATGACAGTGCATGTGCTCTGAACACAGGCTTGTTACTACTTGTCACCTTAGCCTCAACAGTGATCCCAAGTTAGTTCAAGAATTTTAAGTTTGTGTTTCAGATATATATGATTAATATTTACAAAGAGAGTATTGTATCATTTACAGAAATTTTATATGTAACTTTCTTTTTTGGAAAAAGGGTAAGGGAATGAGGTGTTAATGATGGCTGTGTTCCCATGCTTGAGGAAGTGGAACCAAAGTGTAGCGTAAAATTCAGCTTAGCTAGCTATCAGTAAATGGGAGATTTCAGTCCTTATCATTTACCAGCAACTTATCTGATATGTAATCAAGTGTAAATATTTCAGAAAAGTACACATTCCACCAATCAGGAAATTAATGACATCTTTTAAATTAAAATTTAAAGCCCAATTTTAGATATTGATGCCTTTTGGATACTATGTGTTGTGAATTGTGATGCCAACCATTTCCTTTTTACCTGCTTAATGTTAAACCAAGGACTAAATAAAATTGGCTTATCCTCATAACAAATATAGCAGGATGGTACAATTGATTTCCCTTGCACTAATTTGTTTGAGACATTTGATCACAAAGTTCTTATTAGGATTATGTTTCTTTCACCTTTTTCATTTTCTTTTACCCTCTTTAGTAAGGATTAAATAACCCACTAAAAAGGAAATGTCCATAGTAGTGAAAGTTCTTTAGTATTGCCCAGAAAAACTAAACAATTAGAATGTTCAGTTAATCGTATTTATGTATGTATAACAGAAAATGAAAAAGACACCCCAACAAATCTCTACGATAAAAATTTTGCACATGCAAAGAATTGTTCATAGGTTTATACTATACATTGGTCCATGTGTAATGTGTATAACACATGTATACGTGCAGCAGTCGCATGCAAAGGATTGCTTGTAAAATGACATCATGATTTGTACTCATATTTGTTTCTTTATTAGCTCATCATCAGTGTGTTAAGCAAAATCTTGTCTTCCTTAAACCTTATTTTTGTTTTCGGGTAAAGAAAGAATTGATCTCCGGTATTATTCGTGAAATGTTGTCACTTTACAATGATTGAGAAGGGTACAATATTTGTGTTCACTGGTCCATTTAGATTAACATAATAGTATTTCCAATAAAAAAAATGTGACTAAAGTTCGGTGCTTCTTCAAATGAAACTAATCAATTATTCAATTATGTAACAGGTGGCTTCGACATTTTATAATCTGTAATATATACCCTTCTAACATGATGTCGGACTGTGTTAATAATATACTCTTTAGTAAACCCATTTTAATATATTTTTATTATTAACTAAATTTGACTGAAGATTTAGAAAGTGTAAGAACCATGAATTTATATAACTTTTAATACTTTTAAAAAATAAAAAAGTATATATTAATATTTTTTTCTGACTGAGAACTGTCGTCTCGTTTTCTAAACATTCTTTTCTCCCTTAATTTGATTAAAAATAACATGCCGAATCTCAAGGGGTGTATTGTAAATTCAGGAATGCAATATTCTCATTTAATAGCTTCATCTTTATGGTGCCTTTCGTCCTTCACAAGACACAGCTCAGCTCTTTACTTTGTTGCTGAATAGGGTAGAACGTTTTATTCATTTTATTAGAACTCACAATATACGTGATAACGATCGCGTACTGAATTCAATCTCACTTCTGGAAGGTTGCAAGAAAAACAATCAACTTTAAATCCATTACAGAAAGCAAAAAATAATTGTTTCATACTTATCTATCCCAATCAAGATCAGCATCATATATTTATGAAAGATAACGTAGGAATCAAGTCCTAAAATATAAAAAGTGCTATACTTGAAGGAGCCTGGTGCAAAACACATATCACATCTGACATCACTGAATAAGGAAGTCCATCAATTTTAGGTTCCAAAGACAGAGACATATAGTAATAGAATTTTAAAAAATAAATAAAAGAGGAGGAGGGGGAAAAAGGTAAAGCCTGAAGGATCAAATGACTGGTTGATTCTTGAACCCAAAGCTTACATTACCCACTTCTGCCATCCTTGTCTTTTAAGCAAAAACTAATACCAAATGCAAATACTATCCCCACTCACACCAAAACTTCTTTCTCAACTTTCACGAATTTTGCTTCATTCATTTTATTATCCAGCAGTGTCTCTTTGTTTGATCTATACTGAAGGGTACATTCAAATCAAATGGGTTCATTCCAGACACCAATTGGAATGAGAAGTTCCACATTGCTAGAGACTTCATGTGGGTTCCTGTTACAGGAACTGCAGGCAAGAGGCTTATTTATTTCACATAATATTATGTATGTCTTTAGATAACTCCTGTTACATTTCATGTTTTCTTATCTTGAATGAATGTAGATTATATGGGATGAAGTTGGAGAAGATAAGTTCGAAAGGGAGAAGGTTCTTCTAGATTTGGAGCAGGAGTGCCTTGAGGTTTACCGAAGAAAAGTTGATAGAGCAAATATATCGAGAGCTCGTCTGCATCAGGAATTGGCCGAGGCCGAGGCTGAATTCACTCACCTTCTTTTGTCCCTTGGTGAACGATCTCTACCTGGACGGGTAATAATCTGCAGTTAGTAGTTAAACAATCACAACCAATAGCCATCATAAGCAAATAGGATCCCATTTGATACCATCTAAAATGAACATGTCCTAGTTATTAGTGTCAGTTACAAATTATTGATTGAATAACATTTATGCTTTCAATTACGTCTCATTGTTCAAATTCGACACCATCTTCTATTATGCGATAATTTTGAAGAATATATTAGGAAATGGATAAGTTGCTGAGCCAAGCTTTAGGAAGCAGCATTGCAAGAGAATCTTTTTAAATGTGACTTCCATGACAAAATTTATGCTTTCCGCAAATTATGAATCAGTCTGGACTGATGACAGTACTGACTGAACAGCCGGAGAAAAGAGCAGGTTCGCTAAAAGAGCAGCTAGATTCAATCACCCCAGCACTCCAGGAAATGCGGTTGAGGAAAGAAGAGAGGCTAAACCAATTCCGAGCTGTGCAAGGTCAAATTCAAAAAATTTCTGCAGAAATTGCCGGTAACTCAGACAATGAACCTTCAACCATTGTCGTAAATGAGAATGATCTTTCACTAAAAAGACTTGAGGAGTATCAGAATGAGTTGCAAAGACTCTACAATGAGAAGGTACCTTGAAGCCATTTATGTTTTTTACCCATCATTGAGGGGGGTGTACCCTTCAAAATTGTGACATTTCAAATTATTTCTTGTGATTTCATTTGAAGAATGAAAGACTTCAGCAAGTGGAGAAATACATAGACATGATACACAGCTTGTCCACGATCTTGGGAAAGGATTCTTCTGCAATCATCATGGAAGTTCACGCAAGCTTAAATGATTTGTGTGGAATAACAAAAAATATAGGTGACACTACCTTAGATAAACTCAATATCACAGTGGAGTCCCTCTTTGAAGAAAAGAAAAATCGGCTGGACAAGGTAGAATACTACTATTTTTTTTGTTCTATGTAAACATTGTTAAAAAAAGCTTTTCGGTTATTAAAGGAACTCGAAAACATATTTTAGCTCTAATGGCCATAACGGTGACAGTTTTTTTTCCTTCAAAGATAAATAAATAAAAGAGACATCTGGGGTATAAAAGTATTAAACTTTTGATATCTTATTGGAGTACTAACCTGTTGGGTGGTTATTGTAAAATAACTGCGTGAGGAAGCTTCGAGTATTTCAGTATTTTTCCCTTCACTCATATGCTTTCCATTTCACTAGTTTCTCATACTCTTGATGTATTTCACAGCTTCACCATTTAGGCAAAGCACTGTCAAATCTATGGAATCTTATGGACACGCCATATAGTGAACGACAACCATTTTCTCATGTAATCCATTTGTTGCCACTCTCATCAGCAGAAGTAACAGATCCGGGAAGTCTTAGTCTAGAAATAGTCCGGCAGGTAGGTATCTAATTTAAATGATCCACAAAATATCAGAAACTCAATTGTTTGAAAAACTCGTAACTTTTTACAAGACTGAAGCTGAAGTCAAGAGACTGGATCAACTAAAAGCAAGCAAGATGAAGGAGCTATTCCAGAAGAAGCAGGAGGAACTGGAGTTGATATGCAAGAAATCACATGTGGAGATTCCTTCAAGGGAAGAGATGAACAATATAATTAACCTCATAAACTCAGGTGAATCTAAGAAACTAAGTAATGTGTGTATTCCCTTTCAAAAATTGTACATGCTTATTTACGCTAAAACATCAGACTTGAAATTCACTTACATTTACCACAGGGGAGATTGATCATTCGGATCTCCTCTTGAGCATGGATGAACAGATATCTAGAGCAAAAGAAGAGGCTTCTAGCAGGAAGTGTATCATGGAGAAAGTGGAGAAGTGGATGTTAGCACGTGATGAGGAGCGCTGGCTAGAAGAATATAGCAGGGTTAGAATTTTCTTTTGAACCGATCTTCATATATAGGTTTAAAGGGTAAGTTATCTATAGTATGTCTCACAATCCAAGTGTGCTATCAGGATGAGAATCGATACTCAGTCAGTAGAGGAGCTCACAAAAACTTGAGACGTGCTGAACGAGCCCGTATAATGGTCAGCAGAATCCCAGGTACATCTATATAAGACTAAAACAGATAATTTAGACCAAACGGCTACAAACCCACACGTACTTACAAGCAGTGATTGCGATTTCCAGCTTTGGTAGACATGCTAATAAAAATGACTAGAAGTTGGGAAGAAGAAAGACACAAAGTTTTCTTGTATGATCAGGTAAGACATCTTACACTCAGCAACACTTAGAATATTTATGCTCAACGTACAGAAGAAACAGTCTAAATAATTCTTAAAAGGGAATAAGTGAAATTTGAACATTCAGAAAACATCCAGCATATATGCAAGCTAAATAAGTGTGCGCAATGATTCCCATCTATAATATATTCCTTGATGTTATAGTCGTACACACTGTTAGTGTCTCGGATAAACTGATTGATATCAAGTATTAAAGCAGACAAAACTTGTAGGTGCCATTCTATGAACGGTTTGATTTCATCATATAATCAAGCCATTTAATATTGAAGATTGAACTTTCCTTCAATATAAACACTTAGCATACTGATACGCATGGGAACCTCTTCCTTATAAAGCCAATGTCAAATTGTTCAACTAAACGCAATAAATATTTTGCCATAGGAGCAATAATGAAATTCTAGCATCTTCTATTATGAAATGTGCCACATTGCAAACTCAGTCAATCAAGTAATGCCATAAACCATCTATAGATAGCAGAGTTACACCTCAGCCTCTAACAAAAAAAGATGATAAAAAAAACCTTAAGAATTCCAGGAGGCAAATCATGTAGCACACTTCTAGACTACTACCTTTATTTATGTTGACATCAAATGGTTTCAGAAGCCGGACAATGTATTAATTTCTTTACTCTTGGTCCAGCATATACATTTGTGAATTCCCCTTTAGTATGATGCTGTGGTTTGTTGATTTGACAACAGCATACACAAATGATATCTGCGTAGGTACCTCTGATGGCTATATTGGAAGAATATAACGTACTAAGACGAGAAAAAGAGGAGGATATGAAAAGACAGCAGGTGAGTGTTGAATAGTACTGTGACAGACAACTCCATACATCAGTTTAAATTCTGGTTCAAATTAAGTTGTTTGTGAAAAGATTACTGCCATGTGAATTGCTATGCCCTAACAACCTTATCCTACCCACTTTTTGGTGTTTGGTTTTCAGCCTTGGGAGAAAAAGAGGATTCAAAGCCAAGTAGTTGAGCGAGACAATACTTATACGCCAAGACCCACCACCAGCAGTAGACGTCTTCCAAGTAGAAGCTTGAATGGAGCTCTTGACAGTTCTGTGATCATGAACAGAAGGCATTCTATGGGAATCCAACAGCTGCAATCCAACAGCATAAATTCAGGAAATCAAGGCGTGTCCTACATTAAGGATGGAAGCAATGCCCTAAGGAAAAAGATTTTCGGCGACCCTGCTGCCTTCACCTCTCCTATGAGATGAGGCATCATCTGCAGTATCAACACATTACATACCATTTTCCCCATGAATTTCTTTGTCAGAAACCTAGATTTTGACTGAAATTGCTGCAGAAAGCTTGCTTTCCAAGAAAAACTATTGTGGACGTGCAAAAAAATAAGCATGGAGAATTTAATTTACTTGGGTTCCTAATCTTAAGTTGCCGTTTCATTGTAACACTTGCAATTTTTGCATCATGTATTTCTATTTCAGCATAGGATAGCAAGATGCATTTATTGATCCAGAAGTACTATAATCACAAAAATAATCTCAAGAATTTGAATTATTATAACTGTGCTTGTATTCACATTGCATCACATTGATTTCACAGTGATATAAAGATTCCCGTTCAACATGTACTGAAAAGTAGAAGTGCCCCCTTACAAAGCTGCTATATAATCTTTGCCATTTTCAAACAAAGCAAAGTTTCTGAGGATCTGTTTGGATACGAAGTCAGAAGAACTTTCTAGAGCTTTTCAAGATCTGTTCTAACCTGCATCGAACAAAAACTATATCAATAACCAAACAATTTTGACACATAACTAATTAGAATTCCTTTTTTCGCATTGTTAAATGTTAAATGTTACATCTGATTAGGATCGGATACAAAATCTTAATTGCGAGTATAAACAAACATAACCTATGACTCATCTACGAGAACTGGCGACTGAGCTTGAGCAGAAATTTCAGGCGGTTGAGCTTGGGCAGCAACTTCAGGCGATTGGGCTTGGGCTGGATTTTCAGGCGATTGAGCTTGGGCCGGGTTTTGAGGCTCTGGCTTTCGGAAGAATTGATCGATGCGACGAGTACCAGGCGGAGGGGCATCATGTTTGGGCCGAACCACGGGCTGAGTGGGCCCATCGGGCTTGGCGGGGCGAGACGGCGGCGGAAGGTCATCGAGGAGAAAATCCCTGGTGGGCTGGTGCCTCTTAACGGCCGTTCTCACGTGTTCCAGATTCACGGTCTTCCGTTTCTTTTCAATCGCAACGTTCGCAGATTTTTCAGCCAGAAATTGGAGGAATAACTCCGTGGAGCGCGTTACCAGGAACAACGCTTCGGAACTCACTCTCTTCACATCCTTGTCCAGCGTCATAATCTTCTTGACCCGACCCTTCGGGAATTCGAGTTCAATCGACACTCCGTTCTCTTCTTCCTCCGCCATAGTAACCATTTCAACTTTCTCTTCTCTTTGCACAGTGAAGTTATAGGTAGGGTTTTCAAATTGGCGGGAACGGGAAATTATCAGGGGTACTATCGTCTTTTCGACCACCCGTTCCCGCCATTCACAAAATGAACTGGGCCGTATTAGGCCCTTTTGAATTTTTGGGCCCTGGCCCAGGTCAAGTCTTTCTCTGTGTTTAGTAGAGTGTATCTGCTGCGGGAGTTTGAAGTTGCAGAGTCACGCGTTTCGCGTTTGGCCTTCGGCGTTCGGCGATCACAGAAGGGAATGGAGTTTACTCAAGATGATTTCGATCGGTTACTGTTATTCGAACACACGCGGAAGACCGCTGAAGCAAACTACGCAGAAAATCCTCTTGATGCTGATGTACGTATTGTTCTTCATTGACCTAATGTTCCTTCCTTATACTTATGCATGTTAGTTACTTTGCTCGCACTTGTGCTTTAGAAGTCTGTATGTAATGTATGAATGAAATTGCTGCTGCTGTTGTTTTCTATTATTAGTCAATGTCACGTTACATTATGTAAAATTGGAACGACAAAATTTGGATAGAGTTAAATTATCTTAGAACTGAACTTTCGCCTGAGTAATGTGCGAAATGCGGGTTTGGTTTTACGGATTATGCAGATTATTGAGGTGAAACTTCAATTCTGATTGGAGAACAGAACATGATTAACTGTAACTAAGTTTTATCCAAATTGGATATGATGTTTATGGTGTTATGCGTTTTTGTAACTTTTTGTAGTTTAGAAAATGGCTTAGGTTTGTTTTTGGTTACAGAAATAGCTAGAACAAAAGTAAATGTGTCTAAACGTGTATATGAATATTCATACAGAATCTGACCAAGTGGGCGGGAGCCTTGATCGAGTTGTCGGCATTCGAAAAGCCTAACGATTCCAAGGCGATGATTAATGGTATATCACGTGTTAAATTGAGCAAAACTTAGAGAAGTGAATTTTTGTTTTCGCAAAGTGAAGGGCGAGTTACTTTGATTGATTGTTTTGGGTTTTGGTGGGAACCAACCATCTAAACAGATGCCCTTTCAAAGCTGGAAGAGGCTTTGCTGATCAATCCAACGAAGCACGACACTCTTTGGTACTTGGGAAATGCACACACGTCATATGCATTTCTAACGCCGGATATCAGTGAGGCAAAGGGTTATTTTGACAAGGCACATGAGTATTTCCAGAAAGCTGTGGATGAGGTGATAATGTGTTTGCTATATGTGCATTCCTCTTCGTTATTATTACATGTTGTTGCAAATCTAGTAGTTACTTAGTGGTGGTTTTTGATATTGTAGGATCCTGAAAATGAGCTCTATAGAAAGTCCTTGGAAATTGCTGTGAAGGTAATGGAATTGCTATGGCCACTGTATGAATATTATTTTTGCACTTGATTTCATTCTCGTGTTCCGAACTTTACTGAAAAGTATCAAACCAGCTAAAACTACGTTGTCTACTCGTGGTGTTTAGCTGGAGAAATGTTTTTTTCATCGTTGATTGGAACACAACTTGTTGAGATATATTTAGAGTAAACTACTTCACTGTCAGTATTAGTGTTTCTGCTGTTTACTACACGGTCGATCTAATGAGGTTCTAATGTTTTATATTGTCTGGTTTACATTTTGTTTGAGATTCGGTAAGTCTTACTGATGATTAAAACAAAAATAAATAATTTAGCATGTTTGCTCTAAAAATCTTAACGCCTGCCATACCAGATATCTCAGGCTTTGATAATCTTGATCTAGTTAATATTGGTCTGTGGTCTTTGGCTTTCATGCAAAAGGAGAGGTAAGTTTTTGTTGATGGGGTATGAACTAGCTGATCAAATGTATGTTTGTTGTGACCCGATGAACGTTTAAATATGTTCTCAACATTTATGATTGTAGTAGCATCAACTGAATTGCCAATGTAACCTTCGTTCAACTCAAAACGGCGTACCCTTCCTCAATTTGGATCTTTTGCAAATAATTATTTTTTTACTTTGTTTTATTTTATTTTCAACAGTAAAACATTATTTTTACTATTAAATTTTGGGTAACCATTTCAAAACGGGAATATCTTAAGGGTACAATGTTATATTTTTTTTTCGTCATTCCTTGTTGAAAATTATACTTTTAAGCTAAATATCTATTTTTAGAAGCTAGTTTCTTTAAAAAAAAATAACTGTGGATGTTTGTGATTTCGCATTTCACAACCTTTATTCACATGTATGATAAATAAGTCTTACTGGTAGAACAACTTGGGTTTTCTTTCTACATGCAATCAGGGCAACTGCTTTCTTGATTCCTTTATTTTTCTGATAACATTGCTTTATTATATCTTTTCTACTCTGATCTGATGGCTTGCTGTGAACCATGCTTCATAGGCTCCAGAACTACACATGGAGATCCATAATAATGGGCTTGGTCCGATGAGTAATGCGGGATCCTCTGCTACTTCAAAAGGAAAGGTTGTATTTATTGAAATTGCATTGTATTTAATTAAATTTTACTCTTTGTATTACAAAATGCTGATTGATGACCTAAAATCAACTTCAACCTGCTGTGTCAAATTAATAGAAGTGGCTTCTTGATAATTTTAAAACGCTCAAAGCAGCTCAAATGGAGTTTTTGTTTCAGTTCTGTGGAAAAGGCCTTGTTTAGAACCATAATGCCTCAAATTTTTGCGTACAAAACTTTTTATGCAAGTAAGTCATTAGTATTTGCATCTTCAACAATTTTATGGTCAGTGTGAAGTAATGTGAACAACACGCCGCGTATATTGAAAAAGTCTTTCTTGCCTTTTCGTTACGAATAGCATTTGGAACACTTTAGTTGGAGTCAATCCATGTTCATGTGTTGGGATTTTGCTAACATTTTACCTTGGGGATCCTCCTGGTCTATCTTGCCTATGACATGTAAAGCTTATTTTGCATTTTGTGTTAATTGTAGATATAATTTAGTTTCATTTAATAAGCGGTTAGAAAACATGTTCCAGAATTGATGTCAGTTTAAATAGATTAAGCAATTTATTTGCTTCTGTTTCTGTCTGTTTGCCATATATTATTCCCGTGTATGTCAAATTACTACCACACTATGGCAGTAAACTGAGTTTTTTATTAGCTAACTAGGGCTGTGTTGGCCAACTTTGCGTTCTCAGAAAATTATTCCTTTTGCTACTTAGATCGTAACTACTGAAGGTGACCTGCTAAATGTTGATGATGTAGATAACAACCTTTTCTGCCCTTTGAACTGCTCGTCTCTGTTCTAGCTTACCATATATTTGGACGTTGAAAAAAATCATGAAAGTAACCTTATGGGATTAAATTATTTGAAAAGTTAGTCACGATTATTTTGTATGAGATTACATGTATTCAATAATCTATAATGGAGCATGTTATTTCTGGTAATCGATCATGTCTGCTTTAGCCTGTTTAGGGAAGAACCTTACTGTCATTGTTTGTCTCATTTCAGGAATCTAAAAGGCAGAAGAACAATGACTTTAAGTATGACATATTTGGATGGATTATTCTTGCAGTGAGTATAGTAGCATGGGTGGGAATGGCCAAATCTAACATTCCCCCGTCACCTCCTAGATAAACATTTTTCTTTGATGCTTTATTATCAAAGTAATTGGTGATAGGTTATTCATTTTAGACTGGAACTTGTGTGGTCTCTACATACTGACTTCATTCATCATTAACGCCTTTCTTTGCCGTCCAAATGATTGGATTTTTAAGAATCAGCTTTTTTAGCATATGTCGTCAAAGTCTCTACATCCCTGATTTCATTCATCATTTCTGTATGTCTTGTTATCCTCGTGTGGTTTTTTTGGATTAGATGGTTAATCACTTGCATGCAAAAAAAAAAAACTCTGTTAATTTCTTGTAAGAATTAAGCTCAAGGCCTACGGGGACGAAGGGTATGAATTACCTCATAAAAGTAGTGAGGGAATAACCTATATTTTATTGTTGCAATTTAACAAAATCTAGACATAGATGTGATATATATGCTATGTTGGTGGTATGAAATGAAGCCAACTTGTTATTTTTAATTCATTGGTTCTATATTTACGTTATCAACAATGAAAGCGAAACTTTACTTCATGTCAATGAAGTATTCTAATAATGGTACGGAATTTTATTTCGTATGATGCCGTTTCAAGTCACATGTATCCAAACATCTTTAATCTTCAAATTCTTAAATAATTTACCAAATAGTGTTTGGTTTGGTATTGTAAGTGGGTAACTTTCTATTTATTTTTAATATTAGTTTACTTTGTATAATTTTTATCCTTTGAGATTCGAAGTCAAATAGGGACATTAATTATTGAAAAGATTTATAGTGTCTAAAAACGTAAAATAAAAACTGAATAAATAAATTAACTTTAAAAATAGCACTGTGTCACAACGTAAGTTGTTTATAATAAGTTATAAATTTAATTTATATATTTAATGGTAAATATTTATTTATTGTATATTTTTGTTATAATATTATTTATACACTTAATATTTATTTATTATAAATATGTTTAAATTGTATAAAAATAATTATTCTTCTTGCCCATCATACATGCTAAAATATATTAGCTATGATTAAAATCCATATAAATAAAACTAATAATGTACATAAAATAAATTGCAAAGAATTAAAGCTTTGGAGAGAGAAGTCAATGAGTTAAGGGTTCATAGATTTATGTAATTAGGTGCGAAATCCATGAGTAATAACGAGACTAAGATTTGTATGAAAAAAAAAAAAAAACTAATATCATTTCATAATTTTCAAACAAATTTCAATAATATGCTACAAAACTGATGGGGTAATGACATGTATATTAATATCTGTTAAACAACTTGCATGACCACTTTTAATTGTGTATTCCTTTTCATTGAGACTTTACTAAGACTTTATTAAGAAAACTGAATCTTTAATAGAACATAACACGTTATTGGTGAGCAACTAACGTCATTGGTAATTATTCTTATACTCTACCTAAACAAATATACACTACCATGTTCAGATATTTGAATTAAACTAATCTATGAAAATTGTAATTGAACCATTATCAAAACGGACATCAGATTGTCTACTCGTTAACTTCAGATTGTGTCCACATCATTGATTTGGTTCAACTGATTGAAAAACACTTTGCTTTTAATTTATTATATTATATTTTTCAACCGGCTCAATTAGCAAAGTGTTTTTTAACCCTAATTAATTGATTATATTATATATTTTTTTAAAATTTAACCCAGCTCAATCATATATACCTATCCATTCATGGTCGAAAGGTCCACCACTTTTCTTTTAATGGTGTCAAATGTTCATTGGTAAGGGAAAATAATCTAATTGGCCATGTATAATGGCCACTGACACACACACACATTGAAATTGGTGTACGTACGTGTCTAACGTATGCCCTACGATACACCATGTAACGTTAAAACGTCAAAAGTTGGCAAAAAGAAGATTCCACTTACATGTACTTTTTTTTTCTCCTAAGTTTCTTCGAAATTGTGGCGAGCAATTTTTTTTCTATCTCTTGGGAATACTGCAAAGACAACCTGCTTTATTTGCTTTTTTGTACTAATTAATACATTTTCTTTGGAGATTGGATTTACGTTAATGGTCTTTTCCTTGAGCATGGGATTTAATAATCGTAATAATCACTTCATAGACCTTTAATGGTGCTTTCATCCAATGATCACTTCACTGCACAAATTATGTATTGTTAGTGGGCGTTCTAAAAATTGTATATAATATATATTTATATATGCTATTTGAAAAGGACCTCTCAATTCAACAAGAATAATAATAATAACTTGAGTGACTAGATTCATAGTCTTGGGCAGAGCCACGCGTTCTTTAACTTATTTATGAATAGAAAGGGGTCAATATGTTTTGTTTTGTTTTTCTTGCTGAAAGATGGTAAAAGTTACTTGCTTAACTTTCAAGTTGTTGCATTAGTTATATTTTTTTTCTTTAAATTTAAGTCATGTGTGAAAGATTTCGGATTTAGATGTGATGGATGAAAATAAGAATTCAAAAATGAGAGATTTAGTCAAAATTTGAACAGAAGAGTCATGAATCTGTGGTTTTAATCGACTTTAAGAAATCTCATTTAACAAAAAATAAATAAATACTCAACTAATAAGACGATAATTTTTTGTTGATAAAACAAACAGAAGAAATACACTGCTTAAAAATTAAAAAAGTGATAAAAAATATAATCACATTAGACCTTTGATGGTTTTTGAGACGAGAAAGACGATTCGATATCTCTAACCTGAATTTGAGAGGGAAAAAAAAACATAAGTTTGAGGGATTATTAGTCTTTTTATCACCTAGGTTTAAAAATTGAACCTAATACAGAATAAATTTAAAGGATGTTTACAACAAATAAGATTGAAAGCTTTTTGATTAAAACCCAAAGGTAAAATAAAATATCCTAAACTACTCTTTTAGTGCTCCACTAATATTGTGTTCATATTTGATTCCTTCCTTTAATTAGTTAATTCTAATATAATCTTATTGTACTTGTAAATTAAAAAAATAAAATAAACACTATTGAAAAACAGATAAAAATATGTATATTTAATTTCTTAAAAATGTCCAAAATATCTTAAATTTAATTTTGTAATTTTATTTTTCAATAATTGCTAGTCAATATACTTAATAAGTTAATATAGATCAATGACCTTAATTAATGTGGGTTGTCATTCCTATCATCATGTTTAATAATGGAAGTAAAGGAATTGGGATCTTGTAAAAATTATAAACAAAATCCCGTTACAAAACTAATATAAATAGAATCATATCCCCTAATCAATATTACTGAAACTTTAATAACTCTCATACTAAAAAATGTACTAATTTAATGGTTGGAGAATATTTGAAAATATCTCATATCTCCAAAATAATTGAAAAGACTGAGTAGACAAAGATTTAGATAATTATTTCTATAAGATGATAATCTAAATATGAAAGAGTGATTTTATCAAATAAAAGAAAAATTTAAAAATATTCTGGTAAGAACAACATTCAAAAAAGTTCAATTCTAAAATTATATGATAAAACCACATTATATAAATTAGGAATTTAGTAAGGTAGATACATATTTTTTTATGTTGAATATGTCCACGGGTTATAAATAAACATTATATTAAATGTATTCATAATATAGTTTGCTTTCATTAAACATATATATATATATATATATATATATATATATATATATATATATATATATATATATATATATATGTGTGTGTGTGTGTGTGTTAGCAAATGTTTTCTAAGTTTTATTAATTAACGCATACCTATTTGTTCTGTTGGAGCGTGTTAACCTAAGTGGATACTTATTAACAAATCCTACAAAATATTGATGCAGCGTAAAAAATATTGCAATAAAAACATGAATAACTCAAAATTCATTGGTTGTATCACTATAAACATAATAAAATATTATAATTTACTAATCAACGTGTTGTATTTTGTTAAAATTAAATTGGAATTTAGAATTTCATGCAAAATGACCCATGGTACATGTGTAAAATATCTAAAAACATTGAACAAATTACTATGGCAATCATTTTTAATTTTTACTAATACAATTCAAAACACAGTGTCTTCAAACTTACGTAGTTGATCTGATCATCACAATATAAGCTGTACATCTATTAAAAGTTAGACAAACATTAAATTCATAAAAAGTGTGTTTATGCATACCTTAATCCTACTAAATTAATTTATAACCTAACTATGATATTTTTTTGTTCTACGTGATAATAATATTATATTTGATCATTTACGAGTTTAGTAGCTTATTCCTCTCTTACCCAAGAGCGTGGAAGTTGCAGAGTTAAATCACCCACTGTATAAGAAACAATTTTGGGAGTTCATTCGAAGTTTTGTTTACCTATAACGTCTTAATAAGTCATACACCACACGTATTCACATGAAAAAATAAATAAAAAATTAGATTTGATTACTATTTAATATATCTACATAAAAAGTCCTATATCTACAGTAATATCTCCAAAATTAGCTACAAAATATAAAGTATTATGAGCTGACTGCCGCACTGTCTGTTAATATTCTCCAAAAGCCACTAACTAAAGAATTACACTGTTATTTCCATCAATAGAAAAATATTATTATACTTCCCAGGTCACTAGGGTATCTATTAGCTTTGAAATTTTTATTGTACGGATATGGAACCAATGTTATAATATGCAACAAACTTCAAAATAAACCTACCTCAAATGCTCAACATATCACAAATATCAACGATTCCATTAAAGATATTTGACACCAGAGATATTATTCACCGCTGAGTTAATGTTGAACGAGATTTTAAATAGCCCATAAAAGAAGAAATATATTTTTATTAAATAAAAGTAATTGAAATTTGTCTTGAAATTTTAAGTTCTTGGTCATAATATATAGCTAGAGGTAAATGTTAAGACCATGATAAGATTAAATTCCAGTATATAGTGTAATAATGGCATATTGTAAAGCGTGATTTCTTTATGAAGTTAAGAAAAACAAATTATATATGCCATACAGCTTGCGCTAAAAGGAGAATCTTCGGATACATCAAGGACAAAGTTGTCTGTGTTTTTCTCCCATGAATATTATATGTCTGAACACTGTTGATAAATGTTAATTTTATCAAACGACTGGCCACACAAGATCATTAATAATGCACAATTGTTGAAGACGAAGAAGAGAATCTTTGGTTAGTGAAGTAGAAAGCACATACACATCTCCATTATATGTGTTACTGTGTTAGTTTTATAAACGTAGTGGCAGGAGAATCCATCATCCCATGATGTTTCTGGCACGTAGATTACGCTTCCTCTATGATACGCAACCATATATTCTTTTCCTAGAAATTGATCTTCTGCAGAATATCACACATCCCAAATCTATATTTATAAGTTTAAAAAACTAGATAATGCAACTTGATGCTATTTTTGTGACATGCGAATCGCAGTATGAGACCATTCAACATTTTATATATTTGATCATTTCGCCTCTAAGCATTCAATGTCCATCCATGTCCACCATGCATCAAAGTTCTTCATAAATAATCAAATCATCAATCAACAGGAATTAATTATCTTTAATAGATATGAGATCTCTTAATACTCTTTAACTCTTATTATGTATGTTTGACTTTTTTTTTTATTAGATCTCTTCGATTATGTCTTTTCGGATTCTTCCAACAATCACAACAAGTGTTATCAGAGCCAAATGTTCGCACCGACCTGATGGTGACAGGCTCATACAATGGGAAGTGTAGAAAATGGACTAAGAGCTGATGATTTGCACCGACATGATGGTGACCGGCTCACATGATGGGGAGTGTAGAAGAGCGACGAAGAGCTCATGGTTCGCACCGACCTGATGGTGACCGGCTCATACGATGAGGAGTGTAGAAGAGCGACTAAGAGTTGATGGTTCGCACCGATCTGATGGTGACCGGCTCATACGATAGGGAGTGTAGAAGAGGGACTAAGAGTTGATGGTTCGCACCGACCTGATGGTTCGCACCGACCTGATGGTGACCGACTCATATAATGGGGACTCTCAGTTGAATGGGAGATTGTTAGGAATCCAAGTACAAGTCTAAGTCTCACATTGAATAAAAATGAAAAATTTAAACAATATATAAGAAAAATGAGAAAGTTAAGCAATATAAAAGATAATTATTAAAAAGTTTTAGTTGATATGAAATAGGTTAATCTTAAACTTTGATTATGTGTTTCATTATTTTTAAATAAAAAATTTGTGTGTTCATTAAGTACAACAAGATCTGAAAAGTTGCTCTTGTGTTCTAAATGAGAAATTTGTTATTAAAGTTCTTGCCACTAAAATATTTAACGTCATAATCCTTAGGTTAAGGAATTCAAGTAAAGGGCTTAACCATGGTTATCCAATTAACCATAGATAGTTAACCTTAGCCACTTCCCAAGTCTATATAAAGCATGCATTGATCCACATACGTTGCAACCCAACAAACTCTCTCATTCCTAAGCATGATTCCAACACTTGAAACAATGTTCCAAAGCACCTTCTCATGGTCTCTCATCACTCTCTTCCTCTCCACTTCACTCGCTGCACTTGCTATCTCCTTCAACTACTGGCTTGTCCTGGGAGGGTGGGCCTGGAGAAAACATCAGAACCGTTACAAAGCCCACGCAAAACTCTTGGGTCCAGTGAGCTGGCCCATATTAGGGTCCTTGCCCGAAATGGGCTCTTTGGCCCATAGAAAGCTTGCTTCTATGGCCACTTCACTAGGAGCAAAAAGGCTCATGGCACTCAGTTTGGGAACCAACCGCGTTGTGATTAGCAGCGACCCCGAGACCGCAAGAGAGATTCTTTGTGGGTCGGGCTTCTCGGACCGGCCCGTTAAGGAATCGGCCCGAACGCTGATGTTTGAGCGCGCCATTGGATTTGCTCCATATGGGACTTATTGGCGTCACCTTCGCAAGGTGACGACCACGCACATGTTCTCTCCGAGGAGGATTTCTGATTTAGAGAGCCTCCGAAAGAGAGTGGCGGCAGACATGTTGAAGAAGACGTTGGAGGAGATGGAGACGAAAGGGGTGGTGGAGGTTCGAGGGATATTGCATGCAGGGTCCCTGAGGACCATGTTGGAGAGCGTTTTTGGAATCAATATAGAATCAGAAACAGAAACAGTGTTGGGAGATATGGTTAAGGAAGGGTATGAGTTGATTTCGGAGTTTAATTGGGAAGACTATTTTCCCTTCAGGTTCTTGGACTTTCGTGGTGTAAAGAGAAGGTGTCACATACTGACCAATAAGGTTAAGAGTGTGGTGGGTAAGATCGTGGAAGAAAGAAAAACATGTGGGGAGGTGGTTGGTCGAAGTGATTTTCTGAGTACTTTGTTATCGTTGCCGCAAGAAGAAATGCTAGGTGAATCAGACATGGTGGCTGTGTTATGGGTAAGAACTTAAACACGACACATATGTTAACAAGACTTGTTTGATGTTTTATATGTTTTGTGCAGGAAATGTTGTTCCGGGGAACAGACACAACTGCTATACTTTTGGAATGGATTATGGCGAGGATGGTGTTACACCAAGATGTTCAGATGAAAGCGCGCCAAGAGATTGACACGTGCATTGGGCAGAATAGTCACGTGCGAGACTCGGACATTCCGAATCTCCCGTACCTTCAAGCCGTAGTGAAGGAGGTGCTTCGGTTGCACCCACCAGGCCCATTACTTTCGTGGGCTCGTCTCGCAACCCATGACGTTCATATTGACAAAGTCCTTGTGCCTGCTGGCACAACTGCGATGGTTAACATGTGGGCCATATCACACGACTCTTCTGTGTGGAAGGACCCATGGGCCTTTAAGCCCGAACGGTTCATGAATGAAGAAGTGTCAGTGATGGGCTCAGACATGAGACTTGCACCGTTCGGTGCGGGACGTAGGGTGTGCCCGGGGAAAACATTGGGTTTGGCCACTGTTCATCTGTGGCTTGCACAGTTTCTTCACCGATTCGTGTTGGTTCCAGCGCAGCCCGTGGATCTTTCAGAATGCCTTAAGCTCTCTATGGAAATGAAAAAACCTTTAGTGTGCAAAGTTATCCCTAGGTACAACGCCATTAGCTCTTGAGCTCAACTTAGCAAACCCAAGCACAATAAAGCATATTATTATGAAACTATATGAAAGATTAATAAGTACATAGTACAAGTTGAGTTCAAGGAAGTCCAGAAACACTAACTAGTGAACTATATGGTATTTTATTTCCGAAGCACATGATGTTATTTCAGTATTATCAGAACCCACTCAATGGATGGAGTGCTTGGTAAGTGAATTTCAAGTTCATATATTGCTAATCACATCAACATTATTCGTGTAATGTATTTAATAAGTGATTTTGATAGCAAAACTTACTACTAAAGCTGTAGGACCACAATTTAAGTGAAACATAAATACAAGTTATGGATAAACATAGAGATAATTATTAATCATGCTACTGTGACTAAATATTTTTTGTTAAGATGACTGTAAGATAACACATATGCATGCATTTAATTGGTGTTATGTGATGTGTCTGTTTTATATTGACTGGATTAAACAATGGTCTGTAGATGTCCTCATTCTAGTTTATTTTTTTTCTTTTAAGTGACAACAAAGATGTCTATTTTTTTATATAATGCTTAAAATGGGAAAATACTAAGAAAAAACATTGCATTGTAGACAGTTTAGTGTTTTAATTACTCCAAACTGAATTAATTTTCTTTATTAAAGCAATTGTCAAGTAAGTTTTGTCAACAACCGATTTTATCCGGGTAATCTTTTAAATTAAAATATAATAATAAAAATGAATAAAGAAAAATGAATAATAATATAAAAATATATATTTATTAGTTTAAATTTTCTTGAAATAATAATAATAATAAAATAAATAAAATTTGAATTTTTCCATTACAAAACAAAAAAAAGACTAAAAAAGAAAAGGTGGTGATTTTAAATAAAATAAAATAAAATAATTAATTAATAATAAAAAACGAAAATAACAAGAAAATAAAAAAAATATCTAAATTAAAACAACAGAATCTGAAAAAAATAATAAATAAATAATAATAAAAATAAATATATATTAAAAAAAAGAATAAATAATAAAAAAAGAAAGAAAGGAAGACTGTTTTCAAACTGCTTACTTAATTTACTTGATTTGCACGTTCAAGATAATAAATAAATAATAATAAAATAATAATAAAAAGAATGAGTCAATGGCAGTAGACTCCCATGTTCTCACTCCTTAACTCCACGTATTGTTTTTAAAATAAATAAATAAATAAATATTTGTAAATAATAATTTTTAAACCACTCAGATAACAACTCATGTTCTCCACTTAATTAAAAATAAAATTAATAATAAATAATGGTTTTTTACCGTTGAAAAATGTTTTAAGTCTTATTCTTGGGTAGATTCGTTTTTAATATTAGTTTTAAAAAAATTTAAGAATAATAAATATGAATGAGTCAAAGAGTGGTAACCTCTCTGAAATGAACTACTGGTTTCTCAAAAAAATATCAATGAAAATAATATAAAAAAAGAAAAAAGATATATATTAAAAAAAGGAAGAAAAGGATGAGAACGGGGAAAAAAGAAAGAAAAGAAACATTTGAGAAGAGTAAGAAAGACACGAGAGAAGGAAAGAATAATTACTCCTGACAGAGAGAGGAAGAGACTAAGGGAAAGCATCAGGTATATTTTTCTTTTTACTTGTTTTAAGTTTTACTGCATAAAATAAAAAGCATTCCCAATTATTCCTATTTGATCAACATACATCTCCCTCTCCATGAACGCATGTTCCACTACATTTCTGTGTTTATGTTTCTCCCTTGCACCATCTTTGCATTATGTTTCCTATACAACACATACTATCACAAATTGCACCAAGCAACCAACCCACGCTTCAAAAGCCACCACCAAAGCACCCAAAACCACCATGGACAGCAATGTCGTGAGCCCCACCACAGGCAGCCGCAAAACGGCCATGAAAACGCCACTTATTTACTCCGAACGACGCCGTCGCCGCCGTCGGTAGCCTCCGCTGCCGCAGTCGGTGGCCTCCACCGTCGCCGCCGCTCCCGTGGCGGCCACCGCCAACACAAGCCACCTCGACCCTCGCCAACCATGGTTGTCGTCGCCTTCATTGTCTCCATAGCATGTGCCTTCCAAACCCTAGATGAGTTTCTAGTTAGTGGGGGTGCTGCACACACCCCCTGTGGTTGTGCCTGCACCCTCTATTCTCCCAATTACCAGAATACCCCTGGCGTTAGGCTGAGTTGCAGTTAGTGGAGGTGCTTCCTGCACCCCCGTTTATTAAGTTCTGCACCCATATTTTTCCAATTCCTGAAATGCCCATAACATAAGTGGGCTTCTGACTAGTAGAGCTGTTCTTTGCATCCCACTGGTTTGAGCTTGCACCTGCACCACTATTCAATTACCAAACTGCCCTTAGCCCAGATTGAGTTTCTTACAAGTGGTGTTACTTCCTGCACCCCCATTAATTAAGTTCCGCACCCACACTCTCCACAATTACCAAAATGTCCTTAGCCCAACTTGAGTTTCTTATTAGTGGTGTTACTTCCTGCACCCCCATTAATTAAGTTCCGTACCCACACTCTCCACAATTACCAAAATGCCCTTAACCCAAGATTGAGTTTCTTATTGATGGGGTTACTTCCTACACCCCCATTAATTAAGTTCCGCACCTACACTCTCCACAATTACCAAAATGCCCTTAACCCAAGTTGAGTTTCATTGAGTCATGTTCCATTTTTGCATGCATGATTTCATTAAAAATTTTATGTTGCATATAACTGTCGCATGTTATTTTCCAACACCAAATTTGATATATACCCCAATCCTCAAAGCCCAGGCTTTAAACTTGGCACTGTTCCTCAAAGCCCAAGCTTTAAACCTGGCACTGTTTCTCAAAGCCCAGGCTTTAAACCTGACACTGTTCCTCAAAGCCCAGGCGTTAAACCTGACACTGTTCCTCAAAGCCCAGGCGTTAAACCTGGCACCGTTCCTCAAAGCCCAGGCCTTAAACCTGGCACCGTTCCTCAAAGCGCAGGCTTTAAACCTGGCACTGCTCCTCAAAGCCCAGGCTTTAAACCTGGCACTTATGTCATTCACTTACCCTACTTTTAAATACAAGCTTTCAAAAATTTCGAAATATCAAACCAATTAACAATTTTATCAACAAAGAACTACGTAAACCTGATTCTCTATCCTTGATAGAGATACGTAGGAGCAAGGTCAAATCCTTGTCGGGCCCCTTTCTGAAAAAAATAATAAATATTTTGTTTGTTATTATTTACATTTTATTTCTTTCTTGGAAAAATAAATATTTTAAAAAATCACACTCAGGTTACTTATTTAATTAAAGGTACCGTCTTAGGACGGGCGTTGTGGGGGTGCTAACACCTTCCCCACACGTAACCGACTCCTGGACTCGAAATCCGTTTTCGCAAACTTGCCTTATATTGTTTTTGGTTTTCCATAGTTTTTCCTAATAAACTATGGTGGCGACTCCTCTGTTTTTTGTAAAATAGATAAATATATTTTTGTTCGTCGTCCCCGTCGTGGCCCCGGTTGCGACAGATGGCGACTCCACTGGGGATTGTTTGAGAGTCAAGCCAATCTTAATTAAATAAGTAAATGTGAGTGTGGTCTTTTGAATGTTTATGTTCCCTTTCTTTTGTATATATGTTTCTCTTCTTCTGTATGTATGTTGCTTCTTATCATTGCTGGAATACTGAACCCTAGGGTAGACGACATGATATATCTGTTTGGAAACTTTTCTGGCTGTTTTGCAGGTGGGGGTTGGGTGCATAATTCTCCCTTCACACACACACACACATATATTTGTTCATATCATGAGTGGGGCCCTACACCCGGGTCTGAGGAATCTTAGAATTAGAAGGGGTTGTGTAGCAATGTCAATGAGGATGTACTTCCCATTCTGGCTATTGCGAGAACCCCAGCTAGAGTCTGTTCTCTTCACTTGTATGCTTACACAAGTTGTCTACCAACTGTTGTGGGTAATGCAGTGAGGGGAGCCATAGCTCTAGTGACCTTATACCTTTAGGAGTTAGGAGCCTACCTTTGTGAGTGTGCATATAATGCCTTAGACTCCTATCATATTGAACCTTGTTTAGGGCACAAAGGGAGATATGTTGCGTGTCTTTACCCTCCATCCCCTTTTTTTTTGTTTTTTTTTTTAAAAAAGTAATAATAAAAATATTTGTATCCATTGCATTAATTTTCTCTCGCACAAAGCATTCATTATTTTCACGATGACATATGAAGATTAGCTCAGGCTTTTCTTCATTGCATTGCATGTATGCATTTCTTTTTCTCACATGGTCTCAATTGTTTTCTTTTAAGGTCAGAAACTGTAAAGTTGTGTTTTTGTCAAAAAAAAAAGAATGGAAATTAATGTAAATTCTGGAGTTGAAACGAAATCTGAAGAGGATTTGAAAACAAAACTGCCAATAAAAGCCAGAGAGAACAATATGGTCGTAATCAAGACATTGGTACAAAAGCTTAGGGCGGTTCAGAGAAACTCTTTCAGGAAGAAATATGGGAATCTTTTAGGTTTGCTCGACATAGAGGTGCAGACTTCCTTGATCACGGCCTTTGCACAGTATTATGACCCGCCTGTCAGAGCATTCACATTCCAAGACTTCCAATTGGTGCCGACAATCGAAGAGTTTGAGCAGATTTTGGATTTACCCTTGAAGGGGAAGTCTCCATACAAATACGTTGACCATCATGCTTCTGTGTCGACTCTATCTGGGATAATGAAAATCCACCCAAGGGAACTAGAGAGTGCCGTAGTGAACAAAAAAGGTGTACGAGGATTTACCCCAAAGTTTTTGGAAAGCTATTTGCATCAGTTAGCTGACCAAGAAAATTGGGAGACTTTCATGGATGTTCTGGCTCTTACAGTATATGGCATCATGTTGTTCCCTAATGTCGAAGATTTGGTCGATTATACTGCAATCGATGTATTTATTGCAAGTAAAACTCGAGCGGAAAATCCAGTTCCAGCAATCTTAGCTGACGTCTATATAGCTTTTCAGTTGTGCTATGACATGGGGAAAAGAAAGTTGATGTGTTGTCTACCTGTGTTTTATGTCTGGCTCCTATCTCGCATAGGGGGAAAAGGCATCAGTGCTTAATGCCCTGTTGAAGAGGTAATGCAACGCAAGCTTGAAGCTAAAAGAACGACAAATTGGGGTGAGTTTCTCTCAAGACTAACTCAAGGAAAAATAAAGTGGCATCCATCTTAGCAGCAGAAGGTGAGCATCATATATTATTGTGGGAACTACCCAAACGTGTCACTCATAGGTACTAAGGGTTGTGTTAACTACAATCCGATTCTGGCCCAAAGACAGTTTGGGTATCCTATAAGAGGTTCGCCGACAGCCGCTTCGCTTACTACTTTGTTGACTTACTATGGGAAAGGAGATGCTATTGAAACTCTTCGACATATTAGGAGTGCATGGAAAAGGGTGATCCGTATGGAAAGGGATTCGAGAGCATGGGGGATAGATAGAGACATTCCTTATCATCAATGGGTCGCGGAGAGAGTTAATCAAGTCAAGCTACCTTTCTGAAGAGTCCCCGCTCAGTCAAGAAATGAAGAACAAAACCAAGATATAGAGTTAGGGGAATTGAAGAAACTGAAGGAGGAAGTTACAAGATTGAAAGAGAAGAATGTCAAGATGGCTTATGACCTACTGGGCTTACGGCATAGCTATGCAGATCTCAACAGAGAATATGAAGAGAACACAAAAGCATATGAGGGTTTGATCCATAAACAAAGAGCCGAAAGGGATTATACACACAGGATCAAACAAGATCTGTCTACAGCAAACAAAGAGTTAACAATGAGGGTTCAAGAGCGGAACACGGCCTTGTTAGCTGAACGTCAATGGAAAAATTTATATGAGGACATTAAAAGAGACAAGCAAGAAGTCATGAAAAGATTGCAAGATCTTCAAATTCAGGTCAACGTCATGGAGCAACAAGTGGAGGAGACAATAGTTATATTTGAGGAAAGGGTGAATAAGGAACACATGTTGCTATTAGAATCGGAGGAAAGGCACCAAGCTACAATGACTCGTGCAAGAGATTACATGGCTGAGCAGGAAAAGGACGTGACATATTGGCAGAGAAATTTTTCCCAATTGGCTGCTCTAGCTAATGGGGCTATTGAGGACGTACCCCGACGAGAAGCTGACGCAGTGACGTTCCGTGATCCTCCACGAGAAGTTCAGATTTTTCTCGATCATTGCAAGTGGCTAGTAGAGCAAATGAAGATTTTGATTGCTCGTGTTAGGGATTGATAGCAGTTTCCTTTTGTCTTTCCATTGCAGTTGTATCAATTTGAATTCATTAAATAAATCAGTTTCTTGAGACTCCGGAGTACACAGCTTTATAATTTCTGACTAGTTGCATTTTTTTCATATTTCATCTGTCATCTAATTCATCTTAAATAAAAACAGAAAAAAGCAATAACGACTAAATTCCCACGACATCCATATAGGACTCGCGCCAATTGTCAAAAGATGGAAAATTGGAAGCAAGCAATGAAAACAATGCAGGATGAGATCGGTGAGTTGAAGGATAAGATCAATCAGATTCATGGCCTAAAAGATCAGTTGGGTCAGATTCTCGAACATCTAATGATCGTAAGCAGCAAACCTGAAGCTACTACCAGAGATGAAGGGACTC